>Ga0194132_10007950_pt1 | contig 15449 bp, 15 predicted proteins | sample TA2KigOf80mmetaG_FD_148612 | JGI IMG/M metagenome (GOLD analysis project Ga0194132, IMG submission 148612) | Freshwater microbial communities from Lake Tanganyika, Tanzania - TA2015054 Kigoma Offshore 80m | ecosystem: Environmental > Aquatic > Freshwater > Lake | place: Tanzania: Lake...
GGCCGAGCCTCGATGCCGGCACCATCGCCGACAGCCCCGCCGTCGCGGCGATCGCAGCCACGCTCGAGCGCGCCCGGGGCGAGGCGCTCGCGGACCGGACGCTCGCCGGCCTCGCCGACGAGCTCGCCGCCTTGGGCACCGTGACGCGGCCCCTATTGGGCTGATAGACTCGCGCGAGCGACCGGGAGGAGACCATGGACGGTGGCCGGATGCATTTCTCATGCGTGACCGCGAAGGGCTCGGCGTTCGACCGCAAGGGCTTTCGCCCGCAATTCGCCTATCGCGATCTCGGCATCGTGGGATCGAGCGGCGGGCGCGTCGACGCCTATGTCATGCGCGCGCTCGAGCCATGCCGCGCGAGTTTCGGTCTGCACCGGCACAATCTCGATTTCGAGCTCCTGTTCATCCTGAAGGGCCGGCTCGATGTCTATTTCGAAGGCGTCGGCACATTCGCAACGACCGCGGGCGCCGCGATCTGCCAGCCGCCGATGCTCGCGCATGATGTCGTCGGCTGGTCGGAGGATCTCGAGCTCCTCGAGATCATCGCGCCGTCGTCGTTCCAGACCGATTCGCTCCGGCCCGGCGAGGCGGCACCGACCGGGCTCGTCGGCGCGCCGCGGCTCTCGGTCGTCGCGGGCGATGAGGGCGCCTTCGCCCAGGATGGACTGCGCGCCGGCTTCGCCTATCGCGATCTCGGCGTGAAGGCCGCGATGGGCGGGCGCTGGCTCGCGCATTTGCTGCGCGCCACCGGCCCCGGCACGCGCCCGATCGGACTCCACCGCCACGCGCTCGATTTCCAGATGGTCTACCTCCTGCGGGGCTGGATGCGTTTCTACTACGAGGGCCATGGCGAGATGACCCTCGGCCCCGGCGACTGCGTGCACCAGCCGCCCGGCATTGCGCATGACGTGCTCGCGTGGTCGGAAGATCTCATGCTGTTCGAGTTGACCACGCCTGGCGAATTCGCGACCGAGGCGCTGACGCGGCCCTGACGGTCGCGAATCGGAGCCGCCCGTACGCGTTGAAGCGTGGGTGCCGGGGCGGGTAAAATCGTCCCATGCGGTATGGATTCTCGGAAGAACGCGCCCGCAGCCGCCGCCGCGGCCGCATCCTGTTCCGTGGCTTCCGCTGGTCGCTCGTCCTCGCGCTGGCGGTGGCGATCGGCTACCACGCCCACGAGGCGGGCACCGTACTCGCCGAGCGCGACGTGGTGCGGCTCCGCGACCAGGTCGCGAGCCTCTCGACCCAGGTCGATGCCCTGCAGGCGGACAAGAGCCGGCTCGAGCACGAGCGCACGACAGCCAGTGCCGAGGCCGAGGCGCTCCGGCAGCGCTACGAGGCCGATGTCCCGACCGGCGCCATCTCGGAGCTGATGCGCCTCGCGCGTGCCAAGCTCTCGGCCGGTGTCGAGGCGCAGCGCCTCGCCGCGGTCCTCGGCAGCGTCGAGAACGCGCGGAACTGCGACAACCGTCCCGTCAGCAAGCGCTTCATCGTCCGCACCGGGCCGTCGACCACGGGCAACGACAACGTCGCCTTCGGCGACCGCACGATCAAGGTAACGGCAGAGGGCCAGCCGACCATCGACCCGTCCGGGCGCCAGCAATCATGGTTCGATCCGGTCAAACCGCTCACCGTCCGCTTCGTACAGATCGGCGGCCGGGCGACCGCGGCGTCCGGAACGCTCCCCCTCCATCACTCGATCGTCGTCAACAATACGGAGCACCGCTTCCTCGTCGAGGCCGGCGATTCACGCGGCTTCGTGACGGTGACATCGGATGCCTGCCGCTATCCGTGACGGCGTTGCGGGTTCATTAACCCGGAGCCCCTAACCGGAACGGCGAGGCGAGCGGATCGCCGGACAGAGCCCGCGGTCATGGATCAGGACTTCGTCGAGCATTACCGGCGCGAAGGCTATGCGGTCGTCAGAGGCGTGTTCGGGGCCGAGGATGTCGCGGCGCTGCGGGGCGCCTTCGACCGGATCCACGCGCGGGCGCTCGCCTATGGCCGGAGCTTCCGCCATCAGAACGTCTTCTACCGGCTCGCGCAGTGGTGCGCGTATTTCGACGAGACGCTCGCGCGCTACCGCACCGACGAGCGGATGCGCCGCATCGTCGAGCCGCTGATCGGCGGCGACGTCAAGCAGATCATCAACCAGCTGCACTGGAAGACACCGGGCGCGGCCCATGTCGAGTTCGGCTATTACCAGGACGTCCGCTTCCGCCGGCCGCGGAGCGCCTACCGTGCGCTCGCGACCGCCTATGTGCAGACCGGCATCGCGGTCGATGCGCACCGGGCGGAAAACGGCGCGATGACGCTCGTCCCGGGCAGTCACCGCCGGGGCGAGCTCGACTTCGGCGCCGGCGGACAGGTGCTCGACCAGGCGAAGAGCGCGGCCGATCTCGCGCGCGCGGGCCTCGATGCGTCGCGCCTCGTCGATCTCGTGCTCGAGCCGGGCGACGTCGCGTTGTGGAACGTCTTCCTCGTGCACGGCTCGGGGCCGAACCGGACCGATCGCGAGCGTCGCTTCTATCTCAACGGCTATGTCCGCGCCGCCGATTGCGATCGCGGTGAATGGGCGTTCCGCGGCGGACGCGCATGCGCGCTCGGCGCGCCCGTCCTCGTCCATTACGAAGAGCTCCACGAGCGGCCGGAGCCGCACTACGTCGACGGTTGAGGCCGCCTCGCACCGGCGCCGATAATCGCGACAACGAGCGCGAGGGCGGTGCCGATCAGCATCAATGTCAGCATCGGCAGGAACGTCTTGTCGGCGAAGATGCCGACGAGCTGCGCGAACACGGCGCCGATCCCCATTTGCACGAACACGAGAAGCCCCGACGCGGTTCCGGTCAAATGCGGCTCGCTCGCGATTGCGATCGCCTGCGCGTTCGGCATCGACAGCCCCTGGCCGAACGTCATCAGCGCGCCGGGAATGATCAGGCTCGCGACGCTCATCGGCCCGTCGAACAGCAACCAGACATGGAGGCACACCACGACAAACGCGATCATGCTCCCGATCACGACGAGCCGCTCCGGTCCGACCCTGCCGCCGATCCGGCCCGAGATCAGATTGCCGAGCAGGTATCCGATCGGGAGCGTCATGAAGTAGAGCCCGAACGTCGCGGTCGGCTCGCCGAGGACGTCGTTGACGAGAAAGGACGCGCTCGAGATCAGCGCGTAGAACGCACCCGTCGAGAAGGCGGTCTGCAGGGTCAGCGCGGTAAAGCGGCGCGAGCGGATCAGGATCGAATAGCCGGCGACGAGTCCGGCGAAGCCCTGCCCGCGGCGCCGCTCGAGATGGGTCTCGCTGAGGCAGAACACGGCGAGAATGAGGACACCGATCCCGGTCGCGAGCGAGACGACGAACATCGCCCGCCAGCCATGCGCATCGATCAGGAGACCGCCCAGGATCGGCGCCAGCATCGGACCGAGCACATAGGGCACGGTCAGATAGGAGATGTACTTGGCGAGGTTCGCGTCGCCGAAGACATCGCGCACCATGGCCCGCGCGATCACGATGCCGCAGCCCGCGCCGGCGGCCTGGACGATGCGCCCGATCAGGAGCGTCACGATATCGGTCGCCACGACCGAGATGCCCATGCCGACGGTGAACAGCGCGAGCCCGCCGAGCAGCACCGGGCGGCGGCCGAAGCGGTCCGAAAGCGAGCCGTAGACCACGGTCGTCGCGGCCATGGTCGCGATCGCGAGGCTGAGCGCGGCCTGGGCGAGCGCGGTCGAGACCGCGAGATCGCGCTGCACGGCCGGCAACGCGGGCAGGAACAGATGGAGGGTGAGCGGACCGAGGAGCGTGATCGCGACGAGCGTGGTCCAGAAGAGGCGCCGCCTCTTCACCGCTGTTCCAGCTCCCTCCGTCCCGACGCCCGTCCGCATGGTCGGGCGAACCTACTCCGCCACCGCCGTCGCGAACAGCCCCGCGACCGCGTTCGGGCGGTTGGCCGACGGTTGGCCACAGGGTCAGGCTGCGCTACCGTTGCCGCCCCGGCAGAGGAGACCACGCATGGCGATGCCCCCGATCGACGGCACCATCATCGAGGACACCGTCGTTCCCGCCCGCGCCCCGTGGAGCCGCGTCGTGCGCAAGGGCGAGATGCTCCGCATCATCGATCTCGAGGGCAAGCAGGCCGTCGACTTCCTCTGCTACAACGCCGATGATCCCGAGGATCGCTACAACGCCGCCGACACGATGAAGCTCGGCGGCACGATCTTCCTCGGCAAGGGAACCGTGCTCTACACCGACCGCCAGAGCAAGCTCTTCACCATCGTCGAGGACAGCTGCGGCAAGCACGACACGATCGGCGGTTGCTGCAGCGCCGAGATCAATACGCTCCGCTACGGCGTGCCGTGGCAACCCAATTGCCGCGACAATTTTCTCGGCGAGCTCCGGAAATTCGGTCTCGGCAAGAAGGACATCGTCGCCAACGTCAACTTCTTCATGTTTGTGCCGGTCGGCGAGAACGGCGCGATGGGCATGGGGCCGTCGATCTCGAAGCCCGGCGACCATGTCGACCTCCGCGCCGAGATCAACGTGCTCGCGATCATTTCGAACTGTCCGCAGATCAACAACCCGGTCAACGATTTCAACCCGACCCCGATCCGCGTGGTCGTCTGGCAGCCGCGCTGAGCGCCGGCCGGCGCGCCTCGAGCTCCTCGAGCGTGCGTGGCCAGTCCGCCTTGAGAAGGCGTGACAGCGACCGGTCGGCGAGGATCTGGCCGCCGGTCTGGCAGCGCGGACAGTAGTTCGTCTCGTTCTCGGCGTGGACGATGCGCTGAACCAGCGCGCCGCAATCGGGGCACGGCTCGCGGTAGCGCCCGTGCACGGCCATGCCGCGGCGGAACGCGGTCACCTTCTCGGGGAAGCCGTCGCCCGCCTCGGCGCGAAGCCGCGCGGTCCAGTCCTCGAGCGTCGCGACGGTCGCGCGATACAGCCTTTCGACCTCGCCCGCCGTGAGCTTCGCCGTCATCGCGACCGGCGACAGCCGGGCGCGGTGGAGTATCTCATCGGCGTATGCGTTGCCGATGCCGCTCAGGAGATGGGGGTCGGTCAGCGCGCGCTTCAGCCTGTGGTTCTCGCGCCGAAATGCGGCGGCGAAGGCGGCCGCGTCCGCCTCGAGAACCTCGAGACCGCCCGGATCATGGGCGCTGAGCGCCGCGGTCCCGGCGACGAGGTGGATCGAGGCGCGGCGCTTCGAGCCGGCCTCGGTCAGCGTCAAGGTGCCGTCCGCGAAGTCGAAGGCCGCGAGCTGATACTTGCCGGCGAGCCGCGCACCCGGCTCGCGCCAATGGAGGGGCCCGCGATCATCAGATGGAGGACGAGGTGAACATCGCCCTCGAAGCCGATGACGATCCGCTTGCCGAGGCGCCCGATGGCTGCGACGCGCCGGCCGGCGAGATCGCGGATCGGCGGATCGACCGTCCGCACGAGGAACGGGCTCGCGATCCTGACCGCGTCGAGAACGCGCGCCCCGATGCACCGCGCGAGCGCTTCGACATAGACGGTGACGTCGGGAAGCTCCGGCATCGCGGTCGCGTCAGCGGAGAACCGGATTGGGCGCCGGCAGCGGCGTCAGATAAGGCTGGAGCCGATCGCTGCCGAGCGAAGGCTGCGGGCTGTAGCGTCGCTCCAGCGCGTCGATCCGCCCGCGCAGGCCCTCGACCTCGCGCTTGAGGGCGTCGATCTCGGCGCGCATCGCCGCAGGATCGGCCGCACCGGACCGGTCCGGCATCGCCGTCTGGGCGCCGGCGACAGCCATTGTCACAACGAGGAGCAAGCCGGCAGTGAGCACGGGGACTCGCATGATCGTTCCTCCGTTCAGAGCTTGTTGTCGGGTGCCTCGAGCGCGGTGAGCCGCGCATAGTCGTGGTCGCGATAGCCGTCGATGATCGTAGCGATCTCGGTGGCGACGACGCCGAGGCTGCCGAGCACCTGGGCGCCGAGCTGCAGGCTCGCCTCGAGCGTCTCCGGAACGACGTGGACCGTCCCGAGCTCGGTGAGGATATGACCGTGGGCGCGATCGCGCACGCGGGCGAAGATCGGCGCCCCCGGCCGGATCGCCTGGAAGGCGCGGACCGCGCGTTCGGCCGCCTCCGCCTCATCGAGCGTGATCACCGCGAGGCGCGCGTCGGCGGCGCCGGACGCACGCAGGACATCGCCCCGGCCGGCATCGCCGAAATAGACCGGAAGGCCCTTCTAGCGGGCATGGGCGACACGCTCGGAATCGAGATCGAGGGCGACATAGGGGATGCCGCGGGCCGACACGATGGCGGCGATGGTCTGCCCGACCCGCCCGTAGCCCGCAATGATCACCGGCCGCGCGACCGCCTCCGGCGCCACCGTCGCGGTCGCCACGCGCCGATGGCGCGCGCCGCGCGCGCCGAGCGAGGCAAGCGCCGGCGTCACCACCATCGACACCGCGACGACGAGCAGAAGCATGTCGCGCTCGGCGGCCGAGATGATCCCGTTCGCGCCCGCCAGCCCGAACAGGACAAAGGCGAACTCGCCGCCTTGCGCGAGAAGGAGCGCGATCCGGAGCCGGTCGGCCCCGGGCACGCCGAACAGACCGGTCAAGCCGAGGAGTAGCAGCGCCTTGACGGCGAGGAGGAGAAAGACGGCGATGAGAAGCGTCGCCCCCTCGCTGGCGACCAGACCGAAATCGATCCCCATCCCGACGGTCATGAAGAAGAGGCCGAGCAGGAAGCCGCGGAACGGCTGGATATCGGCCTCGATCTGATGGCGGAATTCCGATTCCGAGAGGAGGAGGCCGGCGAGAAAGGCGCCGAGCGGCATCGGCAGGCCGACCAGCCCGACGATCCAAGCGGTGCCGAGAACGGCCAGCACCGCGGCCGCGGCGAACACCTCCGGCGTCCGCGCCGAGGCGACGGCATGGAGGAGCGGGCGGAGCAGGATCCAGCCGCCGGCGACGACGGCGGCGATGATGGCGACGGCCTCGAGCGCGGCGGTGCCGAAATCAGCGGCCGCGACGTCACGGCCGACGCTGAGGACGGCGACGAGGGCGAGCATCGGGACCGCGGCCACGTCCTGGAACAGGAGAATGGCGAAGGAGGTGCGCCCGCTCCGCGTATTGAGCGCGCGGCGCTCGCTCAGGAGCTGGAGCACCATCGCGGTCGACGAGAGCGAGAGGGCGAGGCCGACGACGATGGCGGCCTCGAGGCCGTATCCGGCGAAATAGACCGCCCCGCCGATCACGAGCGCGGTCAGCACGACCTGGCTGCCGCCGAGGCCGAACACATCGTGGCGCATGAGCCAGAGCCGCGCCGGCTTGAGCTCGAGACCGATCAGGAACAGGAGGAACACGACGCCAAGCTCGCCGAGATGGGCGATCTCCTTGATGTCGGTGACGAGGCTCGCGCCCCACGGTCCGACCGGGATCCCGGCGACCAGATAGCCGATGACCGCACCGAAGCGGAGCCGCTGCGCGATCGGCACGGCGACCACGGCCGCCGCGGTAAGCACGAGTAGTGTCTGTAGCTGGAGGTCGGTCATCGCCCCTTCCGCCATGCCGCCGATGCCGTCGGCCGGTGATTGTCGTTGACTTAACCCGAATGTGGTGGCTTAGGCGGAAGGGAAAAGGCGGTGCGGCACTGTCTCCGCCCGCGCGACCAGGGGAGGATTGCCACGTGTGTGTGGTCGTCGCCATCGGCGGCAATGCGCTCCTTCGCCGCGGCGAGCCGCTCGACGCCGCCTCGCAGCGGCGGAACGCCGGCACCGCGGCCGCGTCGATCGCCGCGCTGGCCGCGGACCACCAGGTCGTCCTCGTCCACGGCAACGGCCCCCAGGTCGGCCTCCTCGCGCTGCAATCGGTCGCCTACGAGGCGGTCGCACCCTACCCGCTCGACATACTCGGGGCCGAGACCGGTGGGATGGTCGGCTACATCCTGCAGCAAGAGCTCGCGAACCGGCTGGCCGGCCGCGACGTGGCATGCGTCCTCACGCAAGTGGTGGTCGATCGCGACGATGCCGCCTTCGCCGACCCGACCAAGCCGATCGGCCCCGTGTTCGAGAAATCCGAGGCCGAGCGGCTGGCCGCGCGGCACGGCTGGACGGTCGCGCCCGACGGCAACGGCTATCGCCGGGTCGTCCCCTCGCCGGCGCCCCGCCACATCGTCGAGATGCGGACCATCCGCCGCCTGGTCGCGGACGGGGTGGTCGTGGTCTGTCTCGGCGGCGGCGGCATCCCGGTCACGGCCGAGGCCGACGGCACGCTCCGCGGCGTCGAGGCGGTCATCGACAAGGACCGCGCCGCGGCGCTGCTCGCGGTCGAGATCGGGGCCGATGCCCTCCTCCTCCTGACCGATGTCCCGGGCATTTACCTTGACTGGGGAACGCCGCGGCAGCGCCTGGTAAGGAGCGCCGGCGGCGACAGGCTCGCGGCGCTCGGCCTCGATCGCGGCAGCATGGGACCGAAAGTCGAGGCGTGCGTGCGGTTTGCGACCGCCGCGGGCGGGCTCGCCGCCATCGGCCGGCTCGACCAGCCGGCCTCGCTCCTCGACGGCTCGGCCGGAACCCGCGTCCTCGCGGGCTCGGGCGCGATCCGGCTCCGCGACGATTGAACCGCGCGCCGCATTTCCTACATCCAGACGAGAGACCCAGAGCCAGGCACGCCGTCGTTCGACGGCGTGGCGAGACGGCAACAACCGCCGGCAATCAGCGCCGGTTTCGGTCGCCGCGGTCGCCGGGAGCCGGACATTAAACGGTCTCTTAACGATGCAGTGAGAACCCTCGACGATCGCAAGGCGCACCAGTCCGCGACGAACGGCGGCGGCGCACCGGCTCCGGTCGGAGACGCCCTGCCCCGCGCGATGAGCGGACGGCTCCTTCAGGGGTGCCGCGGCAGGCCAGGGGGAACAGCGTGTTCGGCGTGGTTGATCGGCAGTGGCGGGCAAAGGAACGGCCTCGAACAGACGAAACCGGCGCGGCGGGTCGGCCACGATGATCCGCGCGATGGGACGCACGCTCCTGTTCGGGGCGTTCGCCGGTGCGGTGGTCACAGGCGCGGCCTACGCGGTCTCGATCGAGATGGACACTTTCGAGGTCCAGACGCGGGTCTTCACCAAGCTCGCGCGCGGCATGGGCTTCACCATCGAGCCCGGCGCCAATCCCGACCCGCTCTACCCGACGGCGGGGCCGTATGACGAACGGCTGGGCTACGCCCATCTGCCGTCCGCCCTCGAGACCCTCGCCGATCGCGACTACGAGGTCGAGCAGCAGGCGCGCATGTCGCCGGAGCTCGCCTCCTTCGTGCGCAAGGGCGGCTTCGCGATCTACCACGAGAAGACCCGCGCCGGGCTCCTGCTGCGCGACCGCTTCGGCGGCCGCATGTTCGAGAGCCGCTATCCGGAGCGGACCTACGCCGATTTCCCGTCGATCCCGCAGCTCGTCGTCGACTCGCTCCTCTTCATCGAGAACCGCGAGCTCCTCGACGACGAGGCGCCGAACCGCAACCCCGCGATCGAGGGCGACCGGTTCGCGGCCGCGGTCCTGAGCGCCGCGGTCAAGGCGGTCTCGCGCGACGGGCGCGTCGCCGGCGCATCGACGCTCGCGACCCAGATGGAGAAGTACCGCCACTCGCCGGGCGGCCAGACCGTCGACAGCGCCGAGAAGGTCCGCCAGATGATCTCGGCCAGTGTCCGCGCGTACCAGGACGGGCCCGACACCACGGCGACGCGCCGCCGCATCGTCGTCGACTATCTCAACTCGACACCGCTCTCGGCGCGGCCTGGGTTCGGCGAGGTCATCGGCCTCGGCGACGGCCTCTACGCCTGGTATGGCACCGATTTCGATGCCGCCAACGCGATCCTCCGCCGCGAGGCAAACGACCCGGTGACACTCCAGCTCAAGGCCGGCGTGTTCAAGCAGGTCCTGAGCCTCCTCCTCGCCCAGCGCCGGCCGTCCGGCTATCTCATCGGCGAGCGCGCGGCGCTCCGCGATCTCACCGACAGCCATATCCGCGTGCTCCGCGCCGGCGGGCTCATCGACGATCGGCTCGCCGAGGCCGCGCTCGCCATCGACCTCAAGTTCCGCGAGGACCCGCCGCTCAACGAGGCGGCCGCGTTCGTGAATCGGAAGGCCGAGACCATGCTGCGCGCCCACCTTCTCGGGCTCCTCGGCGTCGACAGCTTCTATCGCCTCGACCGCTTCGATCTCACCGCCGCTTCGACGATCGATGCGCTCGCCCAGGAGCGCGTGACGGAGGCGCTCAAGCGGCTCGCCGATCCCGAGCATGTCCGCCAGCAGGGCCTCGTCGGCGATCGCCTGTTGCGCCGCGGCGATCCCGCCAACGTGACCTATTCCGTCGCGATCTACGAGCGCGGCCGCAACGCGAACCATCTCCGTCTCCAGACCGACAACAGCGACCGGCCGCTCGACATCAACGACGGCTCGCGGATCGATCTCGGCTCGACGGCCAAGCTCCGGACGCTCGTCACCTATCTCGAGGTCGTCGCCGAGATCTACGAGCGCCACCGCGACCGCACGCCGGCGCAGCTCCGGAGCCTCCAGGGCGAGAAGCGCGATCCGCTCACCCGCTGGACGATCCAGCTCCTCGTCGAGCGAGGCGACCCGGGCCTTCTCGCCGTGCTCGAGGCGGCGATGGAGCGGCGCTATTCCGCCTCGACCGTCGAGCGCTTCTTCACCGGCGGCGGCGTCCACGCGTTCAACAATTTCGACCGCAAGCACGACGGCGACGTCATGCCGGTCCGCGAGGCGTTCCGGCATTCGGTCAACCTCGTCTTCGTCCGCATGATGCGCGACGTCATCGCCTTCTACTCGGGCGAGGAGATCGCGGCGAACGGCGAGGGGCCGTCCGATGCCGAGTCCGAAGAGGACATGCGGCGCGCTTATCTCGAGCTCTTCGCCGACCAGGAAGGACGCGAGTTCCTCAATCGCTTCTACCAGTCCTACCGGGGCCGCAACCCCGACCAGGTGCTCGATCTCCTGGCGAGCCGCGTCAAGCCGACCGGGCCGCGGCTCGCGACCGCGTTCCGCTCCGTCCGGCCCGAGGCGGGCTTCGACGCGTTCGTCGCCTTCATGAAGAAGAAGCTGCCGGCGCCGCTCAAGGACGAGGACGACTACGTGACGCTGTTCGAGCGCTACGGCGTCGACCGGTTCAACCTGCACGACCGCGGCTATATCGCCCGCATCCATCCGCTCGAACTGTGGCTCGCCGCATTCCTCCAGACGCATCCGCAGGCGACGCGGACCGAGGTCATGAACGCGAGCGAGGACGAGCGGCAGGAAGCCTATGCCTGGATCTTCAAGACGCGACACCGCCGCGCCCAGGACAAGCGCATCCGCATCATCCGCGAGCAGGAGGCGTTCGAGCATCTGCACGAGGCCTGGCAGCGTGTCGGCTATCCGTTCGAGAACCTGACGCCGTCCTACGCGACCTCGATCGGGAGCTCCGGCGACCGGCCGTCGGCGCTCGCCGACCTGATGGGCCTCATTGCGAATGACGGCGTTCGGCTTCCCACCCATCGCGTGACGCGGCTCCATTTCGCCGCCGGCACGCCCTACGAGACCGTCGTCGTGCCGAGCCCCGGCGAGGTCGAGCGCATCTTCGCGCCCGAGGTCGCCCAGGTGCTGCGCCGGGCGCTCGCCGACGTCGTCCAGAACGGCACCGCGCGTCGGGTCGCCGGCTCCTTCACCGACGCGGAAGGCCACAAGCTCGCGATCGGCGGCAAGACCGGGACCGGTGACCACCGCCAGAAGCGCGTGGTCGTCGGCGGCAAGGTGTTCGAGGCCAAGGTCGTCAGCCGCGCCGCCGCGTTCGTGTTCTATATCGGCGACTGCTTCTACGGCACGCTCACGGCCTTCGTGCAAGGGCCGGAGGCGGGCCAGTACGAGTTCACGAGTGCGCTTCCGACCCAGGTGTTAAAGTCGATCGCGCCGGCGCTGAAGCCGATGATCGAGCGGTCGCGGGTCGAACAGGGCCCGGGCGGCCCGGTCTGCACGACGACGGAGCTGCGCGAGGCCGCGGTTCGCGAATAGCCGCCTCGCCCCTCAGGCCTTCGCCCCATCCTCGGTCTCCTCCGCGACCGCGCGCGCTTTGCCGATCGGCGGCATGTAGAGGAGGATGCCGCACGCGACGAACACCGACGAGTAGGTCCCGATCAGGATCCCGAAGGTGATCGCCAGGGCGAAGTCGTGGATCGCGATGCCGCCGAAGAACAGGAGCGGCAGGATCGCGATCAGCGTCGTGCCGCTGGTCAATATGGTTCGCGACAGTGTCTCGTTGACGCTGAGATCGAACAGCTCGATGAGAGGTATCTTCTTGTATTTGCGCAAGTTCTCGCGCACCCGGTCGAACACCACCACGGTATCGTTCACGGAATAGCCGGCGATCGTCAGGATGGCCGCCACCGCGGTCAGGTTGAACTCGAGATCGAGAAGCGCGAACAGCCCGAACGTACAGAAGACGTCGTGACCGGTGGCGATCAGGGCGGAGACGCCGAACTGCCATTCGAACCGGAACGCGACATAGCCGGCGATACCGAGCACCGCGAGTGCGGCCGCGATCAGCGCCCCGCGCAACAGCTCACCCGAGACCTGCGGCCCGACCATCTCCACGTTCCGGTATTCGACGTCGGGGGGCAATGTCGCTCGGATCTGGGAGATCACCCGCAGCGCACCGGCCTGACCGCCCTCGGGCTGCTCGACGCGGATCAGAAGATCGTTCGGGTTGTCGAGGTTCTGCAGCGCAACCTCGCCGACATCGAGATCGTTGAGCTTGCCGCGCACCTCGGCCATGTCGAACGGCTTGGTCCAGCGCGCCTCGATCAGGACGCCGCCCTTGAAGTCGATGCCGTAGTCGAGCCCCTTGGCGAGGAGGGCGATCACCGACGCGATCATAATGGCCACCGTCGCCGCGAAAGCGAGGTGGCGATATTTCATGAACTTGTACTTCGGCACCGTTCGGAAGAAGACGATCATCGGCCCTTGTCCACGCCACGTGCCCGGCCGTCGCCGGGTGGCGCGATAATGGGCGACCGGCACCCGGGGTGCAAGAAAAGCGGCCGCGTCGGAAAATGTTGTCGCAGGGGGGCGAAACGAAACGGGGCCGCGCGAGGCGGCCCCGTCCGTCCGTCCGATCGGCGCGAAACGCCGATCAGAAGTCCATGTCGCCCATGCCGCCACCCGGCATCGGGGGCGCGGCCCTCTTCTCGGGCTTCTCGGCGACCATCGCCTCGGTCGTGATCATGAGACCCGCGACGGAGGCCGCGTCCTGGAGCGCGGTGCGCACGACCTTGGTCGGATCGATGATGCCGGCCTTGACGAGGTCCTTGTACTTGCTCTCCTGCGCATCGAAGCCCCAGTTCTGGTCCTTCGATTCGGAGAGCTTGCCGACCACGATCGAACCGTCGACGCCGGCGTTCTCGGCGATCTGGCGCGCCGGCATCTGCACCGCGCGGCGCACGATGTCGATGCCGACCTGCTGGTCGTGGTTGCCGAGCTTGAGGTTCGACAGGACACGCGAGGCGTAGAGGAGCGCGACGCCGCCGCCGGGGACGATGCCTTCCTCGACCGCGGCGCGGGTCGCGTTCATCGCATCCTCGACGCGGTCCTTCTTCTCCTTCACCTCGACCTCGGTCGCGCCGCCGACGCGGATCACCGCGACGCCGCCGGCGAGCTTGGCCAGTCGCTCCTGCAACTTCTCGCGGTCATAGTCCGAGGTCGTCTCCTCGATCTGCGCCCGGATCTGGTTGCAGCGGCCCTCGATCTCGGCCTTCTTCCCGGCGCCGTTGACGACGGTCGTATCGTCCTTGGTGATGACGACCTTCTTCGCGGTGCCGAGGTCCTTGAGGGTGACGCTCTCGAGCTTGATGCCGAGGTCCTCCGAGATCATCGTTCCGTTGGTCAGGATCGCGATGTCCTCGAGCATCGCCTTGCGGCGATCACCGAAGCCCGGCGCCTTGACCGCCGCGACCTTGAGCCCGCCGCGGAGCTTGTTGACGACGAGCGTGGCGAGTGCCTCGCCCTCGACGTCCTCGGCGATGATCAGGAGCGGCCGGCTCGTCTGCACCACCGCCTCGAGGAGCGGCAGCATCGACTGGAGACCGGAGAGCTTCTTCTCGAAGATGAGAATGTACGGGCTCTCGAGCTCGGTGGTCATCTTGTCGGCATTGGTGACGAAATAGGGCGACACGTAGCCGCGGTCGAACTGCATGCCCTCGACGATGTCGAGCTCGGTCTCGAGCGACTTCGCCTCCTCGACCGTGATCACGCCCTCGTTGCCGACCTTCTCCATCGCGCGCGCGATCATCTCGCCGATCTCGCGCTCGCCGTTGGCCGAGATGGTCCCGACCTGGGCGACTTCCTCGCTCGTCTTGATCTTCTTCGAGCGCTTCTTGAGATCCTCGACGATCGCCTCGACTGCACGGTCGACGCCGCGCTTGAGGTCCATCGGGTTCATCCCGGCGGCGACCGCCTTCGACCCCTCGCGCACGATCGCCTGGGCGAGGAGGGTCGCGGTCGTGGTGCCGTCACCGGCATTGTCGTTGGTCTTGGACGCGACCTCGCGCACCATCTGTGCGCCCATGTTCTCGAACTTGTCGGCGAGCTCGATCTCCTTGGCGACCGTCACGCCGTCCTTGGAGATGCGCGGTGCGCCGAACGACTTGTCGAGGACGACATTGCGGCCCTTGGGGCCGAGGGTGACCTTCACCGCGTCGGCCAGGATATCGACGCCCTTCAGCATGCGCTGGCGAGCATCGGACGAGAAACGAACTTCCTTGGCAGCCATGATCGATATTCCTCCGTCCGCGAGTTCAGGCGGCCTTGCGCGCGCTCTTCGAGCCTTCGATCACGGCCATGATGTCGGACTCCTTCATGATCAGGAGCTCCTGGCCGTCGATCTTGGTCTCGGTGCCCGACCACTTGCCGAACAGCACCCGGTCGCCGACCTTGACGTCGAGTGCGACGAGCGCGCCCTTCTCGTTGCGCGAGCCCGGGCCGACCGCCACCACCTCGCCTTCCATCGGCTTCTCCTTGGCGGTGTCGGGGATGATGATCCCGCCGGCCGAACGGCCTTCCTCTTCCACACGCTTGACGACGACGCGGTCATGCAATGGCCTGAACTTCATGAGTTCTCTCCTGTCCCTCTTGAACGTTGCGTCGGGGTATTAGCACTCCTTGAAGCCGAGTGCTAGCAAGGCGCGACTTAGGGCGGTCCGAAGCCGCGTTCAAGGGGGGCTCGGCGAGAAATGCGCCGCCGCCGATGGGTCGGCATCGGGGCCCCCGAAGGCGGCCCGCAACCCAGCTATTTCAGGAGGTTAGAGCGTATCCTGGGGTCTAGGGTCTGTACTCAATTTGGCTTACTGATTTGGGTTGGTGGTGATTCAAGGCTCTGATTTTGGGGAGCCTCGGATGAGAACGATTTATTGGCTGAATGATGCTGAATGGGCTCGGATTGAGCCGC
>Ga0194132_10007953_pt1 | contig 15443 bp, 17 predicted proteins | sample TA2KigOf80mmetaG_FD_148612 | JGI IMG/M metagenome (GOLD analysis project Ga0194132, IMG submission 148612) | Freshwater microbial communities from Lake Tanganyika, Tanzania - TA2015054 Kigoma Offshore 80m | ecosystem: Environmental > Aquatic > Freshwater > Lake | place: Tanzania: Lake...
ACCACGAACGTCCTCATGAATCACTCGGAAACGTACCCCCAGCTGAATATCCAAGCCCCATATCCCTTGAAAACTAAAAGACAAAAAACTCTAAATCCAGGTGGTCCGAAAATAAGGGGAGCTTACATGACTACCAAACAGTTGTTTGGTTTTTTTGCCAAATTAAAGGAACAGAAAAGAGGGCTGCGTTAGTGAAATCAGGATAAAACTTGTTTACAGTAAATAAAAAATTTACTCATTGAGAAGACAAACTTCATCTTTTCCATCCTTAGTTTTCCAGTATACTTTCACTTTTTGTGATACGATGGCATCAATGGATTTGCCTGTATAATCGGCCTGTATGGGTAATTGGCGGCTGAAACGACGATCGATTAAAACACAAAGTTCGACCTTTGCAGGCCGACCGAAATCAAGAAGTGCATCCAGCGCTGCACGGATCGTTCGGCCGGTATAAAGGACATCATCAATTAAAACGACATTCTTCCCTTCAATTGAAAATGGAATATCAGTCTTGTTTGCAACATGCAGTTCTGTGCGAATGTCATCCCGATAAAAAGTAATATCTAATTTTCCGTACTCAAGATTTTCGGATTGGATTTCATTTCTTATTTCGTTTACAATCCTGTCAGATAAATAAATACCCCTTGGCTGTAACCCTATCAATACTGTATCAGATAGATTGAGATGATTCTCCAGTACCTGGTGTGCCAGTCTTTTAATTGCTATCGCCAGTTGTTCTTCTGTAAGTAATGTTTTCAAATACAAATTTGTTTTTGCGAAAATAATAAAGCCCCGTGAAAAGGGGCTTGATATTTATTTTTCGTTCAGAAACGGATATTTATAATCTGTCGGAGAATTAAATGTTTCTTTAATGGTCCTTGCACTTAACCACCTGTAAAGATTTAATATGCTGCCGGCTTTGTCATTGGTTCCGCTTCCCCTTGCGCCACCAAATGGCTGTTGCCCCACAACTGCACCGGTTGGTTTATCATTAATGTAAAAATTACCGGCAGCATTTCTCAGTTTGTTAGTCGCCAGTTCAATGGCTGATCTGTCTTTAGCAATTACCGCCCCGGTCAGTGCATAAGGTGAAGTATTATCAACCAGCTCCAGTGTCTTTTCAAAACTATTGGCGGGATAAATATAAACAGTCAGTACAGGCCCGAATATTTCCTCACACATCGTTACATACTTTGGGTTCTTTGCTTCAATAATAGTTGGTTGCACAAACCAACCCTCTTTGCTATCGCATTTACCACCCACCCATATTTCTGCCTTCGGATCTTTATTGGCGTTATCAATATAGCGTTTAATGCTGTTAAAGCTTTTTTCATCAATAACAGCGTTTATGAAATTGGTGAAATCTTCCGGGCTGCCCATTTTAAAACTCTTTACCCCGGCTATGAGCTTCTTTTTCACTTCTTCTGCCATATTAGAAGGAATATAGGCCCTTGAAGCGGCGGAACATTTCTGCCCCTGGAATTCAAATGCCCCTCTTAACAAAGCTGTCACTACTACATCAGGGTCGGCGCTTTTATGGGCAATAACAAAATCCTTTCCTCCTGTTTCACCCACTATCCTGGGATAAGATTTATACATTGCCATATTCTTGCCAATTGTCTCCCACATGTTATTGAACACACCGGTGCTTCCGGTAAAATGCACACCGGCAAAATCACGGTGATTGAAACATATCCTGCCAATCGTAGGGCCATCTACATAAATCAAATTGATAACTCCATCCGGCAAACCGGCTTCTTTTAAAATACGCATGGTCATTTGTGCAGAATAAACCTGGGTATTGGCACATTTCCAAACAACTACATTGCCACACATAGCGGCAGATGTGGGAAGGTTGCCGCCAATGGCCGTAAAGTTGAAGGGTGTTACAGCCAGCACAAATCCCTCGAGCGGACGGTACTCCATCCGGTTGTGCATACCCGGACTGCTGATGGGCTGTTGCCTGTATATTTCAGAAAGAAAATGAACATTGAAACGCAGAAAATCTATCAATTCGCAGGCCGAATCTATTTCTGCCTGGAAAGCATTCTTGCTTTGACCCAGCATCGTGGTACCGTTCATGTAAGGGCGGTATTTTGTCGCCATCAGGTCTGCAGCTTTCAGAAAAATATTGGCCCTGTTTTCCCAAGAGGTATTGGCCCAGTTTTCTTTAGCTGCCAGCGCTGCTTCTATCGCCTGCGTAACATGCTTTTCTTCTCCTGCATGGAAATAGCCGAGGGTATGCTTTGTTTCATGCGGCGGGTGAATGGCCACTTTCTTATTGGTACGTACTTCTTTGCTACCGATATACATCGGAACATCAACCTGCTGTTTTTTTAACTCAGCCAGGGTTTCTTTCAGCTTTTTTCTTTCGGGACTACCAGGGGCATAAGAAAGTACCGGCTCATTGACCGGCATGGGGTAAGCGAAAGTTCCGATTGACATAATGATTGATTAAAATGAATTACAAAACTATGAACTATTAACTATGAACTGGTCTCCTTCTCACTCATCAAATACGCCTTGATGAACCCATCCAATTCCCCGTCCATCACCGGCTGCACATTACCAACCTCATAATCCGTCCTGTGATCCTTGATCATTTTATAGGGGTGGAAAACATAGCTGCGTATCTGGCTGCCCCACTCTATCTTTTTCTTTTTGGCATTGGCTGCATCTTTCAGTTCATTTCTCTTTCTCAGTTCTTCTTCATACAGCCGGCTCTTCAGCATCGTCATTGCTTTCTCCCTGTTTCCTAGCTGTGTTCTTTCCGTTTGGCAAACAACGACAATCCCTGTTGGGATATGTGTAAGCATGACCTTGGTCTCCACTTTGTTTACGTTCTGCCCCCCTGCCCCGCCGCTGCGGGCAGTTTCCATTTTCACATCGGCATCTTTTATTTCAATTTTGATAGTATCATCTACCAGCGGGTACACAAATACCGAGGCAAAGGAAGTATGCCGTCTAGCATTACTGTCAAAAGGTGAAATGCGTACTAGCCGGTGAACTCCGCTTTCTGCTTTTAAAAATCCGTAAGCAAATTCTCCGTCAACCTGCAGTGTGGCAGTTTTAATACCGGCTCCGTCACCCCATTGCCAGTCAAGTTCTGTTACTTTCCATCCCTGCTTTTCGCCATACATTCTATACATACGGGCAAGCATTTCGGCCCAGTCCTGGCTTTCGGTACCGCCGGCGCCTGAGTTTATCTGTAATACGGCTGGCAGTTCATCCTCCGGTTCATTCAGTGTGGCCTTGAACTCGGCATCATCCAACAATTCAAGAGCTTTATCATAAGCTGTTTGCGTTTCTTCTTCTGTTGCATCTCCTGCCTTCCAGAACTCAAATAATACGGCAAAATCTTCCACAGCGGTATTGGTTTGCTCATATAAGCTTACCCAATACTCATTCACCTTAATTTCCTTCATAATGGAAGTGGCCCTTGTATTATCATCCCAAAAACCGGGGCTAAGTGAGAGTTGTTTATCGTTTTCTATTTTGGCGTTGCGGTTCTCAACGTCAAAGAAACCTCCTTATCCCGGCAATGCGGGACCGCATATCCTGTAATTTTTCGATTGTCATGGGTGCAAATGTAAAGAAAGTTGACGGTTTTTAGTTTAGGGTTTATAGTTGTTGTAGATTTAATCAAAGTTTCTTATGAAAAAGAACCTGTTTATTGTTTTCATTTTTATTGCATTAACCGCTGCCGGAAGTCATAGGGATTCGACTATTTATTTCAACCTGCCCGATAGTGTAAAGGCGGTGCAGTTTATGGCGGAGGTGAATGTAAAAAGATCAGATGACAAAAAAATCGTTTCGGCTGGCATCAAAACTGATGCAGTCAGACTTGTGATAAAAAAATATTCTGGAGGAACTAAGGCGATAAGCTTTTACTATGAAGGTAATGGCAGCGGAATTGTCACAGGTTCTCAAGTAGGTTATGATAGAAGATTTGCTAAAATGTCGTGGAAGTTTGATTGGAAAATCAATGAACCCTATAAATTGCTTATTTCACAGGCGACAGATTCTGCTGGAAATTTTTCATTATACAGCGGTTATATTTTTTTACCGCAAGAAAATAGATGGAAACTAATAGGGACATGCAAAATAGAGGGTAAGTGGAACACCATTCAGCAACCCGCTACATTTTATTACTCTCGTAAAAATTATATTGAAGCAAGTTTTGGCCAGGTGTGGTGTCAACGCAGCAACGGCTCCTGGAAAAATCTAAAAGAAGAAACTCTGCCACCGCCACAAATAAACCTGGCTGGTCATGTGGACAGTGTACAACAGCGGCAAACCGATATTAAACTAATTGAAGATGCTATCGCCTCCGGCAAAACAGATGTAAAGAACAATGAGCAGGGTGTTTATTATACAATGATGAAAGAAGGTACCGGCAGGCAGGTTTCTATTGACGATACAGTGGTGGTGCATTATAAGGGCTATCTGTTCGCAGACGGAACAGTATTTGACCAGACAAAAGAAAAACCGGCTACATTTCCATTGAAAAGACTGATAAGAGGATGGCAAATTGGTGTGCCGCTTTGCAAAGTGGGCGGTAAAATAAAACTGGTGATACCGTCTGATCTGGCATATGCTATCCGTACAAGGGCGGCTAAAATTCCACCGAACAGTATATTGGTTTTTGAAGTTGAAGTGCTGGATGCCAAACCACCATTATAGATTTTCCCTGACCTTTACAGTCCTTTTAAAATTCTTTAATTATGAAACTGCTGCAAAAACTTCCCGGCTTACCGCTGGCCTGTGCCATTCTGTTTATTTCCTGCAAGAGCAGCGACAAAAAGAAAGATGAACCCGGAATGGTAAAAGAAAAGCGGCCTGCTGTTCTGGTGATACATGAATGGTGGGGACTGAATGATTATGCCAAAATGAGGGCAAGAAAACTGGCAGAAAACCGAAAGAAGAAACTGTCAGTTACAAAGAAACTGAAAGATTCCTATTAATAAATCATAGGTTGATTTATAGACCGGTAGATCACTGTAAAGCGCCAATTTCAAAAAAAAATCGACCGCTTCGCGGTAAATAATCAAATAATCAAATGAATCAAATAAATTAATCCCTGAGGCAACGAACAGACAACCCTCTCCCCTTACTGCCGTAGCCTCTGCCCACACCGCCACCGCCGTAATCCAGGACGCGGTCCCTGGCATAGTTCGCCTTGCCCACCGAAGAACTCCACCAGAAACCGCCCCTACCAACGCCGCCGAACGCTCCACCGCTGTAACGGTACTCGCCCGGAAGACCATTAAAGCCGCTGCTGTTGGTGCCGTTGCCATCCTGATACCAATCATTTTTTGATTTCATTTTGGCTCCAGCATTACCAGCTCCTCCCAAATAATCTGTAAGTACAGTCCATTCAGCATCGGAAGGGATATGATACCCAACAGGTGCGAGACCTCTTGGATCGTTCACCGCATACCAATTATACAACTTGCCATATTTAACTCCATTTGTGGGGTCATTATCGTAGTAACACCAAGCCGGTTTTTTGTTTTGCCCTGCTTTTTCCCATTCTTCATCTGTTTTAACTTCAGGAATAGGGTCGCCATTGCGGAATTTGGCCACATTCAGGTTTTCAGCCATCCAAACCTGGCTTCCAATTTTCACTGTCTTATACACCCGTCCATCACGAGCATCTTTGAATGATCCATACTGCTGGGCATACACTATCGTACTAAGGCTTAGCATAGACATCAGAACAAGTAAGTGTTTTCTCATTTTTTCATCATTTAATATTCAAATTTATGAAATTTCAAACAGCTTCCCGATGTAACAGGCGGAATAAATGATCAAATAATCAAATGAATCAAATTAATTCTAATCCCTGAGGCAGCGAACAGACAACCCTCTTTCCTTATTGCTGAAGCCCCTGTAAACATTGCCATCGAAGTAATACAGGCCGATGGCAGCATCCTGCCAGGTTGAAACATCGGCGCCCCTGCCGCCCAAATCCAAAAACGGCGATGGTATGGAAGGCATCGCCGCCAACGAAACCAATAACAAATTCTACATCCTGCGGGAGTGCAACGAGGAAATGACCGTATCCCAGATATGGACCTTCAGCATAGAACCCGGAAGCGATGACAACAGCTTCAGCCTGAAATATGAGTCCATGATCGAACTGCCGCTGCAAAACCCGCAGTGGCACTATTCCGATATTTGCTACGATAAGGAAAACGACCGCCTGCTCTGCCTGAAATCCTATTCCAAAGGCAAACTGCGCCAGCAGTTCATCGAGGCCATCGAAATAGATAAAAGCGGCAACCTGAAAAAAGAAACGCTGAAGGACCTGAACGTAGAACGTTTTTCCCAGATCTCCAATGAATACAAAGACCAGGACTATAGCATGAACCTCGAAGGCATCACCGTGGACAATGAGGGTAATATCTGGGTGGTAAGCGATAATACTTCCGGCAAGGCCCAGTGTGAACTGCCTGCGAGGGAAAAAACCATCCTGCTTCAGCTGATAAAAAAATAAGGGCGCAAAAGTTAAAAGAATGAGAAACCCCTGCTGACCAGGCATGCGAAAACTGCCCGGCAACCCTTTGGCACGGATTTGCGACTTTTACACAGCAATGAAGAAATTTTTACTATCCGCTTTAATCATCGCAATCGCATCTTCCCTTGCTGCCCAAAAAGTGGACAGCATCTATTTTCACCTCTACACCGACAGCCTGAAGAAAGGCCAGCATAACTACATCAATGTGGATGGCAAACTGAGCAATGGCCGCTGGATGCCCCTTACCTCAAAAGAAATTGAATTCAGTTGCCCCACGGCAAAATTTCAGGGCAATGAACTGATCATACCGGAAGATTTTACACCGGATAAAGTGACCATACAAGCTGTGCTGAAAACAAACCCTTCCATCTGGAAAGAGATCACCATCTGGATAAAACAAAAACCCGATGGTCCGCTGCCTGCGCATGATGACATCATGCGGGATATCCAGCAGCGAAAACAAAAGAACAAAGGGAAACGCTGATGGCGGGTTTATCTATTCTGATCAAATAGTTTTTTTGGCATCTTCCAGGAATTTGGCCAGGCCGATATCCGTCAGCGGATGTTTGAGTAATCCTAAAATTGAATCCAGCGGACAGGTGCAAACATCCGCCCCGGCCTCGGCACATCGGATGATATGGTTGGGATTGCGTATGGAAGCCGCCAATACCTGCGTTTTAAATCCCTGCACGGAATAGATATGTCTGATCTGCTCAATCAGCTGTACACCATCCCAGCCGCTGTCATCAATGCGCCCGATAAACGGCGATACATAAGATGCGCCGGCCTTAGCACAAAGGATGGCCTGCCCGGCAGAAAACACCAGGGTGCAGTTGGTGCGGATGCCGTTATCAGCAAACCATTTGATAGCTTTTACCCCGTCTTTGATCATCGGCACTTTTACCACGATATTCGGGTGAATGGCTGCCAGTTTTTTTCCTTCTTCCACAATCCCGCTGAAATCGGTGGCAATCACTTCAGCGCTGATATCCCCGTCCACCATTTCGCAAATGGTTTTGTAATGGTTCATCACCGCCGCTTCGCCTTTGATGCCTTCTTTGGCCATCAGGGAGGGGTTGGTGGTTACACCATCTAAAATTCCGAGTTCGTTGGCCTCTTTTATTTGTGAAAGATTAGCGGTATCAATGAAAAACTTCATATTTATTTAAGATTTAAGATTAAGATTGAATATTCAGGACTTCAATTTTGATTGTGTTGTTTTGCGTGATGCAGCCAGTATTCTGGTTAATTCATCAGCCTCTCTTATCAGTAGTAACAAATTATGTTCTTTTACAAGCTTCAAATCTGAAATCGCTTCAAGCCAGAAAAGTGATTCATCAATTTCCTCAAACGCAATGCTCAGTTTCGATGAAAATGCCTTTTTAGACTGCGCTTTACATGCTGCCCTGTAATTAGCAGCAGCAGAAAACGCAGATCTCATTAATTGGTCTTCAATAACTTTTGAAACTTTTTTGGGCGGTAATGCTTCACAGAGCGGAACAATTCTATAAGCAAATTCTTTCAGCCTTTTTTGAAGTCCTTCGGAATTCATATACAAAATATAAGATTAGAGGTGTTACGCAATATTAAATATTAAATCTCCAATCTTAAATAAAAAAAGGCAGGCTGATTACATCGCACCGCTCAACCACCTACTCTTGCTGCCTTCCGGCCCTGGGAGGGTTCAGCAGGAGCTGGTCGTGTAAGACCTGCCGCCGCAAATATAGTGGGATTTGATTATTGGTTAACTGGGTAATCAGCAGATAAAGTGCCATTATTTTGCTGCTGCCTGTCCATTCCGGTTAACCAATACCTGATTAACCAATTAACGAACTATCGCTGAAATGCAGAACCCAGACGGGTAAACCCGATCAGCTCATCCGACCGGCCGCCAAATGGACGGAAATAAACCAGTATCATATAACTGTTCTCCGTGCCCCAGTAATTGCCTTCAGTATTTTCATAAGTGGCCGGCGCATCTTTTCTGTCAGTAAGCGTAACATAGGAATAGTTATAGTATCCCTGTTTCAGGTACAATGCTTTTTCATATACGCCTTCCTCCTCGTTAAAGTCCATTCTGGATCCGTCATTCTGTTCATAGTTGGTCAGCTCACCAAACAGGTAAAGGCTTTGGCCTTCAAATGCCCTGTTGCCGGGAGGCACAAAGGTAAAATGCACCCAGGCATAGTCACTTTGCCAGAGCGGGTTGGCATTATCCCTGTTTTCGATGGTATAAATCCCGTTCAGGTCCCTGTAATAAATATATACTTTCTGCCGGCGGTCTGCATCGGGTGACACATATACATCAATGCGGCTGGTGCTGTCGTTGTCCACAATTTTTTGCATACGGTCGCTTTGCAGCCGCAGGCTGCGCAAATCAATCCATCTCCATTCTTTACCGGCGGGGAAAGTGGTGTTTTCTTCATCACTGTACTCGTAATAATTTCCGCGGAAGACGGTAGGCCGGTCAATCATTGTAGCTGTTGCCCAAACATTGTTTTGAACTAATGCAACCTTCAGGTCCTGCGGTGAAAAAGCATTGATCTGCCCGGCAGCAGTGCTTACATTGACCTGGATACGTTGATGGGTTTGAAAAAAATTATTATCGTATGGCTGTGTGATAATACCCGAAACAGTCGCTTTGGTATTTACCACCAGAAAGCGTTTGGTAAAAGCCAGTTTGGAAGTGTCGTCATTCAGGAAAACCTTCAAGAGGTAATTTCCCCCGCGGGTCGGGGCCGAATTCCGTTCCGGAAAAGTGGCTGTGTAATGGGTATAGCGGGTGCCTACAATGGAGGAATTGCGGTAAGTGCCGATGCGGTTGCTCTGGAAACCACGGACATAATCAAAGGTCTGCACATTGGCGGGTTTCCAGTCGGCATTGCAAAGCTGGAAGCTGTAATAATAGAATTTTACATCGGCATCCATATCATCAAAATGCAGTTCCAGCTGGTCGGTGCTGTTGAGCATAATAACAGGATAGCTGTACATATCTCCGGCTTTGAACAATTTCACCGTACGGATATTCGGCTTGTAAATATGATCGGGTAATTGTGCCTGTACGGCAAAGGCAATTAAAAAAGAAAGTGCTGTGAGAAGGGTTTTCATCCGGTTGTTCTCTGTAATTCGTTCACAATATTGCCTAAAATAACCTAAAAAAGAGGAGAAATCTTTCAGGCAGCTTATTTTTGGTAAAAGACAAACAGTTACTCTTGAAGGTTGCAGGCTTTATAGCAAACCGTATAGCATTTAACCAGCAAAAATCCTTTTCCCGGTTCATCATCCGGCTGTCCGCCGCGGCCACGGTTATCAGTGTAATGGTAATGATCATCGCCCTGTCGCTGGCCAATGGTTTTAAAGAAACAGTCAGCAGTAAAGTGTTCAGCTTCATCGGGCACATCCGGGTGCTGGAGAAGGAGCCGGACAGGGCCATTATTTCCGAAGAAACGCCGATCATTAAAAATGATGCTGTTGCCGGAAGCATCCGGCGGCATCCCGATGTGACCGGTATTCACCCCTATGCCACCCGTTATGCTATTCTGAAAACAAAAGATGAGATTGAAGGGTTGATCGTAAAAGGATTTGACAGCAGTTTTGGGTCCGGCAATCTCAATGGTTTTATCCGGCAGGGACGGCAACTCCGTTACAACGACAGTACGTACAGCCGGGAGATCATTCTTTCATCCATAACTGCTGACCGGTTAAAAATAAAACTGAACGACAGGATATTCATCTATTTTATACGGCCCGATGGTTCCCTCCGGCCCGACAGGCTTACGGTAGCCGGCATTTACAAAACCGGTATTGAAGAATACGACCGGACTTTTGCCATCGGCGATATGAAACTGATACAGCGGCTGAACGAATGGGAGCCCGATGAAATAAGCGGATATGAAATTTTCCTGAATAATTATAAAAAAATAAACAGGGTAAGCCGTGAAATATATGAACAGGATAATTTCCCGGTTACCTGGAATACCGTCAGCGCCTGGGATATTTCCCCCAATATCTTTGACTGGCTGAAACTGCAGGATAAAAACACCCTGATACTGATTGCCATAATCGCCATTGTGGCTTTAATCAACCTGATCACCTGCACCCTCATCCTGGTTCTGGAAAGGGTGCGGATGATAGGGGTGTTGAAATCACTTGGCGCCACTGACTGGACCGTTCAAAAAATCTTTCTGCGGCACGCAGCCATCATTACGCTTACCGGTATAACCATGGGCGCCGTACTGGGACTTGGTTTATTGTGGCTGCAGGATGCAACCGGTTTTATACGGCTGAAGGAAGAAGCCTATTATGTAAGCACTGCTGCAGTTAAAATAATATGGTGGCAGGTGCTGGCAGTATGTGCCGGCACTTTAATCGTTTGTTTTTTGATACTGATGATCCCATCCCTGCTGGTAAGGAAAATTCAACCGGTGAGGGCGGTGCAGTTCAGGTGATATGTGAGAGAATAATACCTGTTGCCACTCCCGCATTCAATGATTCTGCATTACCTTTTTTAGGGATGGTGATCTTTACATTCGCCCATTGCAATAATGCCGGGCTGATACCGGATGACTCATTGCCTGTCAGAATGATGCCCTCGTTCAGTTTATTCATGCTTGTGATATCCTGTCCTTCCAGCATAGCAGCATAAATATGGATATCTTTTTGATCAGCCAGCCAATCTTCAAGATTTGTGTAATAAATATTTATCCTGGCAATGCTGCCCATGGTGGCCTGCACTGTTTTGGGATTGTAAACTTCGGCCGAGTCATTGCTGCAAACGATTTGCTCTACGCCAAACCAGTCAGCAATACGGATGATGGTGCCCAGGTTGCCGGGGTCCCGGATGGCATCCAGCGCCAGTGTGATTTTCCCTTTTACATTAAGAGGCCTGACATCATCAAATTGTTTTACTACGGCCAGCACCTGGTTGGGTGTGCTCAGTTGTGAAATCTTTTCTAATTCCTGCCCGCTTATTTCTATGCAGGGCGTTTGTAAAATAAGTTGCCTGTTTTCTTTTATCCATTGAGGCACCGCAAAAATTTCACTGATGTTTTCCCTTCGGGCTTTCAGCAACTCCGCCACTATTTTCGGGCCTTCGGCAATAAAGCGCCGCTCCTTCTGCCTGAATTTTTTCTGGCCTAAAGTTTGGATATATTTGAGCTTTGATTTAGCAAGCATGTCTTTTCGCTCTTGTATCGCTTAATGCACCCCACCCGTTGATGAATAAACGAACTTTATTTGCAATATTGAACATCGCTGCTGCCTGTTTCCTGTTGCATTCATGCGGAGTGGTGCCGAAAAATTATCCTGCAAATAAACCTTTTGTCTTCAAATATAATGTAGAGGTGCAGGGAAACTTCACCCCAGAAGAAAAAAACCAGCTGAAATCCAGGCTGGCCAACCAACTGGATGACAGTATACGGGTAAGGGCGGCAAGAAAGCTGCTGTACAAAGGATTTAACAGGCCCGTGCTGGAAAACCCGCCGGTGTATGAAAGTGCCAATGCGGATAAGTCAGTAATTTTTATGCGGGCATTGCTTATCTCTTTGGGATATTTCGGGGATACCATTACCTACACGGCTGTTATTGATTCTTCCATATCGGGACAATACCGTACAACGGTTCAGTTCAACGTTCGCCCCGGCAAAGTGGTCCGCATTGATTCTTTTGCCTATATTATCAAACAACCGGAACTGCAGGCGCTGGCCACCCGTCAGCCGGGTCTTGTAAAAAAAGGCGATCCCTTTGCCAAAGCAACTATTGCCGGGGAACTGGACCGCCTGGTGATGCTTTACCGCAACAACGGCTATATGCGTTTTGGGCGGGAGGAACTGATCGGGTTGTGGGATACCCTTGACATTGCTTTACTGCAGCCCACTTTCGATCCGCTGGAGCAACTGGAACAACTGCAAAAACTGAATGAGCGGCGGGAAAACCCGACGGCTAATCTCGAAATAAGGTTGCGGCCCGGTTATGACAGCAGCAAGCTGAAGAAATTCTATGTAGGTAATATCACCGTGTACCCTGATACGCCGTTCCAGGCAAGCGGCTTCACCAGAAAAGAAACAATGATTGGTAATGTAAAAGTGGTTTCATATCCTAATTCCTTTAAGCCTAAAAGCATTCCGCCCAATATTTTCCTGCGTACAGGCGAATTGTATGACCAGCGAAATTATTCCCGTACTATCAGCCGTTTTAATTCGTTCAGCGCCTGGCGGCTGGTAAACATTGATACCCTGCCGCTGAAGGGAAGAGATACGGTTGATTTTGTTATTCGCCTTACACCCGCCAGGAAATATTCCTTTACCGCCAACCTGGAAGCAAGTAACAACAACACGGTGGTCTCCGGTAACCTGTTTGGAATTGGTGTTAACCTGGGCCTGCTGAACAGGAACTTTGCCAGATCAGCCAGCCAGGCTTCCACCAACATCCGTATTGGCATTGAAACAGGAAAAGACACAGCCACCGACATCAAGTTCATTCAGACAAGACAACTTAGCATCAATCATACCATCAGTTTTCCGCGGCCCATCCCCCGCATGAACCGCCTCCCGGAAAAAATACGCCCCAGCTTCCGCACCGTGCTGGCCTTTAATGCATCGCTGACGGAAAGGCGGCAGCTGTACGACCTCCGTACCATTAACGGCTCATGGGGTTACGAATTTCAGTGGGACAAAAAGTTCATCACTCTTCGTTTTCCCAATATAGAATATTCCTCCTTCAAGCCCCAGCTGCGCCTGCTGGATATATTTACCAATAACCCCTCACTGAAAAACATTTTTGCAGACGGTTTTATTTCTTCCATGCGGACCGGGGTGCGGATAACGGGAGGACGGAACAAACATGTGAATGTTTTCAATTTCAACACTGAGGTTTCGGGTTTGCTTTCCGGTCTTATCAAAAATGATTTCCTCGACAGCAATCTGTTCCGTTTTATTAAAGTGGATGCCGAGTTTGCCCGTAAGATCAATATAAACCGTACAGCGCTGGTCCTGCATGCTTTCGCAGGTATCGGTTATGAGTTTAACTCAACGGTTAACGAAAACAAGAAATACAACCTGCCGCTGCTGCGGCAATATTTTGCCGGCGGGCCCAACAGCATGCGGGCATGGGGCTTGAGAAAACTGGGGCCGGGATCGTATATCAAAGATTTCGGAACAACGGGTTTGCCCGACCGCTACGGAGATCTGCAGCTTGAAGCGAATATCGAATACCGCTACCCGATGTTCAGGCTATTTGGTTTCCCGGTAGAAGGGGCGTTGTTTACGGACATAGGCAATATTTGGTATGTAAAAATGCCCCCCTCGGGAAGAGAGGATGAGGAAGTGTTCCGTTTTAACCGGCTGGTCAAAGACCTTGCGGTTGGGGTTGGCACGGGTTTCCGCATTGACCTCAGTTTCTTTGTTATCCGGCTTGATTATTCCATCAAGGCAAAAGACCCGAGCCCTTCGCCGGACAAGAAAGATGTACAGAACAAATGGTTTGGTTATAAAAGATGGAGGGATGCAGACCAGTTTCAGTTAGCCATCAGCTATCCTTTCGTACTGTAACCGTTTTTTACTTTCTGCTCAAATGCTTCTAGGCTCATGGCGTCTTTAAGATGAAAATCACCGATTCGGGTACGGCAAAGATTGCTGAGAAAAGCGCCGCAACCGAGTGCAGCGCCAAAATCATGAGCCAGGCTGCGGATATAGGTTCCGGTTGAACATACCACCCTGAAATGAACAACCGGCATATCCATTCCCGTTATTTCAAATTCACGGATTTTAATCTTCCTCGGCTCCAATACCACTTCCTTTCCCTGTCTGGCCAGTTCATATACCCGTTTGCCATCCTGTTTGATGGCCGAATGGGCAGGCGGCACCTGTAATAAATCCCCGGTAAATTGTAAAGCGGTATTTCTTATCTGTTCGGCCTTAATATCGTCAACCGGTTTAAAATTCTCCGGCCTGCTTTCGAGGTCATAAGTAGGTGTGGTAGCCCCCAGCGTAAAGGTGCCGGTATATTCTTTTTCCTGCGCTATGTATTCATGAATGCGTTTGGTAAATTTTCCGGTGCAGATAATAAGTAAACCGGAGGCCAGTGGATCGAGGGTACCGGCATGCCCCACTTTTTTTACCCGGACAAGGTTCCTGATTTTTCTTACCACATCAAATGAAGTCCGGCGGAGCGGTTTGTCAATCAGCAATACCTGTCCTTCCTCGAAAATACTGGCTGCCTGTGGCTGGTTTTTGGTCACTATCCTGATGTTGAGTTGCAAATGTACTTCTGACTTCTCACTTAAATAGACATTCTGGTTTTCAGTTCCAGGTATTTGTTCACTGTATTTACAGTCAGGTTTTCGGGGCTTGTGAGGACGGAAAGGATGCCGTTCTTATGCAGCTCCTTCACCATCATTTTTTTTCATACATGAATTTCTCAGCTATGGTTTTGATATAAATATCCTCGAGTGTAGCTGCTTTTTTCCCCAGCACCGATTTCAGTTCAGTATTTTCAAAGAAACCAACAAGCAGCAAATGGTAATTTGGCCATTTTTTTGAGGGCCGCCATCTCCCGTTGCAGGCTTTCCACCGATTCAAAATTGGTGAACAGCACCAGCAGGCTGCGGTTGGTGATCCGGTTACGGATGACGGAGAACAATTTCTCAAAATCGGATTCAAGGAAATCTGTTTTTTGGCGGTAAAGTGTTTCAAGCACCAGGTTCATCTGGCCGGGTTTCTTGTCGGCCTTGTATGTCGTCAAACAAAAGTGTACTAATTGCTAGATAGTGTTTCTGTTCCTGAATTTAATAACTTTTCATGTAAAAATAGCTGTCTTCGTTTTTTTATTGATGCTTTTTTGATACGCTCTCTTTCTTTTAATATTTCTTCTTCCCGGCCGTAATACACATCAGCAGGCGGCACATTATTCAAGGACTCATGATACC
>Ga0194132_10007955_pt1 | contig 15432 bp, 10 predicted proteins | sample TA2KigOf80mmetaG_FD_148612 | JGI IMG/M metagenome (GOLD analysis project Ga0194132, IMG submission 148612) | Freshwater microbial communities from Lake Tanganyika, Tanzania - TA2015054 Kigoma Offshore 80m | ecosystem: Environmental > Aquatic > Freshwater > Lake | place: Tanzania: Lake...
CCGGCACCAGCAAGTGGAACAAGATTGAACATCGCATGTCTTGTCACATCACAGCAAATTGGCGGGGTCGGCCGCTAAGCAGTCTGGCAGTGATCGTCAACCTGATCGCCTCGACCACCACCCGGACAGGATTGACCATCCAGGCCGACCTGGACCTGGGGACATATGAAAAAGGTATCCGGGTATCCAAAGATGAAATGGCAAGACTTCAATTGAAGCCAGCCGACTTTCACGGCGAGTGGAACTACACGATCACATCCAGAAATCCAGCGGTAACGTAACTCATCACGTCTCGTCATCAAACATAATTGGTGCAGTTTATTAATTTACGTCTCCTAAACTGCCACCGAGACAAACTCATGATGCATTCCTCCATTCGCTGAATTCTGCATCTTAACCGTTTGTCTCACTTTTGGGGGCAAGTCCATTCCGTCACTTGCTGCGTCGTCTATGGAAACCTTACCTGCAGTACGGTCTCGTTGTTCGGCGTTACAGGGCTGGCCACTGCCCGATCGTGAGGGCTTGGGTCATGGACCCTGGGCTCGGGGTGGCAGGTTCTTCGCGGTGCCGGCGGCCTTTCTTCCGCACGACCGTTCAACCCCAAAAAAAAGAGCCTCCGAAGCAGAGGCTCTTGGGCCGGTTTGCAAGGGCTGGGCGAAAGTTACCGAGTCTGGTTGTCGTGCTTTTCCTTGTAAATCTGGCGGCTCGCCTTGTTCTGCTTCTTCTGAATCTTGGCCCGTTCCTTGGCGGTGAACTCGCCGTCCGCTTTGGCTCTCGCCTCGGCTCTGTGAATCCTGGCTTGCTGTTTCTCAAGCTTCCTGGTTTCTTTCTTAGTCAGCTCCCCATCGTGAACACCATCGGCGATCCGCCGTTGCTGCCGCCTTTCCCGCTGGTTGATCGTCCCTTGAGCGAACACCAGGCTCCCAAAGCACAGTGTCGAAACCAACGCTGCGGTTACCATCGACTGAATTCTCTTCATGACGTGATCTCCTTTGTTCGTTAGCTGCTTCTTTTCTTCTCTTGGCACTCTTAAACACAGACACTCAGCCAAAGTTGCGAATCACCCCGAAAAATTACTCATAGGCTAGAGCCACCAAGGGATCCTTGCTGGCGGCCTGAAAGGCGGGGTACAGAGCGCCGGCCACGCCGCTGACCACGACTAGCAAGCCAGAGATGGCAATCCAGGCCAGCGAAATCTGCACTCGCTGGGTTGGGATGAGTGTCTCTATCAAGCTGCGCCCCGCCACCGCGAGGACAACCCCAAGCACCAGACCCAGGAAGCTCAACGCCACGGACTCACGCAAGATCAAGCCCATGATATACGCCTTCGAAGCGCCCAGAGACTTGAGGATGCCAATGTCACGAGTTCTTTCGGCAATTGTTGTGTACATCGACAGGAATATTGCGAACGAACCGATGACGACCGCAATACCGACGACCACGTAGATGAAGAGGTCCAATCCGGGCGGCGAGGTGTTCATCAGCAGCGACACCCACTCCTGGCTGGAATTCACTTGATATCCCGGTAGCAGCTTCTGAATGGCCTGAATGGCCGCTTCAGTCTGGCTGGAGTCGTGGAGTTTGATCAGTGTCATGGTCGCCTGGCCGTTCCAGCCAGTCAGTTCCTGCAGCGTCCTGATTGGAATGAACACACGGGCTCCTTTTCCGTTGCGAACGACGCCAGCCACTTTGAAGGCGCGCCCTTTAAGGGTATGGGTGTCACCCACTTCCAGCCGCTTGGATCGCCAATACAGGTCGTCAATCAGAATCTCGTCGACCGTCTCACCGCTGAAGGCCCCCCCGGCAACGAACGTGAATCCGCCGGAAACGGCCACAAAGCTTGCGTAGTCGATGCCGAACACGTTGACCAGTCCGTCACTCGTCTCCAGCTGCGTCAGCACGGGTGAAATAGCTTTGACGGAGGAAACTGACGTGAGTTTTTCGCCATCCGCCGTTGGCATCCGGTCGCTACCCGTGGAGAAAATGACGGAGGCATTGGGCGGGCGCAGGAAGACGTCTGCCCCGATTCCGTTCTGGCGCTGAGCGGTCTCCACAATCATTCCACGGGAGATTCCAACGACCATCAGGATCATGAGAACTTCAAGACTGATCACGAGCACGCCGACCAGCGCGCGGAGGGGCCGGTGCAAGACATTGGCGAGAACAAACCGATTGATCATCTGTCTGAATGAACCTTTCGCTGCGGCGCTCGAATCGTCAAACGATCGGGCAGAAGCCCATGAGCACCGGAACAGGCACGATTGAAGGCGGAGATTAGCGGAGTTCTCGAAGCGAAGCAAGTGAAGCACCCGGAGCTGCCACGTGCAGAATCTACAGCGTTTCAGAGTTCCTAAGCGACGATGGGCCCTCAACCTCGCTTTGCCGTTTGCCGATGCTATCCTGCAGACCATCATCCGCTTGCTGCCACTCATGGCTCAAAGGTGGATTTCGTCGATGGACTTTGGATACGCTGGAGCTGCCTGAGATGAATCCTGTATCGGGTGCATTGCGCACCGGCAGCGCTGATTGTAACGAGTCATACCCTACTAGAGGAGGTCTTCATGTGCCTGTTTCTCCGTCGCGCTTTCGTTTTTCTCCTAGTGCTGGCCGCGCCCACTCTTCCTGGACTGTGCCAGGTACCCAGCGAGCCGGTGCGCACGATTCCTTCCCAGCTCGGCTCGGCGTCCATCCCGGCTCAGTTGGAGTCGGTGCCCGTGCCTCGGCTGGAAGGAATTGAGTTTGTGAAGGGATCGGGTACGCAGATCCTCCTCGAGCGGGACGGCAAGCGCTATCTGATCGATACCCAAAGCCAGACAATTCGAGAGGTTGTCCCAACCTTGACAGCTCCAACGGAGACAGCCGCTGTGGCGCAGGCAAGCCCTTCCACTCAGGCTGCAGCGGATCCAAAGCCGGAGGCAAAGAAAGAAGCCGAGACCTACTATACCGAGGACATCGTGCTCTGGAACATGCCAACCGCCCACCACTTGCCCAAGAAAGCGCTCATGATCGACTTCACACATCGCTTCGCTTTCAGCGAAGCCTTTGAACCAGGAGGAGTCAGCAACCTGCTCGGGATGGACGGTTTCTCGTTTTCGTCGCTCGGCCTTACCTATGGAATCACAGACCGATGGTTTGCAGGCATCTACCGCACGCCAACCAGCTTCGGGAGGATCTTGCAGCTCTCGACCGGTCTTCAGCTGAGTCGGGAAAATGCCGGCCATCCGCTGTCGAGCTCGATTCGCGTAGGCGTCGAAGGGACAAACCACTTCCGTAACAAGTACATTACAAGCCTCGAAATCGCATTGGCACGCAGCATCAAGAATCGTGCCCAAGTCTACTTTTCTCCAACCATTTCGTTTAACAACCGTCCCCTCCTGGTGGTAGCCAGCGACGTGCTCGTCCCAGATGCTGTGGATGGGGAGACGACGACCGCCTTGGGCGTGGGCCTTTCATTAGACATTCGTCCAACAGTCGCCATTCTGGGAGAAGCGATTTATCGGGTCGATGGGCGCCTCGGCGTTATTCGGCCTTCCTTCATGCTTGGCATACAAAAGAAGGTGTATCGACACTCGTTCACGCTGGGTCTGACAAACTCCCCGGGAACGACGCTCTCGACGCGTTCAGCCACGCGTGGCTACCAGGGCCTCGATGACACCTTTGGCGGGCTGACGATTGGCTTCAACCTGTCGCGCCGGTTGTTCTAAGCCGGCAGGTTAACCCTCCTCCATGGACGACGCACTCTCGCGGTGTCGTCGTCCACCAAACTCTTGATGCCGACGACTACCGGCCTGCTGCGCGCAACAGTTTCCATCTTTCCCCATTTGTAGTTGACCGTGGCGATCCCTACCTGTTGGGCAGGTTCAGATCGTTCGCCGATCGCGCCTTGATTCTCTACCAGAGCTATTCGGCATGCGGGGCTCGCTGGCTGAGCCGAGGCTGGTGGCAGCGAAGGAACGGATCTGACGCACCGGCCGGGATTCTGGAGACAGGCGAACGCTTCGGGGGCTTATCGTCTAGAGTTGTCGCCGTGGAATGGTGGCCCGATGGCTCCTGAGTTGGCCCAATCCAGCTTCTCGGCAGCCCGACGGGCAGCAAGGGCTCAGACGCTGCCGACGCCTGGCTTTTTTGAAGTCACACTTCACCCGATCTTGTGCAAGAATAGAAACCACAACGAAAGCATCCTTTGAGGAGCACAACGATCCGAGTTTCGAGTTTCCTCGCCGCCTGGTTCGCCAGTAGTCTTCTCGTCGCCGCGAGCCTGCCGCCAGCATCCCAAGTTGAGGCCTCTGCTCGTCGGCAGCCTGGCGTTCGGGCCGTCAAGTTGTCGTTCGCGAAGAGTGTTCAGCCGATTTTGCAGAAGTACTGCACCTCTTGCCACAACAAGCGGCTGACATCGGGAGGCCTGGACTTGGCCCTGTTTGCCACCCAAGAATCGATCGTCGAGCACCGCGATCGCTGGGAACGCATCGTTCACAAGCTGCGCACCGGCGAAATGCCTCCAGCCGGGCTTTCTCGTCCGCCGGCCGCTCAAGTCGAGACTTTCGCAAAGTTCGTTGAAGCCAGCATTGAGACTGCAGAACACAACCTGCAGCCCGACCCGGGCAGGGTCACGGCGCGGCGGTTGAATCGCAGCGAGTATGCGAACACCGTTCGCGATCTTCTGGCGGTCGACTTCCACGCCGAGCGCGATTTTCCTACCGACGATTCGGGCCATGGCTTCGACAACATGGGCGATGTTCTGACGGTTTCCCCTGTGCTGATGGAGAAGTATCTGTCCGCCGCGGAGCGAATCGCCGCTCGTGCCATTGGCGCCGACCCGTTACCTCAAAAGCCGATCGAGGCTGAGTACCACATCAAACACAAAACCATTCGGCGAGTCGACGCGAGTGCCATCGAAGCAACCCATCGAGTGGAGTGGGACGGTGAGTATTTTGTGCGCATTGGGTTACCGGGACAGCGCGGCGCCGAGGGCAAGCCGGTGAACCTGGGCTTCTGGATGAATGGGAAACTGTTGGCAACCACGACGGTTGACACCCGGCCTTCAAAGCTCGAGTACTTCGACCCCTACTCGGATGCAGAGCTTCGGCTCGCGCTGCCAGCCGGCGATCATGTTTTTCGCGCCGGCTTCATCGGCGACGATTTTCCCCAACGTCTTGCTCACGAGGATGTGTACAACGCCAAGAAGAACAAGTTCTTGAGTTCGATCATTTTCATCGGGCCTTTTCCTGCCAAAGTCGAAAAGCCAAGCCGTCAGAAAATCCTCATTTGTGATCCGGCTACGGGTCCGGCCTGCGTCAACCGGATCCTGGCCACATTGGCCCGCCGTGCCTATCGCCGACCCGTGACGAAGGCGGAGGTCGCATCGCTTGCGAAGTTCGTGGCCGTGGCCCAAGCAGAAGGGCAAAGTTTGGAACAAGGCATTCAGCTGGCGATTCAGGCCATTCTGGCATCCCCCCACTTCTTGTTCCACATCGAGCGCGATCCGCATCCAAACGATGCATCCCAAACACACGCGATCTCCGACCTTGAACTCGCGTCGCGACTGAGTTACTTCCTGTGGAGTTCGATGCCCGACGAAGAATTGCTTGGCATCGCGGAAGCGGGAAGACTTCGCCGCCGAGTGACGCTGGAGGCCCAGGTGAAGCGGATGCTGGCCGACTATCGCGCTGCGGCTCTCGCCAGCAATTTCGCGGGGCAGTGGCTGGAAACGCGCAATCTGGAGAGCCTTTCTCCGGATCCGAAGAAGTTTCCCGAGTGGGGACCGGAATTGCGAGACTCCATGGCGTCTGAAACTCGCTTGTTCTTTGAGGCCATGCTGCGCGAAAACCGCCCGTTGTCAGAGTTTCTGGACGCGAATTTCACCTTTCTGGATGAGCGTCTGGCCAAACATTACGGCATCGACGGCGTCTCAGGCAGCGCGTTTCGGCGAGTTGAGCTGTCGACCAACCAGCGGGGAGGGATTCTCAGCCACGCCAGCATTCTGGCTGTCACCAGCTACCCCACGCGGACGTCGCCGGTCATTCGCGGCAAGTACTTGCTTCAGAACTTTCTTGGCGCCCCGCCGCCAGCTCCGCCGCCAGACGTGCCGAACCTGGATGAAGAGGCTGTTGGCAATGATGGGTCGTTGCGCCAACAGTTAGAGAAGCATCGCCGAAATGCCAATTGCGCTTCGTGCCACAGCCGGATGGATGTTCTCGGCTTCGGGCTCGAGAACTACGATGCCATCGGAAGGTGGCGTACCATGGATGGCAAGTTTCCCGTTGATGCAAGCGGCACTTTCCCAAATGGGAAATCGTTTGGCACACCTGCTGAAATGAAGGCATTATTGAAAGAAGAGCTGCCCGACTTTGTCCGCTGTCTTGTCGAGAAGATGCTGACATACGCCTTAGGAAGAGGTTTGGAGCAATACGATCGTCCGACAGTCAGTGAGATTGGAGGGCGGCTGTCAGCTTCCGGGTATCAGTTTCAAACGTTGATCGAAGGGATCGTGACCAGTCTGCCGTTTCAAATGCGGAGGGGAGAAACTGGGAAGACGCAGAAAACAGTTGCGTCCAGGTAGGGACTCAGTTGACTTGACCAAACTGCTGTCGTCATTAATCACAGGTTCTGAGGCAGGAGACGAAATCTGATTGAAGTGAGGTGGCGAGACCATGATCTTGCGCAAGGCGCTTCCGCGAAGGACTTTCCTGAAAGGCATGGGAACGGCGATCGCGCTTCCGTTTCTCGATGCGATGACCCCGGCGCTGGCGTCAAGCCGAACTCCAGGCAAACCGCCGGTGCGCATGGGGTTCGTCTACGTGCCCAACGGCATGGACGTGCGAAACTGGAATCTCGACTACGAGGGCAAACTCGACCAGTTGTCGCGCATCCTGCAACCTCTCGAACGCCATAAGCAAGAGATTCTCGTGTTGGGCAACTTGACCCACAACAATGGGCGTGCGCTGCTGGATGGGCCGGGAGATCATGGCCGTTGCTGCGCTTCGTATCTCACGGGAATGCGTCCGCGCAAGTCAGCGGTAGACATCAAAGCCGGGATCTCGATGGACCAGATCGTAGCCAACGAGATCGGGCATCGAACTCGGTTCGCCTCGCTGGAGCTGGGTATGGAGGACTCCCGCCAGGCAGGCGACTGCGACTCAGGTTACTCCTGCGCCTACACCAACAACCTGGCTTGGAGAAGCGAGACTCAACCTCTGCCGCCGGTACTGGACCCTCGAGCGCTATTCGAACGGCTCTTCGGCGCCGATGCCGGCCTGACGCCAGAAGCCCACGCACGGCGCAATCGATTCCGGCGAAGTATCCTCGATTTCGTCACCGAAGATACCCGGAAGCTTCAGTCACACCTCGGCCCCACCGACCGGCGAAAACTCGAAGAATTCCTCTCCTCGATTCGTGAAATCGAACGGCAGATCGAACGCGCCGAGAAAGACAACGCGTCCATCGATCCGCAAATGGAAAAGCCCTACGGAGTTCCGGCCGATTTCGGTGAGCACTTCAAGTTGATGACGAGCATGTTGACCGTAGCACTCCAGGCCGATCTGAGCCGGGTCTTCACGTTCCTGGTAACTCGCGAAGGTTCCTCGCGACATTACCGCGAGATCGGCATCCCCGATGGGCACCATCCACTCACTCACCACCGCAATGACCCGGCATTGATGGAAAAAGTGACCCAAATCAATACCTACCACGCCGCTCAATTCGCCGCCTGGCTGGACCAGTTGAAGTCTGTCACGGAAGGTGACTCGACGTTGCTCGACAATTCGGTGATTGTCTATGGCGCCGGGCTATGCGACGGCAACCGCCATAACCACGAGGACCTGCCAACCCTGATTGCTGGCCGAGGCGGCAGCTCCATCAATCCCGGGCGGCGCATCGAATACCGGAAGGAGACGCCGATGTCGAATCTGTTCCTGGCCATGATGGACCGGATGGGAGTTCACGCGGAGCATTTCGGAGACTCGACTGGGCGTGTGGAGGGGCTGAACCTCGCCTGAGCCTGCCGGTACGCCTGCCCTCGCCTTGAGCCCGCCGTCCGGTCGCAGCGGGTTTTTTCGTTTGAGCCGACCAGGAAGGACCTGGCCGTCGAGCTCCTTTCGCCCGAGGAAAAGTGGGATCTTCCGGCGGGGTGTGGCCGGAGGGGTGGTCCATGCAGGAACCAGTCAAACCGCCGGTGGGCATCGTATTCGATGCAGACATTGGCAACCGCATCGATAGCACACTGGCTTTGGCGCTGCTGTGCGGCTTCGCCTCACGGAGCGAAGTGCGGGTCGTGTCAGTCAGTGTCTCAAACGCCAACCTGCAGGCTGCGGCATTCTGCGAAGCCGTCGGAAACTACTATGCCGGATCGTTGAGCAGCGAATTCGAGGGCTTCGGGAGAGCCCTGCCTGTGGGCCTAGCCTCGAACAGCGCGACCACGCAGGAAAGTTCTCAGCTGCGCCTGCCCCTGAGTCGAGTGAGCGAGGAGGGAAATCCTCTTTATAAATACAGCATCAGAAAGCTCAACGACACCGCCGAACCGAGAGCTGTGATTCGAAATGCGCTTACCGCCCAGCACGACCAGAATTGTATCGTAGTGCTCGCGGGCCCGGCGACCAACCTCGCTTCAGTTCTCGGGCTGCCGGGCGCGGCAGGCCTGATTGCGAAAAAGGTCCGTTTTCTTTCGTTGGCCGCCGGCATCTATCCCCATGGCGCGCCAGAGACCAGTATCCAAGCCGATATCCCTGCTGCGCGAAAGCTGTTCGCGGAATGGCCTGCGTCGATTGTGGCTTGCGGATACGAGGTCGGCGGCAAGGTACTTTTTCCTGCCTCGAGCATCGAACATGATTTCTCCGGGTCACCGCACCACCCGATTGTCGACGCCTACCGCGCTCACCATTCCATGCCCTACGATGCTCCGAGCTGGGCCATGGCAGCCGTGTTGCACGCCGTCCGTCCGGCTGACTATTTCGGCCTCTCCCAACCAGGGACGATCTCCGTTCAGAACGACGGCAGCACCAGATTCTCAGCTTCTCCGGCAGGCAGGCACCGCTTTCTTCTTCTCGATCCATCGCGCGTAAGTCACATCGTCAAAGCCTACACGACCATCGCAAGTGCGCACCCCCGGGGCCGGCAGGAATGAATCCTGATTGCGATCGGAGTCGAGCCCAAAGGAGCTGCGCAGCAGCCGCTCTGATTCAGCTTGCCGGAGGTTCGGATTTGACACTCAAAAAGCCTTTGTGTTAAACAACCCATGGTTAATTGCTTCATTTTCGGTCAATTAACGTGTTGCCGTTTCAAACCTGGGACTCGATATCCAACAGCTTCGAACGACGTCCGCATCGACCAAGAAAAGCGTAGCGAAAGTGGCGGAATTGGCAGACGCGCTGGACTTAGGATCCAGTCCCGCAAGGGGTAGGGGTTCAACTCCCCTCTTTCGCACCAACTCCCCCTGCGCCGGCAGGGTCTTGCCGTTTCGTCCCGTTCGCAGAGCCTAAGCAGGCTCAACACATTGAGGTCAATCCATTGAAAGCCGACGTTGTCCACACGAGCGGATGTCAGCGAGCGCTGACCATTGAGGTCGAACCTGATTCGCTGAAACCGGATTATTCGGCTGTCTGCAGCAAGTACCAGCGCCAGGCGCGTGTTCCCGGCTTTCGACGGGGCAAGACCCCAATGTCGCTTATCCTGCAGCGATTCAAGAGCGAGATCCGCGAAGACTTCCTGGAATCGGCAGTCCAGAAGTATCTGCTCGAGGCGCTCAAAGCCGAAAAGCTGGAGCCGTTAGCTCACCCTCACGTTCGCGACCTCTCTTTCGGCGAGGGCGAGCCGCTGAGGTTCACCGCTGAGTTTGAGGTTTTGCCCGAGCTGCATCTGAGGGGCTACCGCGGTCTCGAAATTGAGAGGATACCGGTGGAGGTTAGGGAGGAAGAGGTCGACGCTACCATGAAGGCCATGCAGGAGCGGATGACCCAGTACGTGCCAGTGATCGGGCGTTCCGTCCAGGCTGGCGATGTGGCGGTCATTTCCTACGCCGGCAAACCAAGTGATCCGGCAAAGAAGACCATCGAGGCCAAAGACATCTACTGCGAGGTAGGCTCAGACAACACGCTCCCGGAGTTCAACGAGAATCTGCTGGGCGCCAATGCAGGCGACGAACGCAGTTTTACGGTAAAGTACGCAACCGATTTTCCGAATAAAGAGCTAGCCGGCATTGAGGTCGAGTACGACATCGAGGTTCAGGATATCCGGCAAAAGCACGTGCCCGAATTGAACGATGAATTCGCCAAAGACGCGGGGCAATACGGGTCGCTGGAGGAACTGCGCAAGAGAATTCGAGAAGACATCGCCGCCAGCAAGCAGCAGACAGCGCAGTCGGACATGCAGGAGAAACTGGTGGAGATGATCATCCAGAACAATCCATTCGACGTCCCAGCCGTGATGGTCCAGAAGCAGACCGAGAATCGAGTGAACGACTATGCCCGCACTCTGCTGGCGAGAGGGGTGCATCCGAAGACGCTAGACATCGACTGGACGGAGTTTCACGAGCGCCAGAAAACCCTCGCAGTCACGGACGTGAAGGTCGCACTGGTGTTGGAGCACATCGCCGAGCGCGAAAGCATCACGGTAACTGACGAAGAAATCGACGCCGACATCGCGAAGCGAGCGGAGCAAACGCATCAAGCCTTCGAAGCGGTCAAATCGCGCTTGACAAGGGAGGGGGCCACCGATAGAATCAGGGACAGAATCCGCAACAAGAAGAGCCTGGAATTGTTGCTGAGTTTGGCTGCTGTCAAGGATCCGCAGGGAATCATCGTTCAATCCTGATTTCAATTCCCCCAACAACTCGGTTGAGGATTCGCAACGCATGCTAGTTCCGATGGTAGTCGAACAGACGAGCCGTGGCGAGCGCGCCTATGACATCTACTCGCGCCTCTTGAAGGACAACATCATCTTCCTTGGCACTCCCGTCGACGACGCAGTTGCGAATCTGGTGACGGCCCAGCTGCTTTTCCTCGAGGCAGAGGATCCGGAAAAGGATATTTCGCTCTACATTAACAGCCCCGGGGGCTCGATCACCGCTGGACTGGCAATCTATGACACGATTCAGTTCATCCGTCCCGATGTGGCGACCATCTGCGTTGGCCAGGCAGCCAGCATGGGAGCACTGTTGCTGACGGCAGGAACGGCAGGCAAACGGTTTGCGTTGCCAAACTCGCGCATCCTGATCCATCAGCCTTCCATCCATGGCGGCCTGTCCGGGCAAGCGACCGATATCGACATCCATGCCCGCGAAATCCTGCGCATGCGCTCCATCTGTAATCAGATTTTCGTGAAACACACTGGACAACCTCTGGAGAAGATCGAGCGTGACGTGGAACGCGACTTCATCATGTCGGCCGAAGAAGCCAAGAAATACGGCATCGTCGACCAAGTCATTGTGCGCCACGAGTAGTTCAAGGAAGGGCGCGCAGGCCTTCGCATTCCGCTCATTCCGCCTAGACAATCGAAGAAAATCGTATATGCTGGTCGCATGGGACACCACTTCAGCCTTGGGAGGCTATCCGCTTGAAGGGAAATAACGGTGAAGAGTCATTGCGTTGCTCCTTCTGTAACAAGAGCCAGAAGGACGTTCGCAAGCTGATCGCTGGGCCAACGGTATTCATCTGCGACGAGTGCGTTCGCGTCTGCAACGACATCATTGATGATGATCAGGTAGTCGAAACCGACGTCAAGAGCCATCCTCTACCCAAACCCCACGAAGTCAAGACTTACCTGGATGAGTACGTCATCGGCCAGGAGACCACCAAGAAGAAACTTGCCGTTGCGGTGTACAACCATTACAAGCGCATCGAGCTCTCGAGGAGGCGGAGCGACGTCGAGCTGAACAAGAGCAACATCCTGCTGATCGGCCCAACGGGCACGGGAAAAACGCTGCTGGCTCAGACACTGGCGAAGCGGCTGAGCGTTCCCTTCGCTATCGTCGATGCCACCACGCTGACTGAAGCCGGCTACGTGGGAGAAGATGTCGAAAACATCATCCTGAAGCTTCTGCAAAGTGCCAACGGAGATATCGAACGTTGCCAGAATGGCATCATCTATATCGATGAGGTCGACAAGATCTGTCGCAAGGACGAGAACCCCTCCATTACCAGGGATGTCTCCGGAGAAGGAGTACAGCAGGCTCTCCTGAAAATCCTCGAAGGAACTGTCGCTAACGTCCCTCCCCAGGGTGGCCGAAAACATCCTCACCAGGAATTCACGCAGGTGGACACGACGAACATCCTATTCATTTGTGGCGGCGCCTTTGTGGGCTTGGAAAAAGTGATCGAGCGCCGGCTGGGCAAGAAGACTTTGGGATTTCGAGGCGAGGTCAAGACTCTGCAGGCACGGCGGAACATCGCGGTGTTGGAGCGTGTGGAACCGGTCGATCTAATCAAGTACGGATTGATCCCCGAGTTCGTAGGGCGGTTGCCCGTTGTTGGGACTCTTGGAGATCTGGATAAGGCAGCCTTGGTCGAGATCCTGACGCGTCCAAAGAACGCCCTGGTGAAGCAATATCAGAGGCTGTTTGAGTACGAGGGCGTGAAGCTGCGGTTCGAAGACGAGGCCTTGGAAGCAATTGCAGAGCTGGCTCAACAACGCAAAGTGGGCGCTCGCGGCCTGCGCGTGATTATCGAGGACCTGATGTTAGACTTGATGTATCTGCTTCCAGCGCAGCGGAAGTTGAAGGAATTCAGCGTCACGAAAGAGATGGTGTCTTCCAACCGAATCGATCTGTCGCTGCTCGAGAAAGCTGGCTGAGCACTGCTGAAGCCAGTAGCATGAACAATCCCATCCGACCATAGAGGGGTAAGTGAGCAGGCATGTTTAGCAAGACGAAGGACAAGCCGGAAGCACTCACGTTGCCGATGGTGCCTATTCGGGACGTTGTGCTGTTTCCGTATATGATGATTCCATTCGTCATCGGGCGACCCGCTTCTGTGAAGGCACTGGAAGTGGCGTTTAACAGCGACAAGCGGATATTCCTGGCGACGCAGCACGACGCCTCCGTCGACGACCCGAAACCCTCCGAGATCTATTCCGTCGGGACGGTCGCCAACATTGTGCAGAGTTTGCGCTTGCCAGACGGAAACATCAAAGTCCTCGTCGAAGGCGTCGAACGGGCCAAGGCCCTGCAGGTTTACGATGAGGACCACTACCTGAAGGCGGTGTTGCGGTTGGCGCCGCCCTTGTCGGCGCAGGCAGCCAACGACTCGCTGGTCAGCAAAGTCACCTCGCTTTTCGAGCAGTACGTCAAGCTGAGTCAGAATCTCAACTATGACACCATGCTGTCTGCCGTGCGTGTCGAAGATGCTAGCCGGCTTTCGGACACCATTGCAGCCAACCTCGGTGTCAGCATCGAAGAAAAGCAGGAACTGCTGGAGGTGTTCAGCCCGATCGACCGCCTGAACCGTTTGTGCGACATCCTGGATGTCGAGATCGAGAAACTGAACATGGACCGGGCGATCAATTCCCGCGTCAAGCGCCAGATGGAGAAGGCCCAGAAAGAGTATTACCTGAACGAGAAGATGAAAGCGATCCAGAAGGAACTGGGCCGTAACGAGAAGTCGGATCTCGATGAGCTCAAGAAGAAAATTGAAGCCGCCGGCATGCCGAAAGACACGCTGGAAAAGGCGATGCAGGAGTTGAAGCGGCTGGAGATGATGCCGCCTATGTCTGCAGAGTCGACGGTTTCCAGGAACTACATCGACTGGTTGCTGGCCGTTCCGTGGAAGAAGCGGTCGAAGGAAATCCACAGCCTCGATCGAGCTGAAAAAGTGCTGGAAGCCGATCACTATGGACTGGAGAAAATCAAGGAGCGGATCATCGAGTTCCTGGCGGTCCGACAGCTCGTAAAGAATCCCAAGGGCTCCATTCTCTGCTTTGTTGGGCCTCCTGGAGTGGGAAAAACTTCGCTTGCGACTTCGATCGCCAAAGCGACCGGCCGCAAGTTCGTCAGATTGTCGCTGGGCGGTGTGCGCGACGAGGCGGAGATCCGCGGCCACCGACGCACTTACATCGGCGCTCTTCCCGGTCAGATCATCCAGATGATGAAGAAAGCGCAGACGAAGAACCCCGTCTTCCTGCTGGACGAAGTCGACAAGATGAGCATGGACTTTCGCGGCGACCCGTCGGCAGCGCTTCTCGAGGTTTTGGATCCAGAGCAGAACCATTCATTCGTCGATCACTACCTGGACGTCGAATACGATCTCTCGCAGGTCATGTTCATCGCCACGGCTAACGTGATCCATACGATTCCCCAGCCTCTGCAAGATCGGATGGAAGTCATTCGCATTTCGGGGTACACCGAAGCCGAGAAGCTCGAAATCGCCAAGCGCTATCTGGTCAAAAAACAGAGGTGTGCTAATGGGCTGAGCGATTCGAACGCAGCCTTCGAAGATGACGCTATCCTGGGCGTCATCCAGAACTACACTCGCGAGGCCGGCGTTCGGAACCTGGAGCGCGAAATCGCTTCGATCTGCAGAAAGATCGCCAAGAAGGTTGTCAAAGAGGGCAACCAGATTTCGGTGACGGTAAAGCCGGAAGGACTGAAGGAACACCTGGGCGTGCAGAAGTTTCGCAAAGCCAAGTCGGAAGAAAAGAATGAGATCGGGTTTGCGACCGGTTTGGCTTGGACGGAAGTGGGGGGGGAAGTGCTGGCGACGGAAGCAAGCTTGATGGATGGGAAAGGCCGGCTGACGCTGACTGGTAAGTTGGGAGACGTGATGCAAGAGTCCGCCCAGGCTGCCATGAGCTATGTGCGCTCCCGGGCCAACTCCTTGGGCATCGCGCGCGAGTTCTACCGGCGCAATGACCTGCATATCCACGTTCCAGAAGGCGCGATCCCCAAAGACGGCCCTTCCGCCGGCATTACGATGGCTACAGCCCTCGTTTCGGCCTTGACCAAGAACCCGGTTCGCAGCAACGTTGCCATGACTGGAGAGATCACGTTGCGCGGCAAGGTGTTGCCGATCGGTGGAGTGAAAGAGAAACTCCTGGCCGCTCACCGTGCAGGCATGAAGACAATCATCCTGCCGCGAGAAAACGAGAAGGACCTCGCAGAGATTCCTCAGAACATTCAGGAACAGTTCTCAATCCACTTCGTCGATACCATGGACGAGGTGCTGAAAGTGGCGCTGGAGTCACCCGTTCAGGTACTCGAAGATTCTCAGGGAAACAACCTCGACAAGTACGAAGGGCCGATTGAAAGTGACTATTCCGGGGAATCTATCAATCGTTGCAAAAGTACTTGCTTAATCTAATCGAATCGAGTATAGTACGGGGCATGCGACGAACTAAGAAGACTCCTACTCAGAAGGACCTGGTCAGTGTACGATCCCAACTGCGTTATGAGAAACGCCGGACGGCCGTCGAGGCGGTGCGCAACGGCGAATCGGCTTCGACGGTGGCGCG
>Ga0194132_10007958_pt1 | contig 15424 bp, 11 predicted proteins | sample TA2KigOf80mmetaG_FD_148612 | JGI IMG/M metagenome (GOLD analysis project Ga0194132, IMG submission 148612) | Freshwater microbial communities from Lake Tanganyika, Tanzania - TA2015054 Kigoma Offshore 80m | ecosystem: Environmental > Aquatic > Freshwater > Lake | place: Tanzania: Lake...
GCTGCGGCGCGATCGAAGTGAAACTCTTCCGGAGCGAAGGCAACAGATATCCGCTTCGACGCCGCCTTGTAGGGGCGACCGGCGGTCGCCCTGCTCTGCGAATCGCAGTGAAAAGGTCGAAGAGATGCCCAGCATCGGCGAATTAAACCGAACGATTTGCGCTGATGCCTGCGCTCCTCTAGAGTTCCACTTCGATCGACACAGTGTCATGGGTTTTCCCGGTCGCATGAATAATTCGGGCTATTGTAGTGACTTTGATGGCCTCTACAGGGCCAAACGCCGTCGAAAACTAGCGCTCGAAGTCGACCGCAAAACCCAAGCCCTTCAGCCGTCCTGCCACTAACATTCAAATCGGACCCGTCCGTGGGGGCCGATCGACCGGCCCGGGTTTGGCCCGGATGAGGAATTGGCAAGGATTGGAAGAACGCCGAATGGGGAAAAGATTCATGAAACGCCAAAGTCAAACCGCACGTTGCGCTCTGGCGGCTGTCATAAGCATAGCCGCAGTCATGACAATGCACAGCAAGACGTTCTCGCAGGCTGAAATCCAACTCGAGACCGCGACGATCAAGGAACTGGGCGAGGCGCTGGGTTCGGGCGCTCTCACGTCAGAAACTCTACTCAAGCTCTACCTTGCCAGGATCGCTGCCTACGACAAGAAGGGCCCGAACCTGAATTCGATCCTCGTGCTCAATCCGAAGGCGATGGAAATTGCCCGCAGACTCGACGAAGAGCGCAAGGCCAAAGGTCCACGCGGTCCGCTGCACGGCATCCCGGTCGTCGTGAAGGATACCTTCGATACGTTCGACATGCCCACGACCGGTGGATTCATTGGCCTGGCGAAGTCGATCCCGCCACGCGATTCATCCGCTGTGAAAAAACTGCGAGACGCCGGGGCGATCATCCTTGCCAAAACCAATTTGAGCGACTGGTTCGGTGAACGGAAAAACCCGCTCGCCTGGAGCACAATCGCCGGGCAGGTGCTGAACCCCTACGATCCGACACGAGTGCCAGGCTATTCGAGCGCCGGAACGGGCGCTGCCCTCGCGGCCTATTTCGCCGCAGCGGGCCTCGGCAGCGACACCGGCGGCTCGGTGCTCATTCCAGCCGCAGATTCATCGCTCGTGGGCCTGCTGCCTACACCGGGCCTGATGAGCCGAGCGGGGATGATCGGCAGTTCCTTCACCCAGGAACGCGGCGGCCCGATGGGCCGTTCGGTCTACGACGTCGCGCTGCTGCTCAATCATCTGGTCGGCTACGACTCCGATGACATGATCACCGCGCGCAGCCTTGGCAAGCTTCCGGCCCAGCCCTATACGAGCTTCCTCGACGCCAACGGGCTGAAGGGCGCGCGCATCGGTATCCTGAGGGACATGTATTTCGACGGACCCCAGCATCAGGACGGATTGAAGCTGGCCCAGACCGCTATCGACCAGATGCGCCGGGCAGGCGCCATCGTGGTCGACCGCATCACCACCGGGATTAACATTCACGCTGCCATCGACAACGCTTCGCTCTCCAACTTCGAGCGCTACGAATATTACAATCACTACCTCGCTCGTCTCGGCCCGAACGCACCGGTCCGCAGCGTCGAGGAAATGATCGAGAAAGCGCCCGACACCATAAGCCGGAACGTCAGGAACTCGCTGCAGATAGGGCCAATCGACCGTAACCCGAGCTACCTGGCGGCGCGCGCCAATCAGGACATGCTGCTGGAAATCATCACCGGCCTGATCGACCGCTACAAACTCGACGCTCTCGTATTTCCCTACAAGACCGTTATCGCCCCTAAGGTCGGGGAGGATCGCCCCGCGGGCAGCGTGAACCGATTGGCATCCTACGCGGCGCTGCCCTCGCTTCTGGTTCCCGCCGGGTTCACGTCCGAAGGACTTCCGATTTCGATGCAGTTCCTCGGCAAGCAATTCTCGGAGCCGACCTTGATCAAGCTTGGCTACGCCTACGAACAGATCTCAAAGAACCGCAAGACGCCGAAGACTACGCCTGCGCTGGAAGGCGAAGTTATCAAGAAGTAGCGCCCTCGAATGGAGTCGGAACAAGACCAGTCACTGGTAAGCCAGAGCGTGGAGCTGAAGTCGAAAAGCGTTGGCCTGACAACTGTGGCAAGATAACCGGTCACAGCTGAGATCGCGCTTGAATTCTTTAATGCGATTTTCGCACTCGCCCCGTAGGTCATAGAGATCATAGATGTCTTCGGCGCGACCGGGGCGATTTTGGTTGCGATCCCGATAGTGTAGAGGACGTTGAGAGATTCCAAGATCAGATTTGACGGGCGTAAGTTGTTGATTTTGTTGGCGCGCCCGGAGGGATTCGAACCCCCAGCCCTCAGATCCGAAGTCTGATGCTCTATCCAGTTGAGCTACGGGCGCTGTGGAAACTAAAAATAGATTATTTCCAACCCCTTTTCAAAAAAGAATCGATATAGCGGTGGCGGGATGTCCCGGTCAGTGATGAACATCCCCTGTTTGTCGAGGAGAAATCCCCAGGCGGTTACCTGGAGCTGCTCCGGTTGGCTGCCCACGGGAAAACGATGCTCCTGATAGGACGACGGGTCGCCAAACTCACTGAATACTCGAGTAGCAATCTGTTTGTGATCCATATTGGCGATTTCGATTCCGACTACTCGCGTCTTCTCCCGTTCTTGCAAAGCGCTGCGAAACACCGGGTCCATGCGGTTAAAAAAGATCGCCGTGCGCTTACCGTCCCTTTCAAAGACCCGATCCAGGCGCACGTCGACCGACAAGCCGTCGCGCAGCTGTGTCTTCACGGTCTCACCGACACCGAAGCGCAAGCGCAGCGTCAGCAACAGCGCGTCGACAAACTCACTCTTGTCGCGCGGCCAGTACTTGACCGACGGCATCACTTCTTTGGCCACGCTAATCGACACCGGCGCGGCCTCGCCACCATGGTTCCCGAGCAGAATGTCCTTGAGATGCAACCCTTTTTGCGAGAGCTCGTGTCTCAAGTAATCCGGCATGTCGCCGGCATTCTCGCGCAAATTGATAACGAAGATCTCCTGCGCTTTGTTACTTTGCTCCGGCCCCAAAGCAATCCAATGACCTCGGGCTTCGAAAGCCACGCCGCCATGCTGAATCACGACAGGCCGATCGGCGGGCAGCGATTGGTAGCCAAGCCGGGTGAGAATTCGCTCCACTGAGTCCTGCAGAGAGGAGTTGCGGCTCACTGGCACCACGGGCATGACACCGCTGTTTTCCGAGAGTCGTGCTTGCAGGCTCGCCGGAATCTGTTCGCCGGCATCGAGCACAACCTTCTGCTGCAGTTTGGGATTGTAGACCACCGGATAGGTGGCGCGATCGAGCCGCACGGTGCCATCCTTGAGCGCGAGTATCTCTTCGCCGCCCTGCTGCAGCTCGCTGCCGAGCGCTTCGATCACGCGCGAGAGTAGCGCCATGTTCTCTTGAGTCGGCAATCGTCTTGGATCGTTGGCCGTCACGGCTTTCGCGGTTGGCACTGGTACCGGCTTGGACTCGGCGGCTCTGACTTCCGGCAGCTTTACCATCGATTCCGCTGGGCGCGCGCCGCGATCCATCTTGCCGGCAATCGTCGTTCCACGCCCAGGCAAGTCGGGCAGCCGAATGGTTTCGCCTTCCAGCAAGACGTCCCAATTTTTGCGCTGCGGATTGAGATCTTTCACCAACGCGTAATATTGCACCAAGTCGCGGTAATCCTTCATCCCGAGCTGCTCGCGCAACACCTGATAGAGATGATCACCGGCTTCGACACGATAATCGCGAACCTTGCCCTGACCGACGCTATTGGGCGCTGGCCGTGGCTCTTCGCCCTTGGCATTGGCGGTTTGCACCGGCGGCGCGACGTCGGGCTGCAGCGGTATGAAAATCCTGTCGCCAACGCGCAAAATATTAAGCTGCTTGATTTGCGGATTGAGCCCGCGGATCACCACTAACGCTTGGCCAAAGCGGGCTTCGGGCAAGCCCTTCTCTTTCACTAGGATTTGCCAAAGCGTGTCGCCCGCATGGATCAGGCGATCTTCTCCCTCGTACTCTTGTCCGTTGTAGTCGCGCGTCTGCGCGCTGCGGCGCAGCGTCATTTGGCCGCTGTCAGGCGCGGCTGCGTCTTGTGCTGGCACATTTGCAGCCATCAAGCACGACAAGCTCAATGCCGCACCGACACGACCAGCGGAGATTTTTACTTGACCTTCCATTGGGTTCCTCCCGGCGTATCCTCGATGCTAACTCCCTTCTGTTGCAGCTCGGCGCGGATACGATCAGCTTCCTGCCAATTTTTTTCTTTGCGCGCGCGATCGCGCGCGCCAATCGTCGCTTCGATATCGGTTAATTTCACGTCGCTGGTGCGCAGCCAGCGCTCTTTTTTGCGCTCGAAGTAGCCCTCGTGAAGCAATCCCAAGGTGTCACACATGGCGCGCAGCGCGCTCACTCTCGCTTCGATGCCTTTGGTCTTCTTTTCATCGAGCAGCCGGTTCAACGCCCGCACCTCGTCGAAGATCAGCGCGAGCGCCCGCGGTGCGTTACAGTCATCGTCCATTTCTTGACGGAAGGCGTCGATTAAACCGCCATCCGGCGCTGCCTGCGTCACACCTTTGACAGCTCGCCCGGCGCGATCGATGGTTTCCCAGATGCGATCTGCGGCCTTGCTCGCCTCTTCCAAACCGTCGCGCGAAAAATCCATTGGGTTGCGGTAATGGCTCGACAGAAAATAATGACGCAGCGCAACCCCGTCGAAGTCATGCAATATCTCACCAATGGTGAAGAAATTCCCCAAAGATTTGGACATCTTTTCCTGGTTGATATCGAGAAATCCATTATGTATCCAGTAGCGCGCCAGCGCCTGCCCTCTGGCTCCTTCCGACTGGGCAATCTCGTTTTCATGGTGTGGAAAGATCAAATCCCGCCCGCCGCCGTGAATATCGAATGGCTGCCCGAGGTATTTGGTACTCATTGCAGAGCATTCAATGTGCCAACCCGGTCGGCCAGGTCCCCAGGGGCTATTCCAAGTTGGCTCGCCGGGCTTGCTGGATTTCCATAGGGCGAAGTCGAGGGGCGATTTCTTGCGCAGGTCGACTTCGACGCGCGCGCCGGATTCCAACTCATCAAGCTTTTTGCGCGACAGCTTGCCGTAATCCGCAAAGCGACTGACCTCGTAGAAGACATCCCCGTCAACTCGATAGGCGATCCCCTTCCGCTCAAGGTTTTCGATCAGCGCGATAATTTCGCTGAGGTGCTCCGTCGCCCGCGGCTCGCGGGTTGGGCGCAGCAATCCTAAGGCCTCGCCATCGCGGTGGAACTCGTCAATATAGCGCTCGGTGATCGTCTCGCAGCTAACCTTTTCGGCGTTGGCTTTGTTGATGATCTTGTCATCGACGTCGGTGAAGTTGCGCACGAAGGTGACGTCGTAACCGATGAACTTCAGGTAGCGATAAATGATGTCAAAGGTCAGCAGCGAGCGGGCGTGACCGATATGCGACGAGTCATAGACCGTCATACCGCAGACGTACATCCGCACCTGCCCCGGCGTTAGCGGGACAAACTCTTCCTTTTCACCGCTTAAAGTGTTGAAAATTTTCAGGGCCATTGTCGAGAGTTATTTTATCTTACGGATCAGGGTTTTATTTGCAAGCTAAACTGCGTTTATGCTTGCTTAGAAAGCGAAAAAAGCATACAGAATCCTATGAATTTTGCTAAACCCTACGAAGATTTGCGCGAATTTGTTGCCGAGCTGGACAAGCACGAAAAGCTCTACCGGATACACAAAGAGATCAACAAAGATAACGAGCTGCAGCCCTTGGTGCGCTGGCAATACCGCGGCGGCATCGCCGAAGAAAAACGCCGCGGTTTTCTTTTCGACAACGTCACCGACGGCAAAAAACGAAAATATAACTGCCGCGTGTTGGTCGGCGGCCTTTCGGGCTCGGAAGCGATCTACGCGATGGGCCTAAAATGCGCGCCGGAAGAGGTGCCCGATCGCTGGATTTACGCGTTGGAACATCTCGTCCCGCCGGTGATGGTCGACAGCGGACCGGCCCAGGAAGAAGTCCATCTGGGCACCGACGTTCTCGCCCACGGCGGCTTGCAAGAATTCGCCATTCCGATGTCGACGCCGGGCTTCGACAACGGCCCCTACATCACCGCTGGCCATTGGATCACCAAAGATCCGGAAACCGGCCAGAGAAACGTCGGCAACTATCGTGGCCTGATCAAAGGCAAAGATCGCTGCGGTCTCATGACCGGCACGCCGCAGGATTTGACCAATCAATGGGAAAAAGCCCGCAGGATGGGCAAGCCGCTCGAAGTCGCCATTGTCGTGGGAACCATCCCAGTTGTATCCTACGCCGCGACGCAGAAAGTTCCGCCCGACGTCGATGAGATCGCACTTGCCGGCGGTCTCCAGGGTGCGCCTGTGAAACTGATCAAGTGCAAGACCGTCGATCTTGAGGTGCCAGCCACTTCGGAAATCGTCTTGGAAGGCATTATTTCGACGAAATATATGGAAGAGGAAGGCCCCTACGGCGAGTCCATGGGTTACATCGACCCGCGCACGTTGAGCTTCGTCTTCGAATTAAAATGCGTAACGCACCGCAAAGATCCCATTTGGGTGTCGATTATTAGCCAGGTCACACCGAGCGAAAGCTCGAAAATCAAAGCCATGGGCATGTCGACGTTGATCAAACGCTACCTGCACAAGAAGGGCTTCGATACAGTGCACGACGTGCATTTGATCGAACCGCTGGTCAATCTCCGTCCCTACGTCGCGGTGAGCTTGAAGAAGCGCAACGATCAAGAACCTTGGGACGTCATGCAGGGCATTCTCGACTATGGCGACCGCGTTGGCAAAATGGTCGTCGCCGTCGACGAAGACATCAATATAAAAGATCCCGTGGCGGTGACCTGGGCGATTACCCACCGCTCCCAGCCGCATAAGGATTTCAAAATCATGCCCGACCGTCCCTTCGGCGCTACGCCCATCGGCATGGTGGCGACCCATCCGTCGAGCCGCTATGACAACTGCGAGTCGTCGGTATTGATCGACGCCACTCGCAAGGCCGACTTTCCGCCGCTGTCGCTGCCAAAGAGAGAATTCATGGTGCGCTCCAAAGAGCTTTGGGAAGAACTTGGCTTACCCAAACTCGAACCGCAAGAACCCTGGCATGGCTACTTGATGGGCTATTGGCCCGAAGACTTATCCCAGGAAGCCGACCTGGCGGCCCAAAGCGAGCACGAAAAAGTTTGGGAGAAACTTGCCCAGACCCGCGCCGAAGTCGGCGAAGGCGACACGATTAAAACCATGCGCGCCCGCTGGGGCAAAACCCACTCGGGCAGATCGGTGTAAGTCATGAAACGCAAACTAACATTGAACATAAACGGCCAGGAGCACGAAGTCGAAGTCGAGGCCAATCGGCTGCTGCTCCAAGTGCTGCGCGACACCATTGGGTTAACCGGCACCAAAGAAGGCTGCAGCATCGGCGTCTGCGGCGCCTGCAGCGTCATCCTCGATGGCCGCCTGGTCAGCTCTTGCTTGACCTTGGCCGCCGGCTGCGAGGGCAAAAAGATCGAGACCATTGAAGGCCTGGCCAAAGACGGCAAGCTCCATCCGCTGCAACAGGCGTTTATTGAATACGGCGGCTTCCAATGCGGCATCTGCACGCCCGGCCAAATCATGGCGGCCAAAGCGCTGCTCGACGAAAACCCCAAGCCGACCGAGGACGAAGTCAAAGAATGGATGTCCGGCAACCTCTGCCGCTGCACGGGTTATTACAAAATCCTCGAAGCGGTGATGGCAGTGGTAAATAACAAGATCGATCCCAATTTCGAATTCCGTAAACGACAGGTCACGGCAAAGATCCAAAGCTTGGATGTGTACAAGCCGGTGGCGAAGACGAGGTGAGCCGCCGAATTGGGGTGACTTAGCTCGCCCTGAGCGAAGCGAAGTGCCTTTAAGAAAAATATCTCGCACAGAGGCGCAGAGCTCGCAGAGGGTTCGGAATCGGACCGAACCACGAAACACACGAAAGGCACGAAAAAAATAATGTCCGCAATTTACCTTTTCGTGTCGTTCGTGTGTTTAATGGTTTGATATTCCGAGCTCTGCGTCCTCTGCGCCTCTGCGCGAGAAAAATCCGAGATCCATATGTCTAAACCAGAAAAATTCTCCGTCGTCGGCAAGCGCGTGCAGCGCATCGAAGGCTTTGACAAAGTCACCGGCGATTCGCAGTACATCGCCGATATTTTTCTTCCCGGCATGCTGGTCGGTAAGGTGCTGCGCAGCCCCTACCCGCACGCGCGCATTCGCCACATCGACACCGGCAAAGCTGAGAAACTCCCCGGTGTGCGCGCCGTGGTGACCGCCGAAGACACCATCAAGCGGCCCTGGGGCGCGTTTTTTGCCGATCAGTATATTCTCTCCGTCGGTAAGACCCGCTACGTCGGCGAAGAGGTCGCCGCCGTAGCGGCCATCGATCCGGATATCGCCGAGGAAGCCATCGATTTAATCGAAGTCGACTGGGAACCACTGCAGGGCGTGTTTGACGCCGAAGAGGCGATGAAAGACGGCGCGCCGCTGGTGCACGACGACAAGCCGAATAATATCGCCATGCACTTGGACCTGGAGCGCGGCAACATCGCTCAGGCGTTCGCCGAATCCGACGTCATCGTCGAAGACACGTTTACCAGCATGCCGCAGTGGCACTGCTCGATCGAAACCATCGGCAGCGTCGCCGACTATGCGACCAGCGGCAAATATACCATCTACATGAACACCCAGACGCTGTTTAATGCGCGCTATCGCATCGCCACAGCGCTGGGCGTCCCTGAGACCGACGTGCGCATCATTCAAAGCGCCGTCGGCGGCGGCTTCGGCGGCAAATCCTGTGACGACAACAACGCGCTGGTGGCGGCTGTGCTATCGAAGAAAGCACGCAAGCCGGTGAAGCTTATTAATACCCGCGAGGAAGAATTTCTCGCCGGTTGTCGGCCGCGGGTCTTCATGAAAATCCGAGTGAAAATGGGTTTCAAAAAAGACGGCCGCATCCGCGCCAAAGAATTGGACGTCATCGCAGACAATGGCGCCTACTCGGCCAAAGCTCCGGCGATCACCGGTGTCGCCGCCATGCGCCACGATACTTGCTACAAGTATTCCGACGTCAAGCTCCAAGCCCGACTGGTCTACACCAACAAAGTGCCGACCGGCGCTTTTCGCGGCTTCGGCAATCCGTCGGCAGAATGGGCCGTGGAGCAGGCGCTGGATTTGGGCGCGCACAAGCTTGGCATCGATCCATTGGAACTAGCCCGCATGAACGCCGCCGAAGTCGGCTACGTCTCGCCCCACGGCAATCGCGTCACGAGCTGTGAATTAAAGCAGTGCTTGGACATGACCGAAAAAATGATCGGCTGGCGAGAAAAGCAGGCCAGCAAAAAGCCCAACACCGGCCTCGGCCTCGCCTGCACGGTGCACGTCAGCGGCAAGCGCCACTTCGGCGACTACGACGGCAGCTCGGCGACGATTAAAATCAACGAAGACGGCAAGGCGCTGATCTTGAGCGGCGAGGGCGAATGCGGCCAGGGCGTGCACACCGCCATGTGCCAAATCGCTGCGGAAGAATTGGGCATCCCGGTCGAAGACGTGGAAATTTCCCGCGCCGACACCGACTTGACGACCTTTTGCCTCGGCGCCTTCGCCAGCCGCTTGACCTACGTCAGCGGCAACGCGGTGAAGAACGCCGCCACCAACGTCAAGCAGCAGCTTTTCGAACAAGCCGCCGAGATGCTCGAAGCCAACCCGGCCGATTTGGAATCGCACGATGGCAAGATTTTCGTCAAAGGCAACCAAGCCGGCAAATCGTTCACGGTTTCCGACGTCGCCCGCGCCCGCCTGTTTCGCCACAACGGCGCGCCGATCGTCGGCTCCGGCAGCTTCGACGCCGACTCGGTACTGCCCGACAGCACGCGCTTCGGCAACGAGTCCGGCGCCTACAACTACGGCGCCCAAGCCGCGCACGTGCACGTCGATCCGGAAACCGGCAAAGTGACGATCTTAGATTTCGTCGTCGCCTCCGACTGCGGCACGGTGATCTATCCCCTCGGCGCCGAAGGCCAGGTCGAAGGCGGCCTGGCGCAGGGCATCGGTTACGCGCTCACCGAAGGTTTGCAGTTCGACGAAGGGCGGCCGGTCAATCCGAATTTCTCGGATTACCGCATCCCGTCCATGCGCGACATGCCGCCGCTGCAGCACGCCTTCGCCGACTCCTACGAGCCAACCGGCCCGTTTGGCGCCAAGGGCCTGGGCGAGCTAAACATGGACCCGACGGCAGCGGTCATTAATAATGCAATCTTCGACGCCGTCGGCGTGCGGGTGAAAACATTACCGATCACACCGGAGAAAATACTAAAGGCACTGAAAGAGAAGCAAGAGCAAAAGTAAAAGTATCACCACGAAGGAGGACACGAAGAACACGAAGGAAGAATAATATCCTGCTCCGAACTTCGTGTCCTTCGTGTCTTCGTGGTGAATAATTTCTGGCATTTTCACTCACGAGCACCAACATGATCAGATTCGATTACCAAGAACCCACGACCCTCAAAAAAGCCATCGCGCTGCTCGAAAAACACGGCGACGACGCCCGCGCCATCGCCGGCGGCACGTCACTGTTGATCATGATGCGCCAGCGCCTGCTGATGCCCAAAGTGGTCGTCAGCCTGGCGCGTATTCCAAAATTCGACACGATTACGTTCAATGCCAAAACCGGTCTGCGCATCGGTGCCGGCGCGCGCCATCGCGACGTGGAATTATCTCCGGCCATCAAGGAGCACTATCCCCTGCTCCATGAGACCTTTCACAAAGTCGCCCAGCCGCGCATCCGCAACATGGGCACCATCGGCGGCAATCTCGCCGCCGGCGATCCATTGACCGACCCGGGCGCAAGCCTGATCGCACTCGATGCCGAAGTGGTGCTCGCCGGGAGCAAAGGCTCACGGACTGTGAAGCTAGATGAATTTTTCGTGGACTACTATCAAACCGCTCTAGAACCGGGCGAGCTGCTGACCGAAATCCGCGTACCACCACCGGCACGCAAGGGCTGGTCACACATCAAATTCACACCGCGCAGCGTTGAAGACTTCGCTACGGTAGGCGTGGCCGTGACCGCCAGTGCCTCTAAAGGCGTCTGCGACGATGTCCGAATCGGTTTGAATTCCATTGCCTCGACGATCATCCACGCGAAAAAGACGGAGGACGTCTTGCGAGGCAAGACGATCAACGAAGAATTGCTCCGGCAGGCGGGCGAAGTCGCGGTCACCGAAGTGGACCCCAGCGACGACAACCGCGGCTCTGCGGAATACAAGCGAGAGATGGTCAAAGTCTTGGTTCGCCGCGCCGCGCAGGAAGCATTGCAGCGCGCCCGCTAACTACTTTTGCCTATCACTGCGGTCCTGGCGTAAGAAAGCGGCTATCCTATAATTTTAACACAAGGAGAATCTCTATGATCAAACTTTACGATTTCAAGTCGTCGCCCAACTGCCAGCGGGTGAAAATCGTCTTGGCAGAAAAGAATCTGCCCTACGAGGTCGTCCCCATCGATTTGCAAAAGAAAGAGCAGAAAGCACCTGAATATTTAAAGATCAACCCGTACGGTAAAGTGCCGGCGATGACGGACGACGCGACCATGCTTTACGAGTCGCTGGTCATCAACGAATACTTGGACGAGAAGTATCCGAACCCGCCGCTTATGCCCAAGGACCCAGCGAAGCGAGCGAAGGGACGAATCCTAATCGATTACGGCATGGCCCATTTCGACAGCGCCTACCAGAAGCTGCGTATGGAGCTGATGAAAGACGCCAAAGAGCAGAGCCAACCGCTCATCGACGGCGCCAAGGCCGATTTGAAGAAACTCTTGCAGCGCTTCGAAGATGAGCTTGGCAATCAGGACTACATGCTCGGCGACTTTTCCCTGGTCGATGCCGACTTGCTGCCCCGCTTCACGCGCCTTGAGGGCTTCAAAGTCCTGCCCGATCCGTCCATGCCGAAGATGGCCAAATACATGGAACGTATGAAAGCACGGCCTTCGGTTATGGCGATCTTGTAGCAACCCCGAAGAAGAATGCTTCGACAAGCTCAGCATGAACGGATGGCGAGATTCCGTTCGCCCTGAGCTTGTCGAAGGGCTCCGAGCCTTTTTTGCGCGACTTCTCACCTCTTATCAGTTCCGCCGTTTCAGCTTTATTACGCCCTCTCATTCACCGCCTCGATAAGGCGGCCCTCGCAAAATATTCCGGCAACCTTGCGTTCACCGGCCTACGCGCGCGCGTCGCGGTCCATTTCCAAGACTACGCGATCCCCCATGTATTTGCCGACAACGAAGATGATCTATTCTTCGCCCAAGGATTTTTGCACGCTCAAGAGCGGCTTTGGCAGATGGAGTCCATGCGGCGATTCCTGTCAGGGCGGATCGCGAAGATTCTACCGCTGAGCGCAAAGAATGCCGTGGAAAATGACTATTTCATGCGCTTGATCGGCATTGGCCAATCGGCCCGGAGCTGCGAACTGCTCCTCGACGAAACCATCCGCCGCCACCTCGACGCCTACGCCGCCGGCGTCAATAGCTACATTGAGCAATGCGGCAGGAAACTTCCCTGGGAGTTTCGCCTGCTGCGCTACACTCCCGAACCGTGGCAGCCGCTCGATTCCTTGGTGATCGGCAAGGGCTTCGCATTGCTACTCTCCACTGCCCTCTACACACGCCTCAACTGTATTGCGCTGGCGCAAAAGCTGGCGCCGGAGCCGGAAAAGCTGCGCGCCCTTTGGCCTGACACCTCGCCGCGGGAAGCCACGATAACTCGCGCGCTCTGGAGTGGCACCGAAGATCTATGGCGGTTCACCAGCGGCAGTTGGGCAACGACGCCTTGGCACAGCACCGGCCACGGCAGCAACAATTGGGCGGTTGCCGCGCGGCGTTCCTCTACCGGTCATGCGCTATTATGCAACGACCCACACCTGCGCTTCGGCCTGCCGGCCATGTTTTACCTCATGCACTTGCGTGCCGAGGCGAGCGGCTACAAAGTGTGGGGCGCGTCAATACCCGGTTTGCCCTACGTCCATTTGGGCCATAACAGTCAAATCGCCTGGGGGGTCACCGCCGCTTTGTGCGACGACGTCGAGCTCTACCGCGAAGACGTGCACCGGGTCGATGGCCGTCTCTATCGGGCGGCAAACGATTGGCTGCCCTTCGGAACCCGCGAAGAGGTTTTCAACGTGCGCGGACACGCGCCGGTCAAACGCACCATTCGCACGACCCGCCACGGCCCGGTCATCAGCGACTTCGACCAAACGCAAAATCAAGAAGGTGTCATCGCGCTGCGCTGGATTGCCCACGAGCCGAGCCAGGAGTTCCGCGCCGCCTACGGAGTCAATCGCGCACGCAACTGGCAGGAATTTCTCGACGCGCTGACGCAACATAGCGCGCCCTGCCTTAACTACGTCTACGCCGATCGCGCCAACAACATCGGCTATGCGCTGGCGGGTAAAGTGCCGCAGCGCGCTGGCGCGAATACGCGGCTCGTTGTCGATGGCAGCAGAGACGACAACGAATGGCATGGCTTTATCCCGTTCGCCGAGCTGCCGCGACTTTACAATCCGCCCGACGGGATGGTGGCCTCGGCGAATAATCGCATCGTCGGCGGTAACTATCCCCATTCGCTGGCGCAGTTCGCCGAACCGTCGCACCGGATTCGCCGCATCGAAGCACTGCTCCAGGCCGACCCACGGTTGACGCTGCAAGACATGGCAGCAATCCAGATGGACACGCTATCGCTGCATGCGCAAGAAACAGTGCAGACACTGAGCGAAGATCTGACCCGCGCAGCGGAGCTTCATCCGGAACTAGCCGACATGGTCGCGCGCCTGCTCACGTGGGATGGCAACTGCCAGGCGCAGAGCGTCGAGGCGTCGTTGTTCCACGTCTGGCACCACCGCATGATGGCCAATCTATTGACGCCGACGCTGGGCGAAGCGCTGTTTCGCTCCTACGTTGAGATTTTGAATCAATGCATCGAACCGCCGGCAGGCATCTTAGCCCAACCCGATTCGCTCTGGTTTGCGCAGTGCTCGCGCCAGGAGATCGTAGCGCGCTCGCTGCAGGAAGCGGTGGAGGCTTTGGCCGATCGCTTCGGGGTAAACCCAAGCCGTTGGAGCTGGGGTAGACTGCACCGTTTGCGCCTGCAACACGCGCTCGGGCGCTATTCCCTCCTGGGCGGAGTGGTCAACCTGGGCCCGTTCGCGTCTCCTGGTGATGGTATGACGGTCAACGCCGGTAACTACCAACACTCCAACCCCTATGATCACTTCATCGGTGCCGCCCTGCGCATGATCGTCGCTACGGGCGACTGGAGCGCATCTGGTTTTGTCATCGCCGGTGGCCAATCGGGTCACCCCGCCTCACCCCACTATCGCGATCAGCTGGAACTTTGGCGCCGCGGACAAACAGTTAAATTCGGTTTGGAAGATATCCGACCAACGGGCGATTGCTTGATTATTTCTCCATGCTAGGCTTGATAACCACGGACGGCTCTAAAGCGATTGACGGAAATTTACCCAACGAGAGCCTCACGCATGCCAAAGGACACAAATGCCGATTAAGCTGCTGCTCGCTGATGACGAAACGCTTTTCCGCCAAAGCCTGCGAGTTTTGCTCGAGACCGGGACCACTTCTAAAGTCGTCGCTGAGGCGTCCAACGGCCAAGAGGCAGTGATCGTGGCCCGCGAAGCCAAGCCCGACTTGGCCCTGCTCGACGTCGATATGCCCAAAATGGATGGCACCAAGGCCGCTAAGTTGATCTCCATCAACATCATCCGTGAGAGCCACCCCCAACTTGGGGCATTGACTCTCCTGATAATTTACGCGATAAAGCTCCAACTTTTTTAGAATATCTTTGTGCCAGCTACGTCCAAAAAAGGGAGGTGTCTGTCGTGAGAACGAAACCGTATTTGCCCCTCAGTCTATTGGCTGCTGCCGTTATATTTTTGACGGGCTACAGCAGTGCCTTGGCCATCGGCATTGGCGATAAAGCGCCAGACTTCGAGCTCGACAGCACCAAAGGTGGCAAGCTGAAGCTCAGTAGCCTCAAAGGAAAAAACGTTCTGATCAACTTCTACGTTCTCGATTTCAGCCCCACCTGAATCAAAGATCTGAATGCGTCCGGTTCGGACGACTACAAGCAGTTTACCGGTGAAAACACTGAAGTCGTGGGGATCAGTGCCAACGCTCCCTTCTCTCAGAAAGCCTTCGCGGATTTTGAGCCGTTGTCAATAGGTGTGTAAAAAGATACTAGGCGGCGACCCTCATCTCTTTGCCATTGTCATACTTCGTCCCGCGCGCTACTTTTCCGACAAGCTGTGGTGCGTTCAGTTTGCGGAAGCTCTT
>Ga0194132_10007960_pt1 | contig 15421 bp, 13 predicted proteins | sample TA2KigOf80mmetaG_FD_148612 | JGI IMG/M metagenome (GOLD analysis project Ga0194132, IMG submission 148612) | Freshwater microbial communities from Lake Tanganyika, Tanzania - TA2015054 Kigoma Offshore 80m | ecosystem: Environmental > Aquatic > Freshwater > Lake | place: Tanzania: Lake...
GGCGATGGATTTCAGTTTCTCGACTTTCAGGAAGTCTTTCTCCAGCCAGTTCTCCGGCTTCGGCTCGGCGTCGCTGAACTGCTCGCTGGTGACGATGACGGAGTCCTTGCTCGCGGTGTCGCGCACCCAGCGGCCGACGGGGAACTCACCGCCACCAAACGGCCCGCCTTCTGACTTCTTCGTCAGCTTCTTGCCGAGCACGACGGACTTGAGCCCCTTGCCGTCTTTGCCCTTCAGTTCGACGAGCGTGCCCTTGCCTTCGCCGTCACCGGGAGCCTGCAGCTCCAGGCGGGCGTATTGGGATGCGCCGACTTGCTCGGTTTGCACGGCTTTCACATCGGCAAATTTGCGAATGAGATCAGCGATGTTGCCGAAGTTCGCCGCATAGTCACCGCGCTCTTTCACCACCCACGCGTCACCGACCTTGGTGAGGTTCAATTCCCCCGCGCTGGACTTAATGGTAACGGCGTTGACAGCGTTGACATCGAGCTTTTCGGCCAGCTTCTGGCCGCCGCCAGTCGAGGATTGCTGCCAGTCGCCTTGCCGCTGCTGGTTGACAAGTAAGCCCGCGCCGCCAATGACAGCCACGAGTACGAGAAGAGTGAGGAATTGCTTACGGTTCATGGTTTCAAATTAGTTGGGGTGGCGGCGCTTGGCGCGCGCTGGTCGGTTGGGGCGGCGGTATAGGCCGCAGCTATTAGTTTACCGTGCCGCCGTGCGTTTACGTTTCACCACGGCCAGGCCGATGCCACCGATGGTCACAAGGAGCGGCATACCCGCGATGTTCATCCACTTGAGGCGGTTCTCCATGGACTCGATTTCTTGGCGGAGGTCGCGCCGTAGCTTCTTTAGCTCAACCTTTACGTTGGCCTCTTGCTTGCGAAAGTTCTCCAGCTCCTTTTGCTGCTCGGGCGACATGACAAAGCGCTGGCCTTTTTCCTTGTTCCGTTGCAACTCGTTCAACTTGCGTTGCGTGTCTTGTAAGCTGGTCTCAAGGCCTTTGATCTTTTCGCGATAGGCGTCCTCAGCCTTCACCTGCATGTCGCGCACGCGCGTGAACTGCCGTTGCACGATGGCGCGGCTACGGGTGTTCATCAATGCGGTGTCGCCGGCCATCTGCTCCACAAAGTTCTGCGCGAGATTTACGTTGCCGTTGCGGGGAATGACGATGCGTTGCCCGAAGAATTCTTGGATTTGCACGCAGAAGTTGTCGTTCAGCATGTCGGCGTCGGCGACGAGGATGACGTGGTTCGCGTCCTTCGCCTCCTTCAGCGCGTCGGACTTCGGCGCTTCCTTCTTTTCCTCGCCTGGCGCGGCGGGCGCGGCGTCGGGCTTGCCGTTGGGGAAGGCGGTCTTGAACTTGCCGCTCAACTTGATGGCCAACGCGTATTCGGTGCTGCTAGGCTTGAAGTCCTTGAGAATCGCCTCGCCCGACATCTGCGCGAGGAAGCCCTCGACGAGTTGCGACTGTGTGGTGGACTTGATGAGCACTTCCTTCTTCAAGCCATCAACCGGCGAGCCGGTGAAAGCGCCGGTGAAGCCCATCATCAGGCTGTCCACTTGGCTGGTGGCGATGTCGTTGCGGTCAATCGCGTCCGCCGTCAGCGAGAGCACGGCGGGCTGCTGCTCGACGCGCTGGCCGCGGCCCATGCGGGTGACGTATTTCATGTCGGCGACGCACTTGGACTTGTCGAAGCCGATGCCCCAAGAGGAAAGCAGCTTGTCCAGCGAGGAACTCGTCGGCGGGCCGCCGCCCATCATCGGGTTGCCGCCCTGCCGCTGCTGGTCCACGTAGGAAACGGGGTCGAGGTAGGCAATCAGCTTGCCGCCGCGGAGCACGAACTGGTCAATCGCGAACTGCGTCGCGTCCGTGATGTCGCGCGGGTGGATGACGAGCAGCACCTTCACGTCGGCGGGGATTTCCGTGACGTTCATTTCGAGCTGCTTCACGTCGAAGTCGGTTTTCAACTCGCTGATGAGATACCACGCGGGCTGCTGGCCGCCTTGGCCCATCCGCATCATCATCGGGTTCATCGGTGTGCCGAAGACCGGCAACGCGGACATGACGCCGACGACGGGCTTGGTCGGGTTTGCGACGCGCGCGATGGCGCGGGCGAGGTCATACTCGAGCAGTTTCTCGCGCTCGGGCGAGAGGAACGGCAGCGCGACCTTTTGATCTAGGCAGTTGATGGAGACACCGAGGTAAATCTTTTCGCCCGTTTGCGTCGGTTGGCCTTCGACGCCGTCGAGGTTCGCGGAGTCTTCGGCGTCGGAGTCGGGCTGCGGATCGAGCTTCTCGATTTCGATGAACTTGCTCTGCTGCTTCAGTTCGACCAGCAAGTCCTCGACGCGTTGCGCATAGGTCTTGAGAAAAACCGGCATTGCGTTGTCGCGCTGCGAATAATAAAGGCGGATTTTGACCTTGGTATCGAGTTTACCCACAATTTTCTTGGTGCCGTCAGAGAGCGTGTAAAGCTTGTCGGCGGTGAGATCCACGCGCGAACGAAACGTCGCGGCGATGTAGTTCACCGCGACGAGGATGAGAGCCATGGCGGCGATGCCGACGGCGGAGTAAAGCAGTGTTTCGAGTTTCTTTTGTTTCATGGGCGCGGGAGAAGAAAGTTACGACCGCAAGCTGCGCAGCACGACACTCGTGCTAAAAAGCGAGAAGCCAATTACTGACAAGAAGAAGAGCAGGTGCCGCGAATCCACCACGCCCCGCTGGAAGTCCTCAAAGTGCGTCATCACACTGAAAGCCGAGACCAGCTCGACAATCCAGCGATTGTCCGGCAGGGCTTTGGTGAGAATATTTGTCACCGGAGGCCAGCCCGCGAGGATTAGGAAAAGGCAAATGACCACCGAGATGATGAAGGCGACGACCTGATTACGCGTGAGTGCGGAAGTCAGGCAGGTGATAGCCAGATAAGCACCAGCCAGCAACAAGCTGCCAATATAGCTGCCTGCGGCGACGCCGAGGTCGGGGTTGCCGAGGTACTTCACCGTCACGACGACGGGGAAGGTCAGCGCCAAGGCCAGCGCCAGGAATGCCCAGCTGGCCAGGAATTTGCCCATGATAGCTTGCCATGGCGTGATTGGCATGGTCATGAGCAATTCAATTGTGCCCTGCCGCCGCTCCTCGGACCACACGCGCATCCCCACCGCGGGTACGAGGAAGAGATACAGCCAGGGATGCCACAGGAAGAACGCGGTGAGGTTCGCCTCGTTGCGCTCAAAGAAGCCGCCGACCATGAAGGTGAAAAAACCGGTCAGTAGCAAGAAGATGACGATGAAGACGTAGGCTACTGGCGATGCGAAATACGCGCTCAGTTCGCGCTTGGCGATGGTGGTGATGTTGCCCATGGGAATTTTCTAAGTTGAGGTTGAGGTTGGCCCGGATGCGTTACGCCGCCGCAATTACTTCTTTGCCGTGTCTGACGCGGTGATGCTGCGGAAATACTCGTCCAGCTTGCCTTCCTCGATGTGTAGCTCTTCGACCCGCCAACCTTGAGCGGCAGCGCCGACGGCCCTGCTGAACTCGCCATTTGCCGAGGACTTGGGCAGGACGCGCACGGTTACAGTACTGCCCTCTTCCTTCACTAGCTGAACGCGCTCCGCGCCATCTACTGCGCGCAGCTTGCCGGTCACGGCCTCGGCGGCGACGCCAGTAACGCGCAGCAGAATCGCACCGGCATTTGGGGCCTTGCGCTTAAGCTCCTGCGGCGTGCCGTTCGCCACGACCGTACCGCGGTCAATGATGATGGCCCGCGAGCACACGGCCTCGACTTCTTCGAGAATGTGCGTACTAAAGATGATGGCTTTCTTCTCGCCCATGCGCTTGATGAGCTGTCGGATTTCGTGCTTTTGATTCGGGTCCAGGCCGTCAGTCGGCTCGTCCATCACGAGGATTTCGGGATCGTGGATGATGGACTGCGCGAAGCAGGTGCGGTGGCGGTAGCCCTTGGAGAGCGTGTCCACGCTTTGGTGGAGGACGTTTTCGAGGAAGCACATTTCCACCGCGCGCTGGACGGCCGTCTTAATGGCGTCGCCGCGCAGGCCGCGAATCTCGGCGGCAAACGACAGGAAGCCGTGCACCGTCATGTCGCTGTAGCATGGGGCGGACTCAGGCAGGTAGCCGATGAGGCGCTTGGCCGGCACGGGGTCTTCAAGCATGTCGTGCGTGCCAATGGTCACGCGGCCGGCGGTGGGGGGGAGAAAGCCTGTGACCATGCGCATGGTGGTGGACTTGCCCGCGCCGTTCGGCCCGAGGAAGCCCAGCACCTCGCCGCGCTGGACAGTGAAGGAAACATTGTTCACGGCCATCTTGGGCCCGAACGACTTGGTCAGATTTTCGACTTTAATCATGTGGCTGCTCCGGCTGCCCGGTCATATGACGGCGCGTATTGTGCACGCCTTGTCAAGGTTTCGAGCCATTTTGACAAATATCCGGTGGTTCGTTCAAAGAAATTTTTGCGGTGTGAAAAGGCATTATGTAAAAGCCCTGTCTAGGGGGTGCACAGAGTCAACCGCATGATTAAGATGCCAACGATTGCGTCTCCCGAGCGGATCAAAGCAACTCCAGTGCGCGGTTTAACTCTGCGTCCGTGTTATAGAAGTGAGGCGAGAGGCGAATGTATTGCTTCCCTGTGCGGTCGGCCCGTAAGGAGGTGACGACGTCGGCGTCCGCAAGCCGCTGCTGGATGGCGGGCAGGTCGGAGGCTTCGCGCGTGAGACTGATGATGCCAGCGCAGTTCTCGGGCGGCGTTGTGGCGTTGAGGACGGTCCAGCCTCTAGCTTGCAACTCGGGTATGATCCACGCGCGCTTCCGCAGTAGCTCGCTGGCGATGTTCTCCACTCCGACCTCGGCGAGCATGTCCATGGAGGCCTTCAGCCCGACAAGGCCGACGCAGTTATGCGTGCCCGCCTCGAAGCGGCGTGCGCCGGGTTGAAAGGCGAGTTCGTCTTGCGCAGTGTAGTTGGGGCAGCGGACGTTGTTCCAGCCAAGGGCGATGGGGCGGAGTTTGTCCTGTAATTCCTTGCGCACGTAGAAAATGCCTTGGCCACATGGGGAGAGCAGCCACTTGTGCCCGTCGGCGGCAAGGAAGTCCACGTTCGCCACCGAGATGGGAAACGCGCCAAGAGTCTGCATGGCATCCACGCAAAATAGAATCCCGCGTTGGCGGAGGGCCTTGCCGATGGCGTCCAGGTCAATGCGCCAGCCAGAGATGAAATGCGCCGCGCCGAGCGCGACCAGCCGCGTGCTTTCGTCCACTTGTCCAAGCACGTCTACGGGGCGGATACGGCCTAGCTCGCGGGTGTTGAGGTAGCGAACCTTCACGCCTTGGGCAGCAAGGGCCATCCACGGGTAAACGTTGGAGGGAAAGTCGTCGTGGTAGATGACGATGTTGTCGGTACGGCGGAAAGTGAGGCCCCCGGCGACCATGCTAAGAGCCAGCGACGTGGGACCGATGAAGGCTATTTCATCCGGCTGTGCGCCGACGAGGAGCTTCGTCGCGGACTCCCGCGCGGCGCGGTGCAGCTTCGGCAGCCAAGTCTCCTGATCGTCCTGCGCGGCCATGAAGGCGTAGTGGCCAATGGCATCGGCGGCGCAGCGGGCGAGCGGCGCGACGCCTGCGTGGGCGAGATACACCTTGCGGCGGCAGACGGGGAATTCGTCCTGGCGAAGGCGCTCGTCTGAGAGAATTTCGGCGACGGTCATGAGAGGATCGTGCGCGAAAGCGGACGGGAAGGGAAGGAGCAGGCTTGCGATCAGGATCAAGACCAAAGCAAGGCGGGAGCTTTCTACTATTCCATGCCTCAACAATCACTCCGAAAGCATGTTTCCGATGTTGTTGAAGTAGCCGACCCAGAACAGGACGATCTGCACGCCGATGGCGACCATAATCGTGACAATAACGCCGATGGTCAGGCCGCGTGTGAACATCTGCATTTGTCGGTGGCCCTCGACGCGGCTGTACTCGTGCAGGCGCTTGAGCGTGTCGTCGAGTTGGCCGCTGATCTCCCCGGTGCGGTAAAGGCTCGTGAACATGGCCGGAAAAGCGCTTGCATCGGCAAGCAGCTCTCCGGGTGTTTTCTGCTCCCTCTCGATCTTGGGTCGCCACTTCGCTACTTCGCGGGCCAATGCGGGTGAACCGCTGGCACGCGCGGCCAGTTCCCATGAGTCCACGATGCCGACGCCGGCGGAGAAAAGCGCTTCCAATGCGGCGCTTAGGCGGGCCAATGCGAGGTTTTGGCGAGCCCGGCCCAGCACGGGAATCAGCCCGAGAAGCATCTCCAAAGTTGCGCGCCACCACGGTGCACGCGACCCGCTTGTGGCGACAACCAGTGCCACGCCGCCCCCGTAGAGCAGGCCGTAACCGAGCACCTTGCTCGCGATGAACGCGCCCCACGCGCCATCCCAGAACGCCGCCTTCAGCAGGGACGGCGGAAAGACGAGAATCGCCAAATGCAGGATGATGACGGGATATAGCATCTGGCCCATGATCTCTCGCGCAAGCTTGGCGCGCTCCTCGTAATAGTTTGCCAGCAGGCGGAAACATTCGTCGAGGCGGCCGGATTTTTCGCCGGCTTCGAGCAGTGCCTTGTCAAAAACCGGGAGCCAGTCGCCGATGGTGGCGAGTGCGCCGGTGAAAGTGTTGCGGTTATGCAGTTCGGCGAGCATCCGCTCGATGGGCCGGCGGTAACCGGCGGCGGGCGGGCTTTTGGCAAGGGTTTGGAGCGCGCCGATGAGCGGCAGACCCGCACGGATCATCGCGGAGAGCTGGTAATAAAACTCGCCGCGTAGGGCAAGCGCACGGGGGGTTAAGAGGAGGGCCATGTCACCTCCTCAGGCGCTCAGGCGGCGAGCTGATCAAACTGCGCTTTCAAGTCTTTCTTCGAGCGCACGCCAACGACTTGGCCGACGGGTTGGCCGCCCTTGAAAAAGATGAGTGCCGGAATGCCATGGATGCCGTATTGGCCAGCGAGCATGCCGTTTTGGTCCACGTTGACCTTCGCGATTTTCACCTTGCCGGCGTATTCGGTAGAGAGCTCGTTGAGGACGGGCATGAGCATCTTGCACGGGCCGCACCACTCGGCCCAAAAGTCCACCACCACGGGCGTGGTAGACTTGAGCACTTCAGTTTCAAAGCTAGCTTCCGATACGTTGATGATGTTGCCTTCAGCCATGATGTGAGACAGATGGAACGGTTATGCGAACCTAAGGTCTAGTCGCCTATAATCATTATAAGCCGGCCTACGGCGGCAAGGCTAGTGAGCAGCGCAAGAATCGAGAGCAGGTAATCTGGCCAGCCGGCCTTTTGGACTACCACACCGCTGGGGGTGACGGTCACCGTCCCAACATCGGGCTGAGGTTGCGGTATAGGCCGAGGCTTGCCGGAGGGTGCCTTTATGGCGGTCACAGTGTCTACGGAATCCGGCTGCGAGGAGCCAGCGGTAGGGGACATTGGCCTGCTACCGGGCGGCCCTCCCTTCAACCCGGCGGTCGGTGGCGCTGGAGATGCCACCAATGTAGGCATAACTTCGGAGGCATCAGGAATTTCCGCGCTGACGGCCGTCTCGTTTACTTGAGGGACAACTAGCTTGATTTGACTGCCACCACCGGATTTGGGTGCGCCCGGGACGCCACTCGCGGCGGGCTTAGGGGGAAGTGCAAGCCGTACTGTTTCCTTAGCGGCGGAAGGTCTAGCTGGCAGCGAAAGGCGGACAGTCTGTTTGGCCACGATGGGGGGAGCACCGGCTGGTGCGGCGGGCGCTGGCGGTTTCGGGGCCGCGGGTACGGTTGGAGCGGCCGGCTTTGGGGCCGGAGGCGCACCAGCGGTCGACGCGCGGGGAAGTTCCAGCCGGACCGTGTCCTTCGCCGCCGGTTTTGGGGGGAGGCTAATGCGGACGGTCTCTTTTTTCGGCTGAACTTTTGGTGCGGGGGGAGGGGGTATTGCCCCTGCGGGCGGTTTCAAATTGTCGGCCATATCACGTTTCGAGAAATCACGTTATGAATGGGCCCGATGGCTGTCAAACCCATAAACGGCTTCACTCTTCGTCCACGCAGAAGCTCGTGTGATGGCAAATCTCGGCAGGCCCTCATCCAACCAGTACCGCATATAGCCAAAAACTCCAGCGGAAGCGGGGTAGCAATTTTGGCGGTGGTTTTGAAACTAACGGGTGGTGGACGCTGCAGGTTTCGAACCTGCGACCCCTACCGTGTGAAGGTAATGCTCTACCACTGAGCTAAGCGTCCGACCAATGACAAAGACTGTATCCGAGCGTAGTTACGCATCGAGCGAAGGCAAGCAGGTTTTCCCTGCAACAGGCCTTCGGGCCAACTCGACGCTTTCAACTTGTTCGACTCTGTAAAGCCTCTTCTCCGTCACTAGTGATTGTAAGGGCGGACTTTTTTGCTACATCAAAAGCAATTCCTGACTCGACCAGCAGGCCGACCGCGCGCAATATTGCCTCTGAAACTAAGACTTTGACTGAGCGACTGCGTGAGAACGTCCAACGCCGTAGCTTTTTTATGACCGAGACCATCGCCTTCAAGCCGCCTGGCAGCTACTCTTCTGCCGCTGTCCCCAAGCACGTCGTCCAGCAACGCTTTCGCACGCCGAAGAAGAATATCCCGCAGACGCCTATCGAGCGAAACCATTTCCTCCAAGTAATTCGCAATTACGTCGCCGAGTTCAATCCCGTGCCGCCCATGCCGGTGGACGAACTGAAGGTGCACGCCGACCGCGTCATTGGGATGCTCAAGTGCGACTCTATTTACCGCGATTACATTGGCGTACTCATCAACAACGAGATGTGGCGCGAGCAAATCGCTGCCGTGCCGTTTGAGCGTCGGTTATTGCTGTTACCCAAGTGCCTGCGCGTCGAGAGTAAGTGCCCCGCTCCCTTCGATGAATTTGGTCTGCTTTGCAAGCAGTGTGGCCTGTGCACAATTCAGGATTTGCAGGCGGAGGCGGAGAAACTCGGCTATGCCACGCTCGTCGCCGAAGGCTCGGCCATCGTCATGTCGCTCATTCAGACTGGGAAGATCGAGGCCATCGTTGGCGTATCGTGCCTCAGTGTGTTGGAACGCGCATTTCCCTACATGGAAGCGGCAGCCATTCCCGGCGTCGCCATCCCGCTGCTGCAGGACGACTGCATTGACACCACCGTGGACCTCGACTGGGTGTGGGATTACATCCATCTCACCAGCGACGACCAGACGCGGCGGCTCGACCTTGGCGCGCTGCGTGACGAAGTGGACTTCTGGTTCAGCCCCGTTGCCCTCGACACCATCATGGGCAACGCCGAGGGCGAAACCGAGCGCATTGCGCGCGACTGGCTCATGCGCGCCGGCAAACGCTGGCGGCCTTTCCTCGTCGTGTCCGCGTTCCAGGCATTGCGCCGCGACCTCGGCAAGCCGCTCCCCGAGGACATCAAGAAAGTCGCCGTCGCCGTCGAGTGCTTCCACAAAGCCTCGCTCATTCACGACGACATCGAGGACAACGACGCGCTGCGTTACGGCGAGAAAACTCTGCACGAAGAATACGGCGCCGCCGTCGCGCTCAACGTCGGCGATCTGCTCATCGGCGAAGGTTACCGTTTGCTCGCCGCGTGCAAGGCCAGCCCCGCTGCGAAAGCTGAGATGATCCGCGTGGCTAGTGAAGGCCAGCGTGAACTTTGCCGGGGTCAAGGCGCGGAACTTTGCTGGGCGCGCAGTCCCCAGTCACTCACGCAGCATCAGGTGCTCGACATCTTCCGCAAGAAGACCGCACCGGCCTTCGAGGTTGCGTTGCGGGTCGGGGCACTTTACGCGGGTGTCGAGCAGCACGAGGAAGTCGAGGATGTGCTGCACGTTTATAGCGAGGCGCTCGGCATTGCGTATCAGATTCGGGACGATCTCAGCGACCTCGGCGACACCGGTGAGACCAACGACATCGCCGGCCTGCGCCCGAGCCTGCTGCTCGCCGTCGCGCACGAAAAAGCGAAGGACGCGCAGAAGGAATTGCTCGCGAGCGTCTGGCGTCGCCACTTGCCGGCAGGCACGAGCGTGAAAGACATCGAAGCGCTCTACACCGAACTCGGTGCCGACCTCCGCGCCAAGACCCTGCTTGAAACCTACAAGGAAGAAGCCATCCGCTGCCTGCGCGATTTGGAGAATCCAAACCTGAAAGGCCTCCTCCGTCGCGTGCTCGGCAAGATCTTCAATGACGTGGAAATCAAAGGCTGGTGCAAGGAGCAGGAACAACTCAATGGCATCCGCGACGGCGTTCGCCTCGAAACCAGCACCTCTGCCCCCGAAGCCGCCCCACGCGAGTTGGACGTGGTGTTGGCGAAGTAACCCGTGGCGGCGGCTTCCAGCCGCCGTCCGTGGACAGCAGCAGTTCGAGCCCGCTCGTCGAATCAATCCGCAACACGGCGACCGCAAGTCGCCGGCACGGGTTACTGCGGCACGACCTTAACCGCCTTGGCCTTCGCATCAATTACCAGTTTCGTGCCCGCCGGCGCTTGAGGTATGGGCATGCCGCTGTCGCGCGCCAACTCATTCAAGTCGGCAGGCAGGCGCTGCTTCTGCGTAAGAAAGATTTGGAGGTTTTTGTTCAGGTCCGCGAGTACCACGCTGGACTCGAACTCCTTGACCGTGGCGGGCACGACATGACCGGTCGCCAGCTTTTGGGTCGGTGTCGCCGGATTAGCGGCTTCCGGCGCAGGTGGCGTTGTGGCGGGTTGGCGTTTGCGGCAGGCAACCGGTGCGGTCATCAGCACAACCGCGAGCAGGCAGGGTAAGTTCATGGATTTCATTTTGGCGCGGAGGCATGGTCGGAGAGCCACTGGGCATCCACAATGGATTGGTTGCCGGGCGGTCCGGCGGGATAGCGAATTACCGCTGTTAGGACAGGCTCGGTCCACTTGTGAAGCTCGGTGTGGCCGTCAATGAAGGAAAAGGCGCTGGCGAGGTTGTGGTAGTTGGCAGGAAAATCCACGATTAAACCGGACGCCGTCGCGTTCGTCTTGATGGCGACGCCAAACGCGTCGTCGTTGATAATTGATGGGTGCTCATCAGTCATCACGAACAGGTCGGACGGGCTGGGGCGAACCACGTCGGATTCGCGCTGGTGGATCCGGAAAAGCTGCGAGGGGCCGAACGCGCCGTAGTTGCGATCTTGCCACGAGGCGGTGGCACCCCAGCCGACGCCTTGGTTCATCGCGACGCTGCGGACACGAGGCTGGCCGTTGCCCACATCCATGCTCTTGTCGGCAGGGCACTTGTAGATTGCGAAGTTGCGGGCGACGTAAGGCGAGAGGTAGGAATTGTTCTGAATCGCTAACCAGTTGGTGTTGCCCGGGGTGTTCGGTGCCGTGCTCATGCCGTTGGGACACCAACTGCTCGGCCAGTTGGGGATGAACTTTCCGTCGTAGTCAGGCGAGTAGAGGTTGAAGCCGAGCTGGAGTTGCTTGAGGTTGTTCGCACACAGTGTACCCTGGGCCTTCTGCTTGGCCTTGGTCAGGGCGGGTAAAAGCATCCCCGCCAGGATTGCGATGATCGCGATGACGACCAGCAATTCAATGAGCGTGAAGCCTTGAGAACGCGGGCTGAAATAGGAGGGTCTTTTCAAGGCAAAAAGCAGATACCGAAAATTACGCTACCTTGATTCCAGCTGTCCATGTTGATTTCGCAACTACCTTAATTCTGCGTTGTCAATCAGCCGCGTCTTTCCCACGAACACCGCCAGCGCCATGTGCGTGCCACGTGTGACTGCCTCGGCCGACTGCAAGGTCTGGCCATCGAAGAACTCCACGTAATCCAAACGTGCCGCTGGCTGCGTCGCGACGAGCGCAGTCAACCTCTTTTTGAGTAAGTCGGCGTTAATTGGCTTGCGAGTCGCGGTCACAACTTCTTTCGCCAGCTTCAGCGCGCGGGAGAGAATCGTCGCCTGCTTGCGCTCGTTGGGGTTGAGATATTTGTTCCGCGAACTCATCGCGAGTCCATCGCTCTCGCGGCGCGTTGGGGCCACGACGACTTTCAGTGGGAAGTTCAGGTCACGCGTCATGCGGCGGATGACGGCGGCCTGTTGCCAGTCCTTCGCACCAAATATGGCCACGTCCGGCAGCACCAGATTAAATAGCTTAGCCACGACCGTCGTGACGCCGCCGAAATGCGTCGGGCGTGAATTTCCTTCCATGCCCAGCGCCAGCCGTTTCTCCACGACGTAGGTGCTGTAGCCACCACTGTTGCGGCCGGGATACATCTCAGCATCGGAAGGAAAGAAGAGCACGTCCACGCCGGCGTCGCGGCAGAGCGATTTGTCCCGCGCCAAGTCGCGTGGGTAGGCGGACAGATCCTCCGTGGGCGCGAACTGGGTCGGGTTCACGTAAATGCTCGCGACGACAATGCCCTGCTTCCCCGCGAGCTGTCGCGCGCGCCGCACGAGGCTCATGTGCCCATCGTGCAAGTAGCCCATCGTGGGTACAAACCCGACGCGCTTTCCCTCGCGTCGCCAGCGGAGGGCGAGACGTTGCATAGCAGCGGCGGAAGTAACGACGCGCATGAGTGGAGTGTGAAGAATGCTTCGTCCGGTGTCCAACCTGGTCACGACTCGTGCCTCGGGGTTTCTTGATCCACGTCGAACGGATCCCTCTTGCTCATACTTTACGCCCCGCTTCACGCGCCCCGACGCAAATAGCCATTTTGCTGGAACCACTCTGCCGCGTCGGCCAGTGCCTGCCGTGGTGGTGTCTGCGGGAGCCCGAGTTCGCGGACGGCTTTGGCCGGGTTGAAGAACATCTTATATTTCGCCATGCGGACGCCGGCCAGCGGCGCCTTGGGCGGCTTGCCCGTCAGCTTAGAAATGCTCTCATCCACATACGCCGCCAGCAGTGGAATCAAGTAGGGCAAGCGCACTTGCGGCGCGGACACGCCAGTGATGTCCTGCAATACGGCGAAGGCCTTGCGCATGGTCCAGTTGCCCTCGGCGTTGCCCAAAATGTAGCGTTCACCGACGCGGCCTTTTTCGGCCGCGAGGATATGGCCGACGGCCACATCGCGGACATGAACCCAGTTCAGCCCCGTGTCGAGGTAAGCGGGCATCGCGCGGTTGAGGAAGTCCACGATCACCTTGCCAGTGGGTGTGGGCTTTACGTCGCGGGGGCCGACGGGCGCGCTAGGATTGACGATCACGACGGGTAGGCCCTTTTTTGCCAACTCGCGGGCCACGACTTCGGCTTGCCACTTGGATCGCTTGTAATCGTTGCTCATCTGAGCTTCGGTGACGGGCGTGTCTTCGTCCGTGGGCGTTAGGTGACCGTTTACTTCTTGCGGCAGGCCGATGCAGCCGACCGTGCTCGTATAAACGATCCGCGAGCAGTCCGCGAGAGAGGCACTCTCCAGCACGTGCCGCGTGCCCTCGACGTTGGTGGCATACATCACGCGGTAGTCCGGCAGCCAGAGGTGGTAGCTCGCAGCCACGTGAAAGCACCAGTCAAAGCCCCGCATCCCCGTGCGGAGGGTGTTGCGATCGTTTACGTCACCCGTATGCAGTTCATAATCTGCGCCCTTCAGCCCACGGACGTCCGCGCCGGGCCGGGCCAGCACGCGGACCGTATGGCCGCGGCGGACCAGTTCATGAACAAGGTTCGCTCCGATGAAGCCGGAGCCGCCGGTGACAAAACACTTCATGGCTGCTTACGCTTAAGCGCAAACAGCGTGCAGTTTGGCCTTCCGCCGCCAGTCGTGCAAGCCAGACGCTCGACTAATCTTAGACGCTGCCGGACTTCCTTCTCCCGCGCCCGAACGACTAGTTACCGCCACCAGCCAGCACTACCTCTTGGTTTAATGTTACCGGGGTCTTTTTGCTTACAGTCGGTAAGCTGACGACGTTGGGCTTGCGCCGCTTGCATTGGGAAGTCTTGAATCGGACACCGACATGAAACTCCCCGCCCCTTCTCGCCCTAAAAAAACAACCCAATCCGGCTCCGTCGCGCAGACCATTACGCCTCAGCCGAAGCTCGTGCCCACCAGCTCGGGTATCAAGATCACCGCCATCGAGACGGTCATTCCCGACGACATCATGCCCGGCCTGCTGCTCGTGCGCGTGCACACGGACGCCGGGTTCATCGGCCACGGTGAGACTTACTACGCGCCGCACGCAGTGGCCGCGATGATTCACGATTGGATGGGCCGCCGGCTTCTCGGCGCAGACCCGCTGTCCATCGAGAATCACTGGCGCTTCCTCTACGAGCGCGCGAGCGCGTTTGGGTCTCGCGGGACGGAACTGCGGGCCATCAGCGCCATTGACCTCGCGCTGTGGGACATTCTTGGGCAGGTCTGCGGCAAGCCCGTTTGGCAGCTCCTCGGTGGCAAAGCGCGGGATAAAGTCCGCGTCTATAACAGCTCCGGCGGCCCCACCTACGGACGCCGCATCGGCGCGGGTCGCGACCAGGGCTGGCCTGGCCACGGCGACATCGGCAAACCCGGCCCGCTCGAAGACAACTGGGCTTCCAACCACGCCGCCGGCGACCTCGCCGAGGAACTCGTAGCTGAAGGCTATTGCGCGATGAAGTTCTGGACCTTCGACCGCGCCTTTCACGAGCACGGTGGGAACTTCCTCCCGTGGTCCGCCGTAAAAGCCTGCGTGAAACCGATGGAGGAAGTGCGCGCTCGCGTCGGCGACAAAATCGAAATCCTCCTCGACGGCCACGGCTTCTTCCAACTCCCCGCCGCGCTCCGCATCGCCGAGGCCATGCGCGACCTGCGCCCGTTGTGGCTCGAGGACGTGATGCGCGTGGACAACGTCGACACGCTCGCCGACTTCCGCGACAAGGCGCGGCTGCCCATCGCCGTGAGCGAGATGCTCACGAGCCGCGAAGATTACCGCCTCGTGCTGGAGCGGCGCGCGGCGGACTACGTGATGATCGACCCCACGTGGGTCGGCGGCATCAGCGAGACGCGGCGGTTGGCGGAGTTCGCGCAGGCCTACAACGTGCCCGCCACGATGCACGACTGCACCGGCCCGCTCACGCTCTTCGCGGGACTGCATGTGGCGACGGCGGTGCCGAACGTGACCTTCCAGGAAACGGTCCGCGCCCACATCCGGACGTTCTACAGCTCGCTGATCGAGACGAACGTGGTCATCGAGCAAGGCTTCGCGCTGCCACCGGAAGCGCCGGGCTTGGGGACGAGGCTCAAGGCGTCGCTGTTCGCCGAAAGCCAACCGGGCTACCGCATCACGCGATAGCCCGATCAAACTAGCAGTTACTTCGCCGGCTTAGATAAACTCGTTGATTAAGTTCTCGAGAAACTCCTGCCGGCCGCTTTCCAGCTTCGGTTCGCCGTGCTTGAGCGCGTGGGCTTCGAGTTGCTTGAAGCTGGCCTTGCCCTTTTCGATCTCGCGGCCGATGCCGCTATCCCAAGTGCGGTAGCGGT
>Ga0194132_10007962_pt1 | contig 15419 bp, 10 predicted proteins | sample TA2KigOf80mmetaG_FD_148612 | JGI IMG/M metagenome (GOLD analysis project Ga0194132, IMG submission 148612) | Freshwater microbial communities from Lake Tanganyika, Tanzania - TA2015054 Kigoma Offshore 80m | ecosystem: Environmental > Aquatic > Freshwater > Lake | place: Tanzania: Lake...
GCCATGCAGCGAGACAGTTCGCAGGTTGGCGAAGTCCATCGGCTTGATGTTGTAGATGCTCATAGGTATTTTGCCAGCGCTTGCCCGGTGTGGCTCTTGCGCACTTTCGCAACTTGTTCGGGCGTTCCGGCGGCCACGATCGATCCGCCTTTTTCGCCACCCTCCGGCCCAAGATCGATGATCCAGTCGGCCGATTTGATGACGTCGAGATGATGTTCGATCACGATCACGGTGTTGCCCAGGTCGACCAGTTTTTTGATCACGTCGAGCAGGCGCTTCACGTCTTCGAAATGTAGCCCCGTCGTCGGTTCGTCGAGAATGTACAGCGTCTTCCCGGTCTGCCGCCGCGAGAGCTCCTTGGCCAGCTTAATACGCTGCGCCTCGCCTCCGGAGAGCGTCGTCGAGGATTGTCCGAGATGGATGTAGCCGAGGCCCACGTCGACCAGCGTTTGCAGCTTCTGCTGCAACTGCGGCACGTTCTCGAGAATCGCGAGCGCCTGCTCGACGGTCGCTTCGAGCACGTCGGCGATCGAATGTCCCTTGTATTTCACGGCAAGCGTTTCGACGTTGTAGCGGCGGCCGCGGCAGACGTCGCAGGTCACATAAACATCGGGCAGGAAATTCATCTCTATGCGTTTGAGGCCGTCGCCCTGGCACGCTTCGCAACGGCCGCCCTTGACGTTAAAGCTGAAGCGGCCGGCTTTGTAGCCGCGCTCGCGCGCTTCGGGCAGCATCGCGAATAAATCACGCACGGGTGAAAACGTTCCGGTGTAGGTCGCGGGGTTCGAGCGCGGCGTTCGCCCGATCGGCGATTGATCGATCTCGATGACTTTGTCGATGAGGTCGATGCCCTTGATGCGGCGGTGCGCGCCGGCTTCGGCGCGTGCGCCGTAAAGCGATCCGGCCAGCGACCGGTAAAGGATATCGTTGATCAGCGTCGATTTACCGCTGCCGCTGACGCCCGTGACGACGGTTAACGTGCCGAGCGGAAACGCGACGTCGATGTCGCGCAAGTTGTGTTCTGTCGCACCTTCCACCACCAAATGCTTGCCCGAACCGGGCCGTCGCGCGGCGGGCACTTCGATGCGGCGTTTGCCCGATAGATATTGGCCGGTGAGCGAGTCTTTCGCCTTCGTGATTTGCTTGGGCAGACCAGCGGCGACGAGGTGTCCGCCGAGGCGTCCGGCGCCGGGGCCGAGATCGATGACGTAGTCGGCGCGCTGGATCGTGTCTTCGTCGTGTTCAACGACGAGCACGGTGTTGCCAAGGTCGCGCAGCTTGCAAAGCGTGTCGAGTAAGCGATCGTTGTCGCGCGGGTGCAGGCCGATCGACGGCTCATCGAGCACGTACAAAACACCGCGCAGCTTCGAACCAATTTGCGTGGCGAGGCGGATGCGCTGCGCTTCGCCGCCGGAGAGTGTGGCGGCCGAACGATGAAGGCTCAAGTAGTCGAGTCCGACGGCGAGCAGGAACTCGAGGCGGTGTTCGATCTCCTCGCGGATGCGGCCGGCGATGATCTCCTCGCGCTCGGTGAATGTCCAAGACTTCGCCGATTCCAGCGCGCGCGTGAGAGAGAGTTTGGTGAACTCGGCGATCGAAACATTCTTTACGCGTACAGCGAGCGAAGTGTTTTTCAAGCGAAGGCCGTCGCAGCTTGGGCATGTCGTCGGGGACATGTAGCCCATGAAGTAATCGGCCGCGCCGGTGGGGCCGTCGCGATACATCGTGTCGAGGATTTTGACGATGCCCGGAAACGTCCCTTCGCCTTCGAGAAGGATCTTCTGCTGCGGCTTCGGCAACGATTCGAACGGCTTGTCGATTTTGATTTTGAAACGCTTCGCCGCCTCTTCGACGCGCGCCGACATGACGCTCGATGATCCGCCCGGGCCAAGGCCGCCGTCGAAGAGCGGCTTTGATGGATCGACGATGAATTTGTCGGGATCGAACGACCAATTGCTGCCGAGACCGTGGCACGCCTCGCACGCTCCGAATGGCGAGTTGAAGCTGAAGCTGCGGGGTTCGGGCTGTGGCACCGAAGAGCCGCACTCCGGGCACGCGAGATGTTTCGAAAAAAGCCGCTCCTCGCCGTTAACGACCGCGACGAGCACCAGGCCTGCGGCGAGTTTCATCGCGGTGTCGATACTGGCTTCCAGGCGCTTTTCGATGCCGGGCTTGACGAGCAAGCGATCGACGACAACCTCGATCGTGTGATTGCGGCGCTTGTCGAGCGGAATGTCTTCGTCAAGCGACCGTAGTTCGCCATCGATGCGCGCGCGCACGAAGCCCTGGCGTAGATACTTTTCGAGGTCCTTCTTGTACTCGCCCTTGCGCCCGCGCACGACGGGCGCGAGGATCATCACGCGCTCATCCTGCCGTAGCGTGAGGATTTGATCGAGGATCTGCTGTGTCGATTGCTGCGAGATCGGGATCTGGCAGTTGGGGCAATGCGGCACACCGATCGACGAGTACAGCAGACGGAGGTAGTCGTAGATCTCGGTGACGGTGCCGACGGTGGATCGCGGACTACGGTTCGTCGTCTTCTGCTCGATCGAAATGGCAGGACTCAGGCCGTCGATGGAGTCGACTTCGGGCCGCTCCATCTGATCGAGGAACTGCCGTGCGTACGGCGAGAGCGTTTCGACGTACCGGCGCTGGCCTTCCGCGTAGATGGTGTCGAACGCTAGCGACGACTTCCCCGAACCCGAAAGCCCGGTAATCACCGTCAGCGTGTTGCGCGGAATTTCGACGCTGACGTTTTGCAGATTGTGTTGGCGCGCGCCGTTGACGGAAATCTTTTCGAGCATGTCTAGGCTTGCGGGTCTTTCTTGGATCTGCCGGGTACGTATTCCTTCGCGGATTCGAGTTTCGCGCGCAGCCAGGCGAGAAGGCGTTTGGCGGGCGGGTAGTAGTCGCCGAGAATCATGAGGCCGGGTATGATGAACGGCCATTGCGGCATGACGGGAATCAGCAGGCCGATGATGCCGACGATGAGCAGACCCACGCCGCTGGCGATGCGGACATACTTCCGCCAGCCGCCCGGAGGCGGGGTCTCTATGGACGGAACGGGGGTGTCGGTCGGCACGGCGGGATCATAGCTATTTTCACACGGTGGCTAGTAGCCGCTCTTCTTGTCGACAAGGTTTAGCAACGGTTCGCCATGCGTGTAACGGCGGACGTTTTCAAGGAAGAATTGCAGGGCTTCGTCGGTCCAGGTGGCGGTGTGATCGGCGCAGTGGGGCGATAGCAGTACGTTCTCCATTGTCCAGAACGGATGACCGGCGGGCAGCGGCTCGACGTCGAACACGTCAAGCCCAGCGCCGCGGATCCAACCTTCCTGCAGTGCCTTGATCAGTGCGGACTCAACGATCACCGGTCCGCGGCCGACGTTCATGATGACCGATGTCGGCTTCATCGCGCGGAGTTCGGCTTCGCCGATCAGTCCGCGCGATTCGGGGGTGAGCGGCGCGGCGGCGAGGAGGTAGTCGACGCCGGCGACCATTTCGGCGCGCTGGGCGATCGTGAACGACTTTTCGACGATGGGGTCGTCGTCGGACAGCGTGGGCCGCCGGCGCAATGCGTGGATCTTCATACCAAGCGCATGCGCGCGCACGGCGGCGGCGCGGCCGATCTCGCCGTAGCCGACGACGCCGAGCGTCTTGCCGTGCACCATCTCGACATCGAACTGCTCCCACTTGGCCGCCATCTGATTGCGCTGCATTCGGCGCAGATCCTTGGCGAAGTGGAAAATCGACGCGATGACGAACTCGCCGAGCGATTCCTTGAAGACGCCGCGCGAGTTGGTCATCGGCACGGTGCTGTCGGCGAGGGCGGGGAAGAGGATGCTCTCCAGTCCGGCCGACAGGCTATGAACCCATTGCACGCGCGGCGCGATGTTCCATACGTCTTTCAGAGGGATGCCTGGCGTCATGCAATAGACGATCACGTCGGCGCTCTCGGCGAGGGGCGCGAGTGTGTCGAGCGTGTTGCCTATGACGTAACGTGTATCGGCGGGCAGTTCGGAGAGCCATTTCAAATACGGCGCATCCGGTTTGGAGACCACGAGCATTGTTGGAGCGGACATCGTTTCCAACGTAGCACGGCGGCTGTGACAAACTGAGTTCGTGGGTCAAATTTGTACGTGCGGCGCCAATCCTCCCGACGACGCGCAGTTCTGTCACCGATGCGGGAGGCCGTTGTTCGCCGAGCCGCCTCCAGAGGTGCAGGACACCGCGCCGTCGATTCCGGCGGTTGAACCGGTTGCGGTGGAAGTCAGCTTCCGCAACTCGAACGCGGTGACGATTTCGTTTCTGACGGCGGCGTGCCTGTTTTTGTTGCTGCCATTCGCGGCGGTCGGCGGCGGCGTTCCTACAATACTCTTGCTGCTCGGCGCGGGTGGGCTGTTTGCCGCGATCGTGTACGGCCGGCGAACGGGAAATGCGATGAGCGTTATGTCAGGCGCGCGAATGGGCTGGATGACGGGCGTGTTCTTCAACGCCATCCTCGTGCTGTTTCTCACCGCGGCGGTGCTGGTGTTGGAACAGCAGGGCGGCGCGATCAAGGCGTGGGAGCAGCAATCCCGCGCGGCGAAAGTTCCGGAAGCGGAGATTCAAGCGGCGCTGCAAGCGCTGCAATCGCCCGCGCAGTTTATCGTCGGCCTGGCCGTCACCTTCATGCTCTTCACACTTCCGATGATTTTGGGCGGTGCGGTTGCGGCGAAGATGTTGGACCGTGGTTCGAGCGAAGCTTAACGATCAGCACGCCGGCGAAGATCACCAGCATGGCGAGCGATTCCTTCGCGCCGAACGGTTCGTCGTAGTAGAGCTTTCCGAGCGCGGCGGCGACGACGGGATTGATGTAGGTGTAGGTCGAGACCAAGGAAACAGGCAGCGTTTCCAGGGCGTAGATGTAAGAACTATAGCCGACGATCGAGCCGAAGGTCACCAACCAGATCACGCCAGCGACGCCGGTCGCCGTGAAGTGAACCGGATGTTCGGGAATAAAGAGCGCGGCGACGAAATAGACCGTGCCGGCCGCCAGTTGCTGCACGGCGCCGGTGACGAGGGGATGCGATTCTCCGCGGAACCGGCGCTGAAAAATCGACCCCGCGTTCCAGAACAAGCTGCCAACCTGCAGGACGAGAAAGCCCTTCCACACGTTCGGACTCATCGTGAAATTGCCGTCGGCCGGGACAAGTAGCACGACTACTCCGCCGAGGCCGATGAGAAGGCCGATGGCGAGCGGCATCGTGAGTCGCTCGCCTCGCGGCATCGCCGACTCAATACCGACGAGCCAGAACGGCGCGGTCGTCAGGAACAATGCGGCGAGGCTTGACGGAATCCAGAGCTCCGAAAACGTCAGGCACCCGTTGGCGACGCCGAGCATCATCAGGCCGAAGCCGCAAGTGCGCGCCAGTTCGCGCCCTTTCGGAAGCGGCATGCCTTTCCAGATCGCCCACGCCAGCAGGATTCCGCCCGAAGTCAAAAATCGCGTGGCGATGAGGGCCAGCGGCGGAAACGATTCGAGGGCCATGCGGATGCCGAGGTACGTCGTGCCCCAGAAAAAGCAGATGGAAATCAACGCGGCATAGGAAAGCGCGCGTTGCGAGGTGCCCATGAACCAGAATATCATCGCGGCGCGGGTGGCTGCCGCTGTTATGATATGGGCTTGATCGTTACGCTCACATTGAATCCCGCCGTCGACCGCAATGTCCAGGCCGACCGGCTTGTGTTTGAAGACCGCGCCTACATTCTCTCGACCAACGAAACCGCTGGAGGCCGTGGTATTAACGCGTCTACAGTCATTCACGCTTTTGGCGTCGCGACGAAGGCGATCGCGTGCACCGGCGGCAAGAACGGCAAGCGGTTTGAGGAGTTGTTGGCGGGCGTGGGATTTCCCACCGCGCTGGTGAAGATTCGTCACAGCATTCGTGCAAACCTCACAATCGTGGACAAGCAGGGGCTTGCTGTGAAGTTGAACGAACGCGGGCCGCACATCCAGGCGTCGGAGTTGGAAAAGGTTGAGCGCACGGTCGCCGACAACCTCGACGGCGCCAAGTGGCTGATGCTGTGCGGAAGCGTGCCGCCGGGCGTTGCGCCGGATTTCTACGCGCGGATTATTCGGCTGGCGCAAAAGGCAGGTGTGAAGACGCTGCTCGATACCGACGGTGACGCGCTCGTCAGCGGCATGGACGCGGGGCCGACGGCGGTAGCGCCGAATCAGGCGGAGGCGGAGCGGTTGCTGAATCGCGCGCTGATCACCCAGGCGCATTTCAAGAACGCGGCCGCGCGGATGGTGGCGATGGGCGCCGAGTCCGCGATTGTATCGCTGGGTAGCCGCGGCGCGGTCGCCGCGAATAAGGACACCGTGATCAGCGCGGCGGCGCCTTCGATCGACGCGGTTTGTCCGATCGGCGCGGGCGATGCGCTGGCGGCGGCGTTTGTGTGGGCGCTGGCCGACGGCAAGCCGTTTGAAGACGCCGTGAAGTGGGGCGTTGCGGCCGGGACCGCTTCGGCGGCGCTGCCCGGAATTTCGTTTCCGACGCTGGCCCAGACGGAGAAGATGTACTCTCGGGTCGAATTGCGCTAGCCGACGCTTGAAAGCCGGCGGACAATGCTACCCTAAGGGCATACAGCACCCGTCAGTGGGTGCTGTGACAGGGTACAAATCGCAAAAAGGGGAAAGAACATGAAGCGAACCATCGCTTGCTTGTTGGCGTTCGCATACGCGCTTACCGCGCAGATTACGAACTCGGAAATTCTCGGCACCGTTCATGACGCCTCGGGCGCCGTTGTCGGTCAGGCCAAGATCACTATCAAGAACACAGAGACCGGTATTAGCCGCGAAGCCGAAAGCTCGGCCGAGGGTAAATTCCGCGTACCGCAGCTTCAACCGGGCAGCTACACGATCTCGGTCACCAAATCCGGATTCGGCACGCTGACGCAGGGGCCGATTATCCTGCGCCTCAACCAAGCGGCGGAGTTCAACCTTAAGCTGCAAGTCGCCGGCGTTGCCGAGACGATCAATGTCACGGCCGATACGCCGCTGATTAATACGACCAACTCCGAGGTCGGGCAGAACTTTGAAGCGAAGCGGATCGCGGAACTTCCGCTGGCGCCGAATCGCAACATGTTGAACCTGGCGTTGAACGTTGCGGGCGTAAGCCAAATTTCCAGCGGCCAGTCCGACTTCGCCAGCGGCATCAGTTTCTCCGCCAACGGCATGCGCGTGCGGTCGAACAATTTCATGCTCGACGGCCAGGACATCAACGACCCTTCGGTTACCGGCTCCGGTCAACAATTCAACAACCCCGAAGTGATTCAGGAAGTCCGCGTGATCACCAATCAGTTTGCCGCTGAATACGGCCGGTCCGCCGGTTCCGCGGTCAGCATGATCACCAAGAGCGGCACCAATGAGTTTCACGGGTCCGGTTACTGGTTCCACAATTCTAATACCTTCAATTCGCGGTCAAATCTCGACAAAAACGCGCGCCTGCAGCGCACGCCATTCCGCAACGAGAACTTCGCGGGCATGACGCTCGGCGGACCCGCGATCAAGAACAAGACCTTTTTCTTCGGCTCCGCGCAGCGCTGGTGGGACCGCCAACTTGGCTCGGGTAGTTCGATCAATGGCGCGCCGACAGCCGAAGGTAAGACCGCGCTGCAGCCGTTTGCGGCCCGTAGCGCTCCGCTTCGCGCGCTGCTCGAATTCCTGCCCGCCGGAAATGCAACCGCGGGAATCGCACCACAAACGTTTACGGCCGACGGCCGCACGATTTCAGTGCCTCTCGGCAGCCTGACCGGCACGGCGCCGAACCTGATCAACAATACGCAGTGGCTGGTTCGTGCCGATCATAATCTGAGCGACGCCCACCGCCTCACGTTCCGTTACAACAGCGGAGACAACCAGCAGATTTCGGGCCAGGCCACGCCGACTGGCTTGACGTCCAACGCCTTCTCGCTTCCCAAAGCCGCCACCGCCGCTTGGAACTGGACCGTCAATTCGAACACCTACACCGAATTGCGTACCAGCTACGCTCGGCAGGAAACAGGCACCGTCGCCGCGGATCCGCGCAGCGAGCTGATTCCGTCGATCGAAGTGAATTCGCTCGGTCTGACCGGGTTCAATGCCGCCAACTCGCGCACCGCCATCGGCCTAGCGGTCAACCTGCCTCAAGCCCGAGCGAACAACACCTATCAGCTGCAGTACACGGTTGGCCATATTCGCGGCAATCACACGTACAAGGCGGGCATCGACTTCCGTGAGCAGCACATTAAGAGCTTGTTCCTTCCGACGCTGCGCGGCCGGCTTGCTTACGAAACGCTGCAAGATGTCGTTGACGATCGCGCGCAGACCTCGCAGATCAACGCGGCCCTCCGCGGCGGCGCGACGTTTTACTACAACCGCTTCAAGGACTACATGTTCTTCGTGCAGGACGAATGGCGTGTAACGCCGAACTTCACCTTGAACTACGGCATCCGTTACGAATCTCCCGGCAATCCTTTCCTTGACCTGCAGCGGTTGAACGACAGCATCGTCGCGGCCAACAACAACGATCCGCGCTACAAGCAAGATGGACAAAGCGCCGCCCCGCGATAACAACAATTGGGCGCCTCGGATTGGCTTCAACTACCGTTTAGATGGCGGCATCTTCGGCCAAGGCAAGACTGTGCTGCGCGGCGGGTACGCCCGCACTTACGACTTTGCCTTCATCAACATCGGTCTGAACATGTTCTCCGCGTTCCCGTTCTTGAATTCGGTGACGTTGGCGCCGCGCACGGCGAATTCGATGCCAACGCTGCTCCTCGCCGGGCAGACCCCGATCACCGCGCCCGATACGCTCGTGCGTACGATCGTCGATTCAAGCCTGCGCTCGCCCTTTGCCGAGCAATTCAGCGTCAACATGCAACGCCAACTCGGCAATGATTGGTCGTTTACGGCCGGTTGGGTAGCCACGAAGGGTTCGGCGTTGTTCCAGACCGTTGACGGGAACCCGACGACCGGACCTTCGGCTTCTGGCGCATTGGTGCGCGTCAATCCCGCGCGCGGCGTAATCCGGCTCCGGGCAAATACGGCATCGTCGATCTATCATTCGCTGCAATTGTCGGCGGAGAAGCGGTACAGCAAGGGCTACAATCTCGGCGCGCACTATACGTGGTCGAGCTTCATCGACGACGCGTCGGAGATCTTCAATCCTGCCGTTAACGGTGACGTCGCGGTCAGCCAAGATAGCTTCAACCGCCGTAACGACCGGGGCCGTTCGACCTATGACCGCCCCATGCGCCTGACGTTGACGATGGTCTACGACGTGCCAAAGGATGGCTTTATGAACCGTCTGCTTCCCGGCATGCAGTTCAACGCCTTCTGGACCGCGCAGTCGGGAGCGCCCTTCACACCGCTGAATGGCACCGATCCGTTACGCCGGTTGTCCGGTATCGACGGGCTGGTCGGAAACGCGATTCGTCCGAACGTGGCCACGAATCTAGACATATCGAGCCAGACGCTCAACGATTTGTATCCGATCCGCACATCGCTGTTCCAGGTGATGACCGCGCAGAACACGACTACCGGTCTTGGCAACGCCGGCCGCAATACGCTACGCGCTGACGGCATCGGTAATCTCGATCTCGGCGTCAGCCGGAACATGGAGATCCTTCCCGACGGCCGCCTGAAGGCGCAGATCCGCGCGGATATGTTTAACATCACCAACACGCGTAATTTCGGTATTCCGGAATCGCGCGCGAATTCGGCAAACTTCCTGAACCAGTGGGGCCAGGACGGCGGCCGCCGCCGCATCCAGATGGCCTTGCGGTTCATCTTTTAACAACACTCCGCGGCCGGCGTTCTTGTAACGCCGGCCGCAATTTGCTCTTCTAAAGAGAGTATGAAAACTTTACTGTTCGTTCTTACCGCCGCACTGCCCGTTCTCGCGCAAAAAGAAAACCCGCACGCCGCGCGCCTCGAAGAGGCCGGCGTCGTGCTGCAAGAGATCATGGACACCAAGGATAAGGCCATTCCGCAGGATCTGCTCGATCGCGCTGAATGCGCAATCGTCGTACCCGGTGTCAAGAGCGGCGCATTCATCATCGGCGGCAAATACGGCCGTGGCTTCGTCACCTGCCGCAAGAGTGGCGGCGGTTGGAGTTCGCCCGGTTCGGTGAAGGTCGAGGGTGGTTCGGTCGGATTTCAGATCGGTGGCTCGGAAACCGATGTCGTGATGCTGGTTATGAACGAGCGTGGCGCGAAGCGTCTGTTCGAAAAGAGCAAATTCACCGTCGGCGCCGAGGCGATGGCCGCGGGCGGGCCGGTCGGCCGCACTTCGTCGGCGGAAACCGATGCGACGATGCGCGCAGAGATTCTTTCGTGGTCGCGCTCGCGGGGCCTGTTCGCCGGCGTTTCGCTCAAGGGCGCGACGATGCGCGAAGACACCGACGCGAACGAAGGCCTCTATGGCGCGAAGAAGTTGAAGAACATCGACATCGTGATGGGCGGCAAACAGCCCGCGCCGGCGTCGGCGGGCAAACTGCTGGGCCTGCTGAACAAGTACTCCTCGCGCAAGGGAAAGTAACCGTCCTGACCGAAACCTGACACGCGCCGCCTATACTCGTAGGCGGCGCGTGTCGCTTTGCTCGGAGTTCCTCGGCGAAGCTGAGGTAGAGGCTCGTCGGCTCGGCAATCCGGTCGCACCGGTCCAACCGCTACACCCGCCAATTCGCTACCGGAATCTCAACCCGCAGCCAGCCATCGACCGGCAGCGATTCAACAGGGATTCCGTCCAGCCAGAGCGAGATCTGAAACTGGATGGAACGGTCGTTGCCGAGCGGCACGGCGGCCTCCGCAACCCGCGCGGCGGCGTATGCGCCGGGGCGCAGGCGGATCTCGTCGTCCGCGGTCTTGACGCGAATCTCCAGCGTCGACCATTCCGGCACCGGGTCGAAATCGAAACGCAAGAACAAGTGCGATTCACTGGCGCCGTAGCGCAACATCTGCAAGCCGCTGCGCCTGCCGTGCATCGCGCCCTGGCGTTGATCGACGGCATACTCACCCGCGCCCAGCCACTCGAAGTAAGACGTCACTTCGCCGTCGAGCCTGGGCGAAATCGCGCCGCTGGGCGGCACGTTGTGTTCGGCGGAGGTGAGCTTGAGTATCGGACGGCTCAACTCGACCGGCGCGGGCTGACCCAGCAGCCGGTACACATTCGACAGATGATCTCGATAGAGCTGATCGAACTCGACGCGATTGGCCGAATCATGATGCGGACCATACCACCAGCACCAGTCCGAACCTTCGGCGATGAGCAGTTCTTCGTAGGCCATCGCGCGGCTCTCCGAGTCGATCTTCGCTGAGTATTTGTCGTAAGCCTCGCGGGCGCGCCGAAGGTACTCCCACGCCAGATTGTCTTCGTCGAAGCCGATCCACACGTCGAAGTTGGAACTGATCCACGAGCCTGGGAAGATGCCCGACAGAGGCGTGGCCGTGTGCCGTTCGAGCGCTTCGCTCACCGTGACGGCGCGAACGCCCGGCGTATCGGAAAGCCGCTGATACAACTGCCGCAGGAACTCGCGGCCGCTCTCGGGAAAATACTCCCAGGCGTTTTCGCCGTCCAGGATCACCGGCACCAGCGCATCGCGGCCACCGGCGTTTTCGAGGATGCGCGCCATCAGATGATCGGCCGCCTGCTCGGCGCCCATCTTGGAATACGTGAAGCCGACGAGGTCGCTCAAGTAGTGATCGCGGAAGATGCCCTTCATCGACTGCCGCCACTCGTACGGCCTGTACGTTTCGACGACGCCCGCATCGCGCCCGAGCGTGCGGCCGAGCACACCGTTATCGGTGGCGAACCACTCGAAGCCGCACTCGGCGGCCAGTGTGAGCGCTTCGTCGGAGACTGATCCTTCCGAAGGCCATAATCCGCGCGGCGCGATGCCCAACGTTTTCTCCATGTAAACGCGCGCGCGCCGCAACTGCTCGCGAGCGTCCTCTGGATAACGAAAGCGCGCCGGGAGTGGCACGTGGGGATGGGAGATCGCGGCGATGTCGGAGTCGCAGACCAGCGGCAGAATGGGGTGATAAAACGGAGTCGTTGATATTTCGATCTGTCCCGTGGCGGCAAACTCGCGATAAACCGGTATGACGCGGCCGAGGATGTCCAGTTGCTGGCGGGCCATTTCGGCCTGGTCTTCGGGTGTGAAGTCGCGACCTTTCCGCGCCAGTGCGTTCCCGGCGATGAAGAACTCATCGAACCACGCAAGCTGCGAGAGCACCTGCAAATCACGATAATCTTGCGTATCCCAGGCGCGGCTGCGCGTGTTGTACAGCTCGGCGTAACGCGGGTAACGGTTGATCAGGTGGTCGACGTTGGCCTGGAAAAAGTAGCGCGTGAGAAACTGCTTCTCGGCTTCGGTTAGCTCTTCGGCGGGTTTGACGGCGAGCCGCAGGAACGGATCGTCGGCTTCGCCGCGCGCGTACTCATCGAGCTGTACGAGCATCGACGGCACGAGGTTAAACGTCTGGCGCACCTTCGGAAACGCGCGCAGGACTTCGACCATGCCGTAGTAGTCCTTGAGGCCGTGCAGGCGCGTCCACGGCAGTTTGTACTCGCCGCGCACCAGGTCCTTGTAGAAGGGCTGGTGCATGTGCCAGAGAAATACGACGTCGATGTTATTGGCCAAAGATGCTCCGGACGGGCGCGGGCGGCTCGGTGCCGCGCACCGCGAGCCACAGGATTTGATTGAGTTCGTCGTCGTCCACTTCGTCGGCTTCCTCGAAGTCCATCTTGGCGGTGCGGCGCGCCAAAGCCGTGTTGGCGGGGTTGCGCGTGTCGAGCGGAACGCGCGGCTTTTCCGCTTCGAACGGCTTGAAGTCCGGCGCGGCGGCGAACGCGCCCAACATCGGGCGCGCGCCCGCGTCGTGTATCGTCATCGGACGGAGACCGAGAATTAACTCCATCGTGCGCAGCATCGAAGTCGTGTTGTAGAAACTCGAATCGACCACGCCGCGCTTGGCGAAAGGCGAGACGACGAACGCAGGCGAGCGATGCGAGTCGACGTGATCGGCGCCGTTCTGCGCATCGTCTTCAAGAATGAAAATCGCCATTTTGGGCCAGAACTGGCTGCGCGTGAGCGCTTCGACGATCATGCCGAGCGCGTAGTCGTTATCGGCGACCATTGCCGTCGGAGTGCGCTTGCCGGCGGCCGCGCCGTTGGTGTGATTGTTGCCGAGGCGCAATACCGCGAAGCGCGGGAAATTCTTGTTGGATTCGAGCTTGGCGAGGTCGGCCAGAAACGCGTTGGCGCGATCGACGTCGGTGTAATCGAGATCATAGCCGCGGAATGATCGGAGCGTATGCGGGGCAAGAGCGGGATCGCGGAACTGCGCGACGTGATCGCCGTTTGATGCCTCGGCGATCGGCTTGTTCGAAACCCAGTTGCCGTAGTTGCGCAGCGTGAGGCCCTTGGCCAGCACGTTGTTCCAGATGTATCCGGCGGGCGGCGTGTTGGCCCGTTCCTGGCCGGAATAGTCGGACGTGCCGCGGCGCTTTGCGTAGGAGTTCGGCCACATGCGCTGCGTGTAGTCGGGCGCGATGGCGGCCAGCGACCAGTTGTGGCCATCGGCGGAAACATCGGCGTTGACATAGAAGTTGTCGAGCAGCACAAATTCGCGTGCCATCTTGTGCTGGTTGGGTGTCGTGTTCTCGCCGAACAGAGTAAGCGACGGATCGCTGTTGCCCTTGCCGATATCACCGAGCACCTGATCGTAGGTGCGGTTTTCCTTGATGATATAAATGACGTGCTCGATGGCCGATTTGTCGTCGGCTGTCGCGGGGATGATGTTGCCGCCGGCGTTGTGCGCGCGGTCCAGTTTCTCGCGTCTGTACGGCGTGTTGTCGCGCACGGTGTTGGTCCATGCGAGCAGATTCTCATCGGTAAGCGAACTCACAATCGACGCCGAGCCGCGCTGCAGGCGGCCGACGTATTGCGGACTCGTGGAACCCGTGTGAATATTGGCTGGCGAGCGTATCGGACTCGGCCCGCGCGGATTGGCGAAACTGCGCGAACCGCGCCCGTTCAGAATCATCAGCCGCTCGTTCGGAAGAAACGCCGCCGCCGTTGGATACCAGCCCGTCGGGACGAATCCGGCGACGCGGCTCTTGGCCGTCATCACGTCGACAACCGCGACCGCATTCGCATCCGAACAGACAACAAACAGGGAGTTTTTGTCCTCGCTCAACGCCAGACCGCTCGGCGTCATGCCCGCGGGCGACATCGGATCGAGCGACACGTTGATATTCTCGATGCCGCGCACATCTTTCGATTCGGTCACCCCGAGCACCCGCACCGTATTCGTATTCCCGAGCGTCACGAAGATACGCGCCTTGAACTGCTGCGACTCGCCTTCTTCCTCCGCTGTTTTCTTCTCGCGCCAGATCATGTCGGTCGGATGCGGCCCGACGTTGGTGCGCGAAAGGACACGGCCGTTGTCGGAGTCGTGCTGCGTGACGACGGCATCGGCCCAACTGGAAACGAAGAACGACTTGCCGTCGGGATGCAACAGAATTCGATACGGCCGCGCCGCGGTCTTGAAGTCGTCGATAACGCGGCCCGACTGCGGATTGATGACCTTGACGGTGTTGTGAAACAGGTCGGCGGCGAAGATCAGCCGGCCATCCGGAGAGAGCGCGACATCGCCGACGAAGTCCGTGTGCTTGCGCTGCGCCTTGGGCGTGAACTCGAAGGTGCGGGTCATTGTCAGCCGGCCTTCGTCGGAGAGCGTGAGTTCGTAGACCGAGTGGGTCGAGCCGCCGGAGACATAGACGGACGTGCCGTTTGGATGAATGGCGAGGCCGAGCCAGGCGTCTTCGAGCGCGATGGTGGATCGGGTGCGAAGCGTGGCCGGATCGAGCACGTGAATGCTCGGCTGATTGTACCCGCCGTGCAAAACAAGCAGGTGTTTCTTGTTCGGCGTCAGCAGCGCCGTCATCGGGAACGTGTCGAGCTCAAGTTGCGTGCCGGCAGGTTTGACGACGGCGCCGGTGGGCAGAAGGAACCTCCCGCCTGGAAGCGCGCCGACCAGTTCGCGGCCTTCCGGCTGCGAGACAAGCGCAGTGATGCCGGCGCCGATGCCTAGCGTGATCCAAATCAAACGTTTCATTCGCGATACCTCTGTGCGATCGGATAGCGGCGGCCGATGCCGAACGCCTTCGACGTGACCTTAATTCCGGGTGCGGCTTGCTGCCGCTTGTATTCGTTTCGGTCGACCTTGCGCGTGATATCGCGTATGAGGTCGATGTTGAGATTGAGCCGTTCGGCGATGACCGCGGGCGCAAGGTCGTCTTCGACGTAGGCTTTGAGAATCGGATCGAGGACATCGTACTCGGGAAGCGAGTCGGAGTCCTTCTGATCGGGGCGCAGTTCGGCCGATGG
>Ga0194132_10007963_pt1 | contig 15418 bp, 16 predicted proteins | sample TA2KigOf80mmetaG_FD_148612 | JGI IMG/M metagenome (GOLD analysis project Ga0194132, IMG submission 148612) | Freshwater microbial communities from Lake Tanganyika, Tanzania - TA2015054 Kigoma Offshore 80m | ecosystem: Environmental > Aquatic > Freshwater > Lake | place: Tanzania: Lake...
ACAATCGGCATTTGGTTCCCATGGGGCGCTCGAACGGCATTATCGTGAACATCCCGCAGCGCATGTTGTTCTATCTGGTCAACGGGCAAGTCGAGAGCGCGTTTCCGATCGCGCCGGGCAAGCCGGACTGGCAGACGCCGCTCGGCGAGTTCACCATTTTGTCCAAGGAAAAGGACAAGACCTGGTATGTGCCGCCCTCGATCCAGGAGGAGATGCGCCTGGAAGGCAAGCCCGTGCTGACCGAAGTGCCGCCCGGCCCCGACAACCCGCTCGGGCGCTATTGGATCGGCCTCAGCCTGCCCGCCATCGGCATTCACGGCACGCTGGCTCCGACCAGCCTCTATGATTTCCGTAGCCATGGCTGCATCCGCCTGCACCCGGATGACGTTGAGTCGCTCTTTCCTCAGATCAGCCGGGGCATGCCGGGCGACATCGTCTACCAGCCCATCCTGTTCGGCGTGGAGAACGGCCGCGTCTACCTCAAAGCGCATCGCGACGTCTATGGCCGGGGCTCGGCAAACTTGCGGTTTGCCGAGCGGCTGGCCAGCGCGCTTGGCCTCTATGATCGAATCGATTGGGCCGAGGCAAGTGTGGTATTGAAGGCGCGGGAAGGAGTGGCCCGCGACGTCAGCCTCGAACAGCAGATCACCGCTGAGAACCTGTACTGATTGATGGAGGGTCCCATGAGCCTGCCCGAAGATCGCAACGAGTCCGACAAGCTCGGGACCCTGACGAGACGGAGCCTCATTATTGGCGGCACCGCGCTGGCGCTGACCACGGCCTTCATTATTCCTGGCCAGGCCGAGGCCCGGGTCATCCGCCCCTCGGAGCGCCTGCTCTCGTTTGAGCACATGCACACCGGCGAGAAGGTGAAGGTGGTCTATTGGAAGCACGGGCGGTACATCCGCAAGTCGCTGAAGCAGATCAACTTCATCATGCGTGACCACCGCATCAATCAGGTCAAGGCGATCGACCCGAAGCTGCTCGACCTCCTGTGGAACCTGCAGCGCAAGCTCGAGACCCGCCAGCCTTTCCAAATCGTATCGGGATACCGCTCAAAGGCGACCAACAACATGCTGCGTGCGCACTCGGATAACGTGGCGAAGCGCAGCCTGCACATCCAGGGCAAAGCAATCGATATTAGGATCGAGGGCCGCGATACCAATCGCATCCGCAATGCAGCGATCGCCTTGCGCGCGGGTGGCGTCGGTTACTATCCGGGCGCCGGCTTCGTGCACATCGATTCGGGCGACGTGCGCACCTGGTAGGGCTGAGCTCCTAACTTCCCTTTCTGGTTGAACTCCATTTGCCTTGGCCCGAGCGCCTGTCGCCCGGGCCGAGCGCAGTTGCGTGCGTGCACGGCGCGCTAACCTTAAGCTCGCGCCGGTTGTAGCGGGAAAATCTCAACCGCGTTCCTCAAGGTCTCATCAACGTTCCTGAGCGATTAAGGAACGAAGCGGAATGCGCTCATGTGAACGGTGTTCATGGGGATCCCCCCGGATCACCGACACCGGAACGGCGAATCCCGCGAGTTGAGCCGACCGGTCGCCGAGAAGGCGCCATGAGGAGCGTTGAATGTCCTGTCTCGTCGGCGATGGCTTGAAGGGCCGCTTCAACAGGCGCATGCGGCGCCTGCTTCGACGCGCACGTCTGGTGCGGTGCGATCAGCGTGGCGCGACGGCCGTCGAGTTCGCTGTCATCGGCAGCGTACTCATCTTCCTGATCGCCGGCATCGTCGAGTTCTCGCTCGTCATGGTGGTAACGAATAGCCTTGAGGCTTCCACCAGCATTTCCTCTCGCGTCGGCAAGACCGGCTTCGCCGACACCGGACTGTCTCGCGAGGAAACCATACTGGCCGAGATCGAGAAGCGCGCGGGCGGGCTGATCGACATCGACGATGTCGAGATCACCTCGCAGTCCTATGAGAGCTTCGATGAGATCGGCAAGCCGGAGCCCTGGAACGACGCCAACAGCGACGGCGTGCCCGATGACGGCGAGTACACCGACATCAACGGCAACGGCCAGTGGGACCAGGACATGGGCGTCGCGGGCTTCGGTGGCTCCGACGAGGTCGTCGTCTACAACATCAAATATGACTGGGAGATCATCACGCCGCTGATGCGCGAGGTGATCGGTGGATCGGACGGCGCCGTGTCGTTGTCGGCGCAGTGGGTTGTCAAGAACGAGCCGTTCTGAGGTCCCCCATGTTCAAGCTCCTCCGCAGTTTCCGTCGTGACCGGCGCGGCCTCGCTGCCGTCGAGTTCGCGCTCATCCTCTCGATCCTGACCACGCTCGTGGTCGGCGTGCTCGAGGTGGGCATGAAGATCCTCGCGGCGCAGAAGGCCGAGAACCTGGCCTCCACCACGGCCGACGTGGTGGCGCAATCGGAGACCGCAACCCTCGCCGGCCTCGACCAGATTCTCGACGCGACCGACGACGTGATGGCGCCGTTCGACTTTGGTGCCGACGGCAGGGTGATCATCACGTCGATCTACCGGGCGCCAGACACGCTCAATGCCACGATCAACTGGCAGCACACCGGCGGTGGCTCGCTGGTGGCCACCAGTCGGATCGGCTCGACCGGGCAGACTCCCACGAACTTGCCGGAGGGCTTCGTGCTCAATGAGCGCGAGAACGTGATCGTGGCCGAGGTCTACTACCGCTACCAGCCGCTTCTGCCCGGCCTGATGTTCGAAGAAGCGACGCTCTACAGACGCGCGCTGTTCAAGCCCCGCCTGGGCACGCTGACCACGCCGCCGACTTGAGGATTTCAGTCATGTCGTGGATGAGCACCCTCGGCTCTCAAGCCCGATGCCTGATACGCAACGAGCTCGGCTCGACCCTGCCGATCATGGGCTTTTGCGCCATCGTCTTGATCGGTGCGGTGGGCTCCGCGGTCGATCTCGGACGGCTGCAGGTGACCAAGTCCAAGCTGCAGACCGCGCTCGACGCCGCCGGCCTTGCCGCCGGCTCGATGCTGAACACGACCAATCTCGAGGACGAGGTCGAGAAATACCTGGAGGCCAATTTCCGGGGCGAGACGGTTGAAGCCGATGTGGTCGACTTCGAGGTGTCGACCAGCGACGATGAGACCAAGGTGTTCGTGAGCGCCACGGCGACCCTGCCGGCGACCTTCATGCGGGTCTTCGGCCACGACACCATGCAGGTCAGCGCGAAGACCGAGATCACGCGCGAGATGACGGGCATGGAAGTGGCCCTCGTGCTCGACGTGACCGGCTCGATGGCCGGCACCAAGATCGAGGCGCTGCGCAACGCGGCGACCGATCTGGTCGACATTCTCTACGGCGACAACGAGACGGTCGACGATCTCTGGATCGGCATCGTGCCGTTCTCGCAGAGCGTGAACGTCGGCACGGATCGGACCGACTGGCGCAACGCGGCGCACTTCGCCGGCCTTGATTATGTCTTCGCCAACCACAACTGGAGCGGCTGCTTCGAGGAACGTTACGGGCCCAACAACCGCGATGTGACCGACGACCCGCCATCCACCGAGGATTTCCGTACCTATTTCTTCCCCGACACGAGCCCCAACAGCGGCACGGCGAACAGCTGGATCGGTGATACCGGCAACAACCGCGTGAACGCCGGTAGCGACCGATGGGCCAACAAAGGCTGCCCGGTCACCGTCGTGACGCCGCTGACCAATGAGAAGCAGACATTGCTCGACGGTATCGCGGCGCTGATCAACCCGCGCGGCAACACGCACATCAATGTCGGCGCGGTCTGGGGCTGGCGGCTGCTCTCGCCGGAATGGCGCGGTGAGTGGGGTGGCGTGATGGACGCCAACAATCTGCCGCTCGACTATCACGCCGAGCTGTCGCAGAAGGCGGTTGTGCTGATGACCGACGGCGCCAACACCATGTCGTCCTCGATCTACACGGCCTATGGCTTCCTCTCCGCCGGCAATCTCGGTTCAACCAGTTCGTCAGACGCGGTGACCAGCCTCAACAACAAGCTCGCCACCGTCTGCAACTCGATGAAGGCGGAAGGCATCCTGATCTATACGGTGGTGTTCCAGTTGAATAATGCGACCATCACGAACCTGATGAGGAATTGCGCGAGCCAAGCCGACTTCTTCTTCAATTCGCCGGACGAGGAAACGCTGCAGCAGGCGTTCCGCGCGATCGGCGACTCGCTGTCGGAACTGAGAGTGAGTAGGTAAGAGGAGACGTCGACCAGCCCTCATTGACGGGATAGCCCTTCCTCCCTGGACAGGGAGGAAGGGTTGGGTTGGTGGGTTGAAACAAAGCGGCCGCAAGGCCGCTTTCGATTTGGTGGCCAAGACCACACCAGCGCGCTCCGCGCGCTTTGCTCTCCCCGCCATCCCCCTCCCCTTCCACCCCTCAAGGAGTGGAAGGGGTGATTCCTATTCTGCGGCGTTTCGATAGTCCTCTATTGGCGGGCAGGTGCACACCAGATTGCGGTCGCCATAGACCTGGTCGATGCGGTTGACCGGCGGCCAGTATTTCGAGCCGCCCTTGAGCGAAGGCACCGGATAGGCCGCCTCCTCTCGGCTGTGCTTGAAGGCCCAGGCCTCGGCCGTGACATCGCTCGTTGTGTGCGGCGCGTGCTTCAACGGATTGTCCGCGCGGTCGAACGCGCCGCTCTCAATTCTCCTGATCTCGCCACGGATCGCGGCCATCGCCTCGATGAAGCGGTCGAGCTCGACCTTGGCCTCGCTCTCGGTCGGCTCGATCATCAGCGTGCCCGCCACCGGCCAGGACATGGTAGGCGCATGGAAGCCGTAGTCGATAAGCCGCTTCGCGATGTCCTCAACTGCGATATCGGCGCTTTCCTTGAAGGCGCGGCAATCGATGATGCACTCGTGCGCGACGCAGCCATTCGCTCCCGTGTAGAGCACGGGGAAATGCGGGCTCAGCTTCTTCGCGAGGTAGTTGGCCGAGAGAATCGCAACCTCGCTGGCGCGCGTCAGCCCTTCGGCGCCCATCATCACGACATACGCATAGGAGATCGGCAGGATCAGCGCGCTGCCAAACGGCGCCGCGGCGATCGGGCCAATGCCGGTCTTGGGGCCCGCGTCGGCGCGCAGCGGATGGTTGGGCAAATAAGGCGCAAGGTGCTTCGCGACCGCAATCGGGCCCACACCGGGCCCGCCGCCGCCATGCGGAATGCAGAACGTCTTGTGCAGGTTGAGGTGCATCACGTCGGGGCCGAACGCGCCGGGCTTCGCCAGCCCGACCAGCGCGTTCATGTTCGCGCCATCCATATAGACCTGCCCACCATGCTCGTGGACGATCTGGCAAATCTCGACGATGCGGGTCTCGAACACGCCGTGGGTCGAGGGATAGGTGATCATCAGGCACGAAAGCTCGCGCGCGTGTTGCTTGGCCTTGGTGCGCAGATCCTCGACATCGACATTGCCATTCTTGTCGCAGCCGACGACGACGACCTTCATGCCCGCCATCGCCGCGCTCGCGGGGTTGGTGCCGTGCGCCGAGCTCGGGATCAGGCAGACATTGCGCTTGGCATCACCCTTCGCCTCATGATGGCGGCGGATGACGAGGAGGCCGGCATATTCGCCTTGCGAGCCGGCATTGGGCTGCAGCGAGACCGCGGCAAAGCCCGTGATCTCGGCAAGCAGACGCTCGAGCCTTGTGATCAGCTCGCGATAGCCCGTGGTTTGGCTTGAGGGCGCGAACGGATGAAGCTTCGCGAAGCCCGGCCAGGTGATCGGGATCATCTCGGTTGTCGCGTTGAGCTTCATCGTGCAGCTGCCGAGCGGGATCATGGCGCGGTCGAGCGCGATGTCCTTGTCCTGAAGCCGACGCAAATAGCGCAGCATCTCGGTTTCGGCGTGGTAGCGCTGGAAGGTCGGGTGCGTCAGCACCTCATTCGTGCGCCGGAGGCTCGATGGCACGCCGCTCGGCGCCGAATCGGCAAGCGCCGCGACGTCCGCCTCCGGCAGTTTGTCGGGTGCGAAGGCCTGCCAGACCGCGGTGACATCGTCCCGCGTGGTTGTTTCATCGAACGAGAAACCCAGCCGATCGGTATCGACCATGCGCAGGTTGTAGCCGAGCGCCTCGGCGCGCGCGGCGATGTCACCGGCCCGTCCCTCGGTCTCGACCACGATCGTGTCGAAGTGGCTCTGATTGACAACGCGATAGCCAAGCTGGCGCAGACCCTCGGCCGCCGCCGCTGTGAGACGTTCGACTCGTTCGGCGATTCGCCGCAAGCCTTTGGGCCCGTGATAGACCGCGTAGCAGCTGGCGATATTGGCGAGCAGCACCTGGGCGGTACAGATATTGCTCGTCGCCTTCTCACGCCTGATGTGCTGCTCGCGGGTTTGCAGCGAGAGCCTGAGCGCCGGGCGCCCGCGCGTATCGACCGAGACGCCGACGAGGCGACCCGGCATCTGCCGCTTGTACGCCTCGCGCGTGGCAAAGAACGCTGCGTGCGGCCCGCCAAAGCCCATCGGCACGCCGAAGCGCTGGGCGCTGCCGACCACGATGTCGGCACCCCAGTGGCCCGGCGGCTTCAACAGCAAGAGCGCGAGCAGGTCGCTCGCGACCGTGAGGAGCCCGCCCTCGGCCTGAAGCTTGGCGGCAAAGGCCGCGTGATCACCGATCTCGCCCTCGGCATCCGGATATTGCAGCAGCGCGCCGAACAGCTTGCGGCCCTCGGCGAACGCCTCGCGGTGATCGCCGACAATGACCTCGATGCCGAGCGGCTTCGCGCGCGTTTCGACTACCGCGATCGTTTGCGGAAAGCAGCGCTCGGAAACAAAGAAGGCGTTGCCACCATTCTTTGCGAGCGCGTGGCTCATGGTCATCGCCTCGGCCGCCGCGGTCGCCTCATCGAGCAGCGAGGCGTTCGCGATATCCATGCCGGTGAGCTCGGTCACCATGGTCTGGAAGTTCAGCAGCGCTTCGAGCCGGCCCTGGCTGATCTCGGGCTGATAGGGCGTGTAGGCCGTGTACCAGGCCGGGTTCTCGAGCACGTTGCGCAGGATCACCGGCGGCGTGATCGTGTCGTAATAGCCGAGCCCGATGAGCGAGCGGAGCACGCGGTTCGAGCCGGCGAGCGTGGCGAGCTCGGCCAGCACATCGGCTTCGCTCCGTGGCGCACCGAGGCTTGCGGGGAGGCTGGCGCGGATCGAAGCCGGCACCGCGCGCTCCGTGAGGGCGCCGAGATTCGGCAGGCCGAGAACTTCCAACATCTCCCGGACCTCGGCCTCGCTCGGGCCGATGTGGCGGCGAATAAAGGCGCCACGATCTTCCAGCGTATCAAGAAGGTTCGGCCGCTCGCTCATGATCCGCGCTCCCGCACTCTCTGCTACTTCAAACCGGCGACGTAGCTGGCATAGGCCGCCTCATCCATGAGCGCACCGAGCTCGCCCGCGTTGGCGACCTTGAGCTTCAGGAACCAGCCGTCCCCGACCGGCGCTCGGTTGATCAGCGCCGGATCATCGGCGAGCGCGCCATTGACCTCGACCACCTCGCCCGCAAGCGGTGCGTAGACCTCGCTCGCGGCTTTCACCGATTCGACGACCGCGACCTGGCCGAGCTGCGTGACCTTCTTTCCAGGCGCCGGCAGCTCGACATAGACGACGTCGCCCAACTGCTCTTGCGCGTAGTTCGAGATGCCCATGGTGGCGACGCCGTTCTCCACGCGCGCCCACTCATGGCTCTTGGTGTAGCGAAGCTCGGCCATTGCGATCGTTCCTCCCTCAACCCCGGAAATAGCGATGCGGCACAAAAGGCAGCGCGACCACCTTGGCCGGCCGCGCCTCGCCGCGCACGATGAGCCCGAGCGGCGTGCCGACCTTGGCGGCGCGCGCCTCGACATAACCGAGTGCGACCGGCCCGCCGACGCTTGGCCCAAAGCCGCCGCTGGTGACGATGCCGACGCGCTTGCCCTCGGCGTCATGGATCTCGGTGCCCTCGCGCGCCGGCGCCTTGCCCTCAGGCAAAATGCCGACACGGCGGCGCGACGGACCGTTGCGGAGCTCAGTCAGAATGCGCTGCTCGCCGAGGAAGCCGCCGTCGTTTCGACGACGACGCCCAATCGACCAGGCGAGCCCGGCTTCGACCGGCGACGTGACGTCGTCGATGTCGTGGCCATAGAGGCAGAGCCCGGCCTCGAGCCGGAGCGAATCACGTGCGCCAAGGCCGATCGGCTTGACCTCGGGCTCGGCCAGCAGCCGCCGCCAGAGATCGAGCGCAGCCTCGGAGGGAACCGAGATTTCGAAGCCGTCCTCCCCGGTGTATCCGGAGCGGCTGATGATCGCGTCGACCTTGCCGATGCGCGCCGGCATCGCAGTCATGAACGCCATGTGCGAGGCGCGCGGCGCATGGCGGGCGAGCACGGTCGCGGCATAGGGGCCCTGGAGCGCCATCAGCGCGCGCCCCTCGAGCAGCGCGACATCGATGCTGTGGCCGAGCCGCGCCACCAGATGCTCGACGTCCGCCTCTTTGCGTGACGCATTGACCACGAGCGAGACGCGGTGTCCGGCGTTCGTGACCATCAGGTCATCGATGATGCCGCCGTCTTCTCTCGTGAACTGGGTGTAGCGCACCGCCCAGGCGGGCAGCTCCAGAAGATCCGCCGGCACCAGGCGCTCGAGCGCCCGCATGGCCTCGTCGCCCCACAGGCTGACCTGGCCCATGTGCGAGACATCGAACAGGCCGGCCGAGCTCCGCACCTGCTTGTGCTCGGCCAGAATGCCCTCGGGGTATTGCACCGGCATGTCGTATCCAGCAAAGCCGACCATCTTGGCGCCGAGCGCGACATGCGCCTCGTGGAGAGGTGTGCGCCGCAACGGCACGGATGACGAGCTGGATTCCGACATGTGACACCCCGACGAGGAACGAGCGGACACCGCGATCCGTAAGATCGCCCGGTGCCCCCTCTGTCTTACGACCTGAAAGATTGACCAGGGTCGGGCACGAGCCCTTCCCCGGCTTTCCTCGTCGGTGAGGCCGCGGCTAGCGCCGAGGCCTGCTTTCCAGAGTCATATCCCCCTGCGGTCCACTTTGCCTGAGAGTTTCCGGGGCGGTTGCTCCTTCGGCGCCATGCGGCCCAGCCGCACGATCTCTCCCGCAGGGTTCTAATGAAACAAGCCGGTGGTGCAGTGTACGCACGCCGCGCCCCGGGTCAATCGCGACGGCGCCTCAGCGCTTCTGCTTGAGCTGTTCGTCGAGCTGATCACGGTCGAGCTGCAAACCGACAAAGATCTCGTAATCCGGCCCGGCAAAGCCGGTCGCGACCGGGATGACCTGCTCGACCTCTTCGAGCGTGCCGGTCCGAATCCCGCTCGCTGCGAACACCAATGTGGGCCGGAAGATCTGCTTGGCGCGAATGTTCCGCTCCGGATCGACCACCGCGACAAAATAGGGCACATCGAGCGTGTCACTGTCGCCGGCCGGCCCCCGCCGCGCCTCGATGCCGAGCGTGAAGACCGCCGTGATCGTGGAGCGACCGTCATCGAAGTCGTATTCGCATTCGCCGGTCAGCGAGGTGATGGCGACCTCGTATTTGACGTCAGTCGGGTCGCGCCCCTCGCCATCGCGATAGAGCTGCACGGTCCGGGCATCGGACAGGATTTTGGCGCGCGGGCAGGACGGCGTCGGCTCTTCGGTGAAAAGCCCGCAGCCGGCAAGGAGGGCGAGTAGCGCGCCCGCGCCGACCACCGCGCGAAACGAGCGAATCATGTCAAACCGCCGAGGGAACCTGCTGCGTGATCTTGAGCCGCTCAAAGCTTGCCGTGCGTGCCGTCGCAATGCGGTCTATTGCCAGTTTGCTTGCAGCCGCACAGCCAAAGCGTCTCGCTTTTCTGGGCGGCGAACTGCAGGGGCTCGAGGCCGGTGCCTTGATGCGAGCCGTCGCAATAGGGCTGCTTCTTGCTGCGGCCGCAGGCGCACCACCAGTATTTCTTGCCGGCGGTCACGCTGACCTCGTAGGGGCCCTTCTGGGCGATCACGGCCTCGGCCATTGGTCTTATCCTCCCTGCGCAACGCGGTGAACCGGGCCGGACTGTAGTGCATCTGCCGACCAAGGTGAACCGGTTCACGCCGCCGTCTCCGCCTCGCCAAGCGCGGTCGCCTCCTTTAGAGTCGGGCCAAAGTTGTTCGCCCCGCCTTTGCCCCTACCTCTGCCCTCGACCGATCAGCCCCATGGCCGTCTACACCGAAGTCTCCGACGACGATCTCGAAGCCTTCCTCGAGGACTTTGACCTCGGTGAGCTCTTGTCCTTCAAGGGCATCGCCGAGGGCGTCGAGAACTCGAACTACGTCGTGATCGCGGCCCGCGGCACCTACATCCTGACGCTCTATGAAAAGCGGGTGAAGGCCGAGGACCTGCCCTTCTTCCTCGGCCTGATGGAGCATCTAGCGGCGCGCGGCGTGGCCTGCCCGACGCCGATCCGTGCACGCGACGGCGGCGTGCTGCGCACGCTCTGCGGTCGGCCGGCCGCGCTTACCAGCTTTCTCTCGGGCGTCTGGCCGAGGCGCATTCTGCCGAACCATTGTCAGGCCGTGGGCAGGGCGCTCGCGACCATGCATAAGGCGGGAAGCGACTACGCGCTGAAGCGCCCGAATGCGCTCTCGCTCGCCGGCTGGCGGCCCTTGTTCGACGCCTGCAGGGCGCGTGCCGACGAGGTGATGCCGGGCTTGGCGGCCGAGCTCGAGACCGAGCTCAAGGCGCTCGAGCAGGCCTGGCCCAAGGATATGCCGGCCGGGGTGATTCATGCTGACCTGTTTCCCGACAACGTCTTCTTTCATGGCGAGACGCTCTCAGGCCTGATCGACTTCTACTTCGCCTGCAATGATTTCCTCGCTTATGACTTGGCCGTGTGCCTGAACGCCTGGTGCTTCGAGCCCGACAACAGCTTCAACGTGACCAAGGCGCGCCTGATGATCTCGGCCTATCGCCGCGAACGGCCGCTCGACACGGTGGAAGTGGCCGCCTTGCCGATCCTGGCGCGCGGCTCGGCGCTGCGCTTTTTGCTGACCCGCCTCTATGACTGGCTCAATCAGGTCGACGGCGCGCTCGTGAAGCCCAAGGACCCGCTCGAATATGTGCGCAAGCTGCGCTTCCACCGCGGCGCGCGCGACGCCTCGGCCTATGGCGCCGACTAGCCTCGAATGACCCAACCGACCGAGAGCCCGATCGCGCGGATCTATACGGATGGCGCGTGCAGCGGCAATCCAGGCCCAGGCGGCTGGGGCGCGGTGCTGCTCTGGAACGGCCATCGCAAGGAGCTGCACGGCGGCGAACCAGAAACCACCAACAACCGGATGGAGCTGACCGCCGCGATTCGCGCGCTCGAGGCCATGAAGCGCAAGGTGCGGATCGAGGTGCACACCGACAGCCGCTATGTGAAGGACGGCATCACGCTCTGGCTGCGGGATTGGAAGCGGCGCGGCTGGAAGACGGCGGACAAGAAGCCGGTCAAGAATGTCGACCTTTGGCAGCATCTAGACCGGCTCGCCGCCGATCACGAGGTAAGCTGGCACTGGGTGAAGGGCCATGACGGCCACCCGGAGAACGAACGCGCCGATGAGCTCGCGCGTCAGGGGATCGCGGAATTGGCGGGTTGACCGCCCTTGAAAACATCATGCCCGGGCGAAGGCCCGGGCATGATCGTCAATCCAGATCGCCGCCTCAGATCTGCGAAAGCAGCTTGTCCGCGCTCGATTCTTTCATCTCGCCCGGATTGCCCTCGACGTTCAGCACCTTGACCACGCCATTGTCGACCAGCATCGAGAAGCGCGTGGTGCGCTCGCCGAGGCCAAAGCCGCGGCCATCCAGCGTCAGGCCAGTCGCGCGCGCGAAATCGCCATTGCCGTCGCCCAGCATGGTGACGCTCTCGCCCACGTTCTGCGCCTTGCCCCAGGCTTCCATGACGAAGGCGTCATTGACCGACACGCAGGCGATCTCCGCGACGCCCTTCTTCTTCAGGTCGGAGGCGCGCTCGACATAGTTCGGCAGATGCTTGGCGGAGCAGGTCGGCGTGAACGCACCGGGAACAGCAAACAGCGCCACCTTGCGGCCCTTGAAGTACTCGTCGGATTTCACGTCCTTCATGCCGTCCGCCGTCTTCTGCTTGAAGGTGACGGAGGGGATGCGGTCGCCCACCTTGATTGCCATGTCCTCATTCTCCCTTTGGCCCCGAGCGGGGCGAAATTGCTGATTGGATATGGGCCGGCCCTGCGCCCCGGCCGCATGACGGCAGGAATATGGGGGCTGGGTTAAGCGAATGCAAACCATAGTCAAAGGCCGGCCGCCCATCCTTTGTTAACGGCCCTGGGCTCACCATATCGTGGCTAGAAACTCGTGGCTCGAAGGGGCCCATCAGCTAACATGGCATCCATGGCGAAGGCCCCCGGCTATCTCAGCGGCCATTTGCTCGTCGCAATGCCGCACATGCCCGATCCGCGCTTCGCGCGCTCGGTGGTCTATCTCTGCGCCCACACCGCGGATGGCGCGATGGGGCTGATCGTCAACAAGCTGATCGATTCCCTGAGCTTTCCGGACCTGCTCCGCCAGCTCAGCATCGACCCGCCCGACATCTCGGACCGCATCCACGTGCATTTCGGCGGCCCGGTCGAGGCGGCGCGCGGCTTTGTGCTGCATTCGACGGACTATCAACACGACGCCACCATGGTGGTGGACGACCGCTTCGCGTTGACCGCGACCATTGATGTCCTGAAGGCGATCGCCAAGGGCAGCGGCCCGCGCCGGAGCCTCTTGGCGCTCGGCTATGCCGGCTGGGCGCCTGGCCAGCTCGACCAGGAGATCCAGTCGAATGGCTGGCTTACGGTGCCGGCCGATCCCGAGGTCGTGTTCGGCGACGACATCAACTCCGCTTGGCAGCGGGCGATCGCGGGCATCGGGGTCGACCCCTCGAAGCTCGCCTCATCCGCCGGCCGGGCCTGAGGCCAGCCGCTTCTCCACCCGCTCCGCCGCGCGCGGAAACTCAGCCGCCAGCAACGCGTACATCGCGTGGTCGTGCCAGACCCCGTTGATCTTGAGATATTGGCGCGCGAGGCCCTCTTCCCTGAAGCCCCAGCGATCGAGCAGGCGCCGGCTGCGCTCGTTTTCCGGCATGCAGGCGGCCTCGATACGGTGCAGCCCGAGCGGTCCGAAGGCGTGGGCGAGCACGGCGCCGAGCGCCTCGGTCATGTAGCCCTGACCGGCAAAGCGCCTTCCCATCCAATAGCCGACGGTGGCTGACTGGGCGGCGCCGCGCTGCACATTGCCGAGCGTGACACCGCCGAGCAGCCCCTCATCGACCCGGCGGAACAGGAAATAGGCATAGCCGAGATCATCGGCCTCATCGCGCGCGAGCCGACGCAGGCGCCGACGGTAATTGGCACGGCTCAGGCCATCTGCCGCCCAGATCGGCTCCCAGGGCGAGAGGAAGTCGCGCGAGACATTGCGCAGCTCCGCCCAGACCTGCCAATCCCGCGCCAAGGGCTCGCGCAGATAGAGGCGCCGGGTTTCCAGCGTCGGCTCGACCCTTTGCGCGGTTGGCAGCCGAAGCGCCATGCGGCCTACGCCCCCTTGGCGATCACAAAGCGCAGCACCTCGCCCTCCTCGCTGGCGGCCACCAAAACATGGCCCGCCGTGTCGCAGAAGTGGCGGAAATCAATGCGCGCGGCCGGATCGGTCGCCAGCACCTCGATCTCCTCACCCGGCGCCATGGTGCCGAGCACCTTGCGCGCCTTCAAGACCGGCAGCGGGCACTGGAGGCCCCGGACATCCAGCATACGCGGCATCAGCCGAAGCGGCCCCGCACCCGGTCATAGGCCTCGAGCGTATCGATCGGGCCGAGCGCCGCGAGCGAAGGCCGGCTCTCTTTGAACAGGCGGCGCGCGAGGCGCACGACATCTTGAGTTGTGACCTTCTCGATCTGCGCCACGATCTCGGCGGTATCGAGCGGGCGGCCATAGATCAGCATGTGCCGGCCGAGGCGCTCGATGCGGGAAGACGTGCTCTCGAGCGACATCAGAAGGCCCGACTTGAGCTGCGCCCGCGCGCGGGCCAATTCGGCGTCGGTGATCGCCTCGCAGGTCTTCATCATCTCATCCGCCATCACCGGCACGAGCTCTTCGGCATCGTCCGGCGAGGTGCCGGCATAGACGCCGAACGTGCCGCCATCGATGTAGGACGAGGCGAAGGCGAAGACCGCATAGGCGAGGCCGCGCTTCTCGCGCACCTCCTGGAACAGGCGGGACGACATGCCGCCGCCCAGGAGCGTCGAGAACAATTGCAGCGTGGTGAAACTCTCATCGGCGAATGGGATGCCATCGAAGCCGAGGATCAAATGAAGCTGCTCGATGTCGCGCTCGCGCCGCATCTCGCCGCCGCCATAGCGCGCAGGCGGACGACTGTGCGCCACCGCCTTGGGTAGCGCATCGAACGCGCGGGCAGCAAGATCGACGAGGCGCTCATGCTCGAGCCGCCCGGCGCCGACCACGACGAGGCGTGAGGCGGCATAGTGCTCGCCCATGTAGTCGGCCAGCACGCGCCGGTCATAGGCCTCGACTTTCTCCGCCGGCCCGAGAATCGTGCGACCCATCGGCTGGTCGGGAAACGCGACCTCCTGGAAATAATCGAAGATGATGTCGTCCGGCGTGTCGTGCGCCTGCGCGATCTCCTGCACCACCACCTGCTGCTCGCGCTTCAGCTCCTCGGGATCGAACACCGAGTGCTGGAGGATATCGGCCAGGAGATCGACCGCGAGCGACACGTCCTCCTTCATCACCTTGGCGTAATACGCGGTCTGCTCGCGCGAGGTATAGGCGTTGAGATGGCCGCCGACCGCCTCGATCTCCTCGGCGATGCCTTGCGCGGTGCGCCGCTCCGTGCCCTTGAACGCCATGTGCTCCAAGAGATGCGAGACGCCGTTGATCTCGATCCGCTCGTCGCGCGCGCCGACATCGGCCCACACCCCGATCGAGGCGGTCTCGACGCCTGCCATCTCCTCGCTGACAATGCGCAAGCCATTCGGCAGCGTGGTGACCCTAGCGCTCATCGTGCGGCTCCTGCGACATGGGGGCGCGAGGCCGCTTGGCCCGCATGGGCGCGCACAAAGGCCTGGACCTGGGCGAGATCGTTCGGCAGGCGCGTCAGCCGCTCGGGCCGCGTCATCAGGTCGGCGAGACGCTCGGGCAGTTTCGGCTTGAGGCCGATGGCACGCTCGACCGCTTCGGGGAACTTGGCGGGATGCGCGGTTGCGAGGCACACCAGCGGCACCTCTTCTTCCGCTTCAACGGCCGCGGCGATGCCGGCCGCGGTGTGCGGGTCGATCACGATGCCGGTCTCCTTGTAGGTGCGCGCGATCGCTGCGAGGGCCGCGTCATCGTCCGCGCGATGGCCGCGAAACACCTGATGCGCGGCTCGGCGCTCGGCCTCGTCGACCTCGAAGCGGCCG
>Ga0194132_10007964_pt1 | contig 15415 bp, 12 predicted proteins | sample TA2KigOf80mmetaG_FD_148612 | JGI IMG/M metagenome (GOLD analysis project Ga0194132, IMG submission 148612) | Freshwater microbial communities from Lake Tanganyika, Tanzania - TA2015054 Kigoma Offshore 80m | ecosystem: Environmental > Aquatic > Freshwater > Lake | place: Tanzania: Lake...
CCCATGGCGCCGACCGAGCAAGACGCCGCCGTGTAACGTCCACGCCTCCGACCCGCGCTCACCCCCTGGTCCCGTCCCCCGTCCGCATCGCGTGCCCGGCCTCTCCGCGCCCGCGTCGCGTCATCCCATCACCCCGCGGCCCCGCGCCTGCCCCCCCCGCCGGCCCAGCAACGCAACTGGCTCCCTTCGTGAAAACCTGCAGGATATGCCCGTTGCCCGCCTCGGTCGTGAAATCCATTGGCGGGCTGATGCCGTTCAAGGCCACGCAGACGCGCTGCGAGTCGCCGTCGAATTCGTAGATGGCCGGCAGGGTCTTGTCCTTGAGCGCCCCCACCGTCATCGTGATGAACATGACCTTGGGGCTTTTCGTCGGGTCCAGCTTGAATGTGGATTCGCCCACGACCTGATCGCCTTTCTTGAGGATGCGCTTGTTGCCCTCGACGATCAACTTGTAATCGGCAAACTGCTCCGCTCCGGCTTGCCGACCGTCCTTCTCGACATCGGTCAACGCCCAGGTTCCCTGAAACTTGGCCAGTTCCTTCTTGGCCGCATCGTCCTGCGCGTTTGCGGCGACAAGGCATACGGACAGCAGCACGACAATGGTCGCAAGTCGCATGATTCTCCTCCGGATGAACATGCGTCTTGAAGGCTTCGATAGTATATCGAATGGAGTCAGCCACACGTCGGCTGAGGATCGCTCGCCCAAACTCTCAAGCATTGTCGGCCGGAAACGAATAACAGTCCAGCGGCTTTGGCCACCTTGCGTCGTGGCCCGGTCCCGTGAAAGAACGAATGCCAGGAGATGGCTGCCGTCATCATCGACACCGTGAGCAAGTCATTCGGCTCCCACCTGGCTGTGGACGATCTCAGCCTGGAGGTGCCGGCCAGATCCATCTACGGCTTCATCGGCCCCAATGGCTCCGGCAAGACGACCACGCTGCGCATGATCATGCGCATCCTGCATCCGGACCGGGGGCATATCCGCGTGCTCGGCCGGGAGATGCTCGCCGCCGCCAACGACCGCGTCGGTTACCTGCCCGAGGAGCGCGGCCTATACAAGCAAATGAAGGTTCACGATCTGCTGCGCTTCTATGCCGAGCTGAAGGGCTTTCGCGACAGCAAGCGGGCCATCGCCGACTGGCTGGAACGGCTGGCCCTGGCCGACTGGGCCGACAAGAAGATCGAGACCCTGTCCAAGGGCATGGCCCAGAAGGTCCAGTTCATCTCCGCCGTCATCGCCAGGCCGGAGCTGGTCTTGCTCGACGAGCCCTTCTCCGGTTTGGACCCCGTCAACCTGGACGTGATTCGCAACGCCATCCTCGAGCTGAACCGGCAGGGCGTCACGGTGATCTTCTCGACGCACGACATGGCCGTCGCCGAGAAGATGTGCGATTACATCTTCATGATCTACAAGGGGCGCAAGGTTCTGGACGGCACGCTGGCCAGCATCCAGCAGACCTATGGTCAGGACACCGTGCGCGTGCGGCTGGCCAACCAGGGGGTTCCGCTGGCTGACTTGCCCGGGGTCCTTCAGGTGGATGACTTCGGCCACTGCCAGGAGCTGCGCATCGCCCCGCATACCGAACCCAATCGCCTGCTCGAGTGCTTGATGGCTCGCGGAGTCGTCCAGCACTTCGAGCTGGCTCATCCGACCTTGCACGAGATTTTCATCCGGATCGCAGGCAACGGCGAACATCAGTGACTGGAGGTCATGGCGTGCGCAAAACCATGGTCATTGCCGCCCGGGAATATCGCGCCGCCGTGCGCACCAAGACATTTGTCATCAGCCTGGTGATGCTGCCGATCCTGATGGCGGGCAGCTTTCTCCTGCAACGCATGTTTCGCGGCATCGTCGACACCCAGGACAAGCACTTTGTCCTGGTCAGCCACCAGGCGCCGCGCCCTCTGCTCGATGCCGTCACGGCGGCGCTCGACGCCTACAACCGGACGGACAGCTTCGACAAGGAAACGCACAAGCAGATCAAGCCGCGCTTCATCATCGACAAGATCGAGCCGGCGGCGCAGAGTGCGGCGGCTCATGATCGGCTGCGCCTGACCCTGTCGGATCAGATTCGCGACGGCCAGCTCGTCGGCTTCATGGAGATCATTCCCGCCGGCTACAAGCATGGTGAGGGAAATAAGCCTCGGCCGCCGGCGGATGACACCTACGCCCCGTTGGTTCTCCGCTACCAGACCAATCGGCCCACGTTTCTGGCTTTCTCCCGTTTCGTGGAAAAGGTCGTGACCGATTCGGTTCGCGCCCAGCTCGGCAAGAAGGCCGGCCTGAACCGGGCGCAGACCCTGGCCCTGGCAAGCCCGGTGGCTGTTGAGTTCAAGGGCCTGGTCAAGCTGGATGCCGGCACGGGCGCCATCGCCGAGAGTTCCGAGCAGGGCCGCTTCGCCGGCGTCATCGTGCCCGGCGTCATGATGATGCTCATGTTCATGGTGATCCTGATGACGGCCACGCCTCTGATGCAGGGAATCGTCGAGGAAAAGATGCAGCGCATCGCCGAGGTTCTGCTGGGCTCCGTGCCTCCCTTCGAGTTGATGATGGGCAAGATCCTTGGCATGGTCGGCGTGTCGCTCACCATCGCCGGCGTCTACCTCGGCGGGGCCTACTGGGCCGCGCAGCACTTCGGCATCGCCGACAGCATCAGCATCGAGTTGCTGATCTGGTTCGTCATCTTCCAGGCGCTGGCCGGCTTGATGTTCGGCTCGCTGTTCATCGCCATCGGCGCCGCCTGCACGGACATGAAGGAGACACAGAACCTTCTCTGGCCGGTGATGCTCCTGGCCTGCCTGCCGATGTTCCTCCTGGGCAATATCCTGCAGGAGCCGAGCGGGCCGATTGCACGCGGCCTGTCGTTCTTCCCCTTCGCCACGCCGACGCTCATGATGGCCCGCATCGCCTCGCCGCCCGGCATCCCCTGGTGGGAACCAGCCATCGGCGTCGCCCTGGTGCTGGCCACCACGCTGCTGTGCGTCTATGTCGCCGGCCGCATCTTCCGCATCGGCATCCTCCTCCAGGGCAAAGGCGCCCGCCTCGGCGAAATCCTCACCTGGGCAATCCGCGGCTGAACAGGGACATTTTCACATACTCGGCGCCTGCCCAGCAGGTGGCCGCAGCGCCAGGCGATCTGGTTTCCGCTGCCGGGACAGCTAGAATTCTCGCCATGGCCAGCAGCAAGCACATCCTCGCCTTCGATCTGGGCGCCGAGAGCGGCCGGGGACTTGTCGGTTCGTTCGACGGCGACAAGCTGCGGCTGGACGTCGTGCATCGCTTTCCGAACGGACCGGTCCAGACACTGGATACGCTGCACTGGGATGTGTTGCGGCTCTTCGGCGAGATGCTGCAGGGCATGCGCAAGGCGGCGGTCGAGAGCGGTCCGATCGCCAGCGTGGGCATCGATACCTGGGGCGTGGATTTCGCGTTGCTCGGCCGCGACGGCTCGTTGCTCGGCAATCCTCGCAACTATCGCGACCCGCACACCGAAGGCATCATGGAGCCGGCGTTCGCGCGCGTTGGCCGCGAGGACATCTACCGGCAAACCGGCATCCAGTTCATGCGTTTCAACACGCTCTTTCAGCTGCTGGCGTTGCAACGCGATCGCTCGCCGTTGCTCGACGCTGCCGAGACGATGCTGCTCATCCCGGATCTGTTCCACTACTGGCTGACGGGCGTGAAGGCCAACGAGTTCACCGACGCCAGCACCAGCCAGATGATCGACCCGCATGGCCGGGGCTGGGCCCGCGAGCTGGTGCGGTCCTTCGGCCTGCCGGAGCGCTTGCTGGGCACGATCGTGCCGCCGGGGACGGTGCTCGGACCGTTGCGCACCTCGGTGGCGACAGCGGCCGGCATTGTGTCCGTGCCGGTGATCGCGCCGGCCACGCATGACACCGCCTCCGCCGTTGCCGCCGTTCCCGCCCGGGGCAATGCCTGGGCATACATCAGCTCGGGAACCTGGTCGCTCATGGGCGCGGAGCTGCCGTCGCCGCTGGTCAGCGACAAGGCGCTCGCCTTCAACTTCACCAATGAAGGCGGCGTCTGCGGTACGACCCGGCTGCTCAAGAACGTCATGGGCCTGTGGCTGGTGCAGGAATGCCGCCGTGCCTGGGAACGCGATGGTCACACCTACAGCTACGAGGAATTGATGCACCTGGCCGAGGCCGCGCCGCCCTTTGTCAGCGTGGTCGATCCCGACGACGCGGGTTTCATCTTGCCCGCCAGCATGCCGGCCGCGCTCGCCGATTACTGCCGCCGCACCGGACAGCCGGTTCCCCAGGAACCCGGCGCCGTCATTCGCTGCACACTGGAAAGCCTGGCGCTGCGCTATCGCTGGGTGCTGGACCGCCTGGAGGAGTTGACGGGCCAGCGGCTGGAGGTGATCCACATCGTCGGCGGCGGCAGCCAGAACAGCGTGCTCAACCAGTTCACCGCCGATGCCTGCAACCGCCCGGTTGTGGCCGGCCCGGTGGAAGCGACGGCCATCGGCAACGTCCTCATGCAGGCCATCGGCCTGGGGCTGTTGAAGTCGCTGGCGGACGGCCGCGACGTCGTCCGCCGCTCCTTCGAAGTCCGCACGTTCGAGCCACGGCAGCCGGAACGCTGGCAACAAGCGTACGAGCGATTTGTGAGGTTGTGACCAGCCCAGCGGATTCACGGCTCGGCAGCAGCCTCGCCCCTCCCGAAATGTGCCATGCCTGTCTACGGCGGATCACGCGTGAAGTCGCCGGAGCGGCCGCCGCTCTTCTCCTCGAGCTGGATGCGCTCCACTGACATGCCCTTGTCCACCGACTTGCACATGTCGTAAACGGTGAGGGCGGCCACGCTGACGGCCGTCAATGCCTCCATCTCCACGCCCGTTCGTCCCTGGAGCCTCACCGTGGCCTCGATGCGCAGCAAGTCGGCCGCCGGAAATGAGAACTCGATCTGCACCGACGAGATGGGCAGCGGATGGCAAAGCGGGATCAGGTCACAGGTCCGCTTGGCCCCCATGATACCGGCCAGGCGGGCCACCTCGAGCACGTCCCCCTTGGCCAGCGCGCGGTCCTGGATGAGCCTGGCCGTCTCCGCCTTGAGTCGAACCACGCCGCTTGCGCGCGCCACCCGGGCGGTTTCGGATTTGGCGCTGGTATCCACCATGCGGCTGGCGCCGCGCTCGTCGAAATGCGATAGGTCCGACATGGACGATCAATCTTGCAGGTGGCCGATGTTGTTGAAATACGTGATGAGAAAACGCTTGCCATTCCAGTAGAACGCGGCCCCGGCACGCGTGCCCACAAACAGCCCGAAGCATGAATCGAGATCAACGCCCTCGCGGGCCATTCTCCGGGCCTCGGGCTCGCCCTGAATGTCCTTCAGCTTCCCCCACTTTCCCTTGCGTGCCAGAATGTCGATGCCCGCCTTGGAGATCTCCTTGGTGCCGCGAACCTCGGCCAATCCGCTCTTGACCTTGTCGATCTGGTCCTTGAATTCCTCCGGAATGTGCAGGTAAGATACGGCCTTGTCAAAGTCCTTTGCATCAAGGGCGGCAAAGAAACCCTTGCGGGTCCTGGCTGCCGCCTCCTTGCTCGGCCCCTTGATAGCTTTCGCATCGGGTGCAACGGGCGCATCGACGGTCACGAAACTCTTGGGTTGAATCGGCGCCCCGCCGGGCACTTGTCCCGGTACTGGAACCGGCGGCTTGCCGGGAATTCCGCCGGGCTGGCCGCCTGGTTGCCCTTGAAAACCGCCAGGTTGCCCGCCGGCCCCACCGGGCTGGCCCCCCTGGAAACCGCCGCCGGGCATGCCTTTCATACCACCAGGCAGCCCGCCGGGCATGCCACCCGGCATGCCTTTCATCCCACCCGGCATCCCGCCAGGCATTCCACCCGGCATGCCACCCGGCATGCCACCCGGCATGCCACCCGGCATGCCACCCGGCATGCCACCCGGCATGCCACCCGGCATGCCACCCGGCATGCCACCCGGCATGCCACCCGGCATGCCACCCGGCATGCCACCGGGCATGCCACCCGGCATGCCACCGGGGCTTACCTGCGGCAGATTTCTTCTAGCGAATGCGATGAGGTCCTTCGCCGTTTTTTGCGAGAGCTGAGCCGAGAACGTGCTCGACGCGCCGGCGTCTTGAACCTGAAACGCCTTGCGAAGGTCCGCCACGAGGGCGTTGAGCGCTTCCTTGTCTTCTTTTTCTTTCAAGCTGGCAATATCGGATGAAACCCCTCTCAACACATTGCCAGTGTCCCACTCTTTCTTGAAGTAGGTCTTCACCAATGTCGCATCGGCGCCGCTAGCACAACCGATGCCAATCAAAACCTTGTAGTCCTGGTTGGCGGGTTCAATCCAGGTGCTCACCGACCGGGCGCGCCGGAGAGCCCGAATGGCATTCAAAGCGTCTTTCTGCCCGGGAAGTATGGCGACCAGCGCCTCGCTCTTCTTGAGATTATCGTGAAGCTTGGTCAGAAACTTCGCGTCCGTGCTGATGACGGACCACAATGGGCTGTTCTGCATCAGCTGCGCTTGCGCGCCCACGTCGCCGGTCAGCTTGGGAGTAACGCCGTCGGATGACGCCAGCGACACAAAGTCGGCATCGGAGAAATTACCGCACAGGAGCACGCGGTTGTTCGGCATGGCCAGGCAGCCGTCCTTGCCGGCAATCTTCAGTCTGAAGCCGACCTTCTCTTTCAGGTCGACGCTTCCCGTCCCCTGGAAGGTCTTCTTCATCTTTTCGCGATCATATGGCTTTTTGGTGGTAATCGCGACGACATAGGTCTGGGTGGCGCTATCGGCGGCAACGGCGAATTTCTCCGCATCACGCAAGGTCGCCGACATGCCCGCCGGCAGCTTGATGTCGAGCTTGTGCTCCGCGGCGGCCATTGCCAGGAGTTGCTCGAGGAGCTGGCCGGCTGCCTCGACCTTGACGAGGGCATCGTCGCGTCCACCGAATACCATGTCGCACTTCGCCGGCAGAAACGCCAGCAGGTTTTCGTGTCCCGTTCCGGCCGGCAGCGACGAGCCACGCAGGAACCCCGGCCAGACAAACGCCGTCAAGGCAAAAACCCCGATCAGCGCCAGCCCGGCGCCACCCAGGATCATGCCGATCAGCATCCCGTTGCCTTGCTTCTTTTTCGACTTCGACGACTTGCGCGGACGCTCATCTTCATCCTCATCGTCATCGATCACTTCATCGTCGAAGTCCTCATCGTCATGGACAGTGGCCTTGGATTTGGCCTTGGATTTTGACTTGGCGGCGGGGCGGCGAATCTCTTCGTCGTCGTCCTTATCGTCATCGTCCTCATCGTCGTCGCGCCTGGTGCGGCGCGACGGGGGCAAGGGCGTGTCGTCCTTGCTGCGGATCGCCGATGCCGGCTTGTCCTTCTTGCCATTGCTGCTCGCGCTGCTCTTGCTCGCGCCGTTCTTGCTGGCGCCGCTCTTGCTCGCGCCGTTCTTGCTGGCGCTGCTGCTGCCGGCGCTGCTCTTGCTGGCGTTATTCTTGCTGGCGCTGTGGCCGATCGTGAAGACCGAGTCGCAATCCGGGCACTTGACCTTCTTCCCCTCGGGCAGCGGGGTCGCCGACTTCAGAACCTTGTTGCACTCCGGACAAGAAAACGTCGTCGCTGCCATGGGATGTGCTCTCTGTTGAAAGAACGGGACAAGCGAATGGGCGCTATTGTACAACCAGTCGAGCGGAAAAATCAATAAATTAACGTTCGTGGCCACTCCGTCAGGCGGCGTCAAATGTCATGGTCTATCTGTCGCGCATCTACACGAAAAGCGGCGATCAGGGGGAAACCTCCCTGGGTGACGGCACTCGTGTGCCCAAAGATCACGACCGCGTCACCGCCTATGGCAGCGTGGACGAGGTGAACGCGCTCCTCGGACTGCTGGCGCTGGACCTGCAACGCGCCATCGGTGGAGCGCACCTTGACTTGATCCGCTCGATTCAGAACGACCTCTTCGACGTCGGCGCCGACCTGTGCTTGCCCCCAAGCAAGGACGAGAAGCCGGGGCAAAACCTGCGCGTCCGGGCGGAACAGGCGACGCGCCTGGAGCAGGCGATCGATCGCCTCAATGCCGCGCTGACGCCGTTGCAGAGCTTCATCCTGCCGGGCGGCACGTCGCCGGCCGGCTGGTGCCACCTGGCCCGCACCGTCTGCCGCCGCGCCGAACGCGACGTCGTCCATCTCGCCCGCAACGAAGCAATCAATCCGCACATCGTCATCTACCTCAATCGCCTGTCCGATCTCCTCTTCGTTTTGGCTCGCGTCCTGAACAACAACGGCACCGACGATGTCCTCTGGGTGCCCGGCGGCGCCTGAACGAACACGTCGTCCCCATCTTTAGCCGGTAACGACTCTGACCTGCGCAGCCACCTCCCGGAGAGCTCGCAAACGCCGAAATCCTGCGAGAATTTGCTCGATTCTATCCCTTCCGGGTTTCTACAATATTTCGCGGTCGCTGATGGAGCCCAGGGATGCATGACACGCCGCACAGCCTGCTCGAGCAATTGCAGCAACGCCCGGACAAGGAGGCCTGGGCGCAGTTCGCGCAGCTCTACTATCCCGTCCTGGTTTTCTTGACGCGCCGGTCGCGCTGGGCGCGGCAGTTCGCGATCGACGACAACGATGCCGAAGACCTCGTCCAGGACGTGCTCGTCAATCTCTTGAAGAACCTCGCACGCTACCGTCGGCAGCCGGGCAAGCGCTTTCGCAGCTGGCTGGCGACGCTGCTTCATCACGCCTGGTGCAATCGCCTGCGGCGTGAGAACCGCTACGCCACGCTGGGCGAGGAATCCCTGGCGGCTCTCGAGGCCGCGGACAACGAGTCGTTTCTTGGTGACGGCGAGTATCGCCGGGCCCTCGTGCAGCAGGCCATGGAGATCGTTCGGCCGGAGTTCCAGGAGAGCACCTGGACGGCATTCACCATGCACAAGCTGAACGGCGAATCGGCCGCACAGGTGGCCACACGCCTGGAAACCACGCCGGGAGCCGTCTACGCCGCAGCCTTTCGCGTGCTGGCCCGGCTTCGCGAGATTGTTCGCGACATTGGCGACTGACGTGTTTTCCCGTGTAAGGATTCCCCAGGTCGGTTGTTCTCTCCTTGAGCTGTACTCTGGAGGCGCCGATGATCACTGCCTGTCCCGATCCTCAGACGCTGGAAGAGCTGTCCAGCGGCCAGCTGCCCGGTCCGACATCCCGGGACCTGGCGAATCACGTGGAGTGTTGCCCCCAGTGCGCCGAGCTGATCAGCCGACTGCCCGACCTGCCAGCGCAGGACTGGCTGGTGTCGGAATTGCAGCGCAGCAGTTCAGACCCGTTGCAATTACCGCAGGTTTCCGCCACACGCATGAAAAAGGTGCTGGCGCGCTTTGAAGAACTCGCCGGCGAACAAGTCACCCGCCAGGAAGATCCACCCACGCGGCCCTACATCGGTGCGCGGCGTCAATTCGGTCGCTTCCGCGTGATCGAGGTTCTTGGCTTCGGCGGCATGGGCGAGGTTCTGCTGGCCGAGGATCCCAAGCTCGGACGACAGGTTGCCATCAAGGTGATCCGCAAGGACTACTGCCAGGACCACAGGTATCGCGCAAGGCTCTTGCGCGAAGCCAGGGCGGCGGGGTCACTGACACACGATCACATCGTCCCCGTATATGACGCCGACGAATGCAACGGTGGCTGTGTGATGTACCAGATGGCCACGGGACGCACACCATTCAGCGGGCCAGACCATCTGGCCATTCTTCATGCCCTCGCAAACGATGCGCCCGCTTCCATCTGCAAGCAAAACCCTGCGGTCCCAGCCGACCTGGAATTCCTGATCCTCCAGCTGCTGGACAAGCGCGTGGAGAACCGTCCGGCATCGGCGCAAGCGGTTGCTCAGTGCCTGGCACAGCTGGAGCGGCAACTTGAAAGTGGCAGCTTTGACTCGCCGCCGCGGAAGTCGCCGGCTCCCCGGACCGGCGGCAAGTCCAGGTTGCGCTGGCGTGCTCTGGTCTCCAGATGGTCGATACTGCCAAGGCGCTTGCTGCTGCTGCTGGGGCTGGCAGCCATCGCCGGCGTCGCGCTCACCGTCATCTCAATTGCCAGTCGCGGCGGCACTCTTGTTGTTGAGACGGTCGATCCAGCCGTCAAGATCATTGTTGAGGGAGAGTCCACACATGTATTGGATGGCAAGACCAATTACAAGTTGTCGCTCAAGCCCGGCGCCTTCACGGTGAAGCTGGATGGCGGCAAGGGCCTTGTGCTCGAGACCAAGCAATTCGTGCTCAAGCGTGGTGGCACGGAAATTGTGCGGATCAAGTGGGCTGCGCTTGCCAAACCATCCATGACCGAGCGTGAAGTCGCCACCTGGGCGTTGTCGGTCCCGGGCGCTCCCAGGGTGACCTTGTCGACGGGGCAAGTGTTGAATGCAGCGGATAAGGTACCGCCCGGCAACATTTCCATCAAGGCGATCAATCTCGCCAAGACTGGAGTTACCGATGCCGGCCTCGCCAAGCTACGGAGTCTCAACACTTTGCAGGATTTGCAACTGGGCGACACGACAATCGGCGACACGGGTCTCGAGCATGTTGGCGAGGTAAAATCGCTGCGCGACCTGATGTTGAATGGTACCAGAATTCTGGATCAGGGCCTGCATCATCTAAAAACATTGCCTCTAGTCCACATCGATCTTTCAGACACCCGGATCGGCGATCACGGCTTGGAGCTGCTGCAGGGCCACGACCTGATGGAGTCCCTTGCCCTGGTAGGGACCAAGATCACAGACGACGGCTTGCGCTTCCTCTCGGGCATGAAAAACTTGCGAATTCTTGACCTTTCGAGAACGAACATAAGCGATGCCGGGCTTGTGCACTTGAAATCTCTGTCCGATCTCGAACAGATTGAACTCTTCGAGAGCAAGGTTCGCGGCGATGGGCTGGTGCATCTGGCGCGGCGCAAGCACTTGTGGCGACTCAACCTCAGAGCTACGGCGCTGCGCCAAGGAGCGCTAGAGGTGCTGGTAGATTTCCCTGCCGTGACCGAGCTGAATCTTAGTGGCGTTCAATTGTCCACTGACGATTTGGCGCCTGTAGCACGACTGCCAAGGCTAACGCATCTAGATCTGCAAACGACCCCGGTAGGCAATGCCGGCGTGGCTCTGCTTGCGAACTGCCCGAGCTTGCAGACCCTCATCCTTACCAATACACGAGTGACCGATCAGGCGCTGGAAGATCTCAAGAGAATCAAGACGCTCGTGAAACTTGTGCTCCACAATGTGCAGACCATCAGCGACAAGGGGCTCAAGCACATCAAGGATATGCCGAAGCTCGAAACGCTCGAGCTAGATCTGGTCCGGTCCATTACAGATGACGGACTGAAGTTTCTGCATTCTGCTCGACAGCTCAAGACGCTTGGGCTCACCAAAACCGGCGTCACAGCCGCCGGCATCCGCAGCCTGAAGAAGGCATTGCCCGGATGTGCGATCACACCTTGAAACACGGAACAGGAAGGGCACTCGGTTGTTTTGTCGTTGTCCTTTTTTTCCAGTGGAGGATCATTCATGAACATCGCCGCTTGTCATCGCTCCCGTCTCTGCCGGCCCGGCTTCACTCTCATCGAATTGCTGGTGGTGATCGCCATTATTGCTATCTTGATTGCGCTTTTGGTCCCGGCCGTGCAGAGCGTTCGCGAAGCCGCCAATCGCACGACCTGCAAGAACAACCTCAAGCAGATCGGGCTGGCCGTTCATAACTATGCCGCCGCGACCCGGGGAGATCTTCCGCTTGGCAAGCAGATGGTGCTGGCCACCGCTCCGTTGACGGCGTACGATGCTTCATTCTTCGTTTATCTGCTCCCCTACCTCGAGCAAGATAATCTGTTTCGCGGCCTTGGCAAGAACCCGGCAGCGCCCCTGGCCGGGCTCAAGCAAGCCCTGGAGATGTTCACATGTCCCTCGGATGCTTTTCCCAACAAGTACGAAGAACACGGCTACACGTTGGCGGGTAATTACGCAACCTACGAAGGTGCCGCGGCAAACTATCGCGGCAATCCATTTCTCTTCTTCTACCCTTTTGTGCCGACGAATTTCAATCGGTCGTTTCCGGATGGGACGTCCAATACCGTGATGATTGGCGAATGGCTGCAGGAATGCAAACCCTGGCAAGCGGTCTACGCGCGCCCATGGCGTTCGGCGTTCATCCTGCGAAACCCTCCGCTCTGGGCGCCGGCCAACGGGCACAAGGCTGGCATCCCGGTAGGTGTTTCGTCACTCACTTGTGATAGCTCTTACTACAGCGTGGAAGGCCGTCCCGGAGACCAGTTCGCCTGCATGTTCAAAACCTTCATGTCCGGCCATCCCTCAACCGTCGAGCTTGGACTGGCTGACGGCAGCGTGCGTTCAGCATCGGCGGCAATCTCGTCGGACACGCTCTACAGCGCCTGCACACCGGCCTCGGGAGACGTGCCTGGCAGTGATTGGTGAGCCGTTTGGATGCGTCGCCGCCGACACGCGGACAGCCTGACCGCCTGATTACTTCTTCTTGGCCACCCGCACCCATAGCGGCGACGATGGATCGGCAACGCGCACGTTTGGCCGGCTCGTGGCCTTCGTATCGCGGTTGAACGGCACCTGGGCGTCGCCGCGGAGCACGACGCTGTAGTCGCCCGGAGGGACATTGCCGGCAATGGTCAGCTTGGCGTTCGCCTCGGTCTTGTCGGCGGCGATGTCCACGGTCGCGAAGCCGAACCCCGGCGGCAGGTTCAGGCCATTGAGCTGTACCTTGCCCTTGAAGTCATCCCAGTGACGCTGGATGGTCACCGGAAATTCCAGCATGCTGCCGGCCGCGACCTCTTGCGGGTTTTCCGTCAAGCGGATGCCGTACGGCGCCCTGGAACGCACCGCCAGGCCGATCTCGCGCAGCATGATCGATGTGTTGATGTTGGCGATCGGCCAGCGCCGCTGCGTCGCGCGCACTGCGCGCTCCAGTTTCTTGCCGTCAATGGTCGCGTGCGCCTTGAGCTTGACGACGCCGGACCATTCCGGTGCGTCGGCCGCGGCCAGGAACACCACGCTGCCCGTTTGAGTCTGCGGGCTGACATGCACCGGCGGACACGTCACACCCGGCGGCAGGCCTTCCGCCTCGATCGTCACCGGTCCGTTGAACTCGCGTCGGTTCAGGCACAGGTCGTAGTGGGCCGCCCCGCCTTGCCGGACGGTCGGGCAGGTCGGCTCGTTCGGTGTCTCGTGGACGACGACAGGGAAAAAGTCGGGCTCCGCCTTCACGATGCGAAGGACGTACTGATAGCGCGGCCCGCCGTTCCGATAGCGTTCCTGCACGAAGATGCGATATTGCCCATCCGACGGTACACGGAAGGTCCCGAGCCCGTCGCGGTTGAACTGCGCCAGCGCGTTGAAGTTGATGCCGTGATCGTCGAAGCTTGCCAGCTCGTTGCCCTTGGCGTCGAAGACGAGCACGAACGGATCGCCGGGAAAATCGAGCCGTTCGCACAGCAGATCGACGGTGAACGTCTCGCCGGCCTTGCCCTTGAAGGTGAACCAGTCGGCATCGCCCGGCTTGTCGAACCGGCCGCTGATCACCGTCGGCAGCGCGATCGCCTGGGCAGTCTCCGGTGTGTCGTTTGCTTCTTGGTCGAGCGTCACGGGTGCGTCGGCGAGGAACAGCGTGACGGGATTGAGCAAATTCTTGAAGTCCGGCCAGAGCTGGATGCCGCGGGCCGTCAGACTCGGCGACGGCAGATGGTTGCGGAAGCGAAAATCGAGAACACCGTCCCTGGCGATGTCCAGCGTCAGCCGCGCCTCATCGCGGCTTACCTTGCCGCCGGGCAAATTGCGGCCGGTCAGCGTCAGCTCGGCCTTCTCGCCCGGGACGACCGCAGTGGGAAAGGCGTTCTCGATGTGCGGCTGATCGCTGATGACCAGCCGGTACGGCAATCCGCCCTGAAAGGTCATGTCGTGCAGGCGGACGAGGTAATCGCCGTCGGCCGGCGCCGTGAAATCCAGGAACGGATCGGTCAGGTTGTAATAGGGCCGGCTTTGCAGGAGCTGCTTGCCGTCGGTGGTGGACAGCGTCAGGATCGCCCGCAGCGCGGAGTTCAAACGAAAGGCGCGACAATCGATGGTGACGCGCTGCCCCTTCTTCGCCGGGAAGCTGAAGAAGTCGTCGCCATTGCCGTCGCTGTGGCCGTTGACGGCGGCGTTCATCGGCACCTGTTGCGCCTTCTCCGCAAGGTCGTTTGGCTCCTTGTCGGCAACCTCCGTCAAGCCGCGGCTGACCTGGAAGAGCTGCACGCCGCTGATGCCATACTTGCCGATGGCCCGCAACTCGTAAGTCCCATCCGGCACATCGGCGGCGATGGCAACCTTGAAGCGATTGGGCTTGAGGAAGGACGCCTTCAACCCCGGCTGATCGAAGCGCAATTCCTTGACCTCTTCCATGTCGCGGCCGGAGATTTCGACCTCCACGGTCGAGCCGGCCTGCCCGCCCAGGGGAAAGACGCGGTCCAGACGGATGAGCGGCAGCTCGGCACGGAGCGACTGGCTGACGCAGCAGACGGCGATGAACACTGTGGCAAGCCGAGTCGATTTCATGTCGCGTCGCTCTCGCGCTGGCTATTGATTTGCCTTGACTCCCCTGGATCAATGTAATCCAATTCCTGTATCCGAGCCAGTAGAGCCAGCGAGCCAACCTCCATGATCACCAAGATCACCGGCGTCCTGAACCGCGTCCTCGACGACGAGGTCCGTCTCCAGGTCGGCCCTGTCGAGCATCAGGTGCTGGTCCCCGATTTCGTCCGCCGCCAGATCCAGGGCCTGGCCGACCAGGAATTGACGCTGCACACCAGCGAGTACCTGGAAGGCAACCCGATGCAGGGGCGGATGGTGCCGCGGCTGATCGGCTTCATCACCGAGGCGGAACTGGAGTTCTTCGAGCTGTTCTGCACCGTGGACAAGGTCGGCGTCCGCAAGGCGATCAAGGCCCTGGTCCGGCCCATCCGCGAGATTGCCGACGCCATCCAGCGGCAGGACGCCAGGTGGCTGACCACGCTCCCCGGCATCGGGCCGGCAACGGCCGAGCAGGTCGTCGCCACTCTCCGCCGCAAGGTCACCAAGTACGCCCTCATGCCCGCCCGCGATGGCGGCGAAGCCGCGGCCAGACCCGCCGCCGTTGACGGCAACCTCATCGAGGACGCCTATCAAGCCTTGCTCAGCGTCGGCCATAGCCCCCACGAAGCCCGCAACCGCCTCGACAAGGTCCTCGCCACCGGCACCGCGCACAAGAGCGTCGAGGACATCCTGCTGGCCATCTACAAGCAAGGAGCCTAGCGTCCTTGATCCCCAGAAGTTATCTCGTTTGAGTCAAGTTTCATGCAGGCACTTTCTGGGCCTCGATCCAATGGTCGATGTCTGCGTCAAGGCGTT
>Ga0194132_10007965_pt1 | contig 15414 bp, 10 predicted proteins | sample TA2KigOf80mmetaG_FD_148612 | JGI IMG/M metagenome (GOLD analysis project Ga0194132, IMG submission 148612) | Freshwater microbial communities from Lake Tanganyika, Tanzania - TA2015054 Kigoma Offshore 80m | ecosystem: Environmental > Aquatic > Freshwater > Lake | place: Tanzania: Lake...
CGGTGAGCAAAACCATCGAGCCGGATTTTAGCGGCTACAGCGACTTAGCTGTGGCCAGCGACGGAACGATTCTCCTCTTCTACGAACGCGGCAGCACGGACGGGAAGGATATCTACCGCACCGGCTTGTTGACTGTTGCGCGCTTCAACCTGGAATGGCTCACCGATGGAAAGGATGCATTGAAATGAAAGCTGCTCGCCTAACCCGAGCGGTTTGTGGAATGGCTGGACGTACGGGAACGCTCGCCACGAAACAAAAACGGCTAACGGATTTGCCGAGTAGTGTCGTAAGGAATCCGAGCGAGCGCGAAACGGGGTTGGCTCCAGCCTACTGGGCGACCACGTTTGCTTTTTTAGGAAAATCGGGATTCGGCTTCAACCGAGGTAGCCGCGCAGCGGCAGAAACCCATGCCGCTCCAGTGTCGCGCCGGTCTGGCGGATCACTTCGACGGGCAACCGGCTTCCCGCGTGAAGCCGCGGCGGGGTCACGTCGGCTGCGCCCGGCCCGTGCGCGAAGAGGTGGTCCATCGCCTTGTTAGCGTTGGCGAACGCGTTGCCATCGGACAGGCCTGCGACCAGGGCAAAGACTTCCTTCACTACCATGGACAGCCGGTTGGAGAGGCGCTGGGCCTCATCACGACGACCGGACTTGAGCAACTCGATGACCTGATGCAGTTCGCGTCCGAAACAGTTCGCCGTGCTAAGGAGAAAGCCATCGTAAGGTCCGCCGCCGGACTTGAGCCAATTCGCATAGCTACCCTCCGCGCCGCGCACGAGAAAGACGCCGCCCAGGTTCTGTCCTGAATTTGCCACCCGGTCCACGCCACTGGTGTCTTTGAAAAGGATGAAGTTCGGAAATTGAGCGGCAAGGTCGGCCAGCGTCTCCGGCAAAATCTCGTTCTGCGTGACCTGCGGGAGTTGATAGAGCGCGGTGGGCAATCCAAGGGAGAGGATGTCGGCCAAGGCCGTGCGGATGGTTGCCTGCGGCACGTCCGCGCCCTTGGGTGGGCAGAGGGTGAAGGCAGATTGCCCGAAGCGGGCGGCGGTTTCTTGGACGACGCGCTTTGCGGTGCTGGCGTCGGTCTTAAGCACACCGATGAGCAAGTGCACTCCAAGCCGCTTCATCTCCGGTGCGATGAAGTCCAGCAGTTCGCGGATTTCCTCGTCCGCCATTTCCCAGCCGTCGCCGGTCGAGCCGGGGATGAGGAAACCCTTCACGTGCGGCGCGAGGTGGCGCAAGTGCGCGGTGATGCGATCGCGGTCAAGCGAACCATCATCGCGGTAATGCGTGAGCAGCGGGCACCAAAGCGGCGGGATGCCGTGTGGGAAAAGGCGCGCGTGCCATTCAGCGCGGGTGGAAGACGAGGGTGCGCTCATGCAGCGTCCGCCGCCTTACATATCGGCGGCTACGAGGTCAGTGCTTCTCTTCCGCCGGCGGCTCGGGTAGCAGGAAGCCAATGGCGAAGCTCACGACAGCGATGGTCGTGGCCACGATGCCAGCGGCTTTAGCCACGTGCACGGGCGTCAGCGGGCCGGTGCCGGCCAGCCACGGTGCGACCAGGCTGGTGGTCACAAACGCCATGCTGGTGCCGACCATGCGGCCGCCGACGTTGGTGGCGAAGCTGCCGCCCGTGCCGCGCAAATGCAGCGGAAAGACCTTGGGCAGGTATTCGCCGAAGTAGCTGAACTGCGCCACCGTCAGCAGGCCGCAAATGGTGTAAGCCCAGAGGAAGGTTTCGCCGCCCTGCGCGAACAGGCTGAAGTAGGTCAGGGGCAGGATGACGAGCGCGGGCACCTGGAACACCTTCAGCAGCGCCACGCGGCTCAGGCCCACGATGAGCAGCACGGCTAGCAAAATGCGACCCGCGAGTCCGCCCATTTCCTGCCGGAACTGCACCTTGTCGGCCATCTTCTTGACCTCATCGTTGATGGGCTTCTGTTTGCCAAAGTTCGCCTTGATCTGGCCGAGCACTGCTTTGCGGGCGGGATCCTCGGCGGCCAGCGCGTTCAACTGCTGGTTCAACTCCTCGGCTTCCTTGCGCAGCGGGGCGAGAGCCTTGGCTTGGTCTTTCAGCTCCGGCAAGCCCGGCGTCACGCGCGCGACCGTCACCTGCAGCGCGCCAAACGCGATGCCGTAGGCGCACGCGGACAGCGCGGCTGTGACCAGCGTCACGCGCCGCAACTCAGGCGCGAACAACGCGCCGAAGCTGGGGCGCTTGAGCGTGCCGGCAGCGCGGCGGTCCCGCCACACCTTCGACTCCGGCACGAACGGCAACAGCAGCGCGATGGGGATGGCCGGGAGTAGGCCGGTCATCAGCAAGTAGCGCCAGGAACCGGGCGCGTCGGAGCCAAGCCCGAGCGGCAGGCCTGCGTGCGGCAGGTCGGCCATGTGCTGGCTGATCCAAATACTCACGACTGTGACCAGCACGCCGCCGAGCGAGGCGAAGGCCTGCGTGATGCCCAGCCATTTCTCGCGCTGTTTCTTGTCCTCGAAGACCTCCGCCAGCCACGTGATGGCCGCGACGAACTCGACGCAGACGCCGATGAAGGTCAGGCTGCGGAACACCACGAACATGGGCAGCGTCGTGGAATACGCCGCGCAGAACGGCGCGGCTGAGTAGAGGAAGATGCTCGCCGCCATGATGGTCTTGCGGCCGAACTTGTCCACCAGCCAGCCGCCCAGCAGGCCGAACACGCCGCCGCACAACGCGGCAATCCACAGGAGCCGGCCCACCCAGTCCGTCACCAGCGGGTTGTTCATCGGCACTTTGAGCAGCTCCGCGATGGCGGGTGCGGCGACCAGCGGGGTCATCAGCAGCTCGTAGGTGTCAAAGAGGAAGCCGATGCTGGCAATGGTGATAATCAGCCACTCGGTGAGGCTGAGTTGTGGGGCAGCGGCGGGCGCAGACGCTTGCGGAGAACTCATGGCTTAGGATTGGACACGAGGCAGAGAGGTCGGACAAGGGTTTTGTTACGCACCCGTATTATCGTGCTTGGCGTAGGATCTACTCCGCAGGAGCGGCGTCGGCCAAAGTCGGCTTTTTGTGGCTGCGGGCGCTGTCGAAACTTTTGTGGGCGGCTGGACTACGGCTCCGGAAGCATCGTGGTGAGCGCGACGTTCACGATGATCGACAGGCGGGAGATTACTTTGGTTTATTGCTTGTCCGCGGGTTTGGCATCAGCCGGCGCGGGCGCAACGGCGGACACGGCTGCGCCGCCGGCATCGGTGAGCTTGCTGGTGACTCGGGTCCTCAGTTTGGAACTGGTAGCCTGGCCGCTAGCCTGCGGGACGCTGACGGTGAACTGAGCGGTTGCATCACTCTCGATGACGACGCCGAGGGTGGGATCATATCGGGAATCGCCGGCTACGGTCGAGCCCTCACCTAACGTGATGGCGGACTGTACCCCTTCTTTGGGCGCAATTACGCCGGCGGTCTCGATCTTGGCAAGTTTACGGTCGTTGCGTTGTTCCCAACCTTTGAAGGTGTTGGTGGAGATCATCACGAAGCGGGCCACGCCAAAGGGAATGTCGCGGGTGGACTCCCATGTATCCCCGACTTTAACGGCGTTGGTGGGTAGGTTTTGATGTAGCGCATTCCAGCCGCGGATGGAGTCCTCGCTGACGAGCGTCCGAATCATGAACTGCGCTTGGAAGGACAGGCCGGTGTTGAGCTTATTCATTAACTGCGGCACTCCGTCTACCCTCGTCACCGCATTGTCAGGGCCGGTTTGATACTTGACCTTGGAGCCAATGAGCTTGCGAAATGCCGGACCGGCTTGATTGAGCTTGGCGTCCTGCTTAGGGTCACCCTTGGGATCGAATACGGGTGTAACCTTGCCCGCCGCCTTGCTCTCGGAGCGGACAGATACGACCTCGACCTCCACTTCACAACCGCCGGTGGGGCGCTCGGGGCTGGCGGTGAAAGCGATTTCCTGCGTGAGGAAATTCTCTGTCTTCACCGGCTGCGGCAGCGCGGGGTTGCTGATCTCGGTGTCGGTGTGGGTGGTGAGTTGCACGAGCATCCGCTGGCCAGTGGGCCACTTGGGCTTCAACTCGAAGGCTTGCTCTTCCTTGGGTTTTTCCTCCTTAGGCTGTTCAGCGGGTTGTTCAGCGGGCTGGTCGCCGGTGGGCGCGGCGGCCGAGGCTTCTTCCTTTTTCTTGCAGGCGGATAGCGATGCGAGCGATGCACACAGGGCCAGCAAGAGCAAGGTGCGGAGCGAGTTGGTGAGGGAGCGAATAGAGTCGGAGATCATTGGTGGTAAAATGGGACTGGGTTTGCAGGTAAGCGGATTCGTTACCGCGCAGCCTATCATCAAACCAGGCTTTGCAAACAGCAAAGCAGCCTGCCGCGCAACCGGCGGCGGACGCCACGAGAGAGCCCTGTGGGTTTCACCTCGGTCCGTTTTTCTACTTTAACATCGGCTTACTAGAGCGCTTACCCACCGACTCATTCTGGCAGTTCTTCATTTTTGGTCTCTGGCCCGAGCCAGATAACGAAGACGCCGATGAGATAGATCGCGGCCATGACTGAGCCAGCCTTGGGAAAGCTGCCCTCGAAGGCCTTCATCAGCGTGGCAGTTTGCAGACCGCCGATGGCCGCCACGATCCGTCCGAAGTTGAACGAGAAACCCTGTCCAGTGGCCCGCACCGCTGTGGGGAACAGCTCTGGGAAATAGAGCGGGAAGAAGCCGTAGAAGGACGCGGTGACACCTCCGGCCAGAAATGCCGCGACGAGGAAGCCCGTGCCAAAGGTCGAATTGCCTTGGTAAAAATACAGTGCCGACGCAATCGAGCCGACGCACATGACCGTGTAGGTGATACGGCGGCCAAACTTTCCCGCTGCGACTGCCGCCACGATGGTCCCCATGATGGCCCCAACAGCGGTGGCAATCTGCGTCTTCTCTTTTGCAAAGTATTTTACTTCCTTTGTGTCCGGTTGGAGTTGGCCGGCCCAGCGCGGTGCCCACTGGATGGAACCCCACGTGCCCAGCAACGCTACGCCCGCCAGGCCCGCGCCCAGCAGCATGCTCTTCACCACGGCCCGCTGCGACTCTGGCTTGAGGGAGCCGGCGGCCACTGCGCGGGCGAGGTATTGACGGACGGGATACAGGTAGCCGACCAAGGCCACCGCCAGCCCGATAATGGTGACGAGTGTCACTACTGCGCCGCTGATGTTCGCCGCTGCCGGCGACCAAACGTATATTATTCCCAACGCCGCCGCGCAGCCGATGAGCACGCCGATCAAGTCCGCGTTGCTCCAATGCGAGGTCGCGCCCTTGGCCTTCTCTTCCTCCCACTTCTCCGATTCCGGCACGAACAGCCGGATGAAAAAGATCAGCAGCGCCGGAAACGCGCCCGAGATCATCAGAAAGCGCCACGCGGAATTGGCCAACAGCTTCGCCGTCGTCGCGTCCGAGAGGCCGATGGCCTTAAGCAGCCCCTCGACGCCGCCAATGAAGCCCGTAAGCCCGATGCTAAGCAGCGCGACCATCAGGAAGCCCACGTTTGCCGCCGCGCCGATCAAGCCCGCGATGAAAGCGCGCGACTTACCCGGCCAAATCTCGTTCACCAGTGCGACGCCCAGCGACCACTCGCCGCCCATGCCCAGCGACGCGATGAACCGCAGCGCCGCGATGTGCCACGCCTCTGTCGCGAACCCGCACAGCCCGGTGAAGATCGCGTAGGTGAAGATGCTCAACGACATCGCGCGCACGCGGCCGATCTTGTCGCCCAGCCAGCCAAAGAGGACGCCGCCGCTGGCCGCGCCGACGAGGAACACCGCGATGATTGCGCCGAACCACATCCCCGCGTCCTTTGCGCCGGCCGCGCCGAGCAGATCCACCAGAGCCGGCTGGCCGATGAGCGGGAACAGGCCCATCTCGAAACCGTCGAACATCCACCCCAGCAGGGCGGCGAGCAGGGTCATGTATTTGGCCCTCTCGGTGGCGGGCGGACGGTTGGATGCTGTGCTCATGTGTGAGTTTTTTGGCTGGCCCAGAATTGCTAATGACAAAGTGCGGATGGGTCAACCCATTTGGCTGTAAACTTGCCTTACGCGGATTTTTTGGGCCCTGTCTACCCTGTTGGTTTGGCAATTAAGAAGTTTTGACTCATAGGACTGTTCAGTAGCTAATTACGAGCAACCAAAAAACGAATAGAACTTTATTCAACTCCATCAAGTTGATATGCCATCCAACGAGCGACCAGGGTCCGTACCGTCCGAGTTTAAATACCTGCTGGTGGCGTCCGCTCTGTTTATTGCCGGCGTCTCCGCTTACTTCTCTGTTCAGGGCTTGGGGTTTCTTTTCGCCGGTTCAGCGGTAGCGGTGATGGTCATGGCGGCGAGCTTGGAAGTGGGCAAGCTGGTGGCGGCGTCCTTCCTCTCGCGTTATTGGCGGCAGACCACCCGCGTCATCAAGGTCTATCTCGTTCTGGCGGTGCTGGTCCTGATCGCCATCACTTCACTCGGTAACTACGGATACTTGGCGCGCGCCTACGAGAGCACCCATACCCAAATCGTGCTCATGGAGGGCCAGATCGCCAGCCACGAGCAGGAAATTGCCGACCTTCAACGCCAAATCGAAGGCTCGCGGGGGGCCGTCTCCAAGAGCACGGCGACTGGGCGCGAAGACGTTGCCAAACTTGAACAACGCTTGGCCGCTGGTAACGACACCTTGGCCCAAGCCTTGGGTCGGCTACAGGATCGGCGCAAGGCCGCTCAAGAGCGCCGTGACCGTGATGTCCAAGCTGTTAACCAGCGAACCACTGAGCAGGGTGAGGTCCTTAAAAAAGCCACTGCCGTTGAGGAAGCGGCCATCACCGTTCTGAACGACCGCATGGCGGCGTTGGACCGTGCGGGCGGACCGGTGTTAACGGCCGAGGAGACGGCCATCGCAGCGTTTAATGATCGGCTCGCCACCCTTGACCGCGCGCCCGGCCCCGTAATCTCGACCGAGGAGTCTGCCATCGCGATCCTCAACGAGCGTGTGGCGGTGTTGGACCGCGCGGTGGACGCATACACCAAGCAGGGCTCCGGTTTCTTTAAAGCGGACAGCATCAAGAAAGGCCAACTCTTGCGCGAGCAGCAACGCCCGGTCCGCGAAGCCATCGCTGGCGAGATGGCTGGTCATCTCGCGCGCATCGAACAGATACGCGCTGAACACGCTAAGAATCTGGCCCGCACCCGCGAAACCATTAATGCCGGTTTAGTCGAACAACGCGCCCGCATCGAGCAGATCCGCGCCGAGCACACCAAGCGGCAGACCCTTACGCGCGACGCCATCACCTCGGAACTAGCCGAATTACGCGCGCGCATTATGCAACTCCGCGCTGGTTATGCCAAGCAGGTCGAGGCGGCGGATCGCGAGGTTACCTCTGTGCGCGGTCAGTTCGCGCAGGACCTGGGGCGCTTGGACACGGAAGAGCAGGAGGCTCGCCAAGCCAGCCTCACGGCGGGCGCTGAATTGGAGCGTCAATTGGCAGCCCTCAAGGCGCAGGGACAAGCTACCGTCAGCGGTGGCGACACTCAATCGCAAACCCTCTATCAGCGCATCCGCAGCCGCAACGAGGACATTCATCGGCTCCGCAATCAAATCGCCGCTGTAGACATCGGTTCTTACCGGTATATCGCGCGGGCTTTTGACGCGACCGCCGACGGGGTGGTGAAATGGCTCATGCTTGCCTTGGTGTTGGTCTTTGACCCGCTTGCGGTATCGCTGGTGATTGGGTTTAACGTAGCCCTACTGGGCGATCGTTCTGGAACGCCAAACCTCGCCGCTGGAACCGGGGTGGAGACCGAAGCTGCAGCGGAGGCCGTGGCGCGGCCTAAAGCAAATGCTTGGGTGGCTGGGTTGATACTCCTAGTGCTGGCCTTGGCGGCGGTAATGTATGTGGGTGGTTGGGGCACCAAGACGATGCGGGCTAAGTCCCGTGCCGCGCATGGCAGCCTGATCCCAGACGAGAGCTTTCTGGTGATTACGCTTCAGCCGGAAGAGTTCAACCGGGCCACGTCGGGGAACCAACTTGCCAATCTGTTAGGTAAAACCGGCGGCAACCCTGTCGCGGATGGCTTGGTCAAACTCATCACTAGCGGTCTGGCCCCGGGTGCGGATCTCTACGCCTTCGCCAAATTCCCTACCAAGACCGCCGCGAAAGCCAACGAACAGCCCGTGTTGCTGTGCGGGCTCGTGGCCCAGATGACCGACACGTGGGCGGTTGAAGCCGCGCTTGCGGGCTTGGCTGACCAGCTTGGCCACCAACAACGCTCCGCATCCAATGCCGCGCCGTCACGCGTTCGTAGCCGGGCGATGATCCGCCACGGTACGGGGCGTTACCTCGACCCCGAAGGCGGATTCTTCACCTTCGCCTTCACCGATCAAACAGTGATCGTGATGCTCGAACTCGAGGGCAATCCTAACTCGCCCTGCATCGAGGATGAAATCCGGCTTTGCCTTACGCCCGCTGCCGCCTCGCCCGGCTTGGGCACGCCGACGCGCGAACGCCTGCCGCTGCGTGCCCGCACGGGGGCCGGGGCCGTCTCCGTCTGGATCGACGTGGGCCGCTTCACCCAGCAACTGCCCAAAAATGCTGCCGCCCAAGCTCGGTATCAGCAGTTGGAAAAAAACCTCGGCTTCGAGCTGCGGTTGGCCGTGCAGCCGATGGAGGGCAGCCAAGTGAAATTGATCGCTGACTACACCTACCAGACCGACCGGTTCAAAGAACGCCTGCCCGTAGCGCCGTTCCAGGCCTTGGCGCAGCTCGGCCCGGCGGATGCGGCGGGCATCAGCGGCCGGCTCATGGACCGATGCGTAGACACGCTGGATTACGACTCGCTCATTGACCGGTTGCGAACCGCGTTTGAGGCTGGTGGTGGCGCGGGGGCGAAGCAGGTGCTGATTGAGAAATCCTTCACCTCGGACCGTGTCGCAAGCTTTGTAATGGGGGCGCAGTTTGACGCTTCATCTGGCCCGCCGCTTTGGGTCGCCACGCAGGCTCTCTTCCAATGATCTTGTCCGTCTCACAACGCGGTTATTTTTCCCTGCTACTCGCGGGCGTGATGGCACTGGCGGCCTGCCGCACCAAACCCAAGACCAAGACGGAGCCCGTCACGGATGCGTCGGTGGAGGCAAGCGTCCTTGCGGGCCGATCCGACCAGCGCATATCCAAACCTGCGTCAAGACCGCCGACCACGGGACTGGCAACCGGAACTCGCTCCCCTGACGCGCCCAAACTCAAGCCCGATTCAGCCACCAAACCTAAGCCCCCCTCCGTCGGCACTGAGCAGTCCGCTCCGCCGGTCGCTCCGCCGCCGCCTCCGGTCGTTTCGCCGACCACGTTAGTCGTGCCCCCGCCCCCGCCGGTCGCTGCCAAACTGCCGCCGGCTCCACCATTGCAAACGGGCATCGTTCCTCCAGCGGTCATTGCTCCTCCTGCAGCCGTTCCTGCCCGGACGCCGTCGGCCCCGCCAATCACAAAGGAAAACCCGGCAGCAACGTTCGCTCCAGTCCCTGCCGCACCCGCACCTGTATCCGCACCTGTATCCGCACCTGTATCCGCACCTGTATCCGTACCTGTATCCGCACCTGTATCCGTACCTGTATCCGTACCTGTATCCGTACCTGTATCCGTACCTGTATCCGTACCTGTATCCGTGCCTGTATCCGTGCCTGTCGCACGCTCTACAGCAATCGCTCCACCGGCGTCCGCTCCACTTCCAGTGGCTGTTCCGGTGCCGGCGACGGTCAGCCCAAGGGCTCGAACCGAGTTGGGTGCGCTGGGTATGGTCGTGCCGGGTGGGACCAGCCCCGCTACCAAACTTCCCTTGCCCGCACCATTGGTAGGTTCGTCCACACCGCCCGCAACCGTCTCGCCGCCAGACGTCAGTCTTCGGGGGCTGTCTCCCTCAGCTGTTCCTTCGCCGGGAGTGACAGAGTTGCGTCCGGTGAGCTTGCCGGTTTCAGTTCGCCTGCTGCCTCCTGATGCGGTTCCCGCGTCGGCTCCCGTTGGGCTTCCCTCACCGCCGAAACCAACGACTCCCGCCCAAGTTGTTCCACCCAAATCGATTCGGCTCGAACAATTCTTCGGCCCAGGTCCGGCGGCGGCCGCGCGACAACAGCAGCAAAACCAACCCGCAGTTGACCGCAACGCCCGAGAAGAATCCCAGCAAAAACCCGGCACCACTTTGCGTCGGTTGCTGCTTCCGGATGCACCCAGCCGTTGATAGTTTCTTGGGCGTCCTGAAGTTGAGTCAGAAAATCCTTTGCCAGCTGTGCGTCGCCGCGCCTACGCTGCGCCCTATGTTTTCGCACGTCGTGATTTTCTGGACCGATCCCGCCAATCCAAACGCTGCCAATGAACTCGTCGCCGGTGGGAAGAAATATCTCGCGCCCATCCCCGGAGTGCTCCAGTTCCACATGGGCAAGATGGTCGGCAGCCACCGCCCCGTGGTGGATCAGACTTATCAGGTCGCGCTGAACCTCGTCTTCCCGGACAAGCGGGCGCAGGACGACTACCAAGTGCATCCGGAGCACCTTAAGTTCGTGGATCAGTGCAAGAAGCTCTGGACCAAGGTGACCGTTTACGACTTCGCCTGAGCCGTCGCGAAACGCCGGTGTCCAACCGGCTCCTTCACGTCCGCTTGCCCGCCGCCAGCCACCGCGCCAGCCATGCCGCCAGCGCGCTGCTCTCTGCGCAGGGGCGAAACCCTGTTGCCGTGCAGAACCCAAAGCCGTCCCCGTAAGCTGTGCCGTTGAGCACGCACGCGTCCGTGCCGCACTCGGCGAGTTGCGTGAATGCCGCCGCGAACGCCTCCGCTCGCGTGCCGGCCAATTCGTATTTCCAGCCCACGATCCGCGCGTGCGGAAACCAGCCGCGCAGTTGCGGCAGCACCTTGGTGGCCGGATCCAGCGCGAGGCTCAACCGCCCCGTGCGCGAGGAGAATTTCGGCGAACGCAGCGTCTCGCCCCGCTCGTTGGTCATGCCAGCGACCCTAAAGTCGCACAACGCCGCCACGTGAAGCACCGCGTCCCAGCTTCCTTCCCCCGCGAGCGTGGCTAACTTGAGTGCAAGATCGTCGTTGGTGGAGAAGGGGAGGTGACGGCAAGCACGCAGCACGGCGGGACAGGTTGCCTGTTCTCCCTTGAGGCAAGTTACCTGCCAGCCCAAGTCAGTGAATGAATTACTGAGGCTGATGCCCAGCGAGCCAGTAGAGAAGTTGGTGATTCGCCGCGCCCCGTCGATCGGCTCGTAGCTCGGCCCGCAGGTCACCATGACTTTCATCGGGGGAGAGCATTAGCCGAAAGCGCGCGGCGCGTCGAAGCGAGAATTGCGGGACTTAAACCCTTGGGTGGTGGAGCCGACAGGAGTCGAACCTGCGACCTTCTCATTGCGAACGAGACGCTCTACCAACTGAGCTACGACCCCATCCCAACTGGTGCGTGATTATGCGAGGCTCGTTCGATGCGGCAAGTCTATACTTTCCCGGGGACTGTCCTCCTCACTGCACGACCAAATCCAATGCTAGGCCGCGATTCAACAGCGGGCCAAGCGGAGCCTCAAGTTCCCGCCACAGTAAACTCGGCGCGGCCAGCACCAGTACGCGGGGCGCGGGAAGTCGGCCGTCGGCGAGCAGCGCTTCCAAACTGGCGGCATCCAGGAGTGGGGTGAGGCTTGCGCCGGGGATTTCCGCCGTGCTGAACATTGCCTCAACCCCGGGGCGTTGCGGATCCGGCAGGCGGCGGGCGGCGGCAAGTTGTGCGGTATTAGTGGATTTGGCCACTTGGAGGACGAGGTTCGCGGGAATGATCATGCGTTGGAAGCTCACGGTGCTAAATGCATTCGAGTCCGCGTTAAAGAACTGTGCGGATGGCGCGGCACTGAGGTCGGCCTGAAACGGCGCTGCCGCCGCAAGCGCGGCTGCAATGTGTCGCAGTGGCGAGCCTGGCTCAGGCTTCAGGCTGACGCTCACGTCCCAGCCGAGGTGGTGCCGCAGCGCGAGCACGGTGCGGAGCTGCGTGACGAAATCCAGGTTTTGACCAGCGAACGCGTTGACGATAACTGACTCGTTGAAACTGAATTTTCCGTCCACCGACACGCTTAAGGCAAGGTTCACACGGCCGGGTTTGGGTGCAAGCGGCTTTAGTGTGGCGGCGGTGCGCAGGTCGGCGGCGAGTTTGGCAGCGGCGGGTGAAAGCGCGGTCAGATCCACCGAGCGCAGCGTTTCGGCAGAGTCGCCCAGGTAGTGGCGCAGCAGTTTTAGTGGGGCGTTGCGCGCACCGGAAAGCGGCTTGTCAGCAGCGTCGCGCAGGAGCTGGCTAACAACTTCGCGGTCGAGTTGCCAGGATATGGAAATTGGGTTCGAGGGCACGCGGGGGGAGTTTGTGGTTTCGCGAAGGTCAACGAAGGCCTGGTATGCGCCGAGCGATTCACCCACGAGGAGTTCATGACTCAAAGGAATTTCACGTTCGGCCGAGCCGCCGGCGGGTAAGCGCAGCATCTCCGTCGCGCCGAGCTCCGGCTTGGACAAGGGCCCTGCGCGCTCGCCGTTGGTGGCGACGAGCCAGAGGTCGAGGCACGTGGGCCAGTCGAGCGATTGCTCCTTCGCGCTGAGATTGATGATGCGGAGCTTAAGTGCCTGGGCTTGGAACGGCAGGAGCCGGGTTGGACCGGCAAGGATGAGGCGAAGTTGCCGCGCGTTCTCGCGGATGGGACGTTCTACGAGATAGTCGGCCACGGAGAGCAGGCTAATTTCTAATGCCGCGCTTGTGGTGCGGCCATTCCACAAAGTGGCCCCGCGCGGCATCTGCGGGCGCTGTGCGGGCGCGACTCCGAGGTATTGCGCGCGAAGCTGATAGTCGCCGCTGAGTTCGGTGCGCGCCCAATCGGCCAGCAACGTGGAAAACTCCTGCGTCACCCCCGGCGCCAGCCGCACCGCGCGGGCGAACTGATGTGAGAGGCTCAGACCGGCGACGTTGGACTCAACATTGATATCCTTGTGCGGCGGCAAAATGCCGGCGCCGGGCGGCCATGCACCCTGACGCTTCATCTCTATCTTGCCGTTATTTCGGCAACAGCCCTCCCACATGAAAGCGAGCGCTTGCGTGGAGGTGTTGGTGAAGCGCCACACCAACGGCGTCGGGTCTCCGATGACGTAAGTTCGCGCGGGTGGAATGGCAATTTCGACACAGATAGGTTCGTTGGTCGCGGGCCGTGCATCGGGATGGGTAAGCGAAGGCTGGAAGAGCTGGGCTAAGGTGGAGGCAGTCGACCAGAGAAACGCAAATATGGAGGGCAAGCATAGGCGTGCGGTAATTATCGAGCAGCGTCCTTTCAAACCATGTCTCTCTAAGGGATAGCTTTGTGCTGCGCCTCTGCGCGTCTTTTGCGCCCCTGTTTTTAGAGGCAACACCAACCAATCCGCACTGTTCTTTTCAAGAACGTGGGTCGCTTTGTGCCGTTGGTTTGATTGCATAGGCGGCTTGGTGTGCAAGTGGTAACATAGGACGAATTGAAGTGCTAACGGAACCGTTTCGCTGCGTTTGCTAGCGCGGTCGGCTTTGCGCTGGTTTGTCACATCATATTTTTGCGCTCACGGTGATTATTTTTCACGTTGACGTTCGCTGCTGAGGCCCAGTTGCGCTCGCCCTCCGCGCCGCCGATGTTCTGAATCCGTTTTCATGCTCATCAAACTAGACCAAATGGGCCATGCCGACATTAAGCCACTGGGCTCGAAGTTTGACCGATCACTTGCCGAAGCTAGTCCTTTTTCAAAATCCCGACCTCGGCGTGGAGAAGGTCGCCTCCAACTCGCGGCTGCTCGGATGATTGGAAAAGCTGCCGCTGAAATGGCTGCGCCGGTTTCGAGTTGCTTCTAAAAACGACAAAGGATTTTCAGTCTCTGAAATAAAAAACCCGCTCCGTGTCGAAACGCGGAGCGGGTTAACTACCTTTGGACGAACTCAATTGCCGCCAAAGTTATGAGTGGGCTTACTTGTCTTTCTTCTTGCCGCCGCCAGTGGCGAGACCAGCATCTTTGGCCTTCTTCTTGTCGTCGTCGCTCATCTTGGCGACTTCTTCGGCCTCGAGCTTGCCGTTCTTGTTCGTGTCGAACTTCTCGAGCAACTCCTTCTGGGCCTTCTTCTGGTCCTCAGTGAGTTCCTTCTTCTTCTTGTCCTGAGCGTTGACAGTGATGGCCGTGGCCGTCAGGAGGCCAAGGGCGATGAGGGCGAACTTCTTCATGTGTGTTTACTAGGTTGTTTGTTGTTTTGACTGGTAGACCAGTCAAAAATTGTAGACGAGGGAGTGGAAGGTAAGGTTACAGCGCGGGAGGGGGATAACTGCTGAGCGGCAAGCAAGAGGGCTACCAGCGGGCAACACCGCTTAGTAGATCAAGCGAGCCTAGCCCACTCAAGGCTCGGTTACTATCTTGGCCCGCTGCTGGTGGTATTCGCGCGGGCTAATCTTATCCGTGAGATAAAGTTGCAGTAACTCTTTGAGCCGTTGTTCCTTCGGCTTGCTTGAGCCTTTTTGGGTGGTAGCTGGGGAGGGGGCGCCCGGGGCGGTTCCGACCGGTCTTGTAGTTTCAGTCTTGCTCGCCTCCTTCTCGCGCTTGCTTTCCATGTCCCTCAAGCGGGCCTCGGTTTCTTTCTGCTTCTGCATTTCGGCCTTCTTGACGGCCTCAGCATTCGCCTTCGCCTTGGCTTCCGCGGCGGCCTCCATCCGAATGCGGTTGGCCTCGGCTTCACGCTCCGCGCGGGCGATGTCCTCCTGTGCCTTGATGGAGGCCTTGAGCGCGGCCTCGGCCTCGGCCTTCTGGCGCTTCTCCAGCGCGGCTTGCGCAGCGGCCGCTTTAGCGTTGGCAGCCGCTTCGAGGGCGGCCGCGCGCTTGGCGGCCTCGGCGTCCGCCTTCGCTTTGGCTTCTAGGGCGAGCTTGGCCTTGGCTTCCGCGGCGGCCTCCATTTTAATACGAGCAACCTCAGCTTCGAGTTGTGCCCGGGCGATGTCCTCTTGCGCCTTCAAGGAGGCTTTGAGCGCGGCCTCGGCCTCGGCCTTCTGGCGCTTCTCCAGCGCGGCTTGCGCAGCGGCCGCTTTAGCGTTGGCAGCCGCTTCGAGGGCGGCCGCGCGCTTGGCGGCCTCGGCGTCCGCCTTCGCTTTGGCTTCTAGGGCGAGCTTGGCCTTGGCTTCCGCTTCAGCTTTGGCTTTCGCCTCGGCGGCCGCCTTCTTCTCGGCGTCCATGCGGGCGAGGCGCTCGGCCTCGGCCTTTTTGTCGGCCGCGAGCTTGGCTTGCTTGTCCGACTCCAGCTTGGCTTTACGATCGGCTTCGGCTTTCTTGGCGGCTTCCTCGGCGGCCTTGGCTTTGGCAGCCGCTTCGAGGGCGGCCGCGCGCTTGGCGGCCTCGGCGTCCGCCTTCGCTTTGGC
>Ga0194132_10007966_pt1 | contig 15411 bp, 26 predicted proteins | sample TA2KigOf80mmetaG_FD_148612 | JGI IMG/M metagenome (GOLD analysis project Ga0194132, IMG submission 148612) | Freshwater microbial communities from Lake Tanganyika, Tanzania - TA2015054 Kigoma Offshore 80m | ecosystem: Environmental > Aquatic > Freshwater > Lake | place: Tanzania: Lake...
CATATTCAAGAGCCACTCCGCCGCGGGCAAGAAGACGGACTCCCCGGTCGGCGGCGGCACGCCGGCGCCGGCCGCCGCGCCCGCCGCGCCCGCCGCGCCCGCCGCCGCGCCGGCCGCCGCGCCGGCCGCGGCAAAGAAATAAGAGGAACGGGCAATGGCCATGCAAACGCGAGCGATCCTGCGGGGTGTGCGGCTCTCGGCGCAGAAGGGGCGCCTGGTTGCGGACATGATCCGCGGCAAGCCGGTGGACAAGGCGATCAGCATCCTCGCCTTTTCGCCGAAGAGGGGCGCGGCGCTGATGAAGAAGCTGCTCGAGTCGGCGATCGCCAACGCCGAGCACAACGACGGCGCCGACGTCGACGCCCTCAAGGTGAAGACCGTGTTCGTCGAGCGCGGCACCTTCCTGCGGCGCTTTCACGCCCGCGCCAAGGGCCGCGGCAACCGCATCCTGAAGCACACCTGCCACATCTACCTGACCGTCGGGGACTGAGAGAGAACGCCATGGGACAGAAGATTCATCCGATCGGCTTCCGGCTTGCGGTCAACCGCAACTGGAGTTCCCGCTGGTACGCCAACAGCAAGAACTTCGGCCCGATGCTGGCCGAGGACGTGAAGGTGCGCGCCTTCCTGAGGAAGAAGCTGGCGCACGCCTCGGTGGGCCGCGTCCTGATCGAGCGCCCCGCCAAGGACGCCCGCATCACCATCTTCTCGGCACGCCCGGGGGTGGTGATCGGCAAGAAAGGCGAGGAGATCGAGGCGCTCAAGGCCGAGTTGCGCCGCATCATGGGCGTGCAGCAGGTGCACGTGAACATCGAGGAGATCCGCAAGCCTGAAACCGACGCACAGCTGATCGCCGACTCGATCGCGCAGCAGCTCGAGAAGCGCATCATGTTCCGGCGCGCCATGAAGCGCGCGATGCAGAATGCGATGCGCCTGGGTGCCCAGGGCGTGAAGATCATGAGCTCGGGGCGACTGAACGGGCACGAGATCGCGCGCACCGAGTGGTACCGCGAAGGCCGCGTGCCGCTGCACACGCTGCGCGCCGACATCGATTACGGCTTCGGCGAGGCCAAGACCACCTACGGCGTCATCGGCGTCAAGGTCTGGGTCTACAAGGGCGAGGTGGTGCCCAAGGGCGAGGCCCAGGCGCTGCAGCCGGCGAGCGCGCCGGTCGCCGCGCAGACCGAGGCCCCGGCCGAGCCGAGGAAGGCGAAGAAGCCCGCGCCCAAGGCGGGCGCGCGGCGCGCGCCGGCCAGGGCCGAGGGCGCCGCCGCGGACAAGAAGGCTGCGGCCAAGGGAACTGCCGCCAAGGCGCCGAAGACCGCCGTCAAGCGCGCCGCGAAGAGGATCGTCAAGGAAGACGGCGGCGAGAAAAAGGACTGAGCGATGCTGCAACCCTCCCGCACCAAGTACCGCAAGCAGCACAAGGGCCGCAACACCGGCATCGCGACCCGCGGCAACAAGGTCTCCTTCGGCGAGTATGGGCTGAAGGCGATCGGCCGCGGCCGCCTGAGCGCGCGCCAGCTGGAGGCGGCGCGGCGCACGCTGTCGCGCCACATCAAGCGCGGCGGCCGGATCTGGATCCGCGTCTTCCCGGACAAGCCGATTTCCCGCAAGCCCGCCGAGGTGCGCATGGGCAACGGCAAGGGCAACCCGGAGTATTTCGTCTGCGAGATCCAGCCCGGCAAGATCCTCTTCGAGATGGACGGGGTCGACGCCGCGCTGGCCAAGGAAGCCTTCGCCCTCGCCTCGGCCAAGCTGCCGTTCAGGACCGCGCCGGTGCACCGGATGCTCGGATAAGGATGCCAAGATGAAAGCAAGCGAACTGCGCGCCAAGAACGGCGACGAACTGCAAAAGGAGCTGGAGGAACTGCTCAAGGCGCAGTTCGGCCTGCGCATGCAGCACGCCACCCAGCAGCTGCCGAACAGCAGCCAGATCAGGAAGGTGCGCCGCGACATCGCGCGCGTGCGCACCGTGATGAAACAGAAGGCGGCCAACAAATGAACGCAAACGCGGGTATCCAGGCGGCGCCGGCCGCGGCGAAGAACCGGCGCAAGCTGGTCGGTCGGGTGGTGAGCGACAAGATGCAGAAGACGGTGGTGGTGAAGGTGGAGCGAAGGGTGCAGCACGCCGAGATGGGCAAGACGGTGACGCGCTCCAAGAAATACCACGCCCACTCCGAGAATGGCCAGTTCCGGGAAGGCGACCTGGTCGAGATTGCGGAGTGTCGGCCGATTTCCAAGACCAAGTCCTGGACCGTCATCCGCCTGATCGAGAAGTCCAAGGCGCTCTAGCGGGAAACGCTTGTCGGGGAGACGGGTTCCGGTGTAGAATCCGCGTCCTTTTTGCCCCGCACGGGGTCCAAAACTGACCGTGACGATGCGGGGTCCTTACCCCGCGCCCCGCGGCTCAAGTTGGATGGAGTGAAACAACCATGATTCAGATGCAGTCTGTGCTCGAGGTCGCCGACAACACCGGCGCACGCGCGGTCGTGTGCATCAAGGTGCTGGGCGGCTCCAAGCGCCGCTACGCCTCGATCGGCGACGTGATCAAGGTCAGCGTCAAGGACGCCGCGCCGCGCGGGCGGGTGAAGAAGGGCGAGGTCTACGACGCGGTGGTGGTGCGCACCGCGCAAGGGGTGCGCCGCGCCGACGGCTCGCGCATCCGCTTCGACCGCAACGCGGTGGTGCTGCTCACCGCCAAGCTGGAGCCGATCGGGACGCGGATCTTCGGACCGGTGACGCGCGAGCTGCGCAGCGAGCGCTTCATGAAGATCGTTTCGCTCGCGCCCGAGGTCCTCTGAGGAAGACAACATGCAACGTATCCGCAAAGGCGACGAGATCGTGGTGACCACCGGGCGCGACAAGGGCAAGCGCGGCACGGTGCTGCGCCGCGTCGGCGACGAGCACCTGGTGGTCGAGGGCGTCAACCGCGTCAAGAAGCACCAGCGTCCCAACCCGGTGAAGGGCCAGACCGGCGGCATCGTCGACAAGGACATGCCGATCCACATTTCCAACGTCGCGCTGGTCAACCCGGCGACGCAGAAGGCCGACCGGGTCGGCTTCAAGCTGCTCGCCGACGGGCGCAAGGTGCGCGTTTTCAAGTCGAACGGCGAGCAGGTGGACGCCTAAGGACGGGCCATGGCCAAGGACAAAGACAAGGACAAAGCCGCGAAACCCAAGCAGCCCGAGGCCCAGCAGCAGGCCAAGGCGCCCCGGCGCGAGCCGAACAGGCACTCCGCCCCGGTGATCGAGAACGAGACGGGCCCGCGCCTGCCGGCGCCGCCGGCGCGCCTCGCGCTGCAGTACCGCGACCGGATCGTGCCCGAGCTGATGAAGAAGTTCGGCTACAAGACCGTGATGCAGGTGCCGCGCATCAAGAAGATCACGCTCAACATGGGCGTCGGCGAGACGGTCAACGACAAGAAGGTGCTGGACAACGCGGTCGCCGACATGACCCGCATCGCCGGCCAGAAGCCGGTGGTCACCAAAAGCCGCAAGTCGATCGCGAACTTCAAGGTGCGCGCCGGCTTCCCGGTCGGCTGCATGGTGACGCTGCGCGGCGCCCGCATGTACGAGTTCCTCGACCGCCTGGTGAACATCGCGATCCCGCGGATCCGCGACTTCCGCGGCGTTTCCAACCGCGCCTTCGACGGCCGCGGCAGCTACAGCCTCGGGGTCAAGGAGCAGATCATCTTTCCCGAGATCGAGTACGACAAGATCGACGTGCTGCGCGGGATGGACATCGCCATCGTCACCACGGCGAAGTCAGACGACGAGGCGCGCGCGCTGCTTAGCTCGTTCCGGTTCCCGTTCAGGCAAGAACAGCAGAAAGGCTGACGAACATGGCCAGGCTCTCAGTGAAGCTCCGTGAACAGAAGCGCCGCCGGATGGTGCAGAAATTCCAGGCCCGCCGCGCCGCGCTGTTGGAAACTCTGCGCAACGTCAAGGCCTCCGACGAGGACAAGGAGGCGGCGCGCGCCAAGCTGCAGAAGCTGCCGCGCGACGCCTCGCCCACGCGGTTGCGCAACCGCTGTGCCCTCACCGGCCGCGCGCGCGGCGTGTACCGCAAGTTCGGCCTGGCGCGCAACAAGCTGCGCGAGCTCGCGCTGCGCGGCGAGGTGCCCGGCGTGATCAAGGCGAGCTGGTAGGGAGCGACCACATGCGCATGACCGATCCGATCGCCGATATGCTGACCCGCATCCGCAACGCCCAGATGGTCGGGCAGCTCGATGTCGGCATGCCCCACTCGCGCCTCAAGGCCTCCATCGCCCAGGTGCTGAAGGACGAAGGCTATGTCGAGGACTTCGCGGTGCGCGACAACGCCGGCCACAAGGAGTTGCACATCGGCCTAAAGTACTACGCCGGTCGCCCCGTCATCGAGCGCATCGAGCGCATCTCCAAGCCCGGGCTGCGGGTCTACAAGGGGCGGGACGAGCTGCCGCGCGTGATGAACGGCCTGGGTGTGGCCATCGTCTCCACGCCGCAGGGCGTCATGACCGACCGCAAGGCGCGCGCCACCGGCATCGGCGGCGAAGTGCTCTGCATTGTCGCCTGAGGAGCAGGCCATGTCGCGCATCGCAAAGAACCCCATCCCGGTGCCCAAGGGCGTCGAGGTGAACATCGCCCAGGGGCAGATCTCGGTCAAGGGCCCGCTGGGCACCATCGCCCGCCCGATGGACCCGAACGTCGGCATCGAGAAGGACGGCGCGACGCTGAAGCTGAAGGCGCTCGGCAACTCGAACCATGCCAACGCCATGTCCGGAACCATGCGCGCGCTGGTCGCCAACATGGTGACCGGCGTCACCAGGGGCTTCGAGAAGAAGCTGGCGCTGGCCGGCGTCGGCTACCGCGCCCAGGCCGCGGGCGACAAGCTGAACCTGACCCTCGGCTTCTCGCATCCGGTGGTGCAGCAGATGCCCAAGGGCGTCAAGGTCGCCACGCCGACGCAGACCGAGATCGTGATCACCGGCGTCGACCGACAGCTGGTCGGTCAGGTCGCCGCCGAGATCCGCGACTTCAAGCCCCCTGAGCCCTACAAGGGCAAGGGCGTGCGTTATGTCGGCGAGACGGTGATCATCAAAGAGACTAAGAAGAAGTAATGCACACGGAAAGCCGCCATGATCGATAAGAACGCCGCCCGCCAGCGCCGCTCCCGCCAGACCCGGCTCAAGATCCGGGAACTGGGCGCGCTGCGCCTCACCGTGCACCGCACCAACGCCCACATCTACGCCCAGATCACCTCGGCGCAGGGCGACAGGGTGTTCGCCGCCGCCTCGAGCGTGGAAAAGGACCTGCGCAGCCAGCTCGGCGGCAAGGGCAAGGGCAGCAACCGCAAGGCGGCCGAGGCCGTCGGGCAGAGGATTGCGCAGAAGGCGAAGGCCGCGGGCATCGACCGCGTCGCCTTCGACCGTGCCGGATATCGCTACCACGGGCGCGTGAAGGCGCTCGCCGAGGCCGCCCGCGCCGGCGGCCTGAAGTTCTAAGGGACTGGCCATGGCAAAAATGCAAGCCCGCATGCAGCAGGAAGACCGCGGAGACGGCCTGCGCGAGAAGATGGTCGCGATCAACCGCGTCACCAAGGTGGTGAAGGGCGGGCGCGTGCTCGGCTTCGCCGCGCTCACCGTGGTCGGCGACGGCGACGGCAGCATCGGCATGGGCAAGGGCAAGGCGCGCGAGGTCCCGGTGGCGGTGCAGAAGGCGATGGATGAGGCGCGCCGCCGCATGGTCAAGGTCAAGCTGAAGAACGGCACCCTGCATCACGCCGTCATCGGGCGCCACGGCTCGGCCAAGGTCCTGATGCAGCCGGCCTCGGAGGGCACCGGCATCATCGCCGGCGGTCCGATGCGCGCGGTGTTCGAGGTCATGGGCGTCACCAACGTGCTCGCCAAGTGCTTTGGCTCGACCAATCCCTACAACGTTGTGCGCGCGACGCTGAAGGGCCTGCAGGCGATGAACACGCCGGCGGAGATCGCCGCCAAGCGCGGCAAGAAGATCGAAGAGATCGTTTCCTAGGAGTGCGGGCATGGCCGGAAAAAAGATCAAGGTGAAGCTGGTAAAGAGCATCGCGGGCTGCAAGACCGGCCACGTCGCGACGGTTCGCGGCCTGGGCCTGCGCCGCCTGCACCATGTCGTCGAGCTGGTCGACACCCCCGAAGTGCGGGGCATGATCAACCGGGTGAACTACCTGGTCCGCGTGGAGGGCTGAACAGATGAGACTCAATACACTCAAACCGGCGCCCGGCGCCAAGCAGCCGCGCCACCGCGTCGGCCGCGGCATCGGCTCGGGCTGGGGCAAGACCGCGGGCCTGGGCCACAAGGGACAGCGCGCGCGCGCCGGCGGCTACCACAAGGTGGGTTTCGAGGGCGGCCAGATGCCGCTGCACCGTCGCCTGCCCAAGCGCGGCTTCGCTTCGCTGTCGCGCGGCGCGACCGCCCAGGTGCGCCTGTCCGACCTGCAGCGCGTGAAGGCGGCCGAGATCGACCTGGCGGTGCTCAAGGCCGAGGGCCTGGTGCCGCGCGGCGCGCTGGCCGCCAAGGTCATCCTGTGCGGCAAGCTGGAGCGCAAGCTCACCCTGAAGGGCGTCAAGTCGACCAAGGGCGCCCGCGCCGCGATCGCGGCCGCAGGCGGCAGCATCACCGAGCCGGCCGAGAAGGCCAGGCGCGCGCGCAAGCAAGCGCCCAACAAGGCCTGAGCCGCTTGGCAACCACGCTCCCCAATGCCGGCAAGACCGGACGCTATGGCGACCTCAAGAGGCGGCTGCTGTTCCTTCTCGGGGCGCTGTTCGTGTTCCGCATCGGCGCCCACATCCCGGTGCCGGGGATCGACCCCAAGGTGCTTGCCGAGCTGTTCGCCGGCCAGCAGGGCGGCATCCTGGGGATGTTCAACATGTTCTCGGGCGGCGCGCTGTCACGCTTCACCATCTTCGCCCTGGGCATCATGCCGTACATCTCGGCCTCGATCATCATGCAGCTGATGACCGCGGTCAGCCCGCACCTGGAGCAGTTGAAGAAGGAGGGCGAGGCCGGAAGGCGCAAGATCACGCAGTACACGCGCTACGGCACGCTGGCGCTGGCGCTGTTCCAGGGCACGGGGATCGCGATCGCGCTGGAGTCGCAGGCCAACCTGGTGCTCGAGCCCGGCATGATGTTCCGCCTCACCACGGTGGCCACGCTGGTGACCGGCACCATGTTCCTGATGTGGCTGGGCGAGCAGATCACCGAGCGCGGCCTGGGCAACGGCATCTCCATCATCATCTTCGCCGGCATCGCCGCCGGGCTGCCGGCCGCCATCGCCGGCACGCTGGAGCTGGTGCGCACCGGCGCCATGCATCCCCTGGTCGCGCTGCTGATCGCGGTGGCGGTGTTGGTGATCACCGCCTTCGTCGTCTTCGTGGAGCGCGGCCAGCGCAAGATCCTGGTCAACTACGCCAAGCGCCAGGTGGGCAACCGCGTCTACGGAGGGCAGAGCTCGCACCTGCCCTTCAAGCTCAACATGGCGGGGGTGATCCCGCCGATCTTCGCCTCCTCGCTGATCCTGTTTCCGGCGACGCTGCTCAGCTGGTTCAGCACCGGCGAGGGCATGGTCTGGCTCAAGGACCTCGCCGGGACGCTGTCCCCGGGGCAACCGATCTACGTCATTCTCTACGGCGGCCTGATCGTGTTCTTCTGCTTCTTCTACACCGCGCTGCAGTACAACCCCAAGGAAACCGCGGACAACCTGAAGAAATCGGGCGCCTTCGTCCCCGGCATCCGCCCGGGCGAGCAGACCGCGCACTACCTGGAGAAGATCCTGACGCGCCTGACGCTGGCGGGCGCGGTCTACGTCACGCTGGTGTGCCTGCTGCCGGAGTTCCTCATCCTGCGCTGGAACGTGCCGTTCTACTTCGGCGGCACCTCGCTGCTGATCATCGTCGTGGTGACGATGGATTTCATGGCGCAGGTGCAGGCCTACGTCATGACCCACCAGTACGAGAGCCTGCTGCGCAAGGCCAACTTCAAGGGCGGCCTGCCGGCGCGCTAGGTGCCGGCGGCGCACGACAAAGCGGGCATGGGAGAGCGAACATGAAAGTCATGGCTTCAGTGAAGAAGATCTGCCGCAAATGCAAGATCATCCGCCGCAAGGGCGTGGTTCGCGTCATCTGCTCGGACCCGCGCCACAAGCAGCGGCAGGGCTAGGCACGGCCGAAAGCTTGATAAGGCATTGACAAAACGGATATAATTCAAAGTTTCCCCCTTCCGGCATAGCCGCACCAACGGACAGACACCGCCATGGCCCGCATCGCAGGCATCAACATCCCCAACCACCAGCACGCCGGCATCGCGCTGACCGCGATCTACGGCATCGGCCGCGCCCGCGCGCTGGCGATCTGCAAGGCCGCCGGGGTCCAGGGCACGCGCAAGATCAAGGACCTCACCGACGCCGAGATGGAGCGCGTGCGCGAGGGCGTAACGCGCTTCGCGGTCGAGGGCGACCTGCGCCGCGAGGTGCAGATGTCGATCAAGCGCCTGATCGATCTGGGCTGCTACCGCGGCTCGCGGCACCGCAAGGGACTTCCGGTGCGCGGCCAGCGCACCCGCACCAACGCCCGCACCCGCAAGGGCCCGCGCAAGGCCGCGATCAAGATGAACGCGCCGGTCGGCAAGATCTAACCCGAACCCAGACCCGATTCGATCGGAACCCGCACATGGCCAGCAGAACCGCCCCGACTTCGCAGCAGCTGGAGCAGACCGCCGCGGCGCGCGCGCGCAAGAAGGTCAAGAAAAACGTCGCCGAGGGCATCGCCCACATCCACGCCTCGTTCAACAACACCATCGTCACCATCACCGACCGCCAGGGCAACACGCTGTCCTGGGCGACCTCGGGCAACGCCGGCTTCAAGGGCTCGCGCAAGTCCACCCCGTTTGCCGCGCAGATGGCGGCGGAGCGCGCGGGCCGGGCGGCGCAGGAATTCGGCGTCAAGAACCTCGAGGTGCGCATCAAGGGCCCGGGCCCCGGGCGCGAGTCCGCGGTGCGCGCGCTCAACGCCTCGGGGCTCAAGATCACCTCGATCGCCGACGTGACGCCGATCCCGCACAACGGCTGCCGCGCCCCGAAGCGCCGCCGCGTCTAGACCGGGTACAGGAGAGAACATGGCAAGGAATACCGACGCGAAGTGCCGCCAGTGCCGCCGGGAGGGCGAGAAGCTCTTCCTCAAGGGCGAGAAGTGCTTCACCGACAAGTGCGCCATCGAGCGCCGCGGCTACGCGCCCGGCCAGCATGGCCAGAAATCCGGCGCGCGCCTGTCCGACTACGGCAAGCAGCTGCGCGAGAAGCAGAAGACGCGCCGCATCTACGGCGTGCTGGAGAGGCAGTTTCGCAGGGTCTACGCCGAGGCGACGCGCTCCAAGGGGGTCACCGGCGAGCGCCTGCTGCAGCTGCTGGAGACGCGGCTGGACAACGTCGCCTACCGCATGGGGTTCGGCGCCTCGCGCAGCGAGGCGCGCCAGGTGGTGCGCCACAACGGGGTCATGGTCAACGGCAAGCGGGTCAACATCCCGTCCTACCAGGTCCGCCCCGGCGAGCTCATCGAGGTGAGCCAGCAGGCGAAAGCGCAGCTGCGCCTCAAGGCGGCTGCCGAGGCCGCGGAATCGCGCGGCGTTCCCGAATGGCTGGAAGTGGACGCCAAGGGCCTCAAGGGCACCTTCAAGGCGCTTCCGGCGCGCACCGATCTGACCTCGACCATCAACGAGAGCCTGATCATCGAACTGTACTCGAAGTAACAAGGTAAACCACATGCCCATGACCGGATTCCTGAAGCCGCGCATCGTCGACGTCCAGAACATGTCCCCGTCGCACGCCAAGGTGACGATGGAGCCCTTCGAGCGCGGCTACGGCCACACCCTGGGCAACGCGCTGCGCCGGGTGCTGCTGTCCTCCATGCCGGGCTACGCGCCGACCGAGGTGCAGATCGCGGGCGTGGTGCACGGGTACTCCATGCTGGACGGGGTGCGCGAGGACATCGTCGACATCCTGCTCAACCTCAAGGGCGTGGTGTTCCGCCTGCATAACCGCAGCGAGGCGATCCTGACCCTGAAGAAGAAGGTCGAGGGCGCCGTGACCGCGAGCGACATCGAGCCGTCGCACGACGTCGAGATCGTGAACCCGGACCACGTCATCGCCAACCTGTCGGCCGGCGGCAAGCTCGAGCTGCAGCTCAAGGTCGAAGCGGGCCGCGGCTACGCGCCGGGCAACATGCGTTACCTGCCCGAGGAAACCAAGGGCATCGGCCGCATCGTGCTCGACGCCTCCTTCAGCCCGGTGCGCCGCGTCTCCTACGCGGTGGATTCGGCCCGCGTCGAGCAGCGCACTGACCTGGACAAGCTGATCCTGGATATCGAGACCAACGGCGCCATCGAGCCGGAAGAGGCGGTGCGCTACGCCGCCCGCGTCCTGGTGGACCAGCTGTCGGTGTTCGCGCAGCTCGAAGGCACCGCGATGCCGACCGAGGAGAAGAAGGCGGTCGCGGTGGACCCGATCCTGCTGCGGCCGGTCGACGACCTGGAACTCACGGTGCGCTCGGCCAACTGCCTCAAGGCCGAGAACATCTACTACATCGGGGACCTGATCCAGCGCAGCGAGAACGAGCTGCTCAAGACCCCGAACCTGGGCCGCAAGTCGCTCAACGAGATCAAGGAAGTGCTGGCCTCGCGCGGCCTCACGCTTGGCATGAAGCTGGAGAACTGGCCGCCGGCCGGTCTCGAGCACCGCAGGGCATAAGGAACGCACCATGCGCCACGGCCACGGACTGCGCAAGCTCAGCCGCACGACCAGCCACCGGCTCGCCATGTTCCGCAACATGGCGAACTCGCTGCTCGCGCAAGAGGAAATCACCACGACGCTGCCCAAGGCGAAGGAGCTGCGCCGCGTGGTCGAGCCGATGATCACCCTGGGCAAGTCGCCCACCCTCGCCAACCGGCGCCTGGCCTACAACCGGCTGCGCGACCGCGGCACGGTGGCCAAGCTCTTCGGCGAGCTGGGCCCGCGCTACGCCAAGAGGAACGGCGGCTACCTGCGCATCCTGAAGTGCGGCTTTCGCAAGGGCGACAACGCCCCCCTCGCCCTGATCACGCTGCTCGACCGGCCGGATGCGTCCGCCGAGGCGGCGCCGGAGAAGAAGGCCGCGAAGAAGGAAGTGGCCCAGGCCTCCTAGGACCGATGGGCGCCCCCTCGCACAGCCGCCGCGAGGCGGCTGTCGCGTTTCTGGCGGGCCTGCTCGCGCCGCGCCCCGTCCTCGCGCAGCTGTTGCCGCCGCCGTCGGCCGAACCCGCCGACGGCGGGCCCTACGTGCCGACGCCCATGCAGGTGGTCGAGCGCATGCTCGAACTGGCGAAGGTGGCCCCGGGCGACACCGTCTACGATCTGGGCTCCGGAGACGGTCGCCTCGTGATCGAAGCCGCCAGGCGCCACGGCGCCCGCGGCGTCGGGGTCGAGCGCGACGCCGCGCTGGTCGAACGCTCGCGAGCGGCCGCGCGCCAGGCGCGGGTGGAGGAGCGCGTGCGCTTCGTGCGCGGCGACATTTTCGACACCAGCCTGCAGGAGGCCACGGTCGTCACGCTGTACCTGCTGCCGGCGCTGCTGCTGCGCCTGTCGCCCAAGCTGCGGGCCGAACTGCGCGCCGGGGCCCGCATCGTGTCGCACGACTTCGCCCTGGAGGACTGGCCGAAGGAGGCGATGCAGCAGTTCGAGTCCGAGGAAAAGGAGCAGAACCTGGGGATCGGCACCACCCAGCTGTTCCTGTATCGCGCGCCGGGTCCGCGGGCAGGCGGCAGCTAGGCGATCAGGATCGCCCGGTAGTCGTTGACGTTGGTCAGCGTCGGCCCGGTGACCACCAGGTCGCCCAAGGCGCTGAAGAACCCGTAGCTGTCGTGCCCCGCCAGCAGGCGCCGGGGATCGAGGCCCAGGGCGCGGGCGCGGGCGAGCGAGTCCGGCGCCAGCAGGGCGCCGGCGTTGTGCTCGGTGCCGTCGATGCCGTCGGTGTCCGCCGCGAGGGCATGCACCCCGGCAACCCCATCCAGTGTCACCGCCAGCGACAGCAGGAACTCGCCGCAGCGACCGCCACGGCCGCCGGGCCGGCGTATCGTCACCGTGCACTCTCCGCCGGAGATCAACGCCACCGGCGGCTTGAACGGCGCGCCGCGGGCGCGGATCTCGCGCGCCATCGCCGCCATCACCTTGGCCACCTCGTTCGCCTCGCCGGTGATGGCCTCGCCCAGGATCGCCGCTTCGATGCCCTGCTCGCGGAACACCTGCGCCGCCGCCTGCAGCGACTGGCGGGCGCTGGCGATGACGCGGTTCTCGATGGTGCGGCCGGGGCTGCGGAACACCGCCGAATCCGGCTTCGGCGTCTCCTCGCGCTCACCGCGCACCCCCGCGATCAGGTGCGCCAGCACCGCGCGCGGCGGCTTGATGTCGTAGCGGTTGAGCACGTCCAGCGCATCCTGGAACGTCGTCGGGTCGGGCGCGCAGGGACCGGAGGCGATGTGCGTCGGGTCGTCGCCGGTCACGTCCGAGACGATCAGGGCGAGCAGGTTCGTCCTGCAGGCCGCCGCGAGCCGGCCGCCCTGGATCGCCGACAGGTGCTTGCGCACCGCGTTGATCTCCTGGATGGTGGCGCCGCAGCGCAGCAGGTCGCGCGTGACGCGCCGCAGGTCCTCGATGGCGATGCCGGGCGAGGGCAGCGACAGCAGAGCCGAGCCGCCGCCGGAAATCAGCGCCAGCAGCAGGTCCGAGGCGCGCAGCGCGCCAGCGGCGCTCAGCATCTCGCGCGCGGTCTCCTCCCCCGTCCCGTCGGGCACCGGATGCGCCGCCTCGACCACCCGCACGCGCGCCAACGGCAGGGCATGGCCGTAGCGAGTCAGCGCGATGCCGCTGATCGGCTTGCGAGCCGGCCAGTCCTGCTCCACGGCGCGGGCCATGGAGGCGGCCGCCTTGCCCACCGCGAGCACCAGCGTATGGCCATGGTCCGGCGGCACCGGCAGGTGCCGCGGGATGACCTGCATCGGGTCCGCCGCCGCCACCGCGGCGCGAAAGCTCGCCTGGAGCAATTGCCGCGGACTCAGCCTGCCGGCTCCCCGAAAGCGTCCCCGGCCGCCGCGCCGCGCATTGCATAGAGCACCGGATAAGTCTCGCGGAAGGCGCGGCTGATCTCCGCCACCGGCACGTCGGCATGGCTGCCGCGGTCGCGCAGGTATTCCATGTGGCGGCGCTGGTCGGCGTCGAACGGATGGAAGATGGAGTCCTCGCGGCCGTCGAACTCCAGCGGCTTGACACGGAAGCGCTCGCACAGCTGGCGGTTGAACGCCGGAGTCGCCTTGAGCCAGCAGCCCTCCAGGTGGAACTCGGTGTAGCCGTGGTAGATGAACAGGTCCGACCCCATGCGCTCGCGCAGTGCAGGCGTGGTGAGGTGGTTCCTGACGTCGGCGAAGCCGACCCGCGAAGGGATGCCCGCGGCCCGGCCGCAGGCCGCAAGGAGCGCGGCCTTGCCGATGCAGAACCCCTGCCCGGCCTGCAGGCAAGCCGAGCCCCGGTACACCGCGTCGTCCGAAAAATCGAGGAAAGGGTTGTAGCGAATCTCGTCGCGCACTGCATAGTAGAGCGCGACCGCGCGCGCCCGGTTGTCCTCTCCGCGGGCATGCCCGGCCGCGAACGCCACGACGGCAGGGTGCGCGCTGTCGATGTAGCGCGCGGATTCCAGGTATTGCTTCATCGGTCCAGCTTCATCAGGCGGCGCGCGCCCGCGAACAGCGCGCTCGACTGCACGCCCAGGCCGTCGACGACCGAGAAGTGGTTGCAGCCCGGCATCGCGATGTCGCCGGCGAAGGAACCGCGCCAGCGCGCGCCCAGCAGCGCGTTCTGGCGCCGGAACTCCGAGCTCTCGTCGCCGCCCACCGCCGTCATCACCGGCGCGCGGGTCGCCGGCGGCAGGAACAGGGGCGAGAGCCGGTAGGCCGAGGCCTCGTCCAGGCGCAGGTCCGGCTGCAACCAGTCCACCTGCAGCAGGGGCCGCAGGTCGTAGAGGCCGCTGATGGCAAGGCCACCCTTGAAAAGGTCGCGCGGCAGCCGCGCCTCGAACACCGGCCACAGCGCCGCCATCATCATCGCCGTGAGGTGGCCGCCGGCGGAGTGGCCGGAGACGTACAGGCGGTCCTCGTCCATGCCGTAGTCCTCGGCATGCAGCCAGAGCCAGCGCGAGGCACGCAGCATCTGGCGCACGATCTGCTCCACGCTCACCTTCGGGCACAGGTCGTAGTTGACCACCGCGAGGGACACGCCCGCATCCACCCAGGCCGGGGCGAGGAAGGAAAAATCGGCCTTGTCCAGCGACCGCCAGTAGCCGCCGTGGATGAACATCATGCAGCTGCCGTCGCCCTTGCGCGCCGGGAAGATGTCGATGGTTTCGCCCGGCGCCTCGCCGTAGCGCTGGTCCAGCGAGCAGGTCATGGTCGCGCGCGCCCGCAGCGAGGCCGCCTGCCAGCGCTCGAAATAACGCCCGTGATCGGGCACCAGTTCGCGGTTGTTGTACTCGCGGGAGTAGAGCGCCTTGTCCGCCACCACCTGGGCCGAGGCTTTCATCCCCGCCTTCATCCCCGTGATTCCCGCCACAGGCCGAGCGCGATCTGCGCCGGGCGGTCGGAATAGGAGAAGAGCACGCACTCGTCGGCGGCGGCGAAGTTCGCCGGCTGCCAGGCCGGGACGACAAAGGTGTCACGCGCCTCGAAGGCGAACTCCTGGCCGCCGATGACGACCTTGCCCCTGCCTTCGATCACCGAGTAAATGGTGGCGTCGCTCGAGCGGTAGGGCGCGGTGCGCAGGCCCGCCGGCAGCAGCTGGATGAAGGCGCCGATGGTGGGCATGGCGGGGCCGCCGCTGGCCGGGTTGATGAACTGCATCTTGTGGCCGTGGCAGGGGTCGGGCTCCCCGCCCTTGGCCAGCGCAGCCAGCGCCTCGCGGCTCTTGGCATAGGGGTAGCTGAACACCGGCGAGGTCTTGCCGAAGGGCGCCGCACCGGCGAGCGGCGCGAGGTTGCAGCCGTAGCGCGCCCAGGAATCGCCCTCGCGGCGCGTCACCGGCTGCACCTCCCGCGGGTAGTTCTCGGCGAAGGTGGCGTCGAACAGGTGCGTGATCGGGATGTCCAGGCCGTCCATCCACACCACCGGCTCGCGGCCCTCGTTGCCGTGGTCGTGCCAGGTCCAGGACGGCGTGATGATGAAATCGCCCGGGTGCATGGTGACCCGCTCGCCGTCCACCGCGGTGTAGGCGCCGGCGCCTTCGACGACCAGGCGCAGGGCCGCTTGCGTGTGGCGGTGGCTCGGCGCCACCTCGCCGGGCAGGATCAGCTGCAGCCCGCAGTACAGGCTGCGCGTGATCTG
>Ga0194132_10007968_pt1 | contig 15407 bp, 13 predicted proteins | sample TA2KigOf80mmetaG_FD_148612 | JGI IMG/M metagenome (GOLD analysis project Ga0194132, IMG submission 148612) | Freshwater microbial communities from Lake Tanganyika, Tanzania - TA2015054 Kigoma Offshore 80m | ecosystem: Environmental > Aquatic > Freshwater > Lake | place: Tanzania: Lake...
GCCAGTAGATCTTGAGCAGGCGTGTGCGGTGCGCGGCCTGAAGATGACGGAGCAGCGACGGGTGATCGCGCGCGTGCTCTCGGAAGCCTCGGATCATCCCGACGTCGAGGAGTTGCACCGGCGGGCCGCCGCGGTTGATCCGCGCATCAGCCTGGCCACGGTCTACCGCACGCTCCGCCTGTTCGAGGAGATCAATCTGCTCGAACGGCACGATTTTCGCGGCGGGCGCTCGCGCTATGAGCAGCTTGCCGAGGAGCACCATGACCATCTGATCGATCTGGAAAGCGGACAAGTCATGGAGTTTCAGAATTCCGAGATCGAGGCGCTTCAGCGTGCCATCGCCGAGCGCCTCGGCTACCGCCTGGTCGACCATCGCCTCGAGCTCTATGCCGTGCCGCTCGACTCCAAGCGCAAGAAGGGCGACGCCAAGGCGGGCTCCTGATCGGCCGCCGATCAAGCGCCCCATTGCCGCCATGCGCGCCCCCAATTTCATGACCGATATCCGGACCGGCAACCTTGAAGTGCGCCTAGTCCGCTCCGACGATGAGGTGGCGGCGGCGCAGGCGCTGCGCTACCGCGTCTTCTATGACGAGATGCACGCCACGCCCTCGCCCGAGATGGCCGCCGCCAGGCGCGACTTCGACCGCTTTGACGATTTTTGCGACCATCTCGTGGTGATCGATCACGACCGGGGCGATGGCCCTTCGGGGATTGTGGGCACCTATAGGCTGATCCGCCGCTCCGTGGCCGAGCGGCATGGCGGCTTCTATTCGATCGACGAGTTCGATCTCGGTGCTCTGCTCGAGCACAAGGGCGAGCTCTTGGAGCTTGGCCGGAGCTGTGTGGACGAGGGTTACCGCACCGGCACGACCATGCAGCTGCTGTGGCGCGGCAATGCGGCCTATGTGCTCCATTTCGAGGTGCCGCTGATGTTCGGCTGCGCCAGCTTTCACGGCACCGACCCCAAGGTCCACGCCGTGCCGCTTTCCTATCTGCATCACAACCATTTGGCGCCGCCGAGCTTGCGCATGCGGGCGCGCGCCGAGCGCTATGTCAGCATGGACCTGATGCCGAAGGACGCGATCGACATGAAGGCGGCGTTCCGCGAAGTGCCACCCCTGATCAAGGGCTATTTGCGGCTTGGCGGGTTCGTCAGCGACGGCGCCGTGATCGACTATCAGTGGAACAGCGTGGATGTCGGCGTGGTCGTGAAGACCGATCGGGTCTCGCAAAAATACCGTGACCGGCTCACAGCGGAGCATTCGGCCGCGTCATGATCGCCGTTCTTCGTCTGATCCGCCTGTTCGGCTGGATCCTGGCCTGTGCGCCGCTGCAATCGGTGATTCTGCCGCTCAAACTTCCACTGTCGAAGCGGCTGCCACATATTTTCCACCGCGGCTGCTGCCGCATCCTCGGACTGGACGTCGAGCTTTGGGGTGAGCGCTCCAGGGCGCGCCCGACGCTTTTCGTCTGCAACCACACCTCCTATCTGGACATCGTGGCTCTCGGCGGCGTGCTGCCGGGCTCCTTCGTGGCCAAGCGCGAGGTGCGCGGTTGGCCGCTGTTCGGCTGGCTGTCGACACTGCAGCGCACCGTATTCGTCGATCGTCGGCGCGATGCCACGGCCAAGCACCGCGACGAGATGGTCGAGCGGCTCGAAGCTGGCGACAGCATCATCCTGTTCCCAGAGGGCACGAGCAGCGACGGCAACCGCGTACTGCCGTTCAAGAGCGCGTTCTTCAGCATTGCCGAGCGGCCGGTCAAGGGCCAGCCGCTCATCGTGCAACCGATCTCGATCTCCTACACCAGGCTGAACGGCATCCCCATGGGGCGGCGTTTTCGCCCCTATTACGCCTGGTATGGCGACATGGACCTCGCCGGTCACCTTTATGAGATGGCCGGGCTCGGCCGCGCCACGGTCGTCGTCGAGTGCCATCCTCCGGTCACGATCGAGCAATTCAAGAACCGCAAGGAAATGGCGGCCCATTGCGAGCGCGCGGTGGCCGATGGCGTCTCGCGCGCCATCAGCGGCCGGCTCGAGGGCCGGGTGATTCGGGGCCGCGGCATGCGCCGCATGGCCGCCTTGGCCCGCGCCCGGGCCCGGGCTTCGGCCGGGGGCTTGCTTGACAGGATGGGAAGCGCGGTTGGTAAAGTGCCACCGCGGCGTCCGCAGGACGAGCGCCGCGCCGCTGGCGCGCCAGAGCCGCCGCCCGGCACGGGCGAGTCCGGCAGAGGATGACGGTGCCTAAGCGCCTTTTCGTGAAGACCTATGGCTGCCAGATGAACGTCTACGACTCAGCGCGTATGACGGAGGTTCTGGCGCCGATCGGCTACGAACCGGTATCGACGCCGGACGAAGCCGACATGGTCATTCTCAACACCTGCCACATCCGCGAAAAGGCTGCGGAGAAGGTCTATTCCGAGCTCGGCCGCCTGGCCTTGCTGAAGCGCGAGCGGGCGGCCGAGGGACGAAAGTTCATGGTCGCGGTCGCCGGCTGCGTTGCCCAGGCCGAAGGCGAAGAGGTGCGACGCCGGGCGCCGGTGGTCGATCTCGTGCTCGGCCCCCAGGCCTATCACCGCCTGCCCGAGATGGTGACGCGCGTGACGCGCGCCGGCGGCGGCGTGGTCCAGACTGACTTTCCGGTCGAATCCAAGTTCGATCATTTGCCGGAAGAAACCCTGACGGGCGTGGAGGGGCGCGGCATCTCCTCGTTCCTCACCATCCAGGAAGGGTGCGATCGGTTCTGCACCTTCTGCGTCGTGCCCTATACGCGGGGCGCCGAGGTCTCGCGCCCGGTGAGCGAGATCGAGGCCGAGGCGCGACGGCTGGTCGCGCTCGGTGCACGCGAGATCACCTTGCTTGGCCAGAACGTCAACGCCTATCACGGCCTTTTGCCGGATGGCTCGCCCGCTTCGCTGGCCGTGCTGGTCGAACGGTTGGCCACGATCGATGGCCTCCAGCGCATCCGCTACACCACCTCGCACCCGCTCGACATGCGCGAGGATCTGATCGCGGCGCATCGCGATGTCGAGGCGCTCATGCCCTTCCTTCATCTGCCGGTGCAATCCGGCTCGGACCGCATTCTCGCGGCGATGAACCGGCGCCATACCGTCGATGACTATCGGCGCTGGATCGACAAGCTGCGCGCCGCCCGGCCCGACATCGCGCTGTCGTCCGATTTCATCGTGGGCTATCCGGGCGAACGCGAGACCGATTTCGAAGCGACGCTCGCGCTGGTCGACGAGATCGGCTTTGCCCAGGCTTACTCCTTCAAATACAGCGCGCGTCCCGGCACGCCGGCGGCCGCCCTGCCCGATCAGCTGGCGGATGAGGTCAGGACCGCGCGCCTCGAGCGGTTGAACGACCGTCTCAAGTCGCACATGCTGGCCTTCAATCGCGGACTCGTCGGACGCACGGTCGATGTGCTGTTCGAGCGCGTCGGGCGCCGCGAAGCGCAGCTGGTTGGGCGCACGCCCTACGGCCAATGGGTGCACGTGCCGGCGCCGCGTGCGCTGATCGGCGTCGTGACGTCGGTCGTGATCGAAGATGCCGCGCTCAACAGCCTGAGCGGCAGGCTGGCCTCGTCGATTGCGCCGACGGCGGATTTCTTTGGCGCCCGCGCATGAAGCGCTCGTCCCCGCGCACGCCCGATACCGAATCGAGCCATCTGCGCTTCGCCGACAACAAGCTTTTGCCCGCCCTCTTCGGCGCGCATGATCGCAACCTCGCCAAGATCGAGCAGGCGCTCGGCGTGACCTTGAGCTCGCGCGGCAACGAGGTCGCGATCAGCGGGCCGGAGGAAGAGGCGCAGGCCGCCGGGGCGGTGTTGCGTTCGCTTTATGATCGGCTCGCGCGCGGCCAATCGGTTGGCAGCGGCGAGGTCGAGGCGGCGCTTCGGCTGGCGCGCGACGGCGCGAGCGGCCGGCCGGCACGCGACAGCTCGAGCCTCGATCAGGTAAGCGTAATCGAGACGCGGCGGCGCTCGATCACCACGCGCTCGGTCGCCCAGGCGCGCTATGTCGAGGCAATGCGCAACCACGAGCTCGTGTTCGGGCTCGGGCCGGCCGGCACGGGGAAGACCTATCTCGCGGTCGCGGTCGCTGTGTCGATGTATCTCTCCGGCCAGGTCGATCGCATCGTGCTCTCGCGGCCCGCGGTCGAGGCCGGTGAGCGCCTCGGCTTTCTGCCCGGTGATATTCGCGAGAAGGTCGATCCGTATTTGCGCCCGCTCTATGACGCGCTCCACGACATGATGCCGGCGGATGCGGTCGCCAAACGGCTCGAGGCGCGCGAGATCGAGATCGCGCCGCTCGCCTTCATGCGCGGGCGCACGCTGGCCAACGCTTTCATCATCCTCGATGAGGCGCAGAACACGACGCCGGTGCAGATGAAGATGTTCCTGACCCGCATGGGCGAGAACGCGCGCATGGTAGTGACCGGCGACCTGTCGCAGATCGATCTGCCGGCCGGCACCGGCTCCGGCCTTAAGGACGCGCTGATTACGCTCGAAGGCATGCCGGGCGCAGCCTTCGTGCATTTCTCCCATGCCGACGTCGTGCGCAATCCGCTGGTCACGCGCATCGTGCGCGCCTATGAGGCGGAGGAAAAGGCGCGGGCCGACGCAGGCGATGATGGCGGGAGGGAGCGCCGCCGCCGGTGACAAGCGAACCAACCAGGGGCGACAATTGGCGCGCGCTGCAGGCGGAGCGGGCGCTGCTCTCATCAAGTGCCATTCGCGCACTTGCCGAGGAGCGTTGGAACCGCGCGCGTCCCTGGCTCGATTGGCCGCTGATCGCCGCCTTCGTACTTGCCATGACGGCGCTGTTTGCCCCACTCAGCACCGGCCACATCGCCATCCCGCCGGCCGATTCGATCGCAAGCCAGACGATCCGCGCCGAGCGCGCGGTCAGCGTGATCGATGAAGCGGCGACCGCCTTGAAGCGCGAGCAGGCGGCAAGCGCGGTGCGGCAGCAATTCAACCATGATCCGGATGCTTTGGTCGCACGCCGGGCCGAGGTGAGCGCGGCCTTCGCGGACCTCGTGGCACGGCGCGGGCAAAGCGAACTCACATCTGAGCAGAAACGCGCGCGCTTCGAGGCTGAGCTCGGCAGCCCGGTCAATGCGAGCGTGTTCGAGCGGCTTGAGGCGCTGCCCGATCCGACCGAGGCGGGCGCCGCGCTCGCCTTCTTTCTCGATCCACTGCTCAATCGCATGATCGTCGCCGATCGCGCGCTCTTGCCGCGGAGTGGCGCGATCGACCTGAGGCGGACTGATCAGCCGAACGCTCTGCCGCTCTATGATCTCGGCACCGTGCTCGATCAGGAGGAGGCGTGGCGGCTGATGCGCGCGCGCGCGGCCGAGGCGCCCTATGGCGCGGCCAAGGGCCTGCGTACCTGGATCACCGAGACCGCCTTGGCTCTGGTAAAGCCCAATCTCCGTCCCGATGAGGCGACGACCAGCACAATGCGTGTGGCTGCGTCGGATGCGGTGGACCCGGTCATGATGCGCATCGGCCGCGGCGAGGTCATCGTGCGCGAGGGCGATCGGGTGAGCCCGGAGGATCGTGCCCGCCTGCACGCGCTCGATGAAGCCAATGCGGCGCGCCTCTCCTGGGTCGACAGCGTCGCATTCGCCGCGCTCCTGGCCGGCCTCATCGGGCTCGGCGCATATTTTTATGCGCGTGCGCGGGAGCCATTGCGCGTATCACGCAAGACCGCCTATCTCACGCTCTCCTCCACGCTCGCGGCGGCGGTGAGCGCGTTGGCCGTGTGGTTTGCGGGGCGCGCGCTGGCCGATCTGTTCCAGCTCGACCCGACCATGGCGGCGCTTTTGAGTCCGGTCGCGCTTGGCACGGTCCTGGTTGCGCTCCTCGTCAATGTGCGCACGAGCCTGCTCGTCGGCATCACGCTTGCGCTGCTCGTGACCTATCGAGCCGACGCCGGTATCTGGGTCGCCGGCTATCACCTGATCGGCGTGCTGGTCGCTGGCATCATGGCGCAACGCGCGCGGCAGCGTGTCGATCTCTTGAAGGTCGGCCTCGCGGTTGGCCTCTCTCAAGCGGTTGCGAGCCCGGCGGTGCTCACACTCGGCGGTGCCGTGCCGAATGTCGATTACTTGATCGCGGTCGCCTTCGGCCTGGTCTCAGGCGGCCTGGTTGCAATTGCCGCGATCGGCCTCCTCCCGCTGTTCGAACATGTGTTCGATGAGACCACCGACTTTCGGCTGATGGAGCTGGCCTCGCTCGGCCACCCGACCCTGAAGAAGCTCGCGCTTCATTCGCCCGGCACCTACCACCACTCGGTGATGATCGCCAATCTCACCGAAGCTGCGGCTGAGGCGATCGGTGCGAACGGCCTCAAATGCCGCGTCATGGCGCTCTATCACGACATCGGCAAGGCCGAGCGACCGGCCTATTTCATCGAGAACCAGCGCGACGGCAACATCCACGATTCGCTCGCGCCCTCGGTTTCGGCGCGCATCATCTTCGCGCACATCACCGATGGCATTGCGCTCGCGCGCAAGCATCGGCTCGGGCGCCCGGTGATCGACGCGATCACTCAGCACCAGGGCACGACCCTGTTGAAGGCCTTCTATCAGAAGGCGGTGGAGCGCGCGGGCGGCGCTGAGTCCGTCGATGAATCCGAGTTCCGCTATCCGGGTCCGAAGCCACGCACCCGTGAATCCGCGATCATCATGCTGGGTGATTCGGTTGAGGCCGCAACCCGCGCGCTCAGGAACCCGAGCCCCGCGGAAGTTCGCACGCGCGTCGGCCGGGTCATCGCCGAGAAGCTCGAAGACGGCCAGCTGTCGGATTGCGCACTCACACTTGGCGATCTCGCCAAGGTCGAGGAGGCGTTCACGCGCGTGCTGGTCCTGGGGGTGTATCATGGCCGGATCGAATATCCGCCGGTCCGCGCGCAGGCCGAAATCGAGGCGGGCGGCTGGCAGCCGGCGGATCAAGAAGAAAGGCGTCATGATCGAGATCAGAGTGGCGGACGCGGCGTGGCGGAGCGCGCTTCCTGATATGCGCGCGCTCAGCCGTCGGGCGGTCGAGGCGGCGCTGGCGGTTGCGCCACCATTGCCGGCCGGTCCGAAGGCCGAGCTCTCACTTCTGTTCGCGAATGATGAGGCGATGCGCGCGTTGAACAGAGACTTTAGAGGCAAGGACAAGTCGACCAACGTGTTGGCCTTCGCCAATCTGGATGTCGTCGATGGCGCGACGCCGGTGGCGCCGGGCGATCAGGTCATGCTGGGCGATGTCGTGCTCGCCCTCGAGACGGTGCGGAACGAAGCGGTCAAGGCGCGCAAGCCGCTTGGCCACCACGTGTCGCACCTGATCGTGCACGGCGTGTTGCATCTATTGGGCTTCGACCATCAGAAGGCGAGGGAGGCACTAGCAATGGAGGCGCTCGAACGGGCGGCTCTGGCTCGGCTCGGTATCGATGATCCCTATGAGGCGGCGCAGCCGCTCCGCACCACGCGGGGCCGGCGGCCGGTCATGGCATGAGCGACACCCACGGTCGCTCCGGCGACGACGACGAACGCGGCGAATCCCCTTTATCGCGCACGCTCGGCACGCTGTTTCGCGCGGTTGGCATCGGGCGCGACGAAGCCACCAATTGGCGCGACGCGCTCAAGGAAGTCATCACCGAAGAAGACGATATCGCCGACAACATCAATCCGGAGGAGCGGCGCCTTCTCCTTCGCCTCATCCGCTTCTCGAGCCGCACGGTTGAGGACGCCATGGTGCCGCGGCCCGACATCGTCGCGGTCGAGGAGGGGGCGAGCCTCGATGATGTGCTGGCGCTGGTGCGCACGCACGGCCACACGCGCATGCCGGTGTTTCGCGAGTCGCTCGATGACATCGTCGGCATGGTCCATCTGCGCGACGTGATCGGCTTCTGGGGCGGCGACACGCCGTTCTCGCTCAAGGAGATCGCGCGCAAGATCCTGTTCGTGCCCTCGTCGATGCCGGCGATTCAATTGCTTTCCCAAATGCGCGCCTCGCGCACCCACATGGCGATCGTGGTCGACGAATATGGCGGCACCGATGGCATCGTGACGATCGGCGACCTCGTGGAGGAGATCGTCGGTCAGATCGAGGACGAGCACGATGTCGCCGAAGCACCCGAGATCGTGGCGCTGCCGGATGGCGGCTTCGAGGCTGATGCCCGCGCGGGCGTCGAGGCGCTTGAAGAGCGGCTCGGCCTCGATCTGCTGGACGAGGAAGAGGCGGAAGACATCGAGACGCTGGGCGGCCTCGTGGCTGATCTCGCCGGCCGTGTGCCGCGCCGGGGCGAGCGCATTCGCCACCCGCTCGGCATCGTCTTCGAAGTGCTCGATGCCGACCCGAGGCGGATCAAGCGCCTCCGCGTGCGCCGCGAGGGCGAGGCGAACCCGCCCAAGGCGTGACGCTCGTCTCCACGCTCGATCGTGCGAGCCATTGGCTCACGGCCTTCGCCCCCAAGGTTGCGGCGCTCAGAGGCTGGCGCCGAATCATCGTTGCGCTGTTGCTCGGCGTTTCGCTTGCGGCCACCATGCCGCCGGTTCATGCGCTGCCGCTTTTTCCGGTCGCGCTCACCGGGCTCCTGTGGCTGATCGGGGGCTCGCGCTCGCTGTTTTCTGCCTTTGCAACCGGCTGGTGGTTCGGCCTCGGCTTCTTCATCGCGGGGCTTTATTGGATCGGCTTCGCGCTGATGACCGATCCGGAGCGCTATGGCTGGCTGGTCGTGCCGGCGGTGGTCGGTGTCTCGGCCGGGCTCGCGCTCTTCTTCGCCATCTCAGCGCTCATCCTCCGCATCTTGAGGCTGGAAGGCATTTGGGGCGTGCTTGCCTTCGCCTCGGTCTGGGGCGCGCAGGAATGGATTCGCGGCCATATCCTTTCGGGTTTTCCGTGGAACCTTGCGGGCTCGGCCTTCAGCCTCTCGGTCGCGATGAACCAGCTGGTCGCGCTCATCGGCGCCTATGGCGCGAGCCTCGTGCTGGTCTTCGCCGGCGCGCTGCCCGCCTTGGCCTCGAGTTCAGGCCCATGGTCGCGCCGGCTCGCGCTGCCGAGCATGATCGTGCTGCTGTTCGTTGTCTGGCTCGGCGGCACGATCCGGCTCGCCGGCGCGCCCGACCCGGCGACCGACGATACGAACGTCATGCTGCGCCTCGTGCAGCCCAACATCTCTCAGCAAGAAAAGTGGCGCGGTGATGCGCGCGGCGAAATCGTCGCGCGCCATTTGGATCTGACCAAGGCACCGTCGGCGACCCCGATCTCGCTCGTCATCTGGCCCGAGGCCGCGATGCCGTTCGTGCTTGACGAGGATCCGGCGGTGCCGCGCTATCTGGCTGAGTCTGTGCCGGCGGGCGCGCTCCTGCTCACCGGCGCGCCACGACGCGAACTCGATGACGGCGACGTGCGACGCGCCTGGAACAGCGTGCACGCCATCAGCGCCGACGGCCGGATGATCGCACGCTATGACAAGCATCATCTCGTGCCGTTCGGCGAATATGTGCCGCTCCGCAAGCTGTTCGGCTTCGAGAAGATCACCGCCGGCTCGCTCGATTTCAGCGAGGGCCCCGGGCCAGCCACTATGTCCCTGCCCGGCATCCCGCCGCTCTCACCGCTCATTTGCTATGAGGGGATTTTTCCTGACGGCGTCATTGCGCGGGATGGCCCGCGACCGGAATGGCTCCTCAACATGACGAACGATGGCTGGTTCGGAATCAGCTCGGGGCCTTACCAGCATCTGGCCTCGGCCCGCTTGCGCGCCATCGAGCAAGGCGTGCCGATGGTGCGTGTCGCCAATACCGGAATTTCGGTGGTGGTCGATTCGTTCGGGCGTGAGCGCGCGCGCCTCGGGCTCGATCGGTCGGGCGTGATCGATCAGCCATTGCCGAACGCCCTCGCCTCACCGCCGCCCTATGCCGTGGTCGGCGACTGGCCGTTCTACGGGCTACTGATTGCCGCATTCGGCGCGGCGCTTCGCAAGTGCTGGCAGGTGATGCGCCGGGAGCGCAGCAAGAGAACCTAAATTCCATCGACTTATTTTATTGATCTTATTTCCTGTTCTTTTCACCCAATTGACATTGTAGATTGCGTGCGGTTGGCGGGACTGCTATCGAGAATCAACTTCTCGTGATCGAACAACCGAGTGCCGGACGGCTGAACGGCAGCCCATCGGCATGGACCTTGGAATGGCGCTTCAACCAAATCCAGTTGACATACATGTCGGCAGGCGGCTGCGGCTCCGCCGTACCTTGCTGGGCTACAGCCAGGAGAAGCTCGGCAGCCTGCTCGGCCTGACCTTTCAGCAGGTCCAGAAGTATGAGCGGGGCACCAACCGAATCGGCTCGAGCCGCCTCTACAAGATCTCAAGCGTGCTCGATGTGCCGGTGTCGTATTTCTTCGAGGGCTTCGAAGAGGCCGAGGGTGGGGTGGCCAAGGCTGCACTTCCATCCGGCCTCGCCGAGGAGCCGGCGCCGTTCGAGGCGAGCCCGATGGATCGGCGCGAGACGCTCGAGCTCGTACGTGCCTATTACAGGATCGAGGATCCACTGGTGCGCCGACGTGTATTCGAATTGATCAAATCGCTTGGCCCAGCCCGTGTGGCGGGCGAGCCACAGGGCGTGTCCGGCGCCGCCTCCGAAGAATCTCCGCCGACGCCTTCCGACGCTTGACCCGCCTTGGGCCGCGCGACCATAGTGCGGCCTTCCTCGACCACCGGCGCATATCCGCTGGGCCGCAGGCCCGCCGGTCGTCGGCCGTTTCCTATTCGCAGCATCGGGGGCCCGCGTGTCACTGAAGAATTACCTGTTCACCAGCGAATCCGTTTCCGAGGGCCACCCCGACAAAGTGTGCGATCGCATCTCTGACGCGGTCGTCGATGCTTATTTGACGGCCGATCCCTATGCGCGGGTCGCGTGCGAGACGCTGGTCACCACCAATCGCATCGTGCTGGCCGGCGAGACGCGGGGACCGGCCAGCATCACCAAGGATCGGCTGGAAGACGTGGCGCGCGAGTGCGTGCGCCAGATTGGCTATGAGCAGGAAGGCTTCCACTGGGCGCGGGCCCATGTCGATGTCTACGTTCATTCGCAGTCAGCCGACATCGCGGTCGGTGTTGATGCCGCCGGCAACAAGGACGAGGGCGCGGGCGATCAGGGCATCATGTTCGGCTATGCCTGCCGCGAGACCGAGGTCTACATGCCGGCGCCGCTGCATTTCTCGCATGCGATCCTGCGCTCGCTCGCCGAGGCGCGCCACTCCGGCGCCGAGCCCGGCCTGGGGCCAGACGCCAAGAGCCAGGTCACGCTCGAATACCGTGATGGTAAGCCGGTGCGCGCGACCTCGATCGTGGTCTCCACCCAGCACGCCGCTCATCTGTCGCAGGATGATGTGCGCGAGATCGTCCGGCCGCACGTGCTCAACGTGCTGCCCAAGGGTTGGATGTGCCCGGAGAAGGAATTCTACGTAAACCCGACCGGCCGATTCGTGATTGGCGGACCCGATGGCGATTCGGGGCTCACGGGACGGAAGATCATCGTCGACACCTATGGTGGCGCGGCGCCCCATGGCGGCGGCGCGTTCTCGGGCAAGGACCCGACCAAGGTGGACCGCTCGGCCGCCTACGCCGCGCGCTATCTTGCGAAGAACATTGTCGCCGGCGGCTGGGCCGATCGCTGCACCATCCAGCTCTCCTATGCGATCGGCGTGGCCAAGCCGCTCTCGGTCTATGTCGACACGCATGAAACCGGCAAGGTCGACGAGCAGAAGCTCTCGAAGGCGCTGATCAAGGCGATGGACCTGTCGCCGCGCGGCATTCGCGAGCACCTCAAGCTGAACCGGCCGATCTATGCGCGCACCTCGTCCTACGGGCATTTCGGTCGCGCGCCTGACCCCGATGGCGGTTTCTCGTGGGAGCGGCTCGACCTGATCGAGCGGCTGAAGAGCGAGCTTCACTGAGCGCACCTATCGGCGGCATCCTGGCGGCGTGAGCGAGGTTCAGCGCTTCGTCTACGGGCGGCGTCGCGGTCACAAGCTGAGGCAGGGGCGGCTTCAGCGGCTGGAAGAGCTGTTGCCGTGCCTGGAGCTGAGCCTGCCCGAAACGCCGGACGCCCCGGTTCAGCCGCTTGGCCTGTTTCCACCGGGAACGCGCGAGGTCTGGCTCGAGATCGGCTTCGGGGCCGGCGAGCATCTGATCGCCCAAGCCAAGGCGCATCCCGAGATCGGCTTCATCGGCTGCGAGCCCTTCATCAACGGCGTGGCGAGCCTCGTTCAGCACGCCGGCGAGGAAGACCTCGGCAACATTCGTGTCTATCGGGATGACGCCCGACTGTTGCTGCACCGCCTGGCGCCGGCCTCGATCGGGCGGATGTTCATCCTTTACCCCGATCCCTGGCCCAAGACCCGCCATCACAAGCGGCGCATCGTCGGTCCTTCGACCCTCGATCGTTTCGCGGCCGTGCTTGCGGATGGCGCCGAGCTTCGCCTCGCCACCGACCATGCCGACTATGCCCGATGGATGCTGCGATCCCTGACATCCCATCGGGCGTTTCGTTGGCTGGCCAAAGGCACGGCTGACTGGCGCGACCGCCCGGTTGACTGGCCCGCCACGCGCTATGAAGCGAAGGCCCTCCGCGCCGGTCGAAAACCTTTCTATTTCCGCTTCGAGCGCGTGGCCCGTCCGGCCTCGGGAGCCGGAAACGGGGCAGATTGGCCTTGAAAGCCCGGGTTGCGGCGCGTATTTTCGCGCTGTGGTTTTTGACAGACTTGGCGGTCGGGACGGGGTGGGCGGTGGCCCACTTTTTTGTTTGGCCCGCAACCGCTGATGCCGCGCGGGATCGATGCGACCGACGCAGAGGATCGAGGAATTGATCAGCCCAAGCCTCGCCGCCATGGGATACGACGTTGTGCGGGCGAGACTTTCAGGACGCGACCGGCCGGTGCTGCAGGTCATGATCGAGCGCAATGACCGCCAGCCGATGACGGTGGAGTCTTGCGCCGAGGCGAGCCACGCGATTTCCGCCATCCTCGACGTGGAGGACCCGATTCGCGGCGCCTATGTGTTGGAGGTGAGCTCGCCCGGCATCGATCGGCCGCTGGTGCGGCTGGCGGATTATGAGCGGTTCGCCGGTCATGTGGCGCGCCTCGAACTGGCCGCGCCGATCAACGGGCGGAAGCGTTTTCGCGGGCGGCTTATGGGGATAGAGGGCGAGACGATCCGCCTGATCGACGATGATGGGCTTGGGGCGGCGATCGATCTGCCCTTCGCGGCGATCGAGAAGGCCAAGCTCGTATTGACCGATGAGCTGATTGCGGCGACGCGGGCGGAAAGCAAGGCATAGAGGCGAATGATGGAAACCGTGGGACTGGCCCGGTTCGAGCTTCTCCAGGTGGCTGACGCGGTGGCCCGCGAAAAGGGCATCGACCGCGACCTTGTGCTCGATGCCATGGAGCAGGCGATCACCCATGCGGGTAAGCGCAAATACGGCCAGGAGCACGACATACGCACCGAAATCGATCGCAAGACCGGTGAGATCCGGCTCATGCGCTTCCTCGAGGTGGCCGATCCGATCGCCAATGAGGCGACCCAGATCGACCTCAAGACCGCGCAGGAGCGCAACCCGGCTGCCGAGGTCGGTGACTTCCTTGCCGACCCGCTGCCGCCGATCGATTTCGGCCGCATCGCCGCGCAGACCGCGAAGCAGGTGATCGTGCAGAAGGTGCGCGAGGCTGAGCGGGCGCGCCAATATGAGGAATACAAGGATCGCGTGGGCGAGATCGCGAGCGGCTTGGTCAAGCGCAGCGAGTATGGCGGCCTGACGGTTGATCTCGGCCGCGCCGAGGCGGTCGTCCGCCGCGAAGACCTGCTGCCGCACGAGAAATATCGCAATGGCGACCGGGTGCGCGGCTACATCTATGACGTTCGCCGTGAGCCCCGCGGGCCGCAGATCTTCATGTCACGCACCCATCCGCAGTTCATGGCGAAGCTGTTCGCGCAGGAGGTGCCGGAAATCTATGACGGCATCATCGAGATCAAGGCGGTGGCGCGCGATCCCGGCAGCCGCGCCAAGATCGCGGTCATCTCGCGCGATTCCGGCATCGATCCGGTTGGCGCCTGCGTCGGCATGCGTGGCTCGCGCGTCCAGGCGGTGGTGAGCGAGCTTCAGGGCGAGCGCATCGACATCATTCAGTGGTCGGGCAATCCCGCCACCTTCATCGTGAACGCGCTGGCGCCGGCCGAGGTGAGCAAGGTGGTGCTGGACGAGGATTCGCGACGCGTCGAGGCCGTGGTGCCGGATGATCAGCTGAGCCTGGCGATCGGTCGGCGCGGCCAGAATGTCCGGCTCGCCTCGCAATTGACCGGCTGGAGCGTCGATATCCTGACCGAGGCGGAAGAGTCTGAGCGCCGGCAGGAGGAGTTCCGCAGCCGCTCGCGCATGTTCATCGAGGCGCTGGACGTCGACGAGGTCATTGCCCATCTGCTGGTGACCGAAGGTTTCTCGACCGTCGAGGACGTCGCCTTCGTGTCGATCTCGGACCTCGCCTCGGTCGAAAGCTTCGATGAGGAGATCGCGGGCGCGCTGCAGGAGCGCGCGAAGGAATATCTCGCGGAGCAGGAAGCGCGCTTGACCGCACGTTGGCGCGAGCTCGGTGTTGACGAGGCGGTCGCGGCGCTGCCGGATCTGAGCGCTGCCATGCTGGTTCGCCTGGGCGAGAAGAATATGAAGACGCTGGATGATGTGGCCGACCTCGCGGGCGATGAGCTGATCGAACTGCTCGGCGACCTCGCGCCAAATGCCGAAGAGGCCAACGCCATCATCATGGCGGCGCGGGCGCATTGGTTCCCCGAGGGCACGGGCGGCGACGGTGTAACGGAGGCCACGAAATCCGCATGATGGCGGCGACTGCAATCGAGCCGAAACCGGGCTCGTGCCGGCGCGCACCCGCCGGCGAGGGCGAACGGCGTTGCCTCGTTACGCGCGAGGCGGCGCCGCGCGAGGGGCTCGTGCGCTTCGTGATTGGCCCGGAGGGCGGGGTCGTGCCGGACGTGGCGGAGCGTTTGCCTGGCCGCGGCCTCTGGGTCAGCGCCACTCGCGCGGCCATCGAGACGGCGGCGACTAAGGGTCTGTTCGCCAAGGCGGCCAAGGCACCGGCCCGCGCGCCGGCGGACTTAGCCGACCAGGTTGAGCGGTTGCTGCTGGAACGCGCGCTCGGGCTGCTCGGCTTCGCGCGGCGGGCGGGCGCCTTGGTGTACGGGTTCGAGCGGGTGACGGCGCGGCTTGAGGCGGTTGGTGTTGCCGTCTTGATCGAGGCAGCGGATGCGGCGCCCGAGAGCGCGGCCAAGATGAGCGCGCGCGCCGGTGCGTGCCGCATCGTGCGCCTGTTCTCGCGGGACGAGCTTGGTGGCGCCTTGGG
>Ga0194132_10007969_pt1 | contig 15406 bp, 7 predicted proteins | sample TA2KigOf80mmetaG_FD_148612 | JGI IMG/M metagenome (GOLD analysis project Ga0194132, IMG submission 148612) | Freshwater microbial communities from Lake Tanganyika, Tanzania - TA2015054 Kigoma Offshore 80m | ecosystem: Environmental > Aquatic > Freshwater > Lake | place: Tanzania: Lake Tanganyika...
GAGGTATTGACAATCGCGCGGAGAAGGTGTAAGGTGAAGATCGAGCCGCACCCGCCCTTGATAAGTGTCAAGCAAGAATCCAGGCTAAAGTGTCAAGGATGTGTCCGGTCGCGCACGCCGCCGGGGGACCAATACGCTCTCCGCGCGAGCGTGATAACATCTACAATGCTCGGTGCGCCAGGCCCGGCCCCGAACCCAAGAGAGGAGTTCAAAGCGAAAGCAATGAGCTTGCATCGAATCAGAATCGCAACGTTATTCGGGTTGTCGTGTCTGTTGGCACCCGTGCTCCATGGCCAGTCGGACTTCGGCGCCATCCTGGGAACCATCACGGATGGGAGTGGCGCAGTGATCCCGGGCGCCCAAGTCAGCGTTACCAGGCAAGACACCGGTCTTTCCCGCACGATGGTCAGCACGGCGGCCGGTGAGTACAACGTCACGAATGCGGCGCCCGGTCCGTATACGGTCACCGCGGAGATAGCCGGTTTCAAGAAGTACGAGCGGACGAATGTACAGTTGCTGGCGCGTCAGATTCTGCGTGTGGACATCGCCCTGGAAGTCGGCGAGACCGTTGAGAAGGTGACGGTCAATGCCCCGGTCGTTCCGGTGAACAGCGAAAGCACGACCATCAGCGAGAGCATATCTCCCACTAAGCTGAAATACAACCCTTGGCAGTTGGCGAACAGAGCCATGCTGTCCACGTTGGCCCACCAGACTCTGGCCGCGACCGGGGCGGGAGGAGGCCAATGGAAAATCAGCGGCGCCCGCGACAATCAGGTCCGAGTCGCCGTGGATGGCCGGGTAGTGTTAGATGCTTACGCTCTGCCTCTGAACATGGTGCAAGAGGTGACGGTGACGCACGTCAACGCCAATGCGGAGTATGCCGTGCCCGCTACCATTAGTGCGACCAGCAAATCCGGAACGAACGAATACCATGGCGCGGCGGAAGTGTTGGTGGAGCATCTGCGGCTCAATTCCATAGGTCCCAACTACGCCCCGCGTCCACCTGCCAAGGGAAACTATTTCAGCTCCTTCAACGCCGGTGGACCAGTCATCATCCCGGGACTATACCGCGGCCGAGACCGCGGCACTTTCTTCATCGTCGACTACGACAGGAGAAAGAGCGGCCTGCCGTCGAGCGCTGCCTTGAGCAACTTCCCGACGGTAAGAATGCGGAGCGGCGACTTCTCGCAATTGCGGACAGCGGGCGGCGCATTGATTCCGATCATCGATCCATTGACCGGCCGGCAGTTCGAGGGAAACGTCATTCCGGCGAGCCGCCTCAGTCCGGTTTCCCTGAAGATCCAGCAACTGATTCCCGAGCCCAACCGCGGCGCACCGGAAGCCACCTTGGCGAACTGGGTCGGATTTCAAACAGGGATTGACCGGCAAAACAGACAGTTCCTGCGCCTGGATCACAAGATTTCGGACAAGGACACCATTAACTTCGCTTACAAGCGATATTTCGACTATGGCAGGCGCGACGTGCAGAACGGCAACTCGGGCTACATCGAGCAGCAACTTGCCACGTCCTACGCCTTCACGGAAACGCACGTCTTCAATTCGCGCACCGTCAACGAGTTCCGGTTCGCCTACGATCGCCTTTGGCGGCCAACGATCAACCGCACCAACGGCCAGGAGATGGTGAAGCAATTCGGAATACAGGGCATCGATAGCAGCCTCGATTTCACCGGCATGCCTGACGTTCTAGTCAGTGGCTTTTCCGCTGCTTTTCAGCGCTGGAATCACACCATTCTGACTACGGACCGCTTCGCCTATCTCAACAACCTCACGCATTTTACGGGCAGGCACACTATCAAGTCGGGGTTCAACTACTATCATTTACCGAATCGAGTGGAAGGCACGACCGGCAATGTTTTCGGTACGTACAATTTCAGCGGACGCCTTACGAGAGGTGCGCTCGCCACGGCGGGCAACTCCTGGGCGGATCTGTTGCTGGGATACCCCGACTCCACGAGCCGGATTACGCCGCGAGACGCCATCTTGCCGGTGAATTTCGCGCTGGGAGCTTACATCCAAGACGACTGGAAGATCACGCCAAGGCTGACGCTCAACTTCGGGCTCCGCTACGACCTGGAGGGCGCGCCGCGGGACCGCAATGGTCTGTACTACAGTTTCAATCCGAAGACCGGAGCGATCGTATTGCCCGACGAGAACGCCAAGAGCAAGGTGAGCCCCTTGTTCAACCGTCTGATCCCACTTGAGACGGCCAGCCAGGCCGGGTACCCTGCGCACTTGGTGAGAACCGACAAAAACAACTTCGTGCCCCGCTTGGGTTTCGCCTTCCGCCCGTTCAACAATGCGAGGACGGCGATCCGAGCGGGTTACGCGATCTTCACGTCGGGGAAACTCGCGAATCTGCAAAGGGATGCAAGTTCGGCCCAACTCCAGACCGCGGGCCCGTTTTCGTTATCCGAGACCTTCCAGAATACCCAGCCGGGTGGGGGCACGGTGGGTCCGCCGGCGCTGAGTTTCCCAAATCCGTTCCTGGCCGGCCAGGGCTCAGCCGCGGCGTCCTACGGAATCAGCTTCCTAACGCCTGACTACAGCGACGCATACATGCAACAGTGGAACCTCACCTTCGAGCAGGAAGTCATGAAGACGGCCGTGAGGCTCTCGTATGTGGGCAGCAAAGGAACCAACACGCTATGGTCCCGCAACATCAACCTGCTCCGGCCGAGCAGAACCCCCTTCAATATCTCGGGGTGCGGCGTCCCGGGTCCACGGCCCGGCCCTACCTGCCGGCGTAACTATTACGGATTCAGCAGCGTGGACATGATCGACGGTGGCGGCAACGACCGGTACAATGCCCTGCAGGTCGAGTTCACTCGTCCTTTTGCGAACGGGCTTCAGTTCGGCGGCGGCTGGATCTGGGCCAGTAAGATGACCGATGCGGACGTGGCAACGCGTCCATTGGGCGTGGTGGGAGTCGATCCGTATGACCGGTCTTACGGCAGGGGACCGGAGAATCTGATACCGCGCCATCAATTCAAGTATGACCTCACCTGGGAGCTTCCCTTTGGCAGGGGCAAGCGCTTTCTGGGTTCGGCTTCCGGCGTGTTGAATCAAGTCGTAGACGGCTGGGCGTTGTCCTATCTCGGGAGATCCATGTCGGGTATGTTGTTCAGCGTGACGTACAGCGGACCAGATCCATCGGGAACCGGGACTTTCGGCGGTCGTGCCGACCGGATCGCCTCAGGCAAGGTTTCCAACCCTTCGACTACGAACTGGTTCGACCCGTCGGCGTTCGTGATCCCACCGTGCGGCCCGCCCGACCCCAACTTCCCGGGCGTCTCCTGCATGCCGATCGGACGCTACGGCAGCTCCGGGCGCAACATCTTGAATGGGCCACAGTTGAGCGCCACCCGGAACGAAGGAGTCAACGATTTCCTCTCCATCTTCAAGAGCTTCCCCGTGTGGCGCGAAAGGGCGAACCTCCGGATGTTCGCCTACCTCTGGAATCCGTTCAACCAGTACTATCCGATTTTGAACACCAACTTGTCAGATGCTCAGAATGTCGGAAAAGTAACTTTCACGGGGCGCCGGACGGTTCAACTTGGCGCAAAACTCATGTTCTGAGTCTGCGTCATGCAGCGGCGGGCCCGAATCAAGCCAGAGCCGGAGCGATCACGTTGCCGTGGACATCGGTCAGCCGGTACTGCCGCCCCTGAAACGGATAGGTTAACCGCCTGTGATCGAGTCCCAACTGATGAAGGATCGTCGCCTGTAGGTCGTGCACGTGATACGGTTGGTCCACCACGTGGTAGCCGAAGTCATCGGTGCGGCCGAGCGTCTGGCCGCCTCGGACTCCTGCGCCGGCCATCATCATCGAAAATGCTTCGGCGTGGTGATCGCGCCCTTCCTTGCCGGGAGTGTTGCCGCGCCGCACCTCGAACATCGGCGCGCGCCCGAACTCGCCGCCCCAAATCACAAGAGTGGAATCGAGGAGGCCCCGCAGCCGAAGGTCCCGGATCAGCGCCGCAGCGGGCTGATCGGTGATGGCGCAGTGGCGGTTCAGATTCTTGTGCAGATCGTTGTGATCGTCCCACGACGAGTGATAGAGCTGCACGAAACGCACCCCTCGCTCCACCATGCGCCTCGCCAGCAGGCAATTGGAGCCGAAGGTGTGCGTGGGTTCCTTCCCGATGCCGTACATTTCGAGAATCTTCGCCGGCTCCCGCGAGAAGTCCAGCAGATCGGGCGCCGCGGTCTGCATCCGGAAGGCCAGTTCGTAGGCCGCCACCCGCGACGCGATTTCGGAATCGCCGGTGGCCTGAGCGCGTTCTTCATTCAGGCCGCGAATCAGATCGAGCCGGCCGCGCTGCATCTCGGCGCTCACACCCTCGGGGTTAGAAAGATGCAGCACCGCATCCCCCTGATTGCGGAAGCTGACGCCTCGGAAATGAGACGGCATGAAGCCGTTGGACCAGTTGGCTGCCCCGCCGCACACGCCCTTGCCTTGGCTGGTGGATAGCATGACCACGTATCCAGGCAAGTCGCGGCACTCCGAACCCAGACCGTACAACACCCACGAGCCCATCGAAGGGCGTCCGGCCAGGATGCTGCCCGTGTTCATGAGGAACTGCGCCGGCGTGTGGTTCGCGTTGTCGGTCCGGAACGACCGGATGACGCACAGATCATCGGCGCACGCTCCCAGGTTCGGCAGAAGTTCCGAAAATTCCAGTCCACTCTTGCCGTACCGCTGAAACTTGCGTGGACTCGCCATGACGCGCGCCGAGCCGCGGATCAAGTCGTCTTTGAGGTCCTTGATCATCGACTGCGGCATCGGCTCGCCGTGATGTTTCTGCATGAGCGGCTTTGGGTCCAGCAGATCGAGTTGGCTGGGCGCGCCCGACATGAAGATGAAGATGACGCTCTTGGCCCTTGCCTTGGCGTGCGGGAGGCGAACGAGCAGAGGATCGGTTGCCGAATCCTGCGCCAGAAGCTGGTTGAGTGCGATGGCGCCGAGGCCGGCGGCCGTGCGGCGAAAGAAATCGCGCCGTTCGATATATTGAGCAACTCGCATGGCAATCACTCTCGCGTGAAGAACTCGTCGGTATTCATCAGGCCGCTCGCCAACATGGACCACGCGGCGGCCACGAAACTCTCGATCCCGTCTACATAGGAAGGGGCCAGCGCCGCCGCGCTCGCGGGCAAGCCCGCCAGCCGCGCGGTCTCCCGTTCGAGGTAGCTCGACGTGCGATCGATCTCGCCCGCTGAAGGGGAGCGCCCGTAGCACAGCCGGAAGGCAAGGTCGAGGCGAGCCCTGGTCTCGGGCGGCGATTCGATCAGGACGCGGCGGGCGAGCGCCCGCGCCGCTTCCACGAACACCGGATCGTTGAGCAGCGTGAGGGCCTGCAGCGGCGAATTAGAGCGTTCCCGGCGCGCGCACATCAGATTGGGATCCGGCGCGTCAAAGGCGAGCAACTGCGGGTACGGCGCGGTGCGTTGCATCTTGGTGTAGAGTCCCCGGCGATACCGGTCCGGACCGGTGGACTCCACCCAGTCCGCATATAGAGACTCACTGGTAACGCCCGCCGGCTGCGGTGGGCGGACACTCGGACCGCCGATCGCGGGATTCAGCAGTCCGCTGACGAACAACGCGGCGTCGCGAACCGATTCCGCAGGGATCCGGAATCGCCCCTGGCGCGCCAGCAGGGAGTTGGTGGGGTCGGCTGTGTCGAGTTCCTTGCGCCGCGCCGATGCCTGCCGGTAGGCCGACGACCGAACCACGGTGCGCAGCAGCCGCTTGAATCCCCAATGCCCCTCGCGGAAATCCATCGCCAGCCAGTCGAGCAACTCGGGATGCGATGGACGCGCACCTTGGGTTCCGAAGTCATCGGGCGTGGCCACGATGCCGCGGCCGAACAGGTCCTGCCAGACCCGGTTCACCACTACGCGCGCGGTCAACGGATTTTCGGGGGCGAGCAGCCACCGGGCCAGCGCGAGACGGTTGCGCTTGGCATCCGATGGCAGAGGTGGAAGGGCAGAGGGCGTATTCTCTTCCACGGCGATCCCGCGGCTTCGGAAGTCGCCGCGAAGATGGATGAAGTTGTCGCGGCGGCGATGGGCGCGTTCCACGATTGACGGCGCTTGCGTCATCGGCGGGTATTCCTTGTTGAGCGCAACGAGCTTCTTCGACACTTCGGCCAGGCCAAGGCGCTTCCAGGTCTCGGGGTCCACCACCGAACCGCGGCCCAGGAACATCTCCTGCATGTGATCCCGTTGACGCTTGGTACGGCCATCGTGCGGCAGGTACAAGACGGAGAGCCCTTCGAGTTGCCCCCCGCCGTAGCCCTGCTCCCACTGCAAGCCGAGCAGTTCGAGTTGCCGTTCCCACACGTGGTCTTTGCCGGGGTTGTCCGCGGCCCAGCGGACCTTGTCTTCCCACGTCTGCTGCAGCCGTGCGATGTCGGCGGCCACTGGATCCAGCAGTTCGCCGCGCTTCTTCTCATACTCCGGTCTGCGCCGGAGCCAGTCTCCGGATTCTCCGGGCAGGGGCGCGTCGAGGTTCACCTCATCGGCATTGTTGAAGAACGCGTAGAGCTCATAGTAGTCGCGCTGGGAGATGGGATCGTATTTGTGGTTGTGGCAACGCGCACAACCGACGGTCAGCCCGAGCCAGGCGAGACCCACCGAGTTGGTGCGGTCCACCACCTGCTCGACGCGCTCGGCTTCAATGTCAGCGCCGCCTTCGCGGTTCGACAAGGTGTTGCGGAAGAATCCGAGTCCGGCGCGATGCTCCACCGTAGCGCCCGGTATCAGGTCGCCCGCGATCTGCCGCATGGTGAATTCGTCGAAGGGCATGTCGCGATTGAACGCGTCGATGAGCCAGTGCCGGTAGCGCCAGGCGTAAGGGCGGGGGAAGTCGCTCTCGTTGCCTTCGGTGTCGGCGTAGCGCGACAGGTCCAGCCAACTGCGAGCCCACTTCTCGCCGAAGTGCGGAGATCGCAGAAGCTCTTCCACCAGGTTCTCGTAGCGATTCGGATCGTGATCGGCGAGGTAACGCTCCACCACGCCGGCGCCCGGCGGAAGGCCGATGAGGTCGAGGTGCAAGCGGCGCACCAGTGTTGCCGGATCGGCTTCGGGCGACGGTTCGATCCCGCGATCTTCGAGTTTCCGCAGCACGAACGCGTCGATCGGATTGCGGAGCCATCCGGTCTTCCTTACTTGGGGCGCCTCCGGCCGCCTGGGCGCGACGAAGGACCAGTGTGCGGGTTTAGCGGTCTCCTTGGTTCGCGCGGCGGCGGTCCAAGCGGCGCCGCTATCGATCCACTCTTTCACCGCGGCGATCTGAGCGGGCGTCAGCCGTGGACCGGCCGGCGGCATGGCGAGCTTCGGATCGAGCCCGGCGATGAGTTTGTAGAGGCGGCTTTGCTCCGGGTTACCCGGCGTGACTACCGGACCCGAGTATCCGCCTTTCGTCACGGCCTCGGGACCGTCCAAACGGAGTCCGCTCGACTGCACCGCCGGTCCGTGGCACGCGTGGCAGCGCTTCTCGAACACCGGCAGAACATCGCGCGCGAAGTCAGCGCCAAGGGCGCCCTGCGCCGATAGCGTGACCAAAATGAGCCGGCTTGCCGGGACTAGCCAGTTCGAAAGCACCATCGACAATTCTCCTCTGAGTTCATCCAATCGCCGACCTGGGCAAACCGGTTCACTTGCTCTCCTCGAGGCGGCTCGCGATCAGAATATCAGCCTCAGCTTCATATCCATGCGGCGACTGGCCGCCTTTTCCAGATTGTACGTATCGCCACCTCCATAGGTGGCGCCAATCACACCGGCGCCCGGAACCGAGATGTTCGCATCGGGGAAGTGAAAGTTCGGGTGATTGAGCAGGTTCGAGATCCCCAGCATGTACTGTAGCTGGAAACGTTCGGTAATGTGAAACATCTTCGACAGACTGATGTGATGCACATGAAGCCCCGGTCCCTCGAGCACGTTAAGCCCCGAATTGCCGAAGCGGCCCGGCTGAGGCGTGGCAAAGGCGTTGGTGTCGAACCACCGGTCGATGGTTCGTTGGCCCGGTGGTAGGTTGCCGTTTGCGATCCGGTCCGGAATGCCGCCGAACGAGTTGGTGTTCGAGGGATCGGCGCCTGAGTACGAAGGGCTGAAGAACGAGCCGGTCTGGAAGTAGGAGAGATAGTACAGTGTCCATCCCCCGACGATGCTGTTCACGGCTCCAGGCGCGGACGCGAGGTATGACCGGCCTTTGCCGAACGGGAGTTCGTAGGCCGTATTCAGCGACACGCGATGCCTGGCGATGAAGTTGTCGCGATTCCAGAACAACGGAGCATACGGATTCTGGAGATTCAACCAGTCATGAAGATTCGATGACCAGGTCCAGTGGCCTTGGAACGTCAGTCCTCGCCCGAACTTCCGCTGCGCTTCGACGGCAAGGGCGTTGTAGGTGGACCTGCCATTGCTCCTCGCCAGGCTGGCATTGACGAACTGCGGATACGGACGGCGGGCCGCCGTGAAAGGAGTCAAGCTCGGCTGCGGTTTGTTGATCTGGATGTTGTAGTTCAGCCCGCGCGACCGGGAGCCGACGTAGGAAAGGCGGAACCCGATGTCCTTCCACTGATGCTCCACGGTCGCGTTGAACTGGTGGATCATGCCGTTCCTGGTCCCCAGCGGAAATCCGAACACGCTTTGCGAAGGGACGTTTCCGGAGCCTGAGGGATACGGGTTGGGGAAAGCGAACTGCGGCTGGTTGTTCCGGAATTCGTTGACGAACGTTTCGGTCAACTGGAACGGTCCGCCGCCCTGCACGCGAGCGTAGCGGCCAATGGTCTCGGTGTAGATACCGTAGCCGCCGCGAAGCACGGTCTGGTTCTTGACGCGATAGGCGGCGCCCATACGTGGCGCGAAGTTGGTCCGTTCCGGATTCCACACCGCCTGTCCGCCGGTAACGGCAACCGTCTTCGGATAGAGAGGGCTCACGCGGTTCAAAACGCCCTGGGGTACGATCAAGTTGCCGTTTTGCGGACCCAATTGAACATCAGTCCGTCCTCATAGGTAGGCGCTCCGAAGTAGTCCCACCGGAGCCCGTAGTCGAGCGAAAGGCGGTTGTTCACCTTGAAAGTATCTTGCACGAAGAGGCCGAACTCGTAAGCTTGTAGCGTGCGGTTGACCAGGGGATCCAACCGCACGCTGGTGCGCGGAATCCCCAGAAGGAAGTCACCGTAGGCGTGTCCGGTGACGGATCCGTCGAAGCCGAAGACTCCGTAGGTGCCCTCGGGAATGGCGCCGTTGAAATTCGAGAACGTGCGCAGTTCGCCGCCGAGCTTCACCACGTGGCGTCCGATGTTCCAGGTGAGGTTGTCGGCGAAGTTCCACGTCTTTTCGTTGAGACCCGGTCCGCCCGGGCGGACGAAGAGGCCGGAGTAGCCGGTAACGTTCATCCTCGGAAATCCCTGCGCGCTGAGACCGCGTGGATTCACGCCCTGCAACCCGATGAGCTTCACGACATCGTCACCCTTCCTGGGTGTGAAGCCGTCCACCGTTTCGCCGTCGTTGAACTTTTCGTTGTAGAGTCCGAACTTGAAGGTGTTGACCAGGCGCGGCGAAAAGACGTAGGTATCGGTCACGGCAATGTGATGGTTGTACCGCAGGCGGGTCCACTCGAGTCCCGGATAGCTGCCGGGCAGAACATAGAAGAACCAGTTGGTGGCATACCTGCCGGAGAGCGAGTGACTGCTCGAGAAGTTGTGATCGACCCGGCCGGTGATGTACTCAGCGCGGTAGAGGTCCTGGGGATAGATGAAACGGAAGAAGAAGTTGTTGTTGAGTTGATTCGGGCCGCCGGTATTGGGCTTTGGAAAGAACGCGTCCTGCGTCTTGACTGTCACCGGGCTGAAGCGCGCCGCTGGGATGGTGTTGTTGGGGAATGGCGCGTCGTTGAGAGGATCGCGGATCAGGCGGCCCGCCGGCAGTTGGCCGAAGTCGCCCGAGCGGAAACGCTCGGTGGGGACGCTGCGCAGGAAGAACGATTTGCTCGGCCACCGTACGGCGTTCCAGGAGCCGAAGAAGAAGGTCTTGTCGCGCACGATCGGGCCGCCGATCTGTCCTCCGAAGGTGTGGATCAAGGTTTTGGTCTTCTGGTCTTCGAAGAAGTCGCGCGCGTTGAGCGCCGAGTTCTCCTGGAAGTAGTAGGCGCGGCCGTGAAACTGATTCGTGCCGCTCTTGGTGGTCATGTTGAAGTTGCCGACGCGGCTGTACTCGGCTGGGCTGTTCACCATCACGGCCTGCAACTCGGCGGCGTCTTCAAGATTGTTGATCTGATTCACGATGCCGTCATTGGTGACGCCGTCCATGCCCTCCTGGATCTGCGAAGGCTGCTGACCGGCGAACCGGACGCCGTATCCGCCCATGGGTGACTGGACCAAAGGGAGCGTGGCCAGCATCGTGTTCGGATCGAAGAGATTGCTGACTAAAGGAAAGTTGTCATAGCGCACGTTGGTGAACCCGCGCTGGATCTTGGCGCCTTCGGTCTCGATCACCGAGGCGTTGGCGGAGACTTGAATTTCGGTGGCCACCTCTCCGAGTTCCAACGTCGCGTCGATGCGCCGGATCTGCCGGCTCTCGAGGATCACGTTGGAGGCGACGAACGTCTTGAACCCTCCCTTCGATACCGTGACCCGGTAGATTCCGCGGCGCAGGCTGGCGATCTCGTACTCGCCGTTGCCGTCAGTGTTCAGTTCGCGCGAAACGTTGGTGAGTTGCTCCGCGATGACCACCCGGGCCTCGGGAATCGAGGACCCGGAAGAGTCCCGGACGGATCCTCGGATCGTGGAAACATCGGTTTGGCAAACAGCGGGCAGTTGCGAGAGTGACAAAAGGGCGATGAGCGTTCCCAGTTTGCGGTGCATTCTATTCCTTTCTCGGAACGGACTATGGTGTGATTGAATCACACGAGACTTCCTTTGTCAACGCAAAAAAGTTCCCGGGCGGCGAATTCGCGCGGCCCCGGCCCCGGAATGAGAAAATAAGCGGAACATGGCTGCGGTTGCGGACAATTGGCTACGCTCTGTCCTGATGGCGCTGCATCGGATCCGGCCAGCGACGAGGACCGCCCTGGTGGAGGATACCGGGCTCAACGCTGCCAGTGTGAGCCGCGGCCTTCAGGTACTGCTGGACGCCGGTCTGGCCGTCAAAACCGGCGAACTCGACTCGATCGGCGGCCGCCGCAGCGAGACTCTCTCGCTCAATCCGGAGGCTGGCTATTTCGTGGCCGTGGATCTCGAAGGAACTCGTGTCCGGTGCGCCCGCACCGACATGCTCGGAGACGTGCAGCGGATGTGGGAAGCGCCGGTTCGCCCCGAAAAAGGGATTTCGCTGACCCAGGTCCATCGCGGCATCGAATCGGTGCTTTCGGGCCTCACCTCGGCCGCCGCACGCAGGGTGCTCGCCATCGGCGTCAGCTTTCCGGGCCTCGTCGATTCCTCCGGGAGGTTGACCGCCGTCAACCTGCATTGGAAGGATGTTCCATTGGAAGAAGAGTTGGCGCGAAGGCACGGGCTGCCTGTCTACCTCGAGCAGGACTCCGTCACCGGCATCCGTGCCGAGCAGGTTGACGGACCGGCGGCGGGGGCTCGGAACTGGATCTACCTGCTGGCAGGCAATGGTGTCGGCGTGGGACTGGTGATTGACGGGCGCTACGTTCACGGAGGCCGCGGAATGGCGGGCGAGATGGGGCACGTCGTCATCGAGCCGGAAGCAGCCGATCTGTGCCAATGCGGAAATCGGGGCTGTCTCGAGGCGATCACGTCGAGTCCGAATATCGTTCGCCAGTACATCGAGCGCACCGGACGCCGGCCGATGGCCGCGGAGGTAACGGAAGTCTTCAGCCGGGCGCGTCAGGCGGATCCCGCGGCAGTGGAGGTGATCGACCGCGTGGGCCGCGCCTTTGGGTTGGCGTTGTCGCACGCTGTCAGTATTCTCAATCCGGAACTGATCTTGCTCACCGGAGATATCGTTGGCGCGGCCGACCTGATTATTCCGCGGATTCAGCGAGAGCTGGCTCAGCGCACGCTTCCGCAGTTGTTGGACAACCTCACATTGTGCGCGAGCAGGCTGGGACCCGATGTTCGGCTTCGCGGAGCCGCCACTCTTGCGTTTGACCGGATCGTGAACGGCCCGGACTGGCTCCCGCAACTGTGCCGAAAAGGAACGGGGTTCGCTGGCGGGGACTCGATCATTCCGCGCTCCCAACAGGCCAGTAGGCGATCGCTTCGGCGATCTCACCGAGATGGCGGCCGTTCCAGGTGACATCGGCCAGAGCCGGCAGAGAATGCGTGGAGAACACGGCCGGGAAGCTCACCTCCAGATCGCACTGCCAAACCGCCTTTGCGGGAACGGCCGACTCGGCGCGATCGGGACGGCCTCATGATTCGTCACCTTCACCGTGAATCGGACCCGGCTGCCCGGGCTGCTGTTCAATGTGAAACCGGAATCCGCTCCACTCGAACGCTTCGCCGCGATTCACGGTCGCGTCAAACTGGATCGCCCGCTCCACCGTCCAGGGCATCTCGAAGCGTTCCGGGTGCTCCAGTCTGAATGCCGCCGCAGCGGCGCATGTTGGAAGCGATTCATCTGGGGAACCCAGGCGAGTACTACACGATCTGGCGACCCATTGGCGCGCGTAAGGCTCGTAGATCGTGAGGTTCGCTGACGGAAACTCGAGCGTTCCGCTACCAACCGATGGCGGATTCGTCGCGGCCCGGCGCCGCACCGGCTTGCAGCGTCCCAGCGGAGCGATCGAAGAACACGGCGCGAACGCTACCAATGCCGAGCGTATCGTGACTGGTGATGACGTGCCCCATCCTCGCAAGAGCATCGCGCGTCGTTTGCGGAATTCGTCCGCTCAACGCCAGATTCTTCCCCACCGCGTTGGGATAGCGGTACGCCTTGAAAGCTTCGGTACGGAACCACGGCTGCTCGAGCGCGGTCTGCACGTCCATTCCGAAGTCAGCCATGTGAATGAAAAACTGCAACTGAGCCTGAGGAATGGTATCGCCGCCCGGCGTACCGAAGACGCCGAACGGCTCGCCGTTTTTCAGCGCGAGCATGGGACTCCATCCGGTGCGTGGAACCTTGCGCGGCGCGAGGACATTGGCATCGGCGGGATCCAGTTTGAACAGGGGCATCCAGTTATTGAGGAAGAAGCCGCCGCCGGGTCCGTCGATGTACATCATGTTGCCGAATCCTCCGGAAACGGAGGAGGTGATGGAGACCATGTTCCTCTCGGAATCGATCGCACCCACCCAATCTGTGTTGCCGCCCGGCTTGATCTCGCCGCGAGGCGCAGGATCCAGGGCACGGTCCGCCCGCAAAGCTGCTCGCCTGGCGGCGGCGAACGGCTTCGACACCAGGAGCGGCATCGATTCGGGGAAGCCCCGGTCTTCGACGCTCCAATCTCGGTCGGCGAAGGCCAGTTTCATGGCTTCCGTTACGTGGTGGATGTAGGCGGGGGAAAGGTGACCCAGGGAGCGAAGGTCGAAACCCTCGAGGATGTTCAAGGTTTCGAGGCCGATGTGATCGAAGGACCACTGGGGCCCTTCGTAGAGTTCGTAACCTCGATAGCTGGCATGCAGGGCAGGGCCTTCCCGGGCGGCAAAGGCGGCGAAGTCGTCCTCTTCGAGCAGACCGCCGTGCCGCTTCAGCCAGGCGGCGACTCCACGCGCGATGGGTCCGCCATAGAAGGCTTTTCCCCCGTCTCTGGCGATCAGCCGCAGAGTGTCCGCCAAATCGGGTTGGCGCAACCGGGTGCCGGCGGGCAACGGCTTGCCGCCCGGATACCACACTTTGCGCGTGGACTCGTACTGTTTCATGCGGTCCTGCAATCCGTTCAGCAGGCCCTCAAGGTAAGGCGTCACTGCGAATCCGCGTTCGGCCAATTCGATTGCAGGTTCGATCAGCTTGGCGCGCTGGAGCTTTCCATATTTTTGAGACGCCGTGAGCAGCGCGGATACCAGACCCGGCACAACCGGCGCCAGCGGCCCGTCAGCGGGTAGTCCGCCCCGTGTCTGATCGAATCGGGAGGGCGTGGCATTCCTTCCCGACCATCCAGAGCCATCGATGCAATACACCTGCCCGGTGCGCGCGTGGTAGATCAAGACCATTCCGTGTCCGCCGATTCCGGTATTGCCCTGCTGCACCACCGACGCGACGAACGTGGCGGCCACCGCCGCATCCACCGCGTTGCCACCCTGCTGGAAAATGCGCGCGGCAGCCATGGAAGCAAGGGGATGACCCGTCGCGGCGGCCCAGTGGGTGGCGAACACCGGCGCCTTCCAGGTTTGCGAGGAGGCGACCGGCATCAGCAGGGCAGCGGCGAAGGCCGTGAGTGAGATGGTTCTCGACATAATGATCATTTGGAATGCCAGGCTCTCACCAGTAGGCGATCGCTTCAGCGATCTCACCGAGATGGCGGCCGTTCCAGGTGACATCGGCCAGAACCGGCAGAGAATGCGTGGAGAACACGGCCGGGAAGCTCACCTCCAGATCGCACTGCCAAACCGCCTTTGCGGGAACGGCCGATTCGGCGCGATCAGGCGCGATCGTGACGCCGGCCACGGAGCGGAACTCCAGGCGGCAGGCTCGCGGGACCGCCTCATGATTCGTCACCTTCACCGTGAATCGGACCCGGCTGCCCGGGCGCACGCGCACTTTGTAGGGATAGAACTCGACCCACTGCCGGTCCATTCCCATGCTTGCTTCCGGCCGGCCGATGATCGCTTCGAAGCAACCTTGCCACTCGTCCATCCATGCCCGCCAGCGTTCGACCGCCGCGCGATCGCACACAACCGCTCCGCCGTGCCCGGTGAGCAGGAAGTCCGGCGAGTGCGCCAGAATCTGGCGCGGCATGTCGCCGTAGCTCGAAACCGGAGTCCGGTTCTTCGGGATGAAGGAGTAAACGAAATCCCGCTTCTCGCGAAAACTGACGCCGGAGATGTTATCGCCCACCGAAAGAAACACCTTGCCGTCAGCCTCGAATCGGATCAGGTGATGGTAGAGCGTCTGCCCGGGCTGCTGTTCGATGTGAAACCGGAATTCGCTCCACTCGAACGCTTCGCCGCGATTCACGGTCGCGTCAACGGGGATCGCCCGTTCCACGGTGCAGGGCATCTCGAAGCGTTCCGGGTGCTCCAGGATGTCGCGCAGTTCCGGCGAGCAGGCGACTTTCGTTCCGTAACGCGCGCGCAAGGCGGCATATCCGGCCAGGTGATCGTCATGGTAGTGCGTCGGCAGGAACCACTCGACGCGCTCGACGCCCAATTCGCGTTGGAGGTACGGCGTCAGGTTGTCGATGAAGCGATGCGGATTCGCCGCGATGGGAGCGTTCGACACATATCCGCAGTCGATCAGGACTGCGCCTCCCCGATCA
>Ga0194132_10007972_pt1 | contig 15402 bp, 10 predicted proteins | sample TA2KigOf80mmetaG_FD_148612 | JGI IMG/M metagenome (GOLD analysis project Ga0194132, IMG submission 148612) | Freshwater microbial communities from Lake Tanganyika, Tanzania - TA2015054 Kigoma Offshore 80m | ecosystem: Environmental > Aquatic > Freshwater > Lake | place: Tanzania: Lake...
GCTCTATGGCGGCGATGAGGAGCTGCTCCGGCCGCTGCGTATCGACAGCGTCGGCCTCGCCTATGGGTACGCCACGCAGGCGCTCGGCTTTCGCATCAATCGCCACGAGGGCAAGCTCACCGGCCTCGCCGCCTATGGCAAACCCAGTGCCTTCGAGCGCATCGCCGCGCACTTCAGGGTCGATGAGCACGGCCAGGTGCGAAGCGATTTTGCCAGCAATCCGGCGCTCAAGCAGTTCATGGTTGAGACCGCGTCAGGGGTTTCGCGCGAGGACATGGCAGCTTCGATCCAGGCCGTGCTCGAGCACTTCGTCCTGGCCTCGGTGCGCCATCTGTTGGAGCGGCACAGGCTGCGTCACCTTGGCCTCGCCGGCGGCGTGTTCGCCAATGTCAGGCTCAACCAGCGTCTCGCCGAGGAAACCGGGGTCGATGAGGTGTTTGTCTACCCGGCGATGAGCGACCAGGGCCTCCCCGCCGGCGGCGTGCTGCAGTTTCTGTTGGAGCGCGATGGGCTCGAGCGCTGGCTCGGGCAACGCTATCGGCTCGACCATCTCTATCTCGGCCGGGATTTTGACGCTTCAGCTGACGCAGCCCTCGGCGGCACGCCGGGGCTCAAGAAGATTGCCGACGACGCAGTGGAGACCACCGCGCAGCTGTGCGCGGCGGGCAAGGTGGTCGGGCTCTATACCGGCGGCATGGAATACGGCCCGCGGGCGCTGGGTGCGCGCAGCATCATGGCGGGACCGGCCGACGCCTCGATCAACGATTCGCTCAACCAGCGCCTCGCGCGCTCGGAGTTCATGCCATTTGCGCCGGTCGTGGCGGCGGAGGATGCCGACACGGTGTTCCACCTCCCGGCTGCATCTCGCTACGCCACGCGCTTCATGACCATCACCTGTAAGGTGCGCGAGGAATGGCGCACACGTATTCCTGCAGTGGTGCATGTCGACGGTACGGCGCGGCCGCAGCTGATCGAGCGCGCGGTCAACCCGACCTATTATGACATCGTGAAGCGCTATCAAGCGCTCACCGGCCTGCCGGTCATGATCAACACGAGCTTCAACGTGCATGAGGAGCCGATCATCAACACGCCGGCCGAATGCGCGCGTGCGCTGCTGGACGACCGCATCGACTATGTCGCGACGCGACGCGGCGTCTATGCCCGCTTATGAGCGCCTTCAGCCCGACAGAGCAAAAACACCGAGCGCGTGCCGCTCGTGATCTCGCGTCGCAAGACCCGGTAGCCGGCGGCCTCGACGATTCGGACAAGCTTGCGCAAGGGATAGTCGCGCCAGCCGATCTCCCAGCGATGATTTTCCCAGGAATCGCCCCTCGGCGCGGGAAAGCGCCTCAGGAAATGCAGCTTGCGGAAGAGGTTGACGCGCGGCCGGTGCGGGTTGAGATGAAGCGAGAGGCCGAGCTGCGGCCCCTCATAAGGCACCGAAAGCACGAGGTAGGGCGCCCCGGTCGCGCGCAGCGCGGCCAGAACGGGCGGCACCTCGGAGAACGCAAGATGCTCCAGAGTCTCGCAACAGAGAATGGCGTCGAAACCGTTCAGCCTCGCAGGCTCGAGTGCGCGGAGGTCGGCCTTGATGTGCGCCACCGCGCCATCCCGCGGCGCGTCGCCCGCATGATCGAGCGTGGTCACCTCGTAGCCCGCATTGCTGAGCATGGCGGTGACCAGGCCGAGATAAGGCCCGATCTCGAGCACCCGCTTGACGTTCAGGGGCGTCAGCAGCGCCACCTGCAGCCATTGATGGACGATCCGCTTCTCACTGTAGTAGGCATGCCAGCCTTGAGGGCTGCGCGGCGTGGGCTCGTGATTGGGCATGAAGGGATTCGGGATTGGCCGATGGCAGAGAATTGCGAGCATAGCGGAACGTTAAGGGGCGCGCGACGCGCATGCTGATCAGCACGGAATTGTGGCTCATCGCGGCGGCGGTCGGGGCTTGCGCCCTGCCGATCACCATGTTCCTCACCGGGCGCGTGCGCAAATACCTGCTGAGCCAGGGCATCCTGGATGAGCCGGGCGAGCGCTCGAGCCACACGGTGCCGACGCCGCGCGGCGCGGGCCTTGCCGTGGTGCCGGTCACCATCGTCGCGCTCGGCGTGTTGCTCACGACCGGTGCGATCTTCGCCGGCATCGCCGGCTGGATGATCATCGCCGGCATGGCGGTGCTCGCCACGATCTCGTGGATGGACGATCAGCGGGGCTTGAGCCCGCTCGTCCGTTTGATTGCGCAGGCCGGCTGGGTGGTGCTCGGTCTTTGGACGCTTCCCGGCGATCGCATGATCTTCAACGGCGCTTTGCCGCTGATCGTCGATCACGTGATCGTTGCCGTGCTTTGGCTCTGGTTCGTCAACGTCTTCAATTTCATGGACGGCATTGATGGCCTCGCGGGGACCGAAACCGTGACCATCGGCATCGGCCTCGTGCTGGTCGCGCTGATTCAGCCGGTGCTGTTTTCGCTCGGCAGCATCGGCTTCGTACTGGCCGGCGTCGGGGCCGGCTTCCTGCTGTGGAACTGGCCGCCCGCGCGGATTTTCCTCGGGGATGTCGGCAGCGTGCCGCTCGGCTATCTGATCGGCTGGGTGCTCATGTGCCTCGCGGTCCAGGGCGCCTGGACCATCGCGCTCATCCTGCCGGCCTATTATCTCGGCGATGCCACGCTGACGCTAATCCTGCGGCTCAAGCGCGGCCAACGCATCTGGCAGGCGCATCGCGACCACTTCTACCAGAAGGCCGTGCGCGGCGGCATGAGCCATCGCCAGGTCACGATGCGCATCGTGTTCCTCAATATTGCGCTGATCGGCTTTGCGGCGGTCGCCGCGATCGGGCCTGATGGCGGCTATGTTGGCCTGGCCGGCGCGGTCATCTTTGTTGGCCTGCGTCTGTGGTATTTTGGCCGGCGACTCAAGGAACCCGGCATTGGCCATTAGGTTTCCGCGCATCAATCGCACCTACGCCGTCGCGGTGCACGACGTGCTGGTGGCGGCTGCTGCCTTCGTGCTCGGTCTCCTGCTGCGCCATGGTGCCGACAATTTCGGCGCCGCCACCACGGGCTTCATCGTCGAAGGCCTGCTGCTTTTCACGGGAATCGCCGTCGTTGTGTTCTGGCGCACCCGCATCTACCGGGCGCTCTGGCGCTATTGTTCGCTCCGCGACGTGATCGAGCTGGTCAAGGCGGCGAGCCTCGTCGTCCTGATCTTCCTGCCGGTGCTGTTCGCGGTGACCCGGCTCGAGGACTTCCCGCGCTCGAGCCTGGTCATCATCTGGATTCTTCTGATGCTGCTTCTGATCGGGCCGCGCGTGGCCTATCGCGCGCTGGTCGAGCGCAGCATGGCGGGACTGTTCGAGCGAGCCGAGCAGGCGCGCGTGCCGGTGCTTTTGATTGGTGCAGGCACGGCGGCCGATGAGTTCATCCGCTCGACCACGAGCGGCGGCTCGAGCGGCTATCGCGTGGTCGGCCTATTGGATGACGACCCGAAGAAGAAGGGCGCGAACATCCGGGGCGTGCGCGTGTTCGGCACGCTCGACATGCTGCCGGATGCGCTGCGCAAGCTGAAGCGCCAGGCGCTCCGCCCGCAACGCCTGATCCTGACCGATGAGCAGCTCTCGCCCGACAAGGTTCGTGCGCTGCTCGTGGCGGCCGATGGCTCCGGCCTTGCCTTCGCGCGCCTGCCACGCCTGACCGACTTTCGCACCGACAAGGGGCAGGCGCTCGCGCCGAAGCCGATCGCGATCGAGGACCTGCTCGGGCGGCCGCAGACCGTGCTGGATCGCGCCGGCATGAAGGCGCTGGTGGCGGGGCGGCGGGTGTGCGTCACCGGCGCCGGCGGCACCATCGGCGCCGAGCTCTCGCGCCAGATCGCGGCGCTCGGGCCGGTCGAGCTCGTGCTGATCGACCATGCCGAGTTCAACCTCTATGCCATCGACGCCGAGATTGCAGGCGAATACCCGAATCTGCCGCGCCAGGCCGTGCTTGCCGATGTGCGTGAGCGGGCGCGCGTCGAAATGACCTTCGCGCGCTTGAGGCCGGAGCTCGTTTTCCATGCGGCGGCGCTGAAGCATGTGCCAATCGTCGAGGACAACCCGAATGAGGGCGTGCTCACGAACGTGATCGGCACGCGCAACGTAGCAGATGCCTGCGTCGAAGCCGGCGTCGGCCTGATGGTCCTGATCTCGACCGACAAGGCGGTGAACCCGACCAGCGTGATGGGCGCCTCCAAGCGCGTGGCCGAGTGCTATTGCCAGGCCAAGGGCAGCGACCACGAGGCACGACGACGCACCCGCTTCGTCACGGTGCGATTCGGCAATGTGCTCGGCTCGTCGGGCTCGGTGGTGCCGCTGTTCCAGCGTCAGATCGCGGCCGGCGGGCCGGTGACTGTGACCCACCCCGAGGTCACGCGCTTCTTCATGACCACGCGCGAAGCGGTCGAGCTCGTGCTCCAGGCCTCGGCGCTTGGGGCGAGCGAAGTTGAGCCGCCGATCTTCGTGCTCGACATGGGCGAGCCGATCCGCATTGCCGATCTCGCGCGCCAGATGATCCGCCTCGCGGGGCGCCAGCCCGAGCGCGACATCAAGATCGTCTATACCGGCCTGCGCCCGGGCGAGAAGCTGCATGAGGCACTGTTTCAGGAAGGCGAGCATCACCAGGAGGCCGTCGTCGCCGGTTTGCATCGGGCCGTCTCACGACCGCTCGATCCCACGCTGATCGCGCGTCAGGTCGACGAGCTTGGCGCCGCCGCGCGTGCCGGCCTGACCTCGCGCGTGCTGGCGCTGATGACCGCGCTCGTGCCCGAATATCGCGCCGCCCCCACCACCCTCGGCCGCGCCGCCCCTTGAACGAACCATGACAGCGCCCATCCGCCGTGCCCTCCTTTCGGTCTCGGACAAGACCGGGCTCATCGATTTCGCCCGCTGTCTCGCGAATCATGGCGTCGAGCTGATCTCGACCGGCGGCACGGCAAAGGCGCTCGAGGCCGCCGGCCTCAAGGTGAAGGACGTCGCCGCCCACACCGGCTTTCCCGAGATGATGGACGGGCGGGTCAAGACGCTGCACCCGATGGTGCATGGCGGGATTCTCGCCGAGCGCAACAAGGCGGCGCATCGGGATGCGATGACCGCCCATGGCATCCAGCCGATCGATCTCGTGGTGGTGAACCTCTATCCGTTCGAGGCGACGGTGGCGAAGGGTGCGGCCTTCGACGACTGCGTCGAGAACATCGATATCGGCGGGCCCGCGCTCATCCGCGCCGCGGCCAAGAACCATGCCGATGTGACCGTGGTGGTGGAGCCGGAGGACTATGCCGCCGTGATGACCGAGATGAGCGCGCATGGCGGCGCCACGACGCCTTCACTGCGTCGCCGCCTCGCCATGACCGCGTTCGCGCGCACCGCGAGCTATGACGCCGCGATCGCCCGCTGGTTTGCGCAACAGGAGGGCGAGCTCTTCCCCAGGCGCTTTGCGCTCGGCGGGGCGCTGCGCCAGTCACTGCGCTATGGCGAGAACCCGCATCAGAAGGCGGCGTTCTATGTTACGGGCGAGCAGCGAGCGGGCGTCGCGACCGCGACTCAACTGCAGGGCAAGGAGCTCAGCTACAACAACCTGAACGACACCAACGCGGCGTTCGAGCTGGTGGCCGAGTTCGAGCGGCCGGCGATCGCCATCATCAAGCACGCCAACCCCTGTGGCGCGGCGACGGCGGCCTCCCTGGTTTCCGCCTATCGCGCGGCGCTGGCCTGCGACCCGGTGAGCGCATTCGGCGGGATCATCGCGGCCAACCGCGCGATCGACGGCGCGCTCGCGCGCGAGATCGGCAAATTGTTCGTCGAAGTGATCGTGGCACCGGCGGCGGATGAAGAGGCGCGGAGCGTGCTTGCCGGCAAGCCCAATCTGCGCCTCCTGGTCACGGGCGGCCTGCCCGACCCAGGCACGACCGGCCTCGATGTCCGCACCGTCGCAGGCGGGTTCCTGGTGCAGGAGCGCGATGCCGGGCGCATCGGGCCCGGCGACATCAAGGTCGTCACCCGGCGGGCACCGAGCGCGCGCGAGCTGGATGACCTGGTCTTCGCCTTCAAGGTGGCGAAGCACGTGAAATCGAACGCGATCGTCTACGCCAAGGATGGCGCGACGGTTGGCATCGGGGCGGGGCAGATGAGCCGGGTCGATTCCTCGCGCATCGCGGCGCACAAGGCGAGCGAGGCAGGGGCCGCGCAGACGCTGGCGCAATCGCCGGCCATCGGCTCGGTGGTCGCGTCCGACGCGTTCTTTCCGTTCGCGGATGGCCTGATCGCCGCGGCCGAGGCCGGCGCCACCGCGATCATTCAGCCGGGCGGCTCGGTGCGCGACGCCGAGGTGATCGCGGCGGCCGATGAGCGGGGCCTCGCCATGGTGTTCACCGGCCTCCGCCACTTCCGGCACTGAGGGTCTAACCTCCCGCTGTCAATCTCTCGTCGATCTCGAAGCGGCTCTGGATCGGCTTGTTGCCGTCGAGCCGCTGGCGCACGCGCTCACCAAACTCCTCCGCTTCCTTCTCGAGCGCGCGCCCGCCGGTCTCGAGATATTCCTTGGCGAATGCGTCGACGCCGAGCGCCTGAAACTGCAACACGTGCACCAGCTCATGCGCCCAGAGCGGCGCATTGGATTCGGCATCGTCCTTCGAGCGGAAAATGACGATGTCGTTCACCGTCATGGCGCCGACATCGGGGTTGAGCATGATGATCTCGGTGAGGCCGCCGATCTCTTCCGCCACCACCCAGCGCGCCTTGTCGAGCACCCAGGGCGTCGCCGGGAAATAGGGCGCGAGCGTCGCCTTGATCGAATCCGGGATCGGCCGGGCATGGGGCAGCGCCAGACCATGCGCGGTCTCGATCACCTGGCTGAGCGAGGTGACCGCGAGCGTCTTGCCCTCAGGCAGCGCGCGCGACAGCGATTCGAAGAGCTTGGAGAGTTCCTTGAGCGCGCCCTCGGCATCGCCCAGCGTGCCCTTGTCGTCGGCGGCCCGTACCGCGGTTGGCAGGCCGGTCAGCGCGAACGACACGAGCGCAACAAAGAGGAGCCGAGCACCCGTTTGGAAGTGGCGCATGCGTCTCGCCCCCATCATGGCTGAGCCATCCTGCCACGATGGGGGGAGAATGTGGCGGAAATAGAGCGCGGACTAGGCTGTGATCAGGGCCCGCATCTGCCGGTTGGCGACCGCGAGCCGCGCCAGATCGAACTTGGTGTCGCGCTTCAGCTCCTCCAGCATGTCGAGCGCGCGGGCAAGCCGCACCTTGTTGCTCTCGAGCCAGTCAGTCAGTCGATCGTCGGGCGAGCCCTTGGCCTCGGTCGCCTTGAGCACCGACAGGGTCAGCGCGCGCTGCTGGCCATGCGCTGTGCGAGCGCCGCGGGCACGCCGGCCGCACCGAGCGCGCCGACCCGCTGCTGGAGCGCGGCGGCATCCTCCGGCGCCAGCAGTCGCTCGATATTGGCCGCGAGCTCACGCACGCCGGGTGCGAACCCATCGACCGTGCCCATGATCTCGAAGCCAGGCTGGCGCGTGCGCAGGAACCAGAGCGTGCCGTGCTCAAGCAGATGATGCACCTCGGTGAGCAGGCCGATCTGCAGCTTCGCCGGAATCTTGGCGTCAAGCGCCTCGATGCTGTCCCACAGCTCGCGCATGCCATAGACCTGGCGCGCGGTGACATAGGCGCGGATGACGTCGCCCGCGCTTTCGCTGGTTTCTTCCACCACCTCGACCAGGAAATGAGGCCCGCCGCGATTGACCAGCGAGTTGACCACGACGGTGCCGATGATCTCGCGACGCAGCCGGTGCTGGGGAATTGCGCTCGCGCAGCGCTCTCTCAACCGCTCGGGGAAGTAGCGCTCGAGATCGCCCTTGAAATAGCTTTCATCGAGCACGGGATCATCGTGCAACGCCTGATAGACCGCCGATTTGGCATAGGAGAGCAACACCGCGATCTCAGGCCGGGTGAGGCCCTGATGCGCCTGGTCGCGCTCAGCCAGCGCCTCATCGCTCGGCAGAAACTCGACCGCGCGGTCGAGCCGCCCGCGGCGCTCAAGGCCGCGAATCAGTCGGGCGTGCGATTCAAGCAGCTCGGGTGCTCGGGACTGTTCGATCGAGATGGTCTGGGTCTGCTGATAGTTGTTGCGCAGCACGAGGGCCGCGACGTCATCGGTCATTTTGGCCAGGAGCTGATTGCGCTGCTTGGCCGTCATGTCGCCTTCCTACACGACGGCATCGAGCAGGATCTTGATATTGACCTCGTGGTCCGAGCAATCGACGCCGCCGGAATTGTCGATCGCGTCGGTGTTGAGCGCGCCGCCGTTCAACGCATATTCGATGCGCGCGCGCTGGGTCATGCCGAGATTGGCGCCCTCGCCGATGATCTTGGCGCGCAGGGCCTTGGCATCGACGCGCGTTGCGTCATTGCTGCGGTCATTGGCGTCGGCATCGGTTTCGGTGCTGGCCTTGACGAAGCAACCGATGCCGCCGAAGAACAAAAGATCGACCTCGGCGCGCAGCAGGGTCTTGATCAGCTCGTTCGGCGTGAACGTGTCGCGACTGAGGCCAAGCGCGGCACTGGCCTCGGGCGAGAGCTTGATCGACTTGGCGCTGCGCTCAAAAATGTCGCCGCCGGCGGAGAGCGCCGAGCGGTCATAGTCTGACCAGTTGGAGCGCGGCAGCTTGAACAGGCGCTCGCGCTCGGCGTAGGAGCGCTCCGGGTCCGGATTCGGGTCGATGAAGATGTGGCGATGATTGAAGGCGGCCAAGAGGCGCATGGTGCGCGATTGCAACGCGCCATTGCCGAACACATCGCCTGACATGTCGCCGACGCCGACGCAGGTGAAACTATCGAGCGCGATGTCGCGGCCAAGCTCGCGGAAGTGGCGCTTGACCGATTCCCAGGCGCCGCGCGCGGTGATCGCCATCTTCTTGTGGTCATAGCCGGCGCCGCCGCCCGAGGCGAACGCGTCGCCGAGCCAGAAGCCGTATTCCGCCGAGAGCGCGTTCGCAATATCGGAGAACGTGGCCGTGCCCTTGTCGGCCGCAACGACGAGGTACGGATCATCGCCGTCGTGCCGCATGACGGATTTGGGCGGCACGATCGCGTCCCTGGCGCGATTATCGGTCAGATCGAGCATGCCGCGGATCAGGGTGCGATAGCACGCGATGCCCTCTTCCTGCACGGCATCGCGATTGCCGTCCACCGGCGGGCGCTTGACGATGAAGCCGCCCTTCGCGCCGACCGGCACGATGACCGAGTTCTTCACCATCTGCGCCTTCATCAGGCTGAGCACCTCGGTGCGGAAGTCTTCGCGCCGATCGGACCAGCGGATGCCGCCGCGCGCTACCTTGCCGCCGCGCAAGTGGATGCCTTCCATGCGCGGCGAATAGACGAAGATCTCGTAGAGCGGGCGCGGCAGCGGCAGCTCCTCGAGCGCGCCGGATTCGAGCTTGAAGGAGAGATAGGGCTTGAACGCGCCGTCCGCCGCCGGTTGGAAGTAGTTGGTGCGCAGCGTCGATTCGATGACATTGAGGAAGCGACGCAAAATGCGGTCCTCATCAACGCTGGCGACCTTGTCGAGCGCGCCGATGATCTCGGCGCGGACTGCGGCGGCGCCTTGCGCCCCGGCTTGCGCGGGGTCGAAGCGCGCGATGAAGAACTTTGCGAGCAGGCCGGCGAGGCGCGCATTGCGCACCAGCGTCTCTTCCATATAGGCCTGGCTGAAGGGAATGCGGGCCTGCCGGAGATATTTGGCCACGGCACGCAGCACGACCACCTCGCGCCAATTGAGCCCGGCGCACAGCACGAGCTTGTTGAAGCCGTCATCCTCGGCCTCGGCCGTCCAGACCTTTTCGAACGCCTGCTGGAAGGCCTCGCGCACCTGTGCGACATCGACCTCGAGGCCGCCCGCGAGCAGGATCGAGAGATCCTGAATCCAGACGCTCGCGGCCTCGCCCGCCGCAGCACCGGCGATCTTCACCTGATAGGGGCGCTCGGTGAGCACCCTGAGGCCCATGTTTTCGAGCGGCGGCAGAAGCTCCGAGAGCGCAACCGGCTGGCCGGCGCGAAAGATCTTGAAGCTGAGGCGCCCCGCCGCATCGTCGGTGCGGCGCGAAAGGCTGATTGAGAGCTGACCATTGGCGCGGGCGGCTTCGATGCGCTCGATATCCGCGACCGCGAGCTGGGGCGAGAAATCCTCGACATAGCCGGCCGGGAAGCCGCTGCCATAGCGGCGGTAGAGTGCCGTGCCAGCCTCTTCGCCATGGCGCGCGATCAAGGCCGCTGAAAGCTGATCGCTCCACGAGCGAATGATCTCGCCGATGCGCGCCTCGAGCTCCGCTACGTCGTAGGGTGGCGTACGGCCGGGCGTGGTATCGATCAGATAATGGATGCGGGCAAGCGGATGATCCGACACCTGCGCGGCATAGCTTGGGTTTCGGCCGGCAAAGGTCGCCAACATCAGCTGCTCGACGCGGCTCCTGACCTCGGTGTTGTAGCGCTCGCGCGGGACATAGACGAGGACCGAGACGAAGCGCTCGAACGGATCATGACGCATGAACACGCCAACCCGCCGGCGTTCCTCGACGCCGAGAATGCCAAGGCCGATCTCGAGCAGCGCGTCCGGATCGATCTGGAACAGCTCGTCGCGCGGATAGGTTTCGAGAATGTGCTGCAGCGCCTTGTGGTCGTGTCCGTTGGGCGCGAGGCCCGAGCGCTCCAGCACGCGCTTCACCTTGCGGCGCAGCAGCGGAATCTCGAGCGGGCTGCGGTTGTAGGCGGTCGAGGTGAAGAGGCCGACGAAGCGGCGCTCGCCGATGACGCGGCCCGAGGGCTCGAACAGCTTTAGGCCGATCACGTCCATCGGCACGCCGCGATGCACGGTGGACCGCATCGCGGTCTTGGTGACGAGGAGAAGGCTCGGCGCATGCACGAACTCGGCGATCTCGGGCGGCAGGCCTTGCGGTCCGGCGTCGAGCCCCATCGGGCGCACGCTCGGGTCGCGCAACAGGCCGAGGCCTGAATCCGGCACGACCTCGTACTGGACGGCGCCCGCGTCATCGGTTTTGACGGTGTAGTCGCGATAGCCGAGGAAGGTGAAGTGGTTGTCGGCGATCCAGCGCAGGAACGCCATGGTCTCCTGGCGCTCGTCCTCGAGCACGGGGAGCGTTGAGCGCTCGACCATGGCGATGACCTCGGCCGCCTTGCCGAGCATCGGCCGCCAGTCGCGCACAGCGCCGCGCACATCGGCCAGCACGCGCTCAATGCCTCGGGCCAGACCTTCGAGCGTCTCGGGAGAGCTCTTGAGATCGACCTGATACTGGATGAGCGATTCCGGCCTGACACCACCACTGGCGGAGGGATCGCCCACCGCGCTGATGACGCCCGTTTCATCGCGCAACACGCCCATGACGGGGTGCACGACCTGATGAACGTGCAGCCCTTCGCTCACCAGGAAGGCGGTGGTTGAATCGACCAGGAACGGCATGTCGTCATTGACCATCGCGACCACCGTGTGGTCGCTCACCCAGCCATCGGCTTCGAGGGTCGGGTTGTAGACCCGAATCGCCGGCTGGCCGGGCATGCGCTTCCTGGTGAGGCGCCAATGCGCCATCACCGCGCCATAGAGCTCGTCCTCGCTGCGCTCAGCGAGATCGAGCGCCAGCGCGCCGGCAAAATAGCGGCGCACAAAGGATTCGATCAGCACGCCCTCTTCGCCGGGGCAACGCTGGCGCACCAACGCCGCGACTCGGGCGATCTGTTCGGCCTTCAATTCCTTGTGTCTGGAGCTCAAATCTGCATCCTCCAATCAGGCCTTGGCAGCGTCAAATGCCGCGCCGCGCCCCGAAACCGGGACGCTACTTCGCGTTCACTGCATTGTGGTTAGCGAACCGCTAACATTTGGTTTCCCATTATGGCGCGGTCGGATGACGGCCCAAAAGCCCTCGACGCCTCGCGAGCGCGGTATGTAAGGTGTCGCGCTTATGTCATGATTGGTCTTCGAGTCGCGTAGAGGGAGCCGGCGGCCGTGCCGTCGGTCGGTCGATTCTCCGGGGGTGCGTTCAACGCAAGGGAGTGGAACTGATGGCGATTTCGGCAAATGAGTACCTCGACAACTTCATGACCGGGTTGAAGCGGCGCAACCCCGGCGAGACCGAGTTTCACCAAGCCTGCTACGAGGTTGCCTCGACGCTTGTGCCCTATATCGTGACGAAGCCGAAATATATCGAGGCTCAGGTTTTGGAGCGCCTGACCGAGCCGGACCGAGTCGTCATCTTCCGCGTGAGCTGGGAGGACGACAAGCAGAACATCCGCCACAACCGCGGCTATCGCGTGCAGTGCTCGAACGCGATCGGGCCGTACAAGGGCGGCATTCGCTTCCACCCCTCGGTCACGCTCTCGGTGCTCAAATTCCTGGCCTTCGAGCAGACCTTCAAGAACTCGCTCACCGGCCTGCCCATGGGCGGCGGCAAGGGCGGTGCCGACTTCAACCCCAAGGGCAAGTCGGACCATGAGGTGATGCGCTTCTGCCAGTCGTTCATGACCGAGCTGCACCGTTATATCGGCGATGACGTCGACGTGCCGGCGGGCGATATCGGCGTCGGCGGGCGCGAGATCGGCTACATGTTTGGCCAGTACAAGCGCCTCACCACGCGCTTCACGGGCGTGCTCACCGGCAAGGGCCTCGAATATGGCGGCTCCAAGATCCGCACCGAGGCGACCGGCTATGGCGTCGTCTACTTCGCGCAGAACATGATGAAGCAGGCCGGCACGGACATGGCCGGCAAGAAGGTGCTGGTTTCGGGCTCGGGCAACGTCGCGACCTATGCGGTCGAGAAGGCGACTCAGCTCGGCGGCAAGGTGCTGACGATGTCGGATTCGTCCGGCTACATCTACGATAAGGACGGCATCAACGCCGAGAAGCTTGCCTTCATCCAGGACCTCAAGGAGGTGCGCCGCGGGCGCATCGAGGAATACGCCAAGCAGTTCAAGGGCGCCGAGTTCCACGAGGGCCGGCCCTGGAACGTGCCCTGCGATGTCGCGCTGCCCTGCGCGACGCAAAACGAGATCAACGGCGCCGAGGCCAAGGCGCTGCTCAAGAATGGCATGAAGGTGATCTCGGAAGGCGCCAACATGCCGAGCGACCAGGACGCCATCAACGCCTATATCGACGCCAAGGTGCTCTACGGCCCGAGCAAGGCTGCGAATGCCGGCGGCGTTTCGGTCTCGGGCATGGAGATGAGCCAGAACAGCGCTCGCCTCTCCTGGTCGGAGGAGGAGCTGCAGAAGCTGCTCCTCAGCGTCATGAAGGGCATTCACGAGCGGTGCGTCGAGTACGGCACCGAGGGCAAGTACGTCAACTACATGAAGGGCGCTAACATCGCCGGCTTCGTGAAGGTGGCGGATGCGATGCTGGCGTTCGGCGTCGCCTGACCCTTTCCTGACCGATCGTGCTACAACGCCGCCGCAGCGATGCGGCGGCGTTTTCGTTTGGGGCGCAATTCGATGATCGTGGTGTTCGGCTCGGCCAATCTAGATCTCATATGGCGGGCGGAGCGCCTGCCGAAGCCTGGCGAGACCGTGCTCGGCGCGGCCTTTGCTCAGGCCGAGGGCGGCAAGGGCCTCAATCAGGCGATCGCGGCGCAGCGGGCGCGCGGCGGCGCCAGCGAGCCGGTTCGATTCTTCGGCGCGATCGGGGACGACGGCTTCGGAACCGCCTTGCGCGGCATGCTGGATCGGGCCGGAGTCGATTCGCGGGGCCTCGCGACCATTAGCGAGCCCACCGGCGCGGCCGGCATCATGGTCGACCGACGGGGCGAGAACGCGATCATCGTGGCAAGCGGCGCCAATCACGCGGCGCGTGCCGCTCAGGTGCCGGACGAGGCGCTCGGGCCGCAGACCGTCGTCGTGCTCCAGATGGAGACGCGGACAGACGAGACCGCCGCCGTCATCTTTCGCGCCTCGAACCTGGGCGCGCGCATCGTGCTCAATCTCGCCCCCGCCTTGCCGCTCGACGAAGCCGTGCTCCGCCGCGTGAATGCGCTCGTGGTCAATGAGGTCGAAGGCGCGATGCTCGCGTCGTCGCTTGGCCTGGCTGTCGATTCGCCGCTCGATCTTTGCCGCGCGCTGACCCACCGGTTGAGCGCGCGCGTGGTGATGAGCCTGGGACCCGAGGGCGCGATCGCAGCCGCGGGCCCGCTCGCCTGGCGCATCGGCACGCTGAACATCACGCCGGTCGACACGACCGGCGCCGGCGATGCCTTCGTCGGCGCGCTCGCGGTCGCGCTCGATGAAGGCCGGGTGCTGCCGGACGCGCTGCGTTTTGCTTCGGTCGCGGGCGGCCTTGCGTGCCTCAAACCGGGCGCCGCGCCCTCGATGCCCACGCGGGCCGAGATCGAGGCACGGCTCAGCGCGCTCGCGCCCGCCGAGTCGCTGTGATGGGCTTGCCGTAACTCTCGAACTTCTTCAGCACCCGCGCCATCTCGGCCTTGGAGAGCAGCGCAGGCTTGCCCATCTGGAGCGCTCGCCAATACATCGCCGCCAAGGTTTCGACCTCGACCGCGAGGCGGAGCGCGTCCTTCAATGACGTGCCGGCCACGACGAGGCCGTGATTGGCGAGAAGGCACGCCTTGCGGCCTTTCAGCGCCGTCAGCACATGGCGCGAGAGCGCCTCGGTGCCGAAGGTGGCATAGGGCGCGCAGCGAATATCCGCCCCGCCCGCGCCCGCGATCATGTAGTGAAACGCGGGAATGCCGCGCCGCAGGCAGGCGAGCGTGGTCGCAAACATCGAATGCGCGTGCAGCACGGCGTTGATCTCGGGCCGTGCTTTCATGATTCCGAGGTGGAAGTGCCATTCGCTCGACGGCGCGAGGCGGCCCCGCGGCGTGCCATCGTCATCGAGCGCGACGATGTCGCCCGGCCTGGTTTCGTCATAGGGCAGGCCGCTCGGCGTGATCAGAAGCCCGCCGGGCACGCGCACGCTCAAATTGCCCGCCGTGCCCTGGTTGAGACCGAGCGTGTTCATGCGCCGGGCGGTCTCGATCAGTGCGCGGCGGAGCGGCAGGTGATCAGCCTCGCGCGCCACGTGCTTCACTCGGAAACAATTTGGCCAGCCCTTCGGCCGAGGCCGCACAGACGCCGCGCTCGGTGATCAGCCCGGTGACGAGGCGCGCGGGCGTAACGTCGAAGCCGAAATTGGCGGCGCGCGCGCCCGGCGGCGTCACCGTCACCGTGACCACGCGGCCGGCTTCATCTCGCCCGCTGATCGCGGTCACCTCCGCCTCGCTCCGCTCCTCGATCGAGATCTCGCTTAACCCATCATCGATCGACCAGTCGATCGTCGTTGAAGGCAATGCGACATAAAACGGCACGCCATTGTCCCGTGCGGCGAGC
>Ga0194132_10007973_pt1 | contig 15401 bp, 10 predicted proteins | sample TA2KigOf80mmetaG_FD_148612 | JGI IMG/M metagenome (GOLD analysis project Ga0194132, IMG submission 148612) | Freshwater microbial communities from Lake Tanganyika, Tanzania - TA2015054 Kigoma Offshore 80m | ecosystem: Environmental > Aquatic > Freshwater > Lake | place: Tanzania: Lake...
AAATCGAGGTGATTCTACGCAATCACCGGGGGAACGGCGTTCGCCGACATCCTTGCCGCCTGAGAAAGAACGAGACGGAGTAACTTCGCAATGGCCTCCCTTCAATGCATCCACCCTTGCTTCAAGGGCGATTTCCGCCTATCATAACATTACCTAACTGGTCCCACCAACAAATCCCAGCACGCTCCCAGCGCTGTTTGTTGTCGTGATCCTCCCACCTGCTTGCGATGCCAATGGAAACACTCCTAGACCCCCTCGACAAGTGGGCTCGGCTCCAACCTGAAAAACGACTGTTCGCGTTCTTGGACATCGAAGGATCCGAGCGGGAATCGTATTGCTATGAAGCCTTTCGCGATCGCACGCTGCAAGTCGCCAGCGGACTGGCGCGCGAAGGCGGCCTGAAGAATGGCGACCGCGCCCTGCTCGTTTATCCGCCGGGTCTGGAGAGCATCGTCGCCTTTTTCGCGTGCCTGCGCCTCGGTGTCATTCCGGTTCCGGTGTACGCGCCAACGCCGTTGAATTTCCGCCCTGGGTTGGAAAAGCTCAACATGATCGCTCGCGACTGTTTGCCGAGCGTCGCGCTTACATCCACGGGTTACCTCCAGTCGACCAAGGAGCTTTGGGACGAAGCGGGGAATTCCGAGTTCCCGGCAAACCTGCGCTGGTTCCCGACCAATACGCTTCGAGACCCACAGCAAGCGTCCATCGCCACGACGCCGAACCCCATTCTTTTTCTTCAGTACACGTCAGGCTCCACAGGCGATCCGAAAGGCGTCATCGTCACGCATCAAAACGTGTTGCACAATTGCCGTGGCGTGCTCGATCATCCCCCGGTCGGCGTGGCCTGGCTGCCGCAGTATCACGACATGGGCTTGATCGGCAATTACTTGTTCACGGCGATCATGGGGGGCACGGCGTATGGAATGTCGCCTACGGATTTCCTGCGCCGCCCCGGCCTGTGGCTACGAACTATTTCGGAAAAGCGTGCGACCGCCGTCCCGGCGCCGAACTTTGCGTACGAGTACTGTTGCAATGAAGACAAGCTTCCACAAAAAGACTTGCAAGGTCTCGATCTAAGTTCGCTTCGGCTTTTGATGAACGGCGCCGAGCCAGTGCGTGCCGACACCGTCCGCCGGTTTCGCGAACGATTCATCCCCTTCGGATTGCCTCGCGAGGCATTCGTCGTCGCGTACGGATTGGCGGAAAACACGCTGAGCGTCACCTTGCACGGTAAACGCATTGTCGCCGTCAACAAACGGCATCTTCAGGAAGGCCGTCTTCGGATTGAAAAATCGACACCGCACAACAACAACCAGGTCGATCTGGTGAGTTGCGGCAAACCCATCGTCGGCGTCGGATTGCGCGTCGTCGATCCGGAAACGGGGAAACCGCTCGGCGAAAACCAGATCGGTGAAGTCTGGGTCGCCGGCAAAAGCAAGTGCGCCGGTTACTGGCAGAAGCCCGACATTAGTCGCGAAACCTTCGAAGCACGCCTCGCCGCCGACAAAGAATCGTATCTTCGCACCGGCGACCTCGGTTTCGTGAACGAAGAAGAACTCTTCATCTGCGGCCGAGCCAAGGACATGATCGCCTTGCGCGGCGTGAAGTACTATCCGCAGGACATCGAAGCGATCGTCGAGGCCACATTTCCCGACGCCGTGGGCGCCGGTCTCGGGCGCGTCGCCGCGTTTGGCGTCGCGGAAAACGGACAGGAAAGACTGGTCCTCGTCATCGAAATCCGCCGCCGCGATCGCATGCCTGATCCGGCCGCTATCGTCCGTTCCGTTCGCTCACGCTATTTCGTCGATCCCGATCGGATTGACTTTGTCGGGCCTCATTCGATTGCCAAGACAACGTCCGGAAAACTTGCGCGCGACAAGACACGTGCCTTGTGGCTGCGCGGCAAGCTGCCGATCCTGTCGAGCTATGCCCATCCACGCGCCGCATTGCCGAGCACCGATGGCTTGCACAAAATGTTTCAGCAGATTTGCGAGCTTTACAATCTGCAAGGAGACGAAGAGCTCACGCTTTCAGAAATCGGCATCGACTCGTTGACGATGGTGGAGGTTATTCTCGGCATTCAGCGATTCCTGGAGCAGCACGGCCAGGCGGACCTGGGCCGCAATGTGGACGCGCGCTTTCTGCAGCGATTGAAAATCTCCGAGTTGAGTGCGTTGGCGAATGCTTTCGCGCCCCTTGCGGCCGGCGCCGCGTTGCCGATCTCACCCGCCATACTGGAGTCGCTGCAAGCGGACCAAGACCGGGCCGAGCGTGAGCGAATGCAGGCGGGCGCCCGAATCGTGCCCGCGGAGCCGATTCCTACGCGCACGTGGAAGCCGCCGGAAAATGTGCTTCTGACGGGCGCATCGGGATTCTTTGGGCGTTTTCTGCTTCACGCCCTGTTGCAACGCACTTCGTGCCGCGTGTTCGCATTGTTGCGCGCGACCGACGCCGGGCATGGCATGCAGCGACTGGAACTGGCGCTGCGCCAGGCCGAGCTTCTGACGCCTCAGATACAACGCGCCCTGCGCGAGCGGGTGCAAGTCGTCTGCGGCGACCTGTCCTGCCCGAATCTGGACCTGCCGGCGGAATCATGGCAGATGCTGGCGCAGCGCGTCGACGCCATCATCCACGCCGGCGCCCACGTCAACTATCTGTTCAACTATGACGCCATGCAATCGCACAACGTGCTCGGCACGCGCGAGTTGCTGCGCCTTGCCTGGACCGGCTCTCCCAAAGCGTTTCATCTGATTTCCACGACGTTCATTTACGGCTGGACGACCAAGGCGATCCTGCTTGAACGCGACCATAATGAGGGCATGGAGAGCCTTGAATTCGGTTACGCGCAAACCAAGTGGGTGGCCGAGCAACTCGTGCATGAGGCGGCGAAGCACGGCCTGCCGGTGCGCATCTACCGCTCGGCGCTCCTGTCGGCGTCGAAGCGCGGCATCGGCAGCAACGAAGATATCGCGGTTCGCCTCGTGACGTTCATGATCAATCACAAGATGGCGGTCGATCTCCGCAACGATGCCGCGTTCCTGCCGGTCGACGTCGCAGCCGACAACGTCATCTCGATCTTCAAGCTCCCACGCACCGACGGCGATACTTTTCACGTGACGGCCGACGACTACCACAACATGCTCGACGTCACGCGTTCGATCAGCAAGCAATTTGGATACACATTCAAAACCTACAGCGTCGGCGATTTCATCGACGAGATGAATCGGATCTGCACCAAGGACGACCTGCTTTATCCGCTTCTGACTTTTTGCAATCGATTCTATCGCAAGATCGAAGCGATGGAGGACAAGCGTTACGACAATCGAGCCTATCGGAAGGCGCGTGCGGCATCCCGCGAAGCCCACTCGGACCCGACCCTGGACGAAACGGTGTCGTACATTGTCAAGCACATGATTCGCAACAACCTGATCCCACCGCCGCCCAAGACGAGCCATTGATTCGTGGGCGTACGTGTTCGTTTTTGGATGGAGAAGATTTTGGGTGGGATTGGCAAGCTGTACGCTACGTTCCTTGTTGCCCGCCGGCAACAGCCTGAAGCTCGGCTTCCAGGCGTTGCACCTGTTCGCGCAGGGGACGGATTTGCTCTTCGATCAATTGTCCCAGCGCCTCATTGAATGTGGGCTGATCCGGTTGGCTACTGACGGCATCGGCTTCGCGATCGGCATTGGAAATAGGCTTGAGCGTCCGCAAATGCTCGTGCACGATCACGCTGACCAGTTGGCCGACCGAAGGCTTTGCGCCGCTCGACGCCTCTAGCTGCGCGATCATGGCTTCAAGCGTCTTGACATCTTCCGCGCTGAGAGGCACGCGGCATATCTCGGTCGCGTCGGCAAGCGCGGGGCGGCCGCCGCTGGAACGGAGCCGCTTCACTAACTCGCTGCCAAGCGCGGCGAGCGCCAGCGGATCGAGGCTCGGCGATTGGGCCTCCCCCACCGGTTCGGCGCCGAGGGCCGCGGCGAACTCCTCTGGCTTGATCCGTCGTTGCGGCTCGCCTGAGGACTCAATGCGGCGAGCGGGTTTCCCAGTTACGATGATCTTCTTGGCCATGGCATCACCCATTTATTTGTCGAAGGTTCGTATACGGTAGAATTGGCCGTCAAACTCCACGACGACTTCGCCCTGGTTTGTTTCCCGGCCAAAGCGATGCAGAAAGCGCCTTAAGTTCGCGATGTTGGCTTCAAAGCGATCGGTGTCAATAAAGCAGTACACCAAGCGCGTCTTTTCCCACAAGATTTCTCCGTCGTCTTTCTCCCAGGTCCCATCGGCCGGTGGCAGAGCGGTGCAACCGCCGCCGATGCGGCTCAGGATTTCTCGCGCTTCCTTGACCCAGCCCTCGTGATTGAGAACGGCTCTGCCGTCTTTGTCGCGGTCGGGAATGTAGAGGCACAATCTCTGCGTTGAATACTCGTCCCCAGACCCGAGCTCCTTGGCGAGATCCATTTGCCGTCTCCGTTTTCACCTGATCCTTCGCCACAATTCCAGTATAGACTTTTTATAAAATAAATCAACAGAGCAGGTTACTTTATTTATAAAAAGTTCGGGAAGGCGCGGCGATCGATTCATTACTCCCCCAGGATTCGTTGCATTTCAGGAGAGGGGTGTGCGAGTGTGTGTGTGCAACGAATGCGCGCAGGTGACGTTTACTAAAGGAGTTACGTACAAGAAATGCGTTGCAGGCTCAATTCTGTGGCTTGCCAACGGGCTAAGCGCGAAGGAGCCGTTCGTAAATCGCCAGCGTCGCCGTTGCCATTGTTGCGGCGTCGAAGCGCTCCATGACGGCGATGCGGCCGGCCTCGCCCAGGCGACGACGCTCATCGGGGTGTTCGATCAAGTGTCGCAGCGCCGCGGCCAGGGCGTCGGGATCGTTGGGCTCGACAAGCAGACCGCCGCCCGTCGCTTCGATCAGCTCGACAAAGGCCCCATGCCGAGGCTGCACGACCGGCACGCCGTTCGCCCACGCTTCAAGCAAGTACAGCCCCTTCGGCTCACGGTACACGGTCGGCACGGACATTACGTCGAGTGATTGCAGAAACCGCACCTTGCACTTGTGATCGGGCGACTCGACGTATTCGAAATCGGTAAGCAGTCCCGCGGATTTCAGCTTCGCTTGCTCCGCCTCGAGGTACGGGCGGTTATTTTCGCCGAGCCAGCCGGACGCTCGAAGTCGGCATGGTGGCGTCCCGGGCATTGCTCGCAAGCGGATAAACGCGTCGACGATCTGGTGAAAGCCCTTCTCCGGGCAGATACGAGCGAAGTAGCCGATGGTGAATGGGCTTTCGCTTACTGACGTGCGCGGCTCTGACGCACCGTGCCCTTTGAGATTGATGCCGGGCTGCACGACGTCGATGCGCGCGCGGGGGATGCGGAGGTAATCCGACATGAAGTCGGCGTAGTAGCAGCTCGTGGCAATGAAGCCTTGCATTTCCTCGCAGTGCTTGCTGATGAGCTCGATCGCCTTGGATCGGTATGGTTCGGGCAATAGTTCCAAGAAGATGTCGTCTCCCTGCAGCGAACCGAGAATTGGAACCTTGAGCCGCCGGCGGAGCTGCGGAACCATGCCGGAGAGAAGCACATTCGTCAGGTTGATGATTTCCGGCCTGATGTCGGCTTCGAGCCAATCGACGAGCTTGTCAATTTCTTTCTTCTGATTGCCTAGATCGCCTTCCAGCATGGAGATGGTGAGATCGCCGAGTTGTGACGCCTGAGTGGACGATGCGAAACGCGAAACCCAGCGCAAGAGCCAATTGAAATCGAACAGACCGTCGAGCCAGCGCGGCGTCCAGCGGAAGAAGGAGAACTTTTGCTGAAGGTAGACGTTGATGCCGCCGAAGAAAACGCGTGACTGGCTGACGTCTTCTTCATCGGTGCGAATCGGCGTGTAAGTGGGGACGAGCAGGGCGTCATGGCCCAGCGCGATGAGGGCGCTGACGAGCGTGTTGTCGCGCATGCAGCTGCCGCAGTACATGCCCGCGGCGCCGGCGGTGATGTAGGAGATGCGCATGGCCGATTTCGTTTAGGGCACGCTCGCCAAAGGCGAGCGACTAAACGTTGATACCGTCAATCCACCATCTCGCCTTCCGGTTCGGGCAAGAAGAAGCAGGCGATCGAACCGACGGCGTAGACGAACAGCGCCACCGCCGCGGCGGCCGAGGCGAATTTCTCCGGCCCGGGTGAACCGGGCATGAAATCTTGCGCCGCCAGCATGCCGGTTACCCAGGCGAACGACGTGCCGATGACGCGCCCGCCGATGTTGGCCGCGAAGCTCTCGCCCGTGCCACGCAAGTGCAACGGATAGGCGGTCGGCAGGAAGTTGCCCCAAAAGCTCATCTGCGCCACCGTCACGAATCCCGCGAACATCACGCCGAGCGAGACATTCGTCACGGGCAACGCTCCTATGCCCAACCAACCCAGCGGTATCTCGAAGTATTTCGTGTTCTCAATACTGAAGATGAAATAGAAAAACACCGGCATTAACAACAAACCGGGAATCTGAAATACACGCAGCAGGTTGCGACGGCTGATGAACCAGACGGCGATAAGGGCAAACGCAAATCGACCGAGCAGGCCGCCGATCTCCTGCACCTTGTTGTAGTCGCTATAGAGCTTCCGCTCCGCCAGTTTTTCCATGCGAGCATCGGGCATGACTTTCGCAAAACGCGGATCGTCCGGATTGTCGGCTCGTTTCTTTTCCTGGAGCTTCTTGATCTTTTCCTTCGCTTCCGCGACGTCGTCCTTCAGGCCCGGCACGATAAACGATAGTTGCTGAATCGCGCCAAACGCAGCCCCGTACACACAGGCGAACATCACCATCGCAATCAGCGTCGTCTGGATCAACTCCGGCGAGAACAGTGCGCCAAAGCTCGGTCGCTTGAGCGTCCCCTCTTCGACTTTTTTCGCCCAGGCGGGGCTTTCCGGCAAGAAAGGCCGAATGAGGATCAACGGAATCGCCGGGATCAGACCGGACATCAACGTATAGCGCCACGCGAGCGTTGCGGTGTCCCCCTGGGACACCTGGCCGATGATGCTCGCTAGAAACTCCGGAATAAGCACGGCCGGCAGCTGGCGGATTTCTTCCAGGTGATTGGCGAGCGAGTTGGCGCTGGCGACGAGCAAACCGCCGATCGAGGAGAACGCCTGCGTGTAGCCCAGCACTTGCTCGCGCTGATGCGGGTTCGGGAAGAGTTCGGCAAGCCAGGCGATGGCGGCAACGAACTCGACGCACACGCCGATGAACGTCGTCGTGCGGAAGATCAGGAGCGTCCAGGGGCCCGTGGCAAATCCGGCCAGAAAGGCGGAGATGGCGTAGCACAAGATGCTCCAGGTGAGTACGCTGCGCCGACCGAGCCGATCCGTCAGGTACCCGCCCAATAGCCCACAGACGCCGCCGACGAACGCCGGGATGTAAAACAGCCGGCCGACCCAATCGTTGAACTCCGGTGTTCCGGGTCGAAACCCGAACTCCTCCAGGGCCGATGGCACGACCAAGGGAAGCATCAACAGTTCGTAAATGTCGAACGCAAATCCGATCGATGCGATGATCAGAATCAGCCAATCAGTCGCATCGAGCGATTTCGGTTCAGGCACAATCGGCGAAGACGGGGTAGGAAGAGGCGCCTTGTCGGAAAAGGCGCTTTCGTTGGAGTCCATCGACATCGTCGGCTTCCGATAGGAGAAACTGGCGGGTTGCGTAGAGACTGTATTGTACGATTTTTCTCATGCGCCGCGTAGCGTTTCCCGGCGCTGACTCGCCCTGCCTCACGAAGTCGGGGCCACGATTTCCAAAAGTTCGACGGCGGGGTAGCCATCGCAATGGATCAACGCCAGCCGGCCATACGTGACTTCCGGCGTCGACAGGCCGAACCACTGCATCATGTCCGGCCCCGGAGTAACACGCAGGTACTCAGTCGGCTCAATGCGCCGCAACACGTCGTGTTCGATGAGTATCCGTCCCAGGGGCGTGTCCTCGGCGAGAATGGCGTCACGCACAGCCGGGCTGCAGTAATTGAGCCAAATGCGCACCAGGCCGAACTGCACGATCTTGCCGCTACTCTTGAGGGCGAGCAGGATCTTTCGAGCGTAGCTATCACCCTGGCGTTTGCGTTCGAGGACTCTCACGTCGACGAGACTGCCGTGATGCGCCTCGACGGTGACGGTCATGTGATGTTCGTGAACGAGCAACTTGTGATAGGGTTCGGGAACCCACTCGGCCGGGACGACATCGAATTCGCGCAAGTAGGACGTCGGCGGGAAGAGTTGAAACAGCGAATGGAGATCGGGACCCGCACTGGAGGACATTCAGGGGTTCCTTGTTTAGCCGCTCGCCTTTGGCGAGCGCGGGCTTCGCGCTCGCCAAAGGCGAGCGGCTAAACGTTCACGCATGCGCTAAGGGCAGCGACAACGCCACCAGCTGCGGCATCGCCTCGGGCGCCTCGGGCTCGACGCGATCGAGCACGGTATCCACTAGGTAGTACAACAACTCGCGCAACTCCGTCGGCTCCACCGCGTCGGCAATCGCCTCGGTGCGGGCGCGATATTTTTCCACGAGCTTCTCGGCCTTCTCGAACACTTCGGCTTTCTCGAATAGCTGACGCACGCGCGGCACCAGGTTCTGCGCCTGTCGCGGGTGCTCCCCATGGACGATGGCCAATAGCTCTTCGCGATCACCGCCGGTCAATGCTTCGAGCGCCAGTGCCAAAAGAAGCGTCGGCCGACCGGCGAGGATGTCCTGGCCCGCGACGAGTTTGTTGTCGGAATCGCCTTCCCAGTCCTTGAAGTCGTTGAGAATCTGGAACGCAACGCCCAGGTGCCGGCTGAAATCCGTGATCATCTTTTCGTAGGCGTCAGCCGGACCGGCCAAGCGGATACCCGAATACAGCGCCGCCTCAAACGCCGGCGAAGTCTTCAGGGCATAGATCTTCATCGCCTCCAGCGCTGTGATCGTCTTATCTTTGGCGTCGCGCCACAGCAGTTCGGCCCCCTGCCCTTCGGAGAGCTTCAGGTGCGCGTCGGCCAGCTTGTCAAGAATGTCTGCCGCCACGTCGCTGCCGAGCGTTTTGCGTTCTCGACTGACGAGACGGTAGCCCAGGCCGATGAGATAGTCGCCGACGTTGATCGCCGTGCCGATCCCGTACTGGCGATGCAGCGTTTCCTGGCCATAGCGAAACGTGTCGTCGTCTTCAATGTCGTCGTGAACGAGTGAAGCCTTGTGAAACGTCTCGATGGCAAGGGCGGCCCGCTTGACCGAATCGGAAATATCGATGCCGTCCGCCGAGCGCGTCGCCTTGCCGCCCGTGAGGGCGTCATACGCTGCCAGCGTGATGAACGGCCGCGATCGCTTCCCGCCTTGCATCAGCCAATCGTAAGCGATCTTTTCATGAAGCGCGAGGGGATCGCCAGTCGGCCCTCTCTCCCCGGGAGAGGGGTCGGGGGTGAGAGTCTTGGCACGTTGACGAGGCGCGAGCTTGTCCAACGCCGCCGGCTCGAACATCTGGTTCGACGCTCGCATCAAATGCACGTACGTCTTCGTGACCTGCTTCGGCGCCTCCGTCTTCAGGCCGATCAAGTCGAACACCCAATCGTTATCGACCGAAGTGCTGCGGCAATTACTCGACAAGAGCGGCGCAGCCACGCACGGGATACCCGCGAGCAGAATCTTGTCAATCGCCTTTTCCAACACGTTCAGGCACGCCACGCCGACGATCGCGTCGACATGGCCCGACACGATGATCTTCAAAACGATCGGCGTACCTTCGGAGACGAGCACCTTGTAGCCGAGGTCTTCCGCTTTCGTCTTGAAATCGGCGACTTCGCACGCCCCGCACTTTCGGCAATCGAGGCCGAACTCGTCGTAGTCGGCCGGGCAGCCCTCGGCGTTCTTCAAGCAGTGGGGCAAGAGAAGTAGCCGGCGCTTGAAGTCGACGGCGCTCACTTGGTCGCGCCAAAACTCATTGGCGATGGCGACCATCGTAAAACCGAGGAACTGCTGATCGAAGCCCGCTTGTTGCAGCAACTCCTCGCCTAGCTTTTGCAATTCAGGCTTCGTCAACTGCTTCGAGCGGTCGATCGATTTGGCGAACTGATGCGCCTCGGCCCGAATACGGTCGCGCAACTCGCGCTCCTGTGGCACCGTCTTGAGGTGGGCATTGGGACTCGGCTTCTTGGCTTTTTCCACGGGAGCTTCAACCACAGGTGAACCTCATTATCGTAGACCTCACGCTCCGCGTGATGGTTCCTCACGCGGAGCGTGAGGTCTACGGTCAATCGATTGTCGCGCCCGTCCGAGGGCGGAGACTGTAAAGATTATCGGGTACAGCTTCTCATAGTACCACAGCTTTGCAAAATAAAACCCGATCGGGCTAGGGTGGGAGAGTCCGCCTGTCTCAATTTTCTCGACGAGCCAGGTTATGCCTTTATTCACGGCATCGTTAGCCCGACGCGCCAGCGAGGGGTCGGGAGGGCCAAGCTCCTGCCGAGCCGTCTGTGCGCCATGCTCATCGCGGGTTCGCGGCTCGGCTGGACCCTCGCCCTCCCGAGACGCGACGGTCACGAGCACGTCGAGGGCCAGCGCGGTTTCTTCGATGCTGGATGGCGAGCCCAGTCCGCCGCCCCAGCCGCCGTCCGGATTCTGATTGGCGAGCAGCCAGGCGATACCGCACTTCGCCGGTTCCGTATCCATCATACCCAAATCGCGATAAGCGGCCAGAACCCGCGAAGTTCCATAGGTGGGATTTTCTTCGTCGGCCAAGTGCTGATTGCCGAACCAAAGCGGCAGCCAGGAGCCATCGGGCCGTTGCGTGCGGGCGAGGTATTGCAGTCCGCTCCATATCGGAGGGGAATCTTCGTGCTTGCTCCACGCTTTCATCCACGCGGTGGCGACCAACGCTCTCAGCACGTGAGCCGTCAGGTCATTGCCACTGCGGTCAAAAGGCAAATTCCCCCAACCACGACAGAAAGTCGGCCAGCCGCCGTCACCGTTTTGAAGATCCATCAACCATTGTGCAGCAGCCATCACGGCAGGCTCCCCGACCTCCGTTGACGTCGCTTCTTTCGAAGTGCGAGGCAAAACCTCCGCCGGTGGACCGACGTGTTTCAGGGCCAGAATTGCCCCCGGCGTATCATCCGCGTCCGGCACACCGCCGGGCAAGTCCGTCCAGGCCCAGCCGCCGGGGTCAGCGCCGGTGTAGGGGTGATAATCCTTGTACTGCTGGTTCAACAGCCAATCGCGCAGTTCATCTATTTTGTCGAGCCGATCGAGTTCGCCGGCGGCGGCGAGGGCGTTGACCGACAGCGTCGTCACCCAGGTCGCGAGATTCGAGTCGATCGCCCAGCTGCCGTCGGGACGCACCGAGTTGATGATGAAACGCACGCCTTCTTGAACCACGGGATGATCCGCGTGTCCGCATGCGGCGAGGCTGAGGGTGACGAAGCTTGTCAGCGGAATCGCTTCGAGGAAGCCGCCGCTCGAAGGTTGTATCGACCGCAAGACGCCGAGCGTCCAGCGCCGGCTCAGCCAGCGCGTCAGCAGCGCGATCGGGTTCCACGGCTTCTTGTGGTAGTAGATGCACTGCCCAATTGCGATCAGCGCCGGCAGGGCGTAGCTGACGACATGCAGTCGCACGAAGCGATACCACGACTGCGGCAGCACCGCCAACTCGAACGGCAAGGGCGGCACTTCGTCCCACGACACAAGGCCGGCCAACGCACACGTCGTCAAGATCGGCGTTGCGAACGTCCGGTCGACGCCGTAACGCTCGCGAATCGCTTCCGGCCAACCATCGGCCGGGCCGTACTTGGAGGTGAGCCATGCTTCGGCGCGGGATACTGCGCGCGCTAAACGGGGAGCGGAATCGGTCAGGTAAATGGCCGATCGGCACAGCATCGTGGTCGAGATGTTGCTGAAGCTGACCGTGGTGTCGCCCCAGCCGCCGCCGTCGTTCTGATGTGCCGCCAGCCAGGCTAGGCCGCCGTCGATGAGAGAAGTCAGTGCTGAGTGCTGAGTGCTGAGTGGTTGTGCCTGGCGCACGAGATAAAGGGCCATGACCGCCGTCGCCGTCGACAGCGCCGACGTCGAAAGTTCGCCGACCCAATGCCCATCCGGCGTGCGTTCTTCCAGCAGCGCCGCCAGCGCGGTCTGATAGGCGGCCTCGAGTTGTTCGCGGGAAACAGCAGACATGTCGGCGGCGCACCCCGTGTTGCGTCCTAGAAATTCCGTGCCAGCACCGCCGGCGCCGAGTTCTTCGTGTGGTCCTTGCCGCGATAAACGCCGAAATCGTTGAACCAGAAGTATTTCGCGAGCCGATAGAGCCAGTTCTGTTCGGGAATCTCGTCGACGGGATTGAATTGCGACGTGCGGACTTCCATCGCATCCAACTCATCGCCAGCAGTCTGGCGGACGGTCGAATCCCTGGCCTCGTGCTTCTCGACGAGCTTCTTGAGCAAGTCGGGCCGCTCCAGTACGATGCAGCCGCGCGTTGTGTGTTGCGCGAGCTTGCGGAAATCCTCCAGAAACTCCGAGTCGTAGAACTTATCGCGCAAACTACGGTCATCCTCGTCCGTTTTCACCGATTCCTTCGAGAACTGTACGATCGGGCATGGCTCGATATCGCCCCAGGGGTTGATGTGATGGGTCAACCCCGTCGCGGCCGGGCAGAGCGCTTGGCCTTCGCCGTCGAAGTACGCGTCGATGATGATAATCGGCTTCTTCGTCCGCATCTCGACCACGAATCTTCGCAAGTCCAACTGCTGCTGCGGCGTCAGGCAAAGCTCATGCGACGCGTCCGGGCCCATCGGGCGGAATACGTGAAACCACGTATACATGACCCCCATGTCGATGAGCCGATCGATCCACTGCTCGTTGACCAAGTCGAGATTGGTTTGACAAACGCTGGTGCAGACGCCGGTAAAGACGTTGTTGTTCAGGCAGTTCTGAATGCCTTGCAGCGATTTCGAGAGGACCCCGTCCCGGCCACGGCGCTCGTCACTGACGATTTCGCTCCCCTCGATGCTGATGAGCGGCGTGATATTGCCCAGCTCGCGCATCTTCTTGGCGCGTTCATCGGTGATGAAGTGCCCGTTGGTGAAAATCTGAAAGTAGCAATCGGGATGCGGCGCCAATAGATCGAACAGGCGCGGGTGCATGAACGGTTCGCCTCCGACGATGCCGAAGAAGACATTGCCCATCTCCTGGGCTTCGTGAACCATGTTGTGAAAGGTCTCCGGCGCCATCGCCTCCATCTTCTCGGCCACATCGACCCAGCAGCCCTGACAACGCAGATTGCAGCTATTGATGACGGAGACATACAGGAACGGTGGAAACACTTTGCCGGCGCGGAGGCGCCGCTTGTGCTTTTCGACCGAGAGCATGCCCTTGAAGCCCATGTTCCAGATGAGGTTCCAGAGGAGCCGCTTGTCGGTCTCGAAGATCATTCGCTTGAGCAGTTGCCAAAACATGGAAAGCCCGCATGGTGGGAGGTCGGATTCGGTAAGCAAATCATATCGGAGAACCCGACGATTGTTTAGCCCCGCGTCCTAGACGCGGGCGGAGTTGTCCGTTGCGTTGAGGCGAATTACGTCGGCTTTTTCAAGGCGTTACTTTTGGGCCGGCATCTGGTCCGGAGTTCTTGACGCGTGGACGATCCCGCCGATCGTCATACCAGTGACGGCCCAGGTCATGCCCGCCAACACGATAAAGCAGACGACCTTTGCCAGGTAGATGTTGCTTGTGCCGACCAGTCCCATCCACTTTCGGCCGAGCGGGCCCAATAGGAAATCCGACGGAGCGATCAGAATTGTCAAAACCGCCCCGTAAAGACTGCCCAGCAGAAATGCCAGTGGCGGAGCCAGAAGCAATGCGAAAATCATCGCCCCGGGCGGCGGCGGTCGGCCCCCCTCAGGCTCAAGGGTTAGCGCGAGCACCACCCAGACCAACGCCAAGACCAAGGCGAGCGTGCCGAAGATTCGAGCCATTGTGACGAAATGGCGATGCCACCATAGATATCGGTCGCGATCCACACCCGATTCGGCAAGCGCAGCGGGATCGGGCTCCACATAGGTCAGAGCTTCCTGAAACAGGAGCCAAATCTTGATCATGCCGACCTTCCGATTGAAAGCGATGAGATGCCGGGAAACGGGCTTCCCATGGTGACACCTCGCGGTTGGGCGAAAACGTACAGTTTATCATACGCGTGGGTCGCGCCAACCGGAGACGATTTCACTCGGCATGAAACACCATGCGGCCCTCTTTCGTGTCGAAGTCGGCGATCACCTTTTGGCCGTCCGCGATCGTGCCTTCCAGAATCTGTCGGCCCAAAGCGTTCTCCACTTCCTTCTGGATCGCCCTCTTCAGCGGCCGGGCGCCGTAGTGCGGATCGTAGCCGACACGAACCAGATGCGTCTTGGCGGCGTCGGTCAACTCCAGCGTGATCTTGCGGTCGGCCAGGCGCTCTTGTAAGCGCCGCAGTTGGATCAGCACCACGTCCTTCAAATGGGCTTCCGTGAGCGCGTGGAAGACGATCAACTCATCGACGCGGTTGAGAAACTCAGGCCGAAAGTGATGCCGCATCTCGTCGAGCACCGCGTCCTTCATGGCACCGTATCCGGCCCCGTCAAACGCGCCCTGGTAGTTCAGGATGCGCTGGCTGCCGATGTTGCTGGTCATGATGACGATGGTATTCTTGAAATCGACGGTGCGCCCCTGGCCATCAGTCAGTCGGCCATCGTCGAGGATTTGCAGGAGGACATTGAAGACGTCCAGATGCGCCTTCTCGATCTCGTCGAAGAGGATCACGGAATAAGGCCGACGGCGGACGGCTTCGGTGAGCTGCCCCCCTTCGTCGAAGCCGATGTACCCCGGCGGCGCGCCGACAAGGCGCGACACCGTGTGCTTCTCTTGATACTCCGACATGTCGATGCGGATCATCGCCTTCTCGTCGTCGAAGAGGAACTCGGCCAGCGCTCGGGCCAGCTCGGTTTTGCCAACGCCTGTCGGCCCCAGGAAGATGAACGAGCCGATGGGGCGTTGCGGATCCTTCAGGCCGCTGCGGGCGCGAATGACCGCCTCGGCGACCGCCGTTACCGCTTCGTCTTGACCGATCACGCGCTTGTGCAACTCGTCTCCCAGATGCAAGAGCTTTTGAATCTCACCTTCGAGCAGTTTTTCCACGGGAACGCCGGTCCAACGGCTGATGACCTTGGCAATGTCCGATTCGTCGACCTCGTCCTTGGTTAGGCGTTCGCCGTCTTTGGATTTCGGCTGTTTCGTCTCCATTTCGTGCAGCTTGCGCTCAAGCGCCGGTATCTTGCCGTACTGCAATTCACTGGCTCGCGCATAGTCGCTACGCGCTTTGGCTTCCTCGAACTCGAGTCGAAGGTGTTCGAGCTCC
>Ga0194132_10007974_pt1 | contig 15400 bp, 18 predicted proteins | sample TA2KigOf80mmetaG_FD_148612 | JGI IMG/M metagenome (GOLD analysis project Ga0194132, IMG submission 148612) | Freshwater microbial communities from Lake Tanganyika, Tanzania - TA2015054 Kigoma Offshore 80m | ecosystem: Environmental > Aquatic > Freshwater > Lake | place: Tanzania: Lake...
TGGGCCGCCATCGGTCACCATCAGTGAGGAGTGGTATTAGTATTTTCTTCTATCTTGATGATTTTTCTATCTTTATCGAAAAACAGCATGTCGAGCGGGATGAGCGTGTCGCGCATCCACATGTTCATCGGCCGCGGCTCCGGCAGAAAGAAGATCATGCCGTGGCCTGGTGCCAGCGACTCGCGGCCCATCAGGCCGCGGCCGCGCTCCTCCAACGTACAGGCGATCTCGGCCGTGACCGACCGGGGGCCATCCGCCGTCAGAATGGTGACCAATAGTTGACGGGGAGCCGAACCGTCGCCCGCCTTCGTCCCGGGCGAAACCGCTCCAATCAGCGCCGCAATCGCAACGACCAGCGCGGGCCTGATCAGGCGGAAAGATCGGAAGCGCGGCGCCCGGCTGCGCGGTGCTCCATGGTCTGGCATCGAGCCAATATAGCGCGAAGCTCGTCCGCGACATCGCCTCGCCCGGTTCGCGTGGCGCAGGCAATGCCATCCTCGATGTGATCGGTCAGCCGACGTCGTGGCTCTTCGATCGGCCGGAGCTTGAGGCGCACCCGACCGCCCGACGGCCCGCGCCCGAGCGATGGCAGATCCTGGGCCGGCGGAGTCGCGCGCGGACCAAACAGGGGCGATGAACCAGGCGACAGCATGCCGAGCCGCATCAGGGCCTCCGTCGCGGGGCGGTGCCGCCCCTTCTCCCACCGGGATACAACCCCCTGGCTCACGCCCAGCCGAGCCGCAAGCTCGCCTTGAGTCAGCCCCATGCGCTCACGGGTGGCCGCGAGCGTGCGGCCAAAGTCGTCGAACATCCTTCGTACTCCCGCCCAAAGCTCCCGACGGGCGCGCCGGCGCTTCTGGTGTGCCGGTCAGCCACCCCTCGGGGGCACGATTACAGCCTTAGCGTTCCAGGATCGCGCCCAGCCCCGGACCCCAGACCAGGCAGTCGGCGAACCGCTCGGCCGCGTGCTTGGCCTGGTTGAGGCTGGCAAAGCTCGAAACGATGTCGCCATCGACGCCCAGCATCCACCGGCCTTCCGGCTCATAGTCCGCCAACTCCGGGCAATCGAAGAAGAGCGTGAACGAGTGACCACCGAACTGCGCGTCGAGCTGCGTGCCGGACCGGGGAACGAACTGGAGTCTCATGACGTCGCTCTCGGTGTGACGGTTGAACATTGGACTTACAAATACCAATGCGACGGTGAATAATTCGTAAACGGGCGCTAAACTTCAGAGGCATTTCTGTGGCGATAACGCGCTATTTCGTGGCTCGCGCGTGTGGCCAACAACCCCTTGTGTCGGACCGCAAATATTCGCGCTCGCGACAAGCCCCTAGCAATCGTCGCTTGGCCTGTTAGTCTGCCCTGGTCTCGGGGGGAGCCCTTGGGCTGAGAGGTCGGCAAAATGCCGACGACCCCTTGAACCTGATCCGGATCATACCGGCGTAGGAATCGAGCCCGTGAGTGTGACGACTGCGCCCCGCGGGGCGCCTCCCAGCATCGAGATCGACCATGCCCGCCTGCGCTATGGCGGCCGCGAGATCTTTGCCGGCCTTTCACTGACGGTCGAGGCCGGCCGCTGGACCTGCCTGCTCGGACCGAGTGGCGTGGGCAAGTCGACGCTGCTGCGCATGGTCGCCGGGTTGGAGCGCCCAGAGCCGCCCGGCCATGTTAGGGCGGGAGACGGCAAGCCGCTTGCAGGGCGCATTGCCTATATGGCGCAGCAAGACCTGTTGCTGCCGTGGCTCAGCGTGCTCGACAACGTTACGCTCGGTGCCACCTTGCGCGGGCGTCGACCCGATGCCGAGCGTGCCCGCATTTTGCTCGCCCATGTCGGTCTCGCCGCACGCGAGGCGGACCCACCCTCGACCCTCTCCGGTGGTATGCGCCAGCGCGTGGCGCTGGCGCGCACGCTCGCGGAAGAGCGTCCGGTTGTCCTGATGGATGAGCCCTTCTCGGCGCTCGACGCGGTGACGCGGCTCGGACTTCAGAGTTTGGCGGCGTCATTGCTTGCCGACTGCACGGTCGTGCTTGTGACCCACGACCCGCTCGAGGCGGTCAGGCTTGGTCAGCGCGTGTTCATCATGGCCGGTCGGCCGGCGCAATTGATCGAAGCCTCACTGCCAAACTCCCCGATTCCACGCAATGCGGCCGATCCCGCGGTGCTCGACTCGCAGGCCACGTTGCTTCACCAACTGCTCGAAATCGGCGGCGCGGAGAGCACGCTCGAATGACGGTCGCTCGTCCCCTCATCGTCATCGTCGGACTCGCCCTGCTTTGGCAGGCCATCGCCTGGCTGGCCGATCTGCCGCCCTACATCCTGCCCGGCCCAATCCGGGTGCTGGAGGCCTACGGCGCCCATGGCCTTCGTATGCTGGGCCACGCCGGCATCACGCTGATCGAGATGGTGCTCGGGCTGCTGATCGGCGCACTTCTGGGCGCAAGTCTCGCACTCACGCTCGCCTATTTCCGGCCGGTGCGACCCTGGCTCCTGCCCATCCTCGTTGCCTCCCAGGCGGTGCCCGTGTTCGCGCTCGCACCGATCCTCGTGTTGTGGTTCGGCTATGGCATTGCGTCGAAGGTCGTCATGGCTTCGCTCGTGATCTTCTTTCCCGTCGCGGCTGCGACCTTCGATGGCCTGCGCCGCACCGACATTGGCTGGCTCGATTTGGCCGAGACCATGGGCGCGAGCCGTTGGCGCCGCCTGCGCCACGTGCAGATTCCGGCGGCCCTGCCAGCCTTCGCCTCGGGCCTGCGCGTGGCCGCCGCTGTCGCACCGATCGGCGCGGTCGTCGGCGAATGGGTGGGCTCGAGCGCTGGTCTCGGCTACCTCATGCTGCAAGCCAATGGTCGCATGCAGATCGATGTCATGTTCGCGGCGCTGCTGATGCTCGCCGTGATCGGCGTCGCGCTCTATTTCGCGGTTGACTTTGGCTTGAAGCGTGCAGTGCCCTGGCTCGGCGAGGCGCGCGCGCCCAATGGAGGACCCACGACATGATCGGCCGGAAATTGTGCGCGCTGCTCGCGACGCTTGTGATGGCCGCCGGCGTCGCGTTGGGTCTCTCGGCCCGGGCGGATGAGCCCGCGCGGCTGACCCTCGTGCTCGACTGGTTCATCAATCCCGACCACGCGCCCATCCTGATCGCCGAAACCAAGGGCTATTTCGAGGACGCGGGGCTTGCGGTCGAGATCATCGCGCCGGCCGATCCGAACGATCCACCCAAGCTGGTCGCCGCCGGCAAGGCCGACCTCGCGGTCACCTATCAACCGCAGCTTCACATGCAAGTGGCCGCGGGACTGCCGCTGGTGCGCGTCGGCACGCTGGTCGCCACACCACTCAACTCGCTCGTGGTGTTGGAAGACAGCCCGATCAGGACGATCGCTGACCTGAAGGACCGCAAGATCGGCTATTCGGTTGGCGGGTTTGAGGACGCCCTGCTCGGCACGATGTTGGAGCGCCACGGGTTGAGCCTCGATGATGTGACGCTCATCAACGTGAACTTCTCGCTGTCGCCGGCGCTGCTTTCGGGTCAGGTGGATGCCGTGATCGGGGCCTATCGCAATTTCGAGCTCAATCAGCTCGCGATCGAAGGCAAGACCGGCCGCGCCTTTTATGTCGAGGAGGAGGGCGTTCCGCTCTATGACGAGCTTGTCATCGTCGCCCGGCGCGACGGATTCGATGCCGCAATTGTCCGCCGGTTCCTCGACGCGATCGAGCGCGGTACGCATTTTCTCATCAATCGGCCCGATGACGCCTGGGCCAGCGTGGTCGCGCGCTACGCCGATCTCGACAATGAGCTCAATCGCCGCGCCTGGCGCGACACGATCCCCCGCTTTTCGCTCAGCCCCGCTGCGCTCGATCGCGCGCGCTATGAGCGCTTTGCACGCTTCCTCGCCGAGCGCCGGCTGATCGAGAAGGCCGAACCGGCCGACGCCTATGCCGTCGAGTTGCCATAGGGTCTCGACACCAATCGCAGCAACGCATAACCGACAAGTGCCGAAATGACCGAGCCCATGAGAACGCCGATGCGTACCTCGGCGTCATGGGCGCCGCCCTCGAAGGCAAGGCCGCCGATGAACAGGCTCATGGTGAAGCCGATGCCCGTCAATATCGCGGTGCCATAAAGCTGGGCGAACGTCGCCCCTTCAGGCATTCGGCAGATACCGAACCTGATCAACCCCCAGGCAATGACGAACACGCCGATCTGCTTGCCGACGAAGAGGCCAAGCGCGATGCCGAGCGAAAGCGGCCCGAAAATGACGTCGGCCGAAAGCCCCCGGAGGTCCACGCCGGCATTGAAGAAGGCGAAGATCGGCAGGATCGCATAAGCGACCCACGGATGGAGCCTGTGCTCGAGATCACGCAGGGGCGACGACATGCTCGCACCGTTCCGGCCTTCGAGCGGTATGCAGAAGGCGAGCACGACGCCGGCGAGCGTCGCATGAACGCCGGACTTCAGCACCGCGAACCAGAGAATCAGGCCGATAATGATGAAGGGTGTCAGCCGCGTGACGCCGAGCCGGTTGAGGACGATCAGCGCGATGATGCAGCCGCCGGCCACACCGAGCGAAACGGTCGACAGATCGGCGGTGTAGAAGATCGCGATGATGACAATCGCACCGAGATCATCGATGATCGCGAGCGCAGTCAGGAATATCTTTAGGGACGCCGGCACGCGCGTGCCGAGCAGCGACATGACGCCCAGCGAAAAGGCGATATCAGTCGCGGCCGGAATGGCCCAACCTGGCGTGAGCGTTGGGTTGCCCTGCACCACCAGATAGTAGATGACGGCCGGAATGGCCATGCCACCGACGGCCGCGGCCGCGGGCAGCAGCGCCTGATCGCGTGTCGAAAGCTGGCCGTCTCGAACCTCGCGCTTGATCTCGAGGCCCACCAGCAGAAAGAACAGCGCCATCAGCCCGTCATTGACGAAGAGCACGAGGGATTTTGCAAGGCCAGCGCCGCCAGCGGTGACCTCGATGGGTAGGTCGAGCACCGAACGGTAGAACTCGGAGGCGCCCGTATTGCTCAGCACGAGCGCAAGCGCGGCCATGGCGACGAGCATCAAGCCGCCTGACGCCTCGAGCTTCAGAAAATCGCGCACCGCCCGCAGCGGGCCATCGGCCAGAGTTGAAACCATGATGGCGTATTTAAGATGTCGCCTCGTCCGCGTCACGCAAAACCGGCATGCCTTAGGGAATTCGCGTGCCTCATATATCGTTCGGCCTTGCTCCGATAGCACTCACCTTCCTAAAATCGCGGTTGTCGCGATGAGCCCGCATATCGTTGAGGAGAGCGTCCATGAGCCAAGTCGCCGCGCGTCCCATGATCGACATGTTTCGCGAGGAAATGGCGCTCTGCGAAGTCAAGAAAGGCGTCAAGGTTGCCGTTCTGTCCGAAGGTGGCCAGCTGCAAGATTACGCCGCCGCCTCCGTGAGCGCGGCGCGCGATCTCGGCGGCACGGTCGAGCATGTTCATCTGCCCGCCGCGGCTGGCGGGGTGAGCGCGAGCGAACGTATCGCCAATATCGGGCAGAACAGCCTGTCCAAGCATCATGAGGCGATGAAGACGTGCAAGGGCGCCGATCTCGTGGTCGATCACATGCTGCTCTTGTTCTCACGCGAGCAAATCGAAATGCAAAAGGCGGGTGCCCGCGTCATCCTTGTGGTCGAGCCGCTTGAGATTTTGCGTCGCCTGTTCCCGACGCCAGACCAGCGTCGTCGGGTGGAGGCTGCGGAAAAAATGCTTCAGGGCTCGAAGCGCCTTCGCTTCACGAATGATGCGGGCACCGACGTCACCTATGAGCTCGGCGACGTACCGGTGCTGACGGAATATGGCTATACCAGCACGCCCGGCCGGTGGGACCATTGGCCCGGCGGCTTCCTGGCGACACTTGCAAAACCGGGCGGGGTCAATGGCAAGGTCGTAATGAAGCCGGGTGACATCATTTATCCGATGATGCGCTTCGTCGAAAAGGGCATCGAGTTCACCGTGCGAAATGGTCGCGTGGTCGAGGTCAAGGGCGGCAAGGATGCCGACGACCTCGAGGCCTTCATCGCGACCTACGATGATCCGCGGGCCTACGCGATCTCGCATATTGGTTGGGGACTGAACGAGCGCTGCCAGTGGCGAGTGGATCTGCCCGGCATCGGCATGGACGGGCGCGCCTATTACGGCAATGTGCTGTTCTCGCTCGGTCCCGACACCGAGTTTGGCGGCGCCAACGATACCGCTTGCCATCTCGACCTGCCGATGAAGGGGTGCGACCTCTATCTCGACGATGAGATGATCGTTCGGAAGGGCGAGCTGGTGCCGGAGGAGCTGCGCGCGGTGCGCGCTGCGTGACCTTGAATCATTAAGGCTCGTTCAGTGCATCGGCCTCGCATGACTCGGCGAGAGGTTCTGGCGTTCGCCGGAGCTGGGGGCGCGCTCGTCGCCATGGGCGGCTGCATGAAGTGGGCTACGCCGCCCCCTCTCCTCGACCCCAAGGACCGGCCCTGGCAGAGCCCGCACGGGCTCGATCATCCTTTGCTCGGCCAATGCGTGGAGCCCGGTCGTGGTCCCAATATCGGGTCCATCGAAATCGGCCGACGGCTGGCCGACACCCGTTTCGTGCTCTTGGGCGAGACCCACGACAATCCTGATCATCACGTGCTCCAGGCCGAGGCCATTCGTGCGATCGCAGACGCCGGGCGCCGGCCGGCGGTGCTGTTCGAGATGATCTCGGAGGAACAGGGCCCGGCCCTCGCGCGCTACCTCGCCGCGCACCCTAAGGACGCGGCGGGCCTCGGAGCGGCGATCGGCTGGGAGAAGAGCGGTTGGCCGGATTGGTCGATCTATCGTCCGATCGCCGAGACCGCGATGGCGTTTGGCCTGCCGATCCTGCCCGCCAACCTCGATCGAAAAACCGTCCGCGCGCTCGTTCGACCTGAAACCGGCGATGGCGGTCACGCCGACCTGCGGCAGCGCCTGGGCCTCGATTCACCGCTGCCGCCGTTTCTCGACAGCTCGCTTCGACGCGAGATCTCCGAGGCCCATTGCGGCTACGTCGATGAAGGAGCCATGGATGGCATGGTGCTCGGCCAGCGGGCCCGCGACGCCTACATGGCGGAACAACTCCTCAAGGCCGCGGCCGACGACGGGGCAATCCTGATCGCCGGCGCCGGCCATGTGCGCACTGACCGCGGCGTACCCTACTATCTCGAACGGCTTTCGCCCACGTCAAACCAGCTGAGTTTGGCCTTCATCGAGGTCGCTGAAGACCGGCAGTCGCTCGGCGACTACGCGCCGGCAAAAGACGAGGAAAAGCTACCTTACGACCTCGTCTATTTCACGCCGCGCATCGATGCGCGCGACCCGTGCGAGCGCTTCAAGGAGCAGCTCGAGAAAATGAAGCGCCCGAAGCAATCAACGATGATCGGTTAGGTCGACTTCGTCGGCGCCGGTTTCTGGTCCTTGCTGGGCGGCAGCCAGGGCCGGACGCGCTTGCCCTCGACCACGCGAACCGGCGGCGGCTCATCCTCGTCCTTGTGATGCTTGTGCATCATGGCGAGTGAGATCACCGTGCCCTCGCCCAGGGTCTCGGCCTCCTTGAGCGCGGGATCACGCGCGATGTGACGGTTCAGCGCCTCAATCGTTTCTTCGCCGAACAGGCGCCAGATCTCGGTCAGAAAGGTCCGAACCTTCTCCGCTGGGTCGCGCACCGTGACCTTGGGTGAGCCATATTCAAACACTCGATAGAGATTGGGCTCGATCGGCCCGAGCTCGGTCGCGACGAAAATCGAGGGCATCAGCGCGGCGCCGCCATGGCGTCCGGCATAGTCCGCCTGGGCAAGATAGAGCAGGCGATGCAGCTTGAGCGGCGAGAGTGGCACGCGATCGCGCTTCGACTGGCGGATGAACCAATCGGCAACATCGAAGCTGGAGGCGACGGCAGGTTTCATGGGGATTCCGGGGGCGGACGGATCGGCGTCTTTGGCGCTTGAAAACTTGCGGGACCATGGTCAAAAAACGATTAAGATACCGCCCCTTGAGAACAGCGCCCGGCGCCACAATCGGGCTCGAGCACAGAGGTCCGAGATGAAAATCACCGGCGAACACCGCATTTCCGCTGACCGTCAGACGGTGTGGCGCGCGCTCAACGACCCTGACGTGCTGAAGGACTGCCTGCCTGGCTGCGAGTCGATCGAAAAGACCTCGGATACCCACATGAATGCGCGCATCACCGCGCGCGTCGGGCCGGTCAAGGCGAGCTTCTCAGGCGCCGTCACGTTGTCCGATCTCGACCCGCCAAACGGCTATACCATCACGGGCGAAGGCCAGGGTGGCGCGGCCGGGTTCGCCTCGGGCGGTGCCAAGGTGCACCTGGCCGAGGCCGGACCGAACGAGACCATTCTCACCTACGAGGCCGAGGCCAAGGTCGGCGGCAAGCTCGCCCAGATCGGCTCGCGCCTGATCGATTCGACGGCGAAGAAGCTGGCCGAGGACTTCTTCGAGAAGTTCGTAGCACGCGCCAGCGAGCTGGCAGCGGCGGCCGCTCCTGCCGCGGCCGCGGCGAGTTCGGCTGGTGCAGCGAGCGCTGCTCCCGCCGGTGTGGCACCGACACTTAAGCCGGCCGCGCCCTCTGCCGCCCCTGCCGCGCCTCCATCAAAATCGACGGCGGGGTTTGGCGGCATCCCCATGACCTACTGGGTCGCGGGGCTCGTTGCCGTCGCCGTCATCCTCATCCTCGTGTTTTCACTCTAGGTCGCGCCTTGCGCGTGCTTCGAATTCTGGGTGGTGATGACGCCGCGCGGGCCGCGTTCGCCACGACGCTGATCGCCGGTCTGACGCGGATCGGACGGGAGGTCTCGGTGGTTGCGCACGCGCCCATCGCCGGGCCGCTCGATCGCCCGGGCAAGGACAGCCACGCCCATCGCGAGGCGGGCGCTGCGGCCGTCGCTGTCGTCTCGGGCGCACGCTGGGCGATCATTCAGGATCGAGGCGAGCGTGCCCAGCGCCCAAGCCTGCGCCAGGAGATCAGCACTCTGGCGCCAGTCGATGTGGTGTTGGCCCTCGGCTACGAAGAGGATTTGGGCGATCCGATCAACCTCGAGCCCGACGGCAGCATACGGTTTGTCGCTATGAGAGTTGCGCCCGGCGAGATTGACGCGCTGTGCAAGCACATCGCGCGTGCCCCCTGAAAGAGAGGAATTCGCATGGCGTCGCTCCCTGGCTCCGTCGATGACACGCTCGCACTGCTGGCGGGCGGCGACTATGTGGCGGACCGGGCGCTCGCAACGACGCTCTATGTCACGTTCAAGCTGAAGCGGCCGCTGTTTCTCGAGGGCGAGGCCGGTGTAGGCAAGACCGAGCTGGCCAAGGTGGTGGCGGCACGGCTCGGCCGACCGCTCATTCGCCTCCAGTGCTATGAAGGCCTTGATGTCGCGTCGGCGGTCTATGAATGGAACTACGCGCGACAGATGATGGAAATCCGCCTGGCCGAAGCGCTGCAGGATCGCGATCGCGGCCAGCTCGCCGAGGACGTGTTCTCGGAGCGTTTCCTTATTGCGCGGCCGCTGCTGCAGGCGCTCTCGCCTTCGACCGGCGGCCCGAGCGTGCTGCTGATCGATGAGCTTGATCGGGCGGACGAGCCGTTCGAGGCGTATCTGCTCGAAATCCTCTCGGACTTCCAGATCACAATCCCCGAGATCGGTACGATCAGGGTGAGCGAGCCGCCGATCGTGTTCATCACCTCCAACCGAACCCGCGAGGTGCATGACGCGCTCAAGCGCCGCTGCCTCTATCACTGGCTCGACTACCCGGATTCCGATCGCGAGCTCGCAATTCTCAAAGCACGCGTGCCGACAATGCCGGCGGCGCTTGCCCATCAGGTGGTCGCCGCGGTGCAGACGATGCGGCGCCTCGAGCTGTTCAAGCCGCCAGGCGTAGCCGAAACGATCGACTGGGCGAGCGCGCTCGGGGCGCTCAACCGTGACCGAGTGGACAAAAGCCTGATCGCCGAGACGCTCGGCGTCGTGCTGAAGTACCATGACGACATCGACAAGGTCCGAACCGGCCATTTGGATGAGCTGATGGCGGCCGCGCTCGGCGCAAGCTGAGCCAGTCGATGGCCCGTCATGCCATTGCAGGCACGGGCGCCGATGCCTAGATATCCATAAGCGTGGCGCGCGCCCAAAGGAGACCATCGTGAACCATGACGCCGAAGACATCCTGGGCACAGCAGCCTCTTGGCGGGCCGCCGGCCGTCAGGTCGCGCTTGCCACGGTCGTGACCACCTGGGGCTCCTCGCCTCGCCCGGTCGGCAGCCAATTGGTGGTAGATGACAAGGGCACATTTCTCGGCTCGGTCTCAGGCGGCTGCATCGAAGGCGCGGTGATCCAGGAGGCCAAGGCGGTGATGCGATCAGGCACGCCGCGCACGCTCGAGTTCGGCGTATCGAACGAGCAGGCGTGGGAGGTCGGCCTCGCCTGCGGTGGCAAGGTCCGGGTGTTCGTCGAGCGGGTGGAATAAGAGGCCTGTCATGCAGCGCGCCGTGCTCGACCGCCTGATCGCCGACCGCGCCGCGAAAACGCCGGTGGCCTCGATCACCGAGCTTGGCAGCGGCGCGCAGGGCCTGCTCTATCTCGATGGCACGACGTTCGGCGACGCCATCCCGGGCGAGGTCATCCAGGAGGCGCGCTCGGCGCTGGCCTCGGATCGGAGCGGCCCGGTCGAACAGGGCGGACGCACCTATTTCGTCCACATCCACAATCCGCCGATGCGGCTCGCCGTGGTCGGCGCCGTGCACATCACCCAGGCGCTCGCGGAGATGGCGACGGTCGCGGGCTACGCCGTCACCGTAATCGATCCGCGGCGTGCCTTCGCGCAGGCCGAGCGCTTCCCCTCGATCAAGGTCTCGACCGAGTGGCCGGACGATGCGCTGAACGTGCTCAAACCTGACCGCCGGACGGCGATTGTGACCCTCACCCACGATCCCAAGATCGACGATCCTGCGCTCGAGGTGGCGCTCAAGAGCGACGCCTTCTACATCGGCTCGCTCGGCAGCACGCGGACCCATGCGAAGCGTCTGCAGCGCCTGCGTGACAAAGGATTCGATGAGCGGGCGCTCGCTCGCATTCATGGTCCGGTCGGGCTCGATATCGGTGCCCTCTCGCCCGCCGAGATCGCGATTTCGATCATCGCCGAGATCACCAAGATCCGGCGCATGACCGGCGACGCGCGCGACGAGGCCGCATGAAGTTCACCACCATGCCGCTTGATCAGGCCCAGGGCCTGATCCTGGCGCACGGACTGCGTCTGCAGGGCCGGGCCTTCAAGAAGGGCCACATCATTTCCGCGCTCGACCTGCCGGTACTCAGGGCGGGGGGATTGGAGCGCGTCACCGGCGTTGTGCTCGAGGCCGACGACATCGGCGAGGACAAGGCAGCACACCTGCTAGCAGAAGCGGTGATCGGACCCGGCGTCACCCAGGGTCCGGCCTTCACGGGGAGATGCAATCTGTTCGCCGAAGGCCGCGGCCTCGCGGTGGTGGACAAGGATCGCCTGGATCGCATTAACCTGGTCAACGAGGCCATTACCATCGGCACGGTGCGCCCGTTCGATCCGGTCGAGCCTGAGCAGATGGTGGCGACGGTGAAGATCATCTCGTTCGCCGTGCCCCGCCCCATGCTGGATGCCTGCCTCACGGTCGCGCGCGAGGGCGGGCCGATCATCCGCATCGCTGAATTGCGGCGCCGAGCCGTCGGCCTTATTCAGACTCGTCTGCCCGGCACCAAGGAGCGCGTGCTCGATTCGACGGCGGGTGTGATGCGGGCACGCCTGAGCGCGCTCGGCTGCGCGCTCGATCGTGAGCGACGGTGCGAGCACACGCCTGAGGCCGTTTCATCGACGATCGGCGAACTGCGCGCGCAAGGTTGCGCCATGATCCTGATCGCGGGCGCGTCGGCCACCACCGACCGGCAGGATACGGTGCCGGCCGGGATCGTGGCATCCGGCGGCACGATTGATCATTTCGGCATGCCGGTCGACCCCGGCAATCTGCTGCTGCTCGCCCACCTTGACGAGACCCCGGTGCTCGGCCTGCCCGGCTGCGCGCGTTCACCGAAGCTCAACGGCTTCGATTGGGTGCTGCAGCGCATGATCGCGGATGTTCCCGTCACGCGCCGCGACATCATGATGATGGGCGCCGGCGGCTTGCTGATGGAAATTCCAAGCCGCCCGCTGCCACGTGGCGAGGCCTCGCCGGCGCCGGCGCGGAGCGACACGCCCCTCGCGCGCGCATCGGCGCCAAGGATTGCAGCCATCGTGTTGGCTGCCGGCCAATCGCGCCGCATGGGTGGTCCCAACAAGCTCCTGGTGCCCTTCGAAGGGCAACCCCTGGTCGTGCGCGTCGTCGATGCGCTGCTGCGCACCAAGGCCCGACCGATCGTGGTGGTCACCGGCCATCAGGCCGATGCGGTGCGAGCGGCGCTGACCGGGCGCGAGGTAACGTTTGTGCACAATGCGGAGTTCATGGAAGGCATGAGCACGTCGGTGCGCGTGGGCCTCGAGACGCTGCCGCGCGAGATCGACGGCGCGCTCGTCTGCCTCGGCGACATGCCGAAGACCGATCCCGCGGTGATCGAAAGGCTGATTGCGACGTTCAACCCGCTCGAGGGCCGGGCGATCGGTGTGCCGACACACAAAGGCAAGCGCGGCAACCCGGTGCTTTGGGCGTCTCGATTCTTTCCGGAGATCATGCGCCTCGCGGGCGATGTCGGCGCGCGCCACCTGATCGGCGAGCACGCAGATCTCGTCTATGAGCTCGAGATCGCCGATCGCTCGGTGGTGACCGATCTCGATACACCGGAGGCGTTCGCCGCGCTTGGCGTCGCCATTCCACCGTGACGCGCGCTTCGACTTCGCGACCAGATCTGGCGGCGGAAGCGGATGAGCCACTTTTGCTGACCCCGGGGCCGTTGACCACGGCGCTAGCGACCCGCCAAGCCATGATGCGTGATTTCGGCTCGCGCGATCCGCGCTTCATCGCGTTGACTGGGAGGGTGCGCGAGCGCCTGCTCTCGCTGTGCATGGGCAGCGAAAGCCACGTCGCGGTGCCAATCCAGGGCAGTGGCACCTATGCGGTCGAAGCGGCACTCGGCACGTTCTGCCACCACACCCGGCCGACTCTCGTCTTGATCAACGGCGCCTATGGTCGGCGTATCGCTTCGATCCTTGAGCGCATTGGCCGCCGGGTGCGTCGTTATGAGACGCCCGAGCATGTGCCGCCCGCCCCGAGTGCGATCGCACGCATGCTGAAGGAGGATCCCGAAATCGCCGACGCGGTGCTGGTCCATTGCGAGACCACGAGTGGCATTCTCAATCCGCTCGACGAGATCGCGACAGTGGTGCGCGATGCCGGACGCGGCCTCATCGTCGATGCCATGTCGAGCTTCGGCGCGATCCCGATCGACCTTCGGCGCACCCCGATCGATGTTTTGATCGCCTCGTCGAACAAGGGGCTGGAGGGCGTGCCGGGCGTCGGCTTCGTCATCGCGCGGCGCGAGCGCCTCGCGGCCAGTGCCGGCCAGTGCCACAGCGTGAGCCTCGATCTCCACGATCAATGGCGCGGGCTCGAAGCGAACGGTCAATGGCGCTTTACGCCGCCAACCCACGTGGTGGCCGCGCTTGCTGCGGCACTTGAAGCGCTTGAGGCCGAAGGTGGCATCGCGGGCCGTTTCGCGCGCTACCATGAGAACTGCAGGGTGCTGATCGACGGGCTCGGCGCGCTTGGTGCCGTGCCCCTGCTCCCGGCGCAGCTTCAAGCGCCGATCATCGTGACCTTCCATATGCCCGCCGACCCCGCCTTCGCGTTTCAGCGCTTCTATGGCGCGCTCGCCGATCGCGGGTTCCTGATCTACCCCGGCAAGCTAACGGGCGTTGAAAGCTTCCGGGTCGGCTGTATCGGCCAGGTGCGGGCCACCGACATGGTGCGCTTCGTGGCGGCGGCACGTGCGGCGCTCGAATCGATGGGAGTCGCCTCGCTTGCGCCTTCGCTGGCATGACGATCAGTCTCGCTGACATCGAGCAGGCCGCCTCTGCGCTGAAGGGTGCCGTCGTCGCTACCGAGTTTGCCCCGTCGCGCACGCTCTCGACCATGTTCGGCGCAGACGTCTGGCTCAAGTTCGAGAACCGCCAGTTCACCGGCTCGTTCAAGGATCGTGGTGCGCTCAATCGCCTGCGCGCGCTCGATGAGCCGGCGCGCCGCCGCGGCGTGATCGCGATGTCGGCCGGCAATCACGCGCAGGGCGTTGCCTATCATGCGCAGCGCCTGGGCATTCCCGCCACGATCTTCATGCCGCTCGGCACGCCGTTCGTGAAGATCGCTGGCACGGAGGTCTTGGGCGCAACCGTTCGGCTGAGCGGCGAGACAGTCGATGAAGCGGCGGTCCAAGCGCTAGAGATGGCCGCGCGCGATGGGCTCACCTTCGTTCATCCCTATGACGATCCCATGGTGATCGCGGGTCAGGGCACGATCGCGCTGGAGCTGATGGCCGAAGCGCCGCTGCTCGATGCGCTCATCGTGCCGATCGGTGGCGGCGGGCTGATCGCCGGAATCGCCACCGCCTATGCCGCGCGAAGCCCTTCGACCAAGATCTATGGCGTCCAGGCCGCGCTCTATCCTTCGATGCGGAATGCGTTGAAGGATGAGCGGCGGCCGCTTGGTGGCGCCTCGGTCGCGGACGGCATCGCGGTCAAAACGCCCGGCGCGCTGACCCGCCCGATCATCGAGCGCCTGGTCGAGGATGTCCTGCTGGTCGGCGAAGACTCGATCGAGCAGGCGATCGTGACGCTGCTGGAAATTGAAAAGACCTTCGCCGAAGGGGCCGGCGCCGCGGCGCTCGCCGCCCTCATGGTCGAGCGCCCGCGCTTCGAGGGCAAACGCGTCGGTCTCATCGTAAGCGGCGGCAACATGGACCCGCGTCTGCTCGCCTCGGTCATCATGCGTGGCCTCGTGCGCGCCGGCCGCATTGCCCGCCTTCGGCTCACCATCGCTGATCGACCGGGCATGCTCGGCCATGTCGCCCGCATCGTTGGCGAGACCCACGCCAACATTCTCGAAGTCTACCACGAGCGCGCCTTCCTGCAGGTGCCGGCGAAGTCCGCCGGTCTCGTGCTGGTGCTCGAGACGCGCGACGAGGCGCATGTCGCGCGCGTGATGTCGGCGCTCACAGGAGCTGGCCTCGAAGCCATCCGGCTGTCGCCGGACCACCCCGAAGAAGGCAACGCAGTTACCTGACAGATTCCCCTGCGGCCGAGCGCCGCATCCTGCGCGACCGGGCCTTCATTTGACCTAGGTCAAGGATCGCGAGTTCGGTCGTCCTTAGTCTCGCATCAGGCTTGCGGGCGGCGACGTGAAG
>Ga0194132_10007975_pt1 | contig 15400 bp, 14 predicted proteins | sample TA2KigOf80mmetaG_FD_148612 | JGI IMG/M metagenome (GOLD analysis project Ga0194132, IMG submission 148612) | Freshwater microbial communities from Lake Tanganyika, Tanzania - TA2015054 Kigoma Offshore 80m | ecosystem: Environmental > Aquatic > Freshwater > Lake | place: Tanzania: Lake...
GGCGGCGGGTCTTCTGGCGGCGGGTGAGATCGACGCCCTCGAGGTGTTGGGCCTCCTGATCAAGCACGTCCTCGGGGAGCCCGCCGAGAAGGGTGAGGTGTGCTGCTTCTCCGTTCCCGCCGCCCCTGTGGATGCTCCGGACCGGGACATCATCTACCACCAGGGCGTCCTGGAACGGATCGTCACCGAGTGCGGGTACGTCGCCATCCCCAGCAACGAGGCGATGGCCATCATCTACGCCGAGACGGCGAAGGATGGGTTCTCGGGCCTGAGCTTCAGCTACGGCTCGGGCATGACCAACTGCGCCCTCGCCATCAACACCATCGAGGGCCTCTCGTTCTCCGTCGCCCGGGGTGGGGACTGGATTGATGCGGGTGCCGCCAAGGCGGTGGGCTCGACCCAGGCCCGGATGTGCTCGCTCAAGGAGAAGGGCATCGACCTCCTGAAGCCCAAGGGGCGCGAGGAGGAGGCTCTGGCCCTCTACTACAAGAACCTCATCGAGTACGGCCTCGACCATGTGGCGGCCCAGTTCGCTCGGGTCAAGGGTCAGTTCGCACTCCCGAAGGCCATCCCGCTCGTCATCTCGGGCGGGACAAGCCTGGCGGGTGGTTTCAAGGAGTTCTTCGAGCAGGTCTTCGAGCGGAAGCGGAAGCGTTTCCCCATCGAGATCAGCGAGGTCCGTCACTCCAAGGAGCCCCTCAACGCGGTGGCACAGGGGCTCTTGCTCCAGGCCATGCAGGAGCACGACGAATGAGGTCTACCACCCGAGTCACGTTCGACCCTCCCTCGGACACGGTCCAAGCCTATCGACTCACGGAGCTTCTGAAGCGCGCCGAGTCCGAGCTTCCTCCTCCCGAGGTTGTTCGTTCGGCCGACACGGAAGTGCTCCTGTACTGCTGGGACCGCAAGCGACCTCGGGAACCCAAGCAATGAACAACATGCTGTCGTTGGAGGTGCTTCAGCGCGTCCGCGACGGGGACGTTGTGTGGGTGACCGTCCGCCCGGGGATGGAGCCGGAGGAGATGGATGTGATCCGGGATGTTCTGGCGGCCAACATGCACGGGGATGCCACGATCATCGTGACCCCCGTGGGGTTCCTCGAGTCCATGCGGAAGATGCCCCTGTCCGAGTTGATCGAGCTTCGGGATCAGCTTGAGGCCGCCATCGGGGAGTACCTCGCCACGAACACCCGCGCAGAGGCGTGACCCATGTACTACCACCTCACCGAAGCCACCAAGAGGCGCTTCATCCTGGAGCTACGGCGATTCTGGCAGTACCACCCGAAGTACCGCGACATCGTGGACCACATCCAGGGGAAGTACTCGTTTCGTGAGCGGCCGTCTTACGGCATCATCCTCAAGACCTCCTCGGCCAACCACGTCCAGCTTTCGGCCGACAACTACCTCGGGGTCGTCCAGTCCTACGTGATGCTGGCTCGGTACAAGGACAAGCCGGGGCTGTCGATCGAGTGGGTGCGTGAGGACGCGGTGGCGATCCGGAACAACGGCGGTGTGTTCCCCTCGCCACCCGGGATCTACTTCGTCGAGATCACCGAGGCATCCGACCCGTCTCCGCCCTACAACGTGGAGCCGAGCTTCGAGTTCATGGTGGACCCGCTCCTCGAGATCACGAACGAGACAGCCACCAAGGTCAACGACTTCACCTGGATGGTGTCGAACCCGTACCACGCGGGCTCGACCCGCGTGTTCGAGATGCCAGGGTCGGTCCCCCTCGTGCGGGGGGTCAACTACACGGAATCTCCGACGACAGGGGAAATCATCATCACCCTCCCCCTGGAGCCGGGCAGCTACCTCATGGTGGACTACCGCTACCCCGGGGAGTCCACGGGTCCGTGGAAGATCCAGGAGAACTTCGCTCACAAGACGGCCATCCCCGGCTGCGTGCTGGCCTTCGGTCGCCGTGTCCAGAAGGGCGACATCCTCGCGGTGGTGGTGTCCAACCGTCGGCTGCCTTCGGCGCTCGAGTACGGCGGCAAGTGGGACATCTCCCTCGACTTCGACATCGTGGCTCGGGACCCCTACGCACAGCAGGAGATCACGGACGCCACCGTGATGTACCTGTGGGGTGTGGCCCGAAACCGACTCTCGCTTGAGGGGATCGAGATCACCGCTGTCTCTATGGGCGGGGAGACCGAGGAAATCTACGACGAGACGGCGGACGACTACTTCTACAACGCCAGCTTCGCGGTCCAGACCCAGACCGACTGGTCCATCCATGTGCCGCTCTCGGCCACCATCCGTCGCGTCGTCCCGCTGACCCAAGAGCAGATCGCCGAAGTGGCGGCCATGACCGGGGACCAGCTTCTTGAGGCCGGGGTGGTGTCCAACATCCAGGTGCTCGAAAGCCTGGGCCTCCAGAGCTTCGACGATCCCTTCTTCAGCGGAAAGACGTCGACCTTCGAGACGATCAAGTAGGGGCGTGGGGTACGGTGGTCGGTCTATAAACTCCCACGTAGTAGGAGAGGCCGTTGCCGATCACCCCCAACACCCCCGACTGCGGCGTCTACGAGATTTGGTGTCTCGTGTCGGGGAAAGTCTATGTGGGAAGCTCGGTGAATGTGGCGGCGAGGCTTCTTGCCCACTTCTCCCGCCTTCGTCGCGGACGACACGAAAACATCCACCTGCAACGGGCATGGGACATGTATGGAGAGGGGGCCTTCTGGGGCTACTGTGTGACGAAGTGCTCCGCCGAGGACCAGTTCGCCACAGAGCAGGTGTACCTAGATGCTCTGCCTCCCACCTCTCGCTTCAACATCGGTGTTGAAGCGGGTCGCGGAGATAGGTATGCCCGAAAAGGGTCGCACAACACGGTGGAACACAACGCTCGGATCAGCGGGGCCAACCGTGGGCGTCCCTCTTGGAACAAGGGGGGGGTAAACACCTGGGCTACGGAGGCAGCAGCTTCGCGGGCGGATCGTTCCTTCCACATACTGCGGGCGGAGCACACTGACGGTCGGGTCATCCACTTCGTCAGCGAGGCTGAGGCGGCACGAAAGATGGGCTATAAGCGCAAGCGTATCAACGAGAGCCTCCGGCGTGGAGCCCGACTCACAACCGGGTGGTTGTTCCGTCGTGAGCCGAAGGGGGTGTGCCATCCCGATCTATGAATATGAGTGCAGCGACTGCGGACTCCGCTTTGAGAAGATGCGGAAGATGTCCGAGTCTGACGCCTCCACCCCATGCCCCGAGTGTGGTGTGGACGGTGCTCGCAAGCTCGTTTCGGCGGTGAACCACACCTTCGCCCACAAGGTCGTTGGCGGGCCTCGTCCCCAGAACACGGGCGTTCACTCCATCGACTACAGCGCCGACCAGGTGATTGGCCGAGATGCCGAGCAGCGGTGGAGGCTCATCGGCGACCGGTCCAAGCACAAGGATGGTGTGGTCCACGACGCTCGAAAGGCGGGTCAACTCGTGACCCGCGACCATCTCACCCGCACCACCGAGGGCGGCTACCGGACCATCACCGAGTCCGAGCGTACCTCCGCCAACCAGGGGCGGGAACTCTTCCGACAGGCTCAAACCGCCGTCGAAGCCAGTGTGCAGCGTTCCAAGAAGGCCGAGGGCTAGAAGCACTCGCCTGCAACCGCGACCCGACGGGCCGCACCGATAGACCCAGACCCGACTGAACCGAGACCCGACCGAACCCAGACCGAACTTTAGGCGTTCCCCTCGCTCGAGGGACAAGACCGGATCGATGAACTCGGATCAGACGGACAAACGGCTCGCTCGGAACAACGCGGTTGCAAGCGGAGGGTTCACCTCTCACCTACAGGCATAGGGTTCAGACCAGACCTTCAGGGGTCCCGGTGAACTGCCTATGACCGTGGCTGAGCCAAGAGCCCATCAGCTTCGAGGAATGGAAACATGGCCTTCCCCAATGGCATCTACGCCCCTCCCGGTGTCTACACCAAGACCAACTACGAGAACCCGACTCAGGGCCTACTCGAGGGTCTGCGTCTCCCCATCCTGATCGGGACGGGCTCGGAGATCCTGACCCAGAACAACCTGGAGATGGTCCGGGGCTCGTCGGCTTCGGTCGACCAGCGGATCGTCCAGGAGGACGAGTCGGGTCGAGCGGTGGTCAGCATCTCGCTCGCCGGGGCAGTCACCCTGGGCGACTTCGACGGCGAGTTGACCCGCATCCAGACCCGCAAGTTCCCGATCGTCAACGGGAACGGCACGGGCACGACTGCCACCAAGGCGTCGTCGGTGACCGTGACGATCAACGGCCAGCCCATCGTGGTCATCGCGATGGACGGGGCCAAGGGCATCCTCACCCTCGCCTCGGCTCCCGAAGCGGGCGACGAGGTTCGGGTCACCTACTTCTTCAAGCGCACGGACACCCTGATCACGGACACCGTGACGGACCAGGTGACCAAGACCGGGGCCGAAATCTACGGGTCGGTCGGCCAGAGCTACGCCATCACCACGGGTGACAACGACACGTTCGTGATCACGGTGGACGATGAGACCGTGGTCTCCGTGACCATCCCCTCGTCCGGGGTGACCCCTTGGACCGCATCCCAGGTGGCTGCGTTCATCAACGCGGCGGCCACGGCGGCTTCGACCACCCTGGTGGCCACCACGGCGGCGAACAACTTCGGCCAGACGGTGCTCTACCTGACCGCCGAGCGCAACATGCTCATCGGCTCGGGCACCGCGAACTCCACCCTCGGGTTCACCTCTGGGTTCAGCACGGCCCGGAACAAGGTGTTCTACACCTTCCAGGGTCCGATCGTGGACGGGACCAACGGTGGCATCACGACCACCGACCCCTCCGACGTGACGGTGAAGGTCGACGGGGTGCAGGTCATCCCGACGGCGGTGGACGGTGCCAACCGGGCTGTGACCCTTCCCTTCGCCCCCGAGGTTGGGGCGGTTGTCACCCTGCAATACTACTTCAACGCCTGGCAGGACACGTTCGACTACCTGGCCCACATCAACGTCACCGACATCCTCCAGTGCGGTGTGACGCCGAGCCGGTCGGACTACACCGACGGTGTCGACTTCGTGCTCTGGAATGATCCGGTGGACGGGTCCTCCCGGATCGTGTGGGGCACCGCCGTCCTCATCCGGGCGGGCGAGCACACCAGCGGCTCCGAGTACTTCAACGAGTCGCAGGTGTCCGCCACCCTGGTGGACACCCGGGGCTACCTGCAGCCCTGTGTCGCGGTCGTGGACACCACGGTCATCCCCGTCAAGGAGAGCCGGACCCAGTTCACGATGCCGCTCGTCCCGACCACGGGCAACGGCCGCAACAGCCCGCTCGGCTCGAGCCTGTTCCAGACGGTCAGCAACGACCGCATCGACCTCCCCACGGACCGTCCGGACCTCGTGATCGCCTACTGGGGCTTCGGGGTTCAGGACGCCATCGCGCGGGGGCCGGTCGAGGTCACGAAGGTGGACTCGGCCACGAGCACGCTCACCCTGAAGAGCGCGGTTCCGGTCGGGGCACAGGTGTTCGCGACCTTCTACTACAACACCCTGGTCGACCAGGAGTACTCGGTTGTCGCTGAGACGGCTGGGTCGTCGGGTGTGGGCACCTACTCCATCACCAACGAGAGCGGGGAGTCGTTGTACACCCCGCAGTTCGGAACGAAGTCCTCGGGGCTCGCCTCCATCACCCTCCAGTTCCCCTCGGGGTCTGAGCGGAAGCCCGACGTGCGGTTCGAGACTCCGTTCAGCACGACGAGCTTCGACGGTGCTGTCGAGGAAGATGTCACCGTCACCTTCCGGTCGGTGGACTCGACTCTCGGGGCCTACACGGTGCCGGGTGCCGGCGACTACGTGTTCATCCAGAACGCCTCGGACCGCATGCGCTTCCTCGTGGACGGTGCGGCCCTGGCCGGGGCTGCCGCAGGCATCGACCTGTCGGGTGTGATGGGCACCGTCAACCTGGGTGTCCCCGCCACGATGCTCGGTGCGGAGATCGCCTACGCGGCTGACTCCGGGTACATCACCTACGAGGTGGACTCGACCAACAACGGGGTCAACCTGACCGTGGACGGGGCGCTCATCACCGCTTCTGCCGCGACGGGCACGACTCAGACGTTGGCGGCCTACGTGACCGCCATCAACACGGCGGCCAACACGGTCCCGTCGGTGTGGGCGGGCGCGGGCAAGTTCCTCTCGTCTGTGATCATCACGGTCAACGAGTACGACCAGATCCGGTTCCACTACACCGGTGACGTGTCCACGGCCTCGGGCGTGCTTGTCGCGACCATCGCCCCAGGCACCTACGCCTCCGTGGCGACTCTGGCAGCGGCTGTCCAGACCGCCATCACCACCCAGATCGGCACCTTGGGTGTCGCCTTCGCGGGTCTCGCGGTGACCGTGACCGCCAACGGGGATGGGAACCTCGTGTTCGGCCTCACCAAGGCCACGGGTGACGCGGCGGGTGTGTTGGACTTCATCACCCACGGCACCGCCGGTCGGGACTTCGCGGTTCTCGCGGGTATCGACACGGATGCAGCGACGGCGGGTTCCCAGACCAAGCTGTTCCAGGGGCCGATCGCTCGTCGCTTCACGATCGCGGGCAACAACACCTCGGCCCTCCTCCACGACCGCCTGATCCTTCGGAGCCGCGTGGTTCCGGGCTACGGCACCGTGTACCCCTTCACGACCCTGGCCAACACGGGCATCACCGTGCAGGGTTCGACGGGGGATACCCTCACGGGGCTCACCGCCCTCGAGACGGCTCCTTCGGTGTGGAAGGCGGCGGTGCTCGGGGCCACGTTCCGTGGTGAGGTTGGCTTCGCGGGTGGGCAGGTGCCGACGGGCACCTACGGCGACCTTCGCGACGGGCAGCCCTCGGTCACGTTCTACGCTTCTGGGGGTACGAACCCCCAGAACAACGTGTTCAAGTTCTCCGTGAACAACACCCCCGTGACGGTTGAGTTCACGGATGCCGCTGGCGCGGCCATCTCCTCGGGTGGCTCCGCCGACGTCCCGCTCGGACCTGCCGGCACCGCCAACACGGTTCTCAACCAGATCCGGGTCGCGATCCAGGCTGCGGGGTTCTCCGGCCCACAGTCGATCACCATCTGCCGCCAGGAAGGCGCGGCCATCCGGCTCTTGTCGAACCAGGAGTCTTCGACCGCCACGGTCGTCATCGGCAACGGCAACGCCAACGATGTCCTCGGGTTCAACTCGGGGGACGTGGCTGAGCGGACGCTGGTTACCCCGAAGGCGGTGGCCTCGGCCCTCATGGGGCACTCGGCCGCGACGATCTCCACCTCCATCCTCGGCTGGTCGACTCCGACGGCGACCTACTTCGCCGCCGAGGCTCTGGCCTGGGTGGAGTACGACGATGGTGGGGCGCAGTACCTCTACCTCCAGTCGCAGGGCACCTCCGGACTGGGCACCGCTTCGAGCATCGCCTTCGCGGCGGCCTCGTCGGATGATGTGCTTCTCCCCGGCACCGGGTTGGGCGCGGTGGCTGGAGACGGCGGTGCGGGTGAGGTCGGCATCAGCGGCTTCACGGTCTCCTCGTCGGACTTCGTGAACGGCTCGGGCACCATCAACACCTCGGTCCTCAACCCCGCCAACGACGGGAAGGGCCAGGACGGCGTGGTGGGTCAGACCTACCGCGACCTCGTGACGGGCCTGACCTTCTCGGTCCTCGAGCGCGAGGGCGGCTCCAACTACCCGACGGGTGAGTCCTTCACCTTCACGGTCCGCAAGGTGGTCACCACCGACTCGAACCTGCCGGTCAACACGTTGCCCGGTGTGGAACTGGTCGTGACGAACACCTTCAACATCACGCCCGATGACTCGGCCATCGTCGAGACCTTCGAGCGTGGTGGGGCCGAGCCGGTCACGGGCGACCTCTACTACGTGTCCTACCAGTACACGAAGCAGGACTACGAGACGGCCCTGTTCACCCGCCTGGCCACCGTCGAGGCGATCTACGGGGAAATCTCGCCGGACAACCCGGTGTCGCTGGCCTCCTACCTGGCCGTCCTCAACGGGGCGGTGCTGGTCGGCATCAAGCAGGTGCAGAAGGATATCGACACGAACGGCGATGGGATCCCGGACGCGGCTTCCATCACGGCCTTCCGCAACGCGGTGGATGAACTCGAGGGTCCGCTCACGGGCGGGATTCTCCCGGACATCCTCGTCCCGCTTCGCGGCGACAACGTGGAGTTCTTCCAGTACATCACCAAGCACGCGGACATCCAGTCCGACATCCGCCACCAGGCGGAGCGGACCGTCATCGCGGGTGTGTCGGCGGGTACTTCCATCCGGTCGGTCGGCAACGTGGCACAGGCGGTTCAGCGGACCCGCTTCCGCCTCGTCTACCCGGACATCGTGATCGTCCCCCTGCCTCGTGCTGATGGGACGGACGAGGAGACGCTGGTGGACGGCACCTACCTCGCCTCGATGCTGGCTGGGTCGGTGGTCAGCCCGAACACCGACGTGGCGACCCCCTGGACGAACCGTCGTCTCATCGGGGCCACCAAGCTCGCCAAGACGCTCGATGCGGTCGAGATGAACCAGGTTGCCGTGAAGGGCGTCACGGTCCTCGAGGACCGCCCGCCGGTCATCCGGGTCCGCCACGGCCTCACGACCGACCTCGTGGGCAACAGCACGAACGGGAACGCCAACCTGTCGAAGCTCCCGACGATCATCCAGATCGTCGATGAGGTCCAGCAGCAGTCGCGTCAGACCCTCGACCGGTTCATCGGTACGAAGTTCCTGCCCGGCGTGTTGAGCCAGATCGAAGGTCAGTTGAGCAACACCCTGAAGCTCCTTGTCCAGGGGCAGATCCTCGCCGCCTACACGGGCGTCAAGGCGAAGATCGCTCCCGACGACCCGACGGTCGCCGAGGTCGAGGCGTTCATCCAGCCGGTGTTCCCGCTCCTCTACATCGTCGTGACGTTCAACCTGCGCTCAAGTTTGTAGGGCAACCCACAAAGGAGCGGAAATACGGGTTGACGACGCCCGTAGGACCGGTCAAGCTCCTCCTCGGATGGACGAGGAGGAGCCGTGGCGAAAGACGGAATCGAGGGGCAGGATTTCGTGGTGTGCCGCGAGTGTGGGCATCGCGGAGCGAAGCTCTACAGGCACATCGAGTCGGCTCACGGGCTCACCACTTCGGCCTATACCGAGAAACATGGTGTTGATGCACCACTCCGGTGCTCCGCTGCAAAGGCGAAGCAGGATGCTTCTCGAACGGCTCGGCTTGGGGCCTCACCGAAGACCTGGCGGGAGACGAAGGAAGTGGCGTGCCCGTCGTGTGGGAAAGCCCATCTCGTCGGGAAGCAGATGGGGAAGCTCCACGATCTCCGGTGTTCTGAGTGCAAGAAGGAACTCGGCTATGTCCTCCCTCTACTGACGGTCTGGATGTCGAAGGTGGAGGGGGTGGACTACGTGGTGTGCCGGGACTGTGCTCACCGGGCGGAGAACCTCACAAGCCACGTCACTCATCTCCACCCGGGATACCGAGAGAGGTACCCTGACGCCCCCTTGGTTGCGGACGAGTCGGCTGTACGGGACAAGTCCTCTCTCAAGGAGCGAGTGCTCTCTGCGGTGACACGGCACCGGATGTCCGTGAACGCTGGTCGGTGGAACGCTGGTCTCACAAAGGAGACGGACGAGCGGGTGGCTCGAGCGGCGGAGAAGATGCGGGGTCGCGTCTCGTGGAGTCGTGGGCTCACGAAAGAGACCGACCCGAGGCTCGCTGGGGCGGTGGAGAAGCTACGCGCCTACATGGGGGCGAATCGGACATGGGGGAACGGGCTGAAGGCGGAACTGACGCCGGAGGACTTTGAGCCGTACCTTGACGAGCATGGGCGGGTGGATCGGAGGGCTGCGGAGGAGGGGCTCGGGCTTTCGTGGCGGACGCTGTTCACGTACATGGAGGTGCTCGGGCTCGCCACGTCGGACGTACACGTCAAGGCGAGGGCCGAGGCGGCGACCCTCCACATCGAGCGGGAGGACCTTCTTCGGTTCGCGCTCGGGAACGGGAAGGTGAGCATCGGGGCGGCGATGAGTGGGCTCGGGCATTCGTTCCCGGTCATCAAGAAGGAGTGTGGACGACACGGGTTGGAGACGTTCCATCGACGCATCCGGCAGACCTTGTGCCTCGACGCGGTGGCGAAGGCGCTCGGAGTGGCCTCGTTCGTGCAGGAGTGGGAAACGATGCGGTTCACGAACCCGAAGACGGGCCGGAGATTCCGGTTCGACGGCTACTACGAGGACTGGAACCTCATCGTGGAGTTCCACGGACACCAGCACTGGCAGTTCCCGAACGCCTACATGCTCGACGAGTCCTACCGACCCCTCTGGGAGGAGTCCTGTTGGCGGGACCAGGAGAAGGTGCGGCTCGCGACAGAAGCGGGCATCCACTACCTCGTGGTGCGGGAGGACGAGCCCTTCACGGACCCGGTGTACCTGGCGGGCCGGTTGGTGCAGATGGGCGTGCTGAAGTCTGACCAGGTGCCGCTGCGTCCGATTCCGTGTAGGGGCGGCAAGGAGGTGAGTGTTGATGTACAACAAGGACTCCGAAGGTGAGGCACGTAAGCGTCGGGTGTCGGTGTCCAAGAGTGATCCGGACATCTCAACTCTTTGTCGGAAGCTCGACGAGCAAGAGCTTTCGTTGACGCCTCTGTCCGCGCATTCGGGGACTTTCCCGTGAATCTCGGTGCGTCCTGGAGGGAACGAGTGCCGAGTGCGGCACCCGTAGGTGCCGCCATCAACAGGGTGGAAGCCCGCGTCCGTGTAGAGCGTGACCCAGTGCAGCCAGGGGTTACCAGTCGCGTCCACCACGGCGAGGGGCACGACCCCCTCCGTCGTCGTTGTTCCAGCCCCCGCCGCCTCCACGACGCTGGATCTGGGGCTCGGGACGGGGGCTACGAAAGCCACCTCCACCACCCGAGCCGGAGCCACCCCGCCGGTCTTCGGCTTCGTTGACGCGGATGTTCCGACCATCGAGGGAGGCTCCGTCCATGCTCTTGATCGCGGCCTTGGCGTCCGCCTCGGACTCGAACGTGACGAACCCGAACCCACGAGACCGACCCGTATCCCGGTCCGTGATGACCTTGGCCTCACGGACCGAACCGAACCCCTCGAACGCCTGACGGAGAGAATCCTCGTCCGTACCCCAGGCCAGACCACCCACGAACAGCTTGTTGCCCATCACCTTCTCCACGGTTGGCTGGATGCAGCCAGACACACCCCCCACTACGCGGAGGGATGTGACTCTCTACCCCTCTGGTTCGCGCTCTTTACTCACAAGTTCGGCTAGTTCTCGGGAGGCATCCGCGATTTCCCCGCGAATACCTTGCGAATCTCCCAGTCGTGCCAAGCGACGCTGGAGACGGTGAAATACGCCTTCCAGTCGGGTGAGTCGGGCGAGCACGTCGTGTTCCAGAGATTCCACGCGGTGCTCGAGAAGTTCGATCCGCTCCAGCAGTTCATTGTTGTCCGGCATGTTCAACCTCTCTCCCATGTTGACACCGTGCAGGCGCGCTCGTTTCGATACTCCCTCTATGCCTCAGACCATGTAGGCACGCCTGCCCAGGTGCGGTCCTTGGAGAAGACGATGGCGACGGATCCACAGGAACGAGTCCTGGATGCACTGACCGATGCGACCAAAGCTCAAGCTGCTTCTACGCGCCGGATCGACTCCCTGGAGCGCAAGTTCGAGTCGTTGGAAACAACGCTCAATACCCGGATGCAGCACCTGGAGAACGAGATGGGCACCATGAACGCGCATCTGGACAACCTGGTGCGCGAAGCCCAGACGACAAACCAGCTTCTCCGGGACGCAGGAGAAGAACGTAAGGCAGAGACGCTGCGGAAGCAACAGCTTGAGGACGAAGCCCGGAAGCATCAACACGAAGTCGAGAAGGACCGGCGCGAGACGTACAAGAAGGTGGGGTCCGAACTTTGGGCTATGTTCAAGCAACCCCTCGGGTTTCTCGTGGCTGGCGTCGTGGCCTGGTTGCTCTACACCTACTTCGCTGTGCCCAACATGAAGACGGAGGTAGTACCAGCCACACCCGAGGTTCAAAACCCTGGCGGACCCTGATGACTGAGCGCAACTACCAAATCTTGCTCGTTGAGGACCATCCCGCCGACGTAATGCTCACCAGAAAGGCTCTCGGACGGCTGAAAGCCTCCACGACGCTTCATGTGACGGTGGACGGCTTCGATGCGATGGCCTTCCTACGTCGCGAGGGTCGTTACCAGTCGGCGGTACGCCCGGACCTGGTGTTGCTCGACCTGAACATGCCTCGGCGAGACGGACGGGCGGTTCTTCGGGACGTGAAGTCGGATCCGGATCTCAAGTTGCTGCCGGTCATCGTGCTGACCACCTCCTCGGCAGCCACCGACATCCGCCTCGCGTACTCGCTCCACGCCAACGGGTATGTGGTGAAACCCATCGCGTTCGAGGACTTCGTGTCCGCCCTGGAGGCCGTCGAGAGGTTCTGGTTGACGGTGGCACATCTCCCTTCGCCGCACCCGTGAGCATCCCTGATGCCTACATCCTGACGGGCGCGGCCCTCCTCTCACTTCTCCTGCTCATCTTGGTACGCAGGCTGATCCAGAGCGAGGCCCAGTTCCGCATGCTGGCGGCGAACAGCGGGGACGTGGTGTGCCTCCATGGGCCCAACAGGGAGTGCTTGTATGTGAGCCCCTCGGTCACCAGGGTCTTGGGCATCCCCGAGCCCGTGTGTCCGGCACAGTACGTCCACGCCGAGGACAAGCCTTATGTGGACCGCATGTTCCAATCCGCGTTGTATTCCAAAGAGCCTGTTGTCTGCACGTTTCGAGCATACACCGCCACAGGCGACTTGATCTGGCTCGAGTCGCTGTTGCGCCCCCTTCCCGACGGAAAAGTTGTGACGACTTCGCGGGATGTCACCAACCGCAAGCAGGTGGAAGACCTCTATCGGATCCTCGCGGAGAGCCTGCCGAAGAACAGCTTCGTCCTGTACGACCGGGGTTTGCGGGTCCTACTGGCTGCGGGGCCCTTGGTTCGGATGAACGAAACCTCCTTGGGTGGCAAGGGCGACGGGCAGCACCTGCTGGAGGTTTTTCGGTCGTTGTTCGACCCCGAGCAACTGGCGGCCGAAGATCGCTACTGGACCGAGGCTCTGGAGGGGCGGAGTTCCACCGTTGAGATCCCGCTACGCGGAGCGGTGTACCAGCTTCAGCATGTCCCTGTCCTGGAGGGAGAGGAGGTCATTGCGGGGCTGATGGTGGCCACCGACGTGACCGAGGACCGCGCTCGCGAAGCCGTGCTGAAGGATCGGACCGACGACCTCGAGCGGTCCAACCGGGACCTGGAGCAGTTCGCGGACATCGCCAGCCACGAGTTGAAGACCCCTCTCCGGCACATCTCCAGTTTCGCCGAAATCCTGGCGGAGGAGCACGAGGGGCTGCTGTCCGAGGAGGCGGATGGGTGCATCGGGAACATCACCCAAGGTGTTCGGGAGATGCAGGGGGTGATCGAGGCCCTTCTCCGCTACTCGCGGGCGAAGACCAACGAGTCGCGAATGCAGTCGGTGAACCTGAACGGGCTCCTCGAACAGGTTCTTCGCTCACTCGCCCCCCGAATCGAGGCCGCTGGAGGTGTCGTCGAGGCGAAGTTGGGTTCGTTCCCGACGGTACGTGGGGACCCGGTTCTCATCAAGCAGTTGCTGGAGAACATGCTCGGGAACGCCATCAAGTTCTCACAGCCCAACCCGGTGGTTCATGTGACCGCCGCCCGAGACTTGTTGGACTGGGTGATCTCGGTCGAGGACAACGGCCCTGGTGTCTCCGCCGAGCACCGCGAGTACATCTTCCAGATGTTCAAGCGGAGCCGCACGGACGTGGAGGGCAGCGGCATCGGCCTGGCCCTGTGCAAGAAGATTGCGGGCATCCACCGAGGGAAGATTTGGGTCGAGGACGGCTCGGGTCCGCCCGAGCGGCCCGGAGCCTTGTTCCGTGTCTCTTTCCCGGCTCGAATCCGGGACGACATCACGCAGCACTAGAGTTTGCGGACAGGTTTCCGTACTTCGAGCGTTTTGGCGTACCAGGACGCTTCCACGGCCCACCTGGCCCCGCACTTGTCGCACTTGTAGTGGAGCCGCCCGAAGGACTCAGCCAGTCGGGCGGCTCCGTCGTTGAGGGCGAAGGGCGTACCCGCGCACTTCGAGTCGAAGCACTTGATCTTGTGCGCGGGCATCACTCCTCCCACAGACCCGAAGCGAACTTCTGGGTCGCGGGGACGGACACGAAGCGGACAGGCCGATCCTGTTCCAGCACCGCAGCCGCCAGACGCCCCCCGAACACACAGCCCAGGTCCAGGCCGGTCGCGAACGGGAACTGCTTCGGCTCGACTTCGCCCGGGAACGGGTTGTGCCCGAAGAAGACGTGGCCGAAACGCCCGTCGTAGACTTCCGCCCAGAACGGGTCTTCCGGCTGCTCCTCCCCCAGCGTGACGAACGAGCCCTTGGGCCGCACCGAGGTCTTGGTGACCGCGAAGTCGGTCCACCGACCGTCGGCCATCGCCTCTTCGGGGTGGGTGACCTCGAAGGGGAAGTTGATCTCGACGGTCAGCTTGGTCGTCGCCCGACCCGTGACGTGGCGAACCCGCAGCACGCGGTTGAACTTCTCTTGCTCGCCCCTCGACATCGCGGTCCACTCCGCTGGGGAGGGGATGGTCCGCATGTCGGGCAGGATGCCCGCGTGGACCACCAGGGCGTTGTGCTCGGGGGCCGAGAAGAACATCACCGCCGTGTTCAGGAACGCCACGTCCTCGGGGGACAGAGCTTCGGTGATCTGGCGGAGTTCCTCGGAGTTCTTGAACTTCGAGGCTCCCTCGGGGTTGGTGGCGAAGGCCCGGCGGAACCGCTCGTGCTTCTCCTCGTGGTTGCCCTTCGTCAAAATGACATGGGTGCGGGCTGCAAGTTCCCGCGAAAAACGCACCACCCCAGGACTGTCTGGGCCCTTGTCGAGGAGGTCTCCCGCGAACACCAGAGTGTCGGTCTTGGTCAGGCCCACAGCCTCCACCAAAGCCCGCACCTCGGCCAGCATCCCGTGGACATCACCGACAATCACTACGCGACCCGTCATCTGCATCGTCCTCTCCTCCTATACGCGGGGGAGGTTCCCGCCTGAACCTCCCCCGCGCACGTTCTGACTTTCCTTGTGTTTTGACTTTGGGCGATCAGCGTGTAAGTCATGGCGAAAGTTTCGCGAAGCTGGTACGCTACCCGCGTGGAGGGCACCATGCAGCACATCGAAGGATGGCTTACCGGTCTGAACCTCCCGAAGGCCCCCTCTCCCAAGGGTCGGCTGGAGGGCGAGGCTCTGACCTACGCGCTCATCACGTTCATGCTTCGTCCGGAGCAGCTACCTGTCGAGGTAGTGGAAGTTCTGGCCGA
>Ga0194132_10007976_pt1 | contig 15399 bp, 11 predicted proteins | sample TA2KigOf80mmetaG_FD_148612 | JGI IMG/M metagenome (GOLD analysis project Ga0194132, IMG submission 148612) | Freshwater microbial communities from Lake Tanganyika, Tanzania - TA2015054 Kigoma Offshore 80m | ecosystem: Environmental > Aquatic > Freshwater > Lake | place: Tanzania: Lake...
GCAATCGTGTCGAGCGTCTCGGCGAGATCGCGCACGCCGCCGCGCAGCGCACGCCGTGGATTCACGACCGCTTCGGCAAGCGCCCCTGCGAGACCGCGTGAGCGCTGCGGCGCCCGAGCCGCCAGCGCTTCGACCGGCTTCGCCGCGTGAGGGCGCTCGCCCGCCGGCGCGTCTGCGATCGTCTCGAAGGTCCGGAGCGCGCTGATACCGTCGGCCATGCAGTGGTGGACCTTGCACAGGAGAGCCGCGCGACCGCCTTCGAGGCCTGCGATCAGGTGGAACTCCCACCGCGGCCGGTCGGCGGGCAGCGGCGTCGAGAGCAGAGTCTCGATGACGTGATGAAGCGTCGCCTCGTCGCCGGGCGCGGGAAGCGCCACGTGCCGCACGTGACGGCGGGGATCGAACGCGGGATCCTCTCGCCAGACCGGCCAGCGGAGATCGAGCCGCGAGCGGAGCGGCATCTGCCGGAAGCGCGGCACGTCCTCGAGCCGCTCGGCAAGCCGCTCGGTCAGCTCCTCGAGCGACGGGCACTGCTCGAGGATCGCGACGCAACCGATCTGGAAGGGCTGGTTGGGTCGCTCGAAGAACAGAAACGCCGCGTCGAGCGCGGACAGCTGCTCTTCCTGAGCGTCCGGCACGTGCTCGAAACGCTCTTCCTCCTCCATCATCGCACCACCCCCGACCCCGCCTGGCCCACCGCGGCAATGCGCCGCATCGACTGCGACTACATACCAGCGATCCGTATGACTTACCAGCCGCCGTACGCTGCTTTCGCGCTGGATTTCGTCCTCGGGATCGTTCATGAGCGACGGAAACAACAGGCCCAACCTCCGAGGAGATGCCCGTGAAACGCCGGTCGATCGAAACCCTCCGCGTCGGTACCACCATCCTGCTTCTCATCCTCTGTCCGACATCCGGACACGCCGAGCCGATCGAGAACTCCGGCCGCCTCGTCGAGGAGCTCGAGACGGAGGAAACCGTCGGCGGCGAAGACGACGCCCTCGACGCGCAAGGCGCGCAGGGCCGTGAAGCCGAGGGGACCGGCGGCGAAGTGGAAGGCCTCCCTCGGCGCGCCGCACAGCGTGTCGAGAACATCGTCGTGACGGCACGCCGCCGCGCGGAGTTCCTCGAGGACACCCCGGTCGCCGTGACCGCACTGAACGAGAACCTGCTGCGCGAGGCGGACGTCACTCGCCTCGATCAGATCAACACCCTCGTTCCGAACTTGACGTTCCTGCGAGGCCGGAGCGGCAACGACGCGACCGTCTTCATCCGCGGCATCGGTCAAGCGCAGTCGCAGGTGATCACGTTCGATCCCGGCGTCGGCATCTACGTCGACGGCGTGTACCTCGCACGCTCGCAGGGGTCGGTCATCGACGTCCTCGACGTCCAGCAGATCGAGGTCCTGCGCGGCCCGCAGGGGACGCTCTTCGGAAAGAACACCGTCGGCGGCGCGATCAACATCACCACCGTGAAGCCGGGTGACGAGCTCGAGGCGTTTGCGTCCGTACGCGCCGGCAGCCGAGACACCGTTCAGACCCGCGCGAGCCTGAACGTCCCCATCGATATCGGCTGGTTCGAGGACAAGCTCTTCACGCGCGTCGCGCTCGGCTCGTCCAACACCCGCGGGTACACCTACAACGCGCTCCGCGACGAGTGGTGGTCGGACGAGAACTCGCTGAACTTCCTCGGCTCGGTCCGATTCGTCCCGACGGAGGACCTCACCTTCGACGTGACGGGATCCTGGTCCCGCAACCACAACAACGGCAAGGGCGGCGAGTGCGTCTTCATCGAGCAGACGCCCGTGCTGATCGGCCTCTGGCCATCCCCGAATCGCGAGAACTTCGAGGCCGACTGCAACCGCTCCCAGCCCTACCACTTCGAATCGAACGTCGACGGCATCAACGACGTCGAGAGCTACGGCACCTGGGGAACCGGCACCTGGGACATCGGCGAGGCCGGCTGGTTCAACGGGCTGCAGCTGAAGCTCCTCTCCTCCTGGCGCGAGCAGATCCCGCGCCTGCGGGAGGACTTCGACATGACGCAGCAGCGCGTCGGCCAGTACTCCACGGCCGGCGGAAGCGGCGAGTTCACCGGGGAGCCGGGCTTCGCGCAGCAGATCAGCGAGGAGCTGCAGATGACCGGCACCGCGCTCGACGACGAGCTCTCGTTCGTCGGCGGCGTGTACGGCTTCTGGGAGGATGCGAACCAAAACGCGTCCGTCCGCGCGTTCCCGGGCCCGATCACTCCGGGACCGAGCCAGGTCGGAGACATCACGTCGGCGACCACGAATCAGATCACCAAGGTTTCGAACTGGAGCTGGGCCCTCTTCACGCAGCTCACCTACGACTTCTTCGAGTGGGCGAGCCTGACCGGAGGCGTCCGCTACACGCGCGAGAAGAAGGGGCTCGACTTGAACCTCGCTCGTCCGGTGCTGCCGCCGGGATACCCGGGCGGCTGCGTGGACGGAGGGCCGCCGGAGTGCGTGCCCGCTCTGCCGCTCGTCGACGTCGACGAGTCCGAGCTCTTCGGAGCGACGACGCCGATGGCGAGCCTCGCGCTGCGCGCTCCGGAGGAGCTCCTCGAGCCCGCACCGATCGAGCACCTGATGGGCTACTTCACCTACAGCCGCGGCTTCAAGAGCGGCGGCTTCAACGGCATGGCGCGCGAGCAAGGGACGGACGAGCTCTCCGCCTTCCAGCCCGAGTTCCTCGATTCGTACGAGGTCGGCATCAAGACGATCAGCCTCGAGAATCGCCTGACCTTCAACGTCGCGATCTTCAAGGGCAACTACACGGACCAGCAGGTGCAGAGCGTCGTCCTCGGACCGCCGCTCATCCCCGGCGGACCGCCGCAGGTGAGCCTGGCCGTGACCAACGCCGCCGCGTCGAAGACGCAAGGGCTCGAGATCGAAGCCGTCGCTCTGCCGATCGACGGCTTGACCGTGCAAGGCAACGTCGGGCTCCTCGACTCCCAGTTCATCAATTACCTGGCGCCGAGCGATCTCGACGCCAGCACGGTGAGCCGAGCGGGCCAGCGCTTCCCCTTCGTCCCGGAAGTGCAGACGCATCTCGCGGTGCAGTACTCGTTCCCGATCGAGTTCGAGGGGCCCGAGTGGCTCCAGGGATGGCTCACGCCGCGGCTCGATTGGTACTACCAGGGCTCCGTTCGCTACGCGGGTCCCGAGCTGCCGCAGGCGACGCAGTCCGGCTACAACCTCCTCAACGTTCGGTTGAGCTACGACTTCCTCGACGACCGCGCGCAGTTCGCCTTCTGGGGACTGAACATGCTCGACACGGAGTACTTCGAGCAGGTCACCGGCAGCGCTTCGTCGTTCGGCGACATCGTGCGCTTCTACGAGGCGCCCCTCACGGCTGGCGTCGAGATGAGCTACCGGTATTGACGGCGGCATGAGTGACTTCGAGCGGGATTTCCCGAGTCTCACGTTCGATCGGCCCGAAGACGGCATCCTGCGCATCACCCTCGACGCACCCAGCCTGAACGCCGTCGACCTGCGCATGCATCGCGAGCTCGCCGACGTGTGGCTCGCAGTCGACCGCGACCCCGACACCCGGGTGGCCCTGCTCCGCGGCGCTGGCAAGGGCTTCTCCGCGGGAGGGAGCTTCGAGCTCGTCGACACGATCATCCGCGACTGGGGCGTCCGGACGCGGATCCTCCGCGAGGCGCGCGACCTCGTCTTCAACGTCATCAACTGCTCGAAGCCGGTCGTCTCGGCGATCCACGGCCCCGCCATCGGCGCGGGTCTCGTCGCCGGCCTCCTCGCGGACGTGTCGGTCGTGGGGCGGACGGCCCGCATCATCGACGGGCACACGCGCCTCGGCGTGGCGGCCGGGGATCACGCGGCGATCTGCTGGCCGCTCCTCTGCGGGATGGCGAAGGCCAAGTACTATCTCCTGACCTGCGAGACGCTCTCGGGGGAGGAGGCGGAGCGAATCGGCCTCGTGTCGCTCTGCGTGGAAGACGATCAGGTGCAGGAGCGCGCCCTCGAGGTCGCCCGGTCGCTCGCCGCCGGCGCCCAGAGCGCGATCCGCTGGACCAAGCACTCGCTCAACGGCTGGTACCGAATGATGGCTCCGATCTTCGAAGCCTCGCTGGCGCTCGAGATGCACGGCTTCGGAGGGCCGGACGCGGCCGAGGGCCTCGCTTCGCATCGCGAGAAGCGTCCGCCGGTCTTCCGGGGTCCAACGAGCGAGTGAGCCGCGAAAGCCACCGAGACTCTATCGAAAGAGCGTTGCGCAGCCCGAACCCGGACCGGATAATTCGCGCGTTTCCATCGAAAAAATCGACCGCGGCCCGGCCGCGGGAGTGTCTCTCCAGATCCGAACCCGAGCCCTTCCGACGCTTCCCCCCAGACGGACGCGACCTCGAGCCTCTCGAGTCGCATCGGCAAGCTCCCGCGACAGGTGCGGATCGCGATGCCTTGCCTTGCGAAGGAGGGGTCACCCATGGGCAGTGTCTGTCAAGTGGTGTAAAAGTGGATTGACGTCTCCGGCGCTTCCCTTACCTATGCTGCCTCGCGCTTCGTCGCTCGCTTCGGCATCTCCTCCCAACCGTCGATCTTCCGCATCTTGATCTTCCCGCTGCGCAGCAAGCCGAAGAGTAGGAGCAGGACCGCGTCCTCGCCCGGCAGGCTCGCCTGCGTCTTCGTCCGCCGCCGAAACTCCTCGTTGATCCGCTCCAGCGCGTTCGTCGTCCGCAACGACTTCCACTGCGTCTTCGGAAAGCGCAGGAACGTGAACAGGTCGTCGCCTGCTTCGTCGAGGCTCCTCACCACCGCCGGACAGCGCAGCTTCCACTTCTTCACGAATGCGATCCGCGCCTTCTCGACGTCGGCGGCGGCCTTGCCGTAGATCATCCGCCGGTAGTCCTCGCGCAGCTCCTCCCGCAGCGACACAGGGGCCTTCGCTTCGAGGTTCCGCAGCTTGTGGACGGTGCACCGCTGGATCTCGATCTTCCGCCACTCCTCGCGCAATGCTTCCGCCAGTCCAGGGTTCCCGTCGATCACCGCGAGGATCGGTGCTCCGAGCTTCCGTTTGGCCAGGTCGGCAACCACCTCGCCCCAAGCGGCCGTGGTCTCGTCGCCCGCGATCCGCATGTCCAGCACGACCTTCTCGCCGTCGCTGCGAACGCCAAGCGTCACCAGCACCGGAACACGTGCCCGCCGCTTGCCGATGCGAACCTTCGGGTACCACCCGTCCATGAACAGGTAGACGATGTCTTCGTTCGCCAGCTCCCGCGTCCGCCAGGACTCGAAGTCCTCGCTCATCCGTCCGACCAGGCGCGAGACCGCGTCCTTCGAGAGCGGCGCGCCCTTGAGGAGCGGTGCCAGCGCCGACTTCACTCGCCGTGTGTTCGCTCCCGCCAGGTAAAGTCCCAGGATCGCCTCGTCGACCCGCTCGGTGCGCCGCTGGTAGCGCGGCACCACGCGGCTCTGCCACTCCTGCGTCGCGCCGTCGCCCAGGTCGAGTCGTGCTCGTGGCATCGTGATGCTCGTCGGTCCCAGACTCGTCGCCAGCGTCCGCGAACGCGTCCCGTGTCGGTACCCGCGTCGCTCTTCGCCGACCCGGGCCGACGACGCAGCGCCCAGCGCTGCTTTCAACTCCTCCTCCACGATCGCCTCGATCGCCCCGCGAACACGCTCGCGCATCACTCGCTCGATCGTGTCCGCGCCGAACCCTTCTTCCGCTTCTTCCTCCGCTCGCTTCCTGCTATCTCTCGCCACGGCGTCATCCTCCGGCACCCGCCGCCAAGCGGGCGTGCAGCTGACTTGAATCCAACTGCGCCGGATGATGACGCCTTCTTCACTTTTCCACCAACTTCACGACACTACCCCAGAACCAGTACGACTCGCTCTTCGGCGTGGCGGGCGAGTACGTGTTCTTCGCGGAAGCGCCCGGATTGAGCCAGGCGTACCGGCTCCAGTTCCTCGCCGCGCGACAGGCCGTCGGCGGCTTCCCGGTCCTGATCGGTGCGACGAATCCGCCCACGGACGCCGCGTTCCTCCTGCGCGACCTCGACACGCCCGGCGGGGCCGCGCTTGCCTCGAACTTCACGCTGGGCATGCAGACCGGCGAGTTCTGCCTCGACCTGCACCTGACGCCGTCGACGCCCGGCGGGAGTCTCGTGGGGACGATGGACGTCCGTCCTCAGACCGAGACCGGCTGCGGCGATCTTCTCGTGGCCGGCCGCTCGACCGCGGTGGTTCCGTCCGGCGACGACGGCTCGGCCGGGAACGGGTGTGCGTACGAGCTCCTCTCCGAGGCCGATTGCCTCGAGGCATTGGCCGGCCAAGACACGATCTGTCTCCGATGCGTCGATTCCTGCCCCGACTTCGAGAACCCCATCGTGTTCGTCGAAACCGGAGCGGGATACGCGGACTGCGGGGCCATCTCCATCCAGCGTGTCGAGGGTGCGACCTGCGGGCAGGATTGCGACGGCGTGCGCGGGATGGTCGTCTTGTCGCTGGAGGGTTGAGCGGAGCTGCCCGTCTGCACCGCGGTCTTTCAGCGGCAGTCGACGCGGCCCGGCTTCGAAGTGCAGCGCGGCGGCAGCTCGCCGGGCGCGTTCCACTCGATCGCGGCGCACTCGTCCGCGTCGCCGAGGCGGACGTACGTGCGGACGGCTTCGGGATCGGGCAGCGTCAGGTCCGCGTCCTTCATCTTGACGGTGAAGCGGAGGAGACCGTTCTCCTTCGCCGAGAGGTCGCGCACGATCGCCTGCGTGATCCCGTCCGACGGCGAGGTGTCGACGTACTTCCAGCGCTTCCCGTCCGTCCCGACGAGCCAGCTCGAGCCGCCCGGAATCGCGACGTCGAGGCCGTCCGAGCCGAACGGCACGTCGATCACGACGCGGATGCCGTTCGCCGCCGGATCGACGCCCGACCACGGCTTCGGGATCACGGCCTCGCCCTTGAGCGTCAAGCGTCCGTCCGACTCGAACAGCTTCACGAGCGGCCTCTCGAGCGGAACGCCGCTCGCGCACGCCGGAGCGTTCGAGCACGTGCAGCCGGAGCACGAGCTGCCGGGGCCGCACGAAAGCCCCGGCTCGCCGCATTCCTCGCCCGGATCCGCGTCGCCGTCGCCGCAGGCGACGAGCGTGTACTCGTAGGCGCCGACGTCGAAGCCGGCGCCGAGCGGCCGCTCGTTACCGTCGAGGTCGACGTCCGGTGCTCCGGTGGACGCTCCCGCGTCGATCGCCGGCGAGTCCTCGCGCAGGTGATAGTCGTTCCCCGCGCCCGGATCGACGAAGAGCGCCGCCGGCGTCGAGAGGAACGAGCTCGCGTCGTAGCCGAGCGCCTGCCACTGGGCGAGCGTGATCACGGTGCTGCCGCCGTTCGTGCTGAAGCGGTTGCTGACGATGTTGTCGTTCGACACGAATCCGGGCCGGCTCGACGAGTCGATCGCGATCGCACCGCGGAACGAGTGGTAGCTGTAGAAGACGTTGTTCCGGACGACGTTCCCGGTCGAGCCGTTGTTGATGTTCAGGCACCAGCGGCCGTCGGCCGCGTTGACGATCGTGTTGTTGACGACGAGGTTCCCGCTCGCCCCCGCCGCTCCGTCGATCCGATAGAGGCTGATGCCGCTCGCGTGGTTGTTGAAGAGGAGGTTGTTCCGGATGATCCCGTTCACGCCTCCGTCCATGTTGATGCCGGAGCCCCCGCCGCCGTTCGCGGCGTTCTCGAAGATCACGTTCTCCTCGACGAGCGCGTTCTCGATCAGCCCGTCGCCTCCGGGGATCTCCGCGTCGCCGTTGAAGTGGAGACCGTTGCCGTGGTTCGAGTAGACGACGTTCCGCCGCACGATCGGGCGGTCGGAGCTGTTCGAGACGTAGATGCCGTGCTCGTCGATCGAATGGTGCGCGACGTTGTCCTCGGCGAGGAAGTCGTCGACGAAGCCCGTCAGGATGCCCCACCTGCCGTTGTGGCCGAGGTGGCAGTTCCGGACGGTCACGAACTCGGCGAGGACCGCGCGTACGCCGGCGCGCGTCCTTCCGTTCACCGTGAAGCCGTCGATGACGACGTGCGAGGCGCCCTCGAGGTTGATGCCGTCGGGCGTCGTGTCGTTGTCCTCGGTGATCTCGACGTTCGGGCTCTCCGCGAGGAAGGTGATCGGCTGCGCGGCGGTGCCGGAGGTCTCGAGGTAGAAGCCGGCGTAGTCCCCGTCCTGCACGCGCACCGTGTCGCCGGGGCCGACCTCGTCGGCGGCGTGCTGGAGCGTCTCCCACGCGTTCGCGAGCGACAGCCCGTCGTTGTCGTCGTCGCCGCTCGGCGAGACCCAGTAGGTCGCGCCGGAAGCGCTCGTGGCGGAGACGAGGACGAGCGCGCTCCAGAGGAACGCCCCCACCACGCCGCACCGTGCGATGCTTCTCATCGCCATCCCCCCTCTCCGGCTTTGCTATCCGGGGGTCCGCGTTGGAGCAATGGCACGGCGCGCGTAGCAAGGCGCGCGGAGTGCGACCGCGCGAACGCTGCGTCACACACTCCGCTGCGCAGGACTTACAATCGCGCAGGGCGTTCTTGTCGTCCGCGCCGACCTCCGCTAGCGTGCGCGCGTTCGAGGCTCGGCTGGGGGAAGCGGGATGGGTTCTCTTCGTCGGATCGCGGTGTGGCTCGGAAGGCCGATCGACGCGGCGTCGCTCGGCGCGTTCCGCATGCTGTTCGGCGGCCTCATGCTGTTCGAGGTTCTGCACTACTTCGATTCGAACCGGATCGAGCGGTACTACCTCGAGCCGAAGCTGCACTTCCCGTACGAATTCTTCCCGTTCGTGCGGCCCTGGCCGGGGCCGTGGATGTACGCCCACTTCGCCCTCATGGCCGCCGGGGCGATCGGCATCCTGCTCGGGCTTCTCTACCGCTGGTCGGCGCTCGTCTTCCTTCTGACGTACGCGTGGGTCTTCCTGATCGACAAGACCTACTACAACAACCACTACTACCTGATCACGTTGATGGGCCTCTTGTTCTGCCTGCTTCCGGCGGATCGATGGGCCTCGCTCGACGCGCGGCGGCGCGGCGGCAACGAGCCGGAGGTCGTGCCGTGGTGGACGGTCTTCCTCCTGCGCGCGCAGATCATGATCGTCTACGTCTACGGCGGCATCGCGAAGCTCAATCCGGACTGGCTCGCGGGCGAGCCGATGCGCGGCTGGCTGCACAAGCGCGCGAGCTATCCAGTCGTCGGTCCGTTCTTCACGACCGAGGCGGCGGCGTGGTTCTTCACGTACGGCGGGCTGTTCTTCGATCTGTCGATCGGGTTCCTGCTCCTCTGGCGACGGACGCGCTGGCTCGCGGTCGCGTTGATCGTCTTCTTCAACGCGACGAACGCGTGGATGTTCTCGATCGGGGTCTTCCCGTTCTTGATGCTCGCGACGACGACGCTCTTCTTCGAGCCGGACTGGCCGCGGCGGGCGCTCGCGGCTCTCGGCCGTCTCCTCGGCCGACGTGAGTTGGCGGAGCTCGCGGAGCCTCCGCCAACGCTTCCGCGCGAGGGCGCGCCCGCTTCGGGCGCGATCGTCGCCTTCCTCTCCGTCTATCTCGCGCTGCAGATCCTCGTGCCGTTCCGCCACTTTCTCTACCCGGGCGAGGTGAGCTGGAACGAGGACGGCCACCGCTTCTCGTGGCACATGAAGCTGCGCGACAAGGAAGGCCGCCTGAGGCTCTGGGCGACGGACCCGACGACGGGCAAGACGTGGGAGATCGACTACCGGAAGGATCTCAACGTCAAGCAGCGGAGCCGCGTCCGCGTGCTGCCCGACATGCTGCTGCAGTACGTCGGCTACGTGAAGGAGGACCTGCGCGCGGGCGGCATCGAGTCGCCGATCATCCGCGCGGAGATGGAGGTCTCGCTCAATCGGCGCCGTGGACAGCCGCTCGTCGACGCTTCGCTCGATCTCGCAAGCGTCGAGGCGACGCTCCTCGCGAGCTCCTGGTGGGTGGCGCCGTTCGATCCGGACGTCGAGCGCCTCCCGCTCGACCAGAATCCGAACCGCATCAAATGGCGGTTCGGCAAGGACGTCCGCGCTGCGGCTGCGGCGTCCCACTGAACGCCGCAGCCGCGCGCGAAGGAGAGGGGCGGCGCCCCTGTCTATCTAAAAGTCGTCGTCGTCGAAGACGTCGTCGACCACGTCGTCGTCATCGTCGATGATGACGCAAGCGCAGTCGTAGAACGTGCAGATGTCGACGCCGTCATCGAAGATGAACTCGCCGCAGTCGTTGGCGACGGCTTCACCCTCGCAGACTGCCTGCGTCGTCGCCATGAGCTGCCCGCCGCACTGATCGCAGATGCAGTCGCTCAGCGAGCACGTCGTGCCGCTGAACGACGAGCTCGAGCAGCCGAGACCTGCGGCGATGTTCGAGCAGATCGTCGCGGTCGAAGCCTGGACCGTGTCGTTGCAGTTGTCGCCGTCGTCGTCTCCGCCGCCGCACGCGGCGACCCACATCGACAGACTGACCACGGCGACGCCAACCATCACCGCGGACCGCCACCCCAGAGCCTCTCTTCCCAACGTCCTCATGAATCACCCTCCCCGGGCCTGTCTGTGGCGCCCGGGATACCAGGGTTCCGGTGTTGAGTCAAAGCTCGAGGCCCTTCCGAAGCATCGGGTCGAAGTGCCGCAGGTGTGGCCCTGGGCGCGGGAAGTCGTATCATCGGAACGATGGCGAGCCGCGGCGCGGAGTCCGAAGTCTTTCGGCGACGCTTCCTCCTGGCGACCGTGATCCTGGTGACGGTCCTGTTCCTGTGGATGATCCTCGACTTCCTCGCCGCCGTGCTCCTGGCGGCGATCTTCGCGGGGCTCCTGAACCCGATCTACCGCTGGCTCGTCCGCCGGACGGGCGGGCGAGCGGTGCTCTCCGCGGGCATCGTGGTCACCGTTTCCCTGCTCGTGATCTTCGGCCCCGTCGCGATCTTCATCGGGCTCGTCACGACGCAGGCGATCGAGCTCTCGCAGGGAATCCCCTCCTGGGTCGAGGCTCAGCTCGCGGAGTCGGGCGGGATCGAAGGGGAGGTGCAGAGCTGGATCGACGCGATGCCCTACGGAGAAGAGCTCCCGCGGCTCGACTCGCTGGTTCCCGAGCGCGGCGATCTGATGACGAAGGCCGGCGAAGCGATCTCCGCGGTCGGGACGATGGTCGTCACCGGCTTCGCCTCGTTGACGCGAAACACGGCGCTCTTCCTGCTGAACCTCTTCATCCTCCTCTACGCGCTCGCGTTCTTCCTCATCCAGGGACGGGAGGTCCTCGACCGGATCTTCTTCTACGTGCCGCTCCACTCCGACGACGAGCGCGCCGTCGTCGATCGATTTCTCTCCGTGACGCGGGCGACGCTGAAGGGATCGATCGTGATCGGCGCGATCCAGGGCACGCTCGCGGGCGTGGCGTTCTGGGTGGCGGGGATTCAGGGCGCTCTCTTCTGGGGGACCGTGATGGCGATCTTGTCGGTGATCCCCGGAATCGGCTCGCCGCTCGTCTGGGCTCCGGCGGCCGTGTTCCTCATGATCTCCGGACGCCCCCTGGCCGGGTTGCTACTCGCCGCCTGGTGCGCGGTCGTCGTCGGAAGCATCGACAACCTGCTCCGGCCACGGCTCGTCGGCGCCGATGCGAAGATGTCGGACCTGATGATCCTTCTCGGGACGCTCGGCGGAATCTCGCTCTTCGGCGTCGTCGGCGTGCTGATCGGGCCGATCGTCGCGGCGCTGTTCGTCACCGCGTGGGAGCTCTACGGAAACGCGTTCCGCGACGTCCTGCCTCCGGTCGGGAGGGAGTGAAGGAAGCTCGTGACGCCGGACACGCCGCCGACGGCCTTCGCGGTCGCGACGGCGCTCGCGATGTCCGCATCCGTCGGAAGGACGCCCATCAGAACGGCGTGGCCGCCGACGACGGCGACGTCGATCCGGCTCGCGACCTGTCCCTCGACGGCGAGGCGCGCCTTGATCTCGGCTTCGAGCGCCCGGTCCTCGGCTTCGCTCGAGGAGCGAAGGATCGTCGGGACGTACGCCTGCACGGAGCGGACGCCGCTCACGTCCTGCGCCGCGTGGATCGCGACGTCGCGTCGCTCCGCGGAGGTGACGAACCCGACGAGGTAGACGCGGCCCATGTAGACGTACGGCGTGATCGCGACGCCGAGCCCGTCCTCGAGAAGACGCTCGCGCACCTGGGCCCGAATCGCGTGGTCCTGCGCCTGGCTCGGCACGCTCTCCTCGCTCGCGGCGGCCTTCGTCATCGCGCGATGGGGGCGGGATCCGCCGCTGCACGCGCAGAGCGCGATCGAAACGAGCGCTGCCGTCGCCGCGATGGGAGCCGTCCGCTTCATCGTCACGTGCCTTCGCCGCATCAATACCAGAAGTAGATCCACCGCGAGACGCGCAGCTGGTCGAGGGTCTCGAGACCTCCCGAAGCGATCAGGCGGAACATCGGCCGCTGGAACGAAAGCGCGAGCAGCAAGACGGCACATCCGATCGCCGCGAGATCGGTGCGACGAAGCCGTCCCTCGAGCGCACCCGTCAGCCCGACGCCCGCGGCGATCGCGAGGATGATCTCGAACGGCATGCGGAACCGCGTCGTCGCGACGAGCCCCGCCGAGATCGCGGTGAACACGAGCGTCCACACGAGGAGGAGGCGCGTTTGCGGATCCTGCCAGAGCCGCCGCACGCCGGCGGCCGCCGCGACGAGGAGCGCGACGTAGCCGAGCTGGATCACCCAGAACCAGAAGAGGAACGTGCCGACGCCGATCGCGCCGAACCCTTCGAGCGTCAGGTTCCGCACGACGAAGTACTCGAGCCCCCAGAGGTTCACGGCGCGCACGGCCGTGCGCCGCAGGTACTCGGCCGGATCGTTCCGGATGCCCTCCCAGCCCTTCTCGCTCGCGACGCGTGCGCGCGTCAGCGGATCGGGCAGGGCGTGCCAGGCGCGGAAGACCTCGATCGGCTCGCCCGGGTGGCTGCTCATCCAGAGGTTGTAGGGACCTTCGTTCTCGAGCAGGATCTCGGGGCCGTAGCGGATCTGGTTCCGCACGACCCACGGTGCGAGAACGACCGCCGTCGCGATCCCGAACACGAGCGAAAGGCGCACCGCACCGCGAAAACCGAACTGCTTCCACCAGTGGAGCGCGAGCAGCACGGTGAACGCGCCGAACGCCGGCTTCAGCAGCATCGCGAGCCCCGTCAGCACGCCGAGCAGGATCGGTCGTACCCACAGCGAAGGAGCGAGGAGAGTCGCTCGCCAGAACACGATCGCGGTGAAGAGCGCGTACAGCGTCTCCGGCCAGAGGATCGCGCAGTACGCGACCATCGTCGGCTCGAAGAGGACGAATGCCGCGGCGATCCTTCCGGCGCGCGGGCCGGCGACGCGATCGGCGAGCGCGTAGACCGGAATCGCGATCGCGGCGCCCGCGAGGCACTGGACGAGCTTCGACAGGAGCGTCCAGCCGATCGGCCCAAACCAGAGAGCGGAGGTCAAGTAGAGGAACGCGAAGTAGAGCGGCGGCCGCTCGAGGTAGCCGGTCTCGAGCACGCCCGACTCGCGCCAGAGCTTCGCCTGCTGCGTGTAGATCAGGTCGTCGGCGAGAAGACGGTTCACCGGATCCGTCCACAACGTGAAGACGACGCGCACCGCGAGGCCGGCGAGCAGGAGCCAGCGGAGGACACGGTCCTCCGACCATCCGTCGAATCCGCCGACTCCGTCGCTCCGGGAAACCTCGACGCCGCTCTCCGGCGGCGACAATCAGCTCTCCGGGAACCAGCGGTCGAGCGTGCCGGTCGCGATCATGCGGAGATCGTCCTCCGCGAAGCCGTGGGCGGCCTTCCGGAATCCTTCGAGGAGGTGCGGCGTGCCGTCGTAGTGCGGCCAGTCGGAAGCGAGGGCGACGTGATCCGCGGGGAGGAAATCGAGCGCGATCTTCAGGTCGGTGCGCTCGCACGCCTCGATCGTCACCATCATCTGCCGCTCGAAGATCTCCATCGGCGGCGTGTGCCACTCGGGCGCCTTGAAGCGGCCGAACATCTCGCGGTGCTCCTCGAAGCGCTCGAAGAACGACGGGATCCAGCCGGCCCCGGCTTCGAGGATCATGGTCTGCATCGTCGGGAAGCGATCGAAGATGCCGCCCGACATCATGTCGTAGAGAGTCGCGATCATGTCCATCGGGAAGCCGAGAGCGGAGCTCGCCATGATGTCGCCGAGCCGGTAGCCGCGCGCGGTGCCGTCCTGGTCCCAGACCGGCAGCGGGTGAAGGCCGAGCTTCATCCCCGTGTCGACGACCGCCTGCCACACGACGTCGAACGCGCGATCGGAGTACTTCTTGTGATCGACCGGATTCGTCCGGATGAAGCAGGCGCGGAAGCCGAGCTCTGCGGTGCGGTGCACCTCGCGCACGGCCGCTTCGGGGTCGACGATCGGCAGCGCGGCGACCGGGATCAGGCGCCCGCGCGAGCCCGCACAGTACTCCTGCTGGATCCAGTCGTTGTAGACCTGGCATACCGCGGGGGCGAGCTCGGGCGTGAAGGTCCCGCCGGCGAGCATGAACGTCGGGTAGAGCACGGCGCGCGTGAGGCCGTGGCGCGTGTTGAAGTCGAGCCGCTCCGGGCCGACCTTGGTCCACGACGGCGCGTCGAGGATCGTGTAGCGCTTCCTCTGGTCGTCGCTGAAGACCGCGTCGAGATCCATTCCCATCGCCGCGGCGAGGCCCATGCTGCGCAGCATCTCGCTCGGCGACATCTGGTGGAACATCATGTCGAGCTCGGCGATGTCGATGCCGTAGATGCGCTGGTGGAAGATGCCATCCTCGTCGCGGTAGAAGTGCGGCGCTTGCTCGCGGAGGTTCTTCGGGAGGCGCTCGACCCAGAGGTCTCCGGGCTCGATGACGTGGCCGTCGGCGTCGGCGATCTGCTCGATCATGCGGCCTGGGTTACTCCGCGCAGCCGGGGGCAGTCAATCTCTGGAATCGCGTCCGCTTCGGAGACGCGCGAGCCGATCACTCCCCGCCGAAAGGCTCGATGCGCCCGTCCGGCGGGCCCTCACCGGGAATCGGCTCCTCTCCGATCGAGGGCGCGTCGCCGGCGTCGGGATCGTCCCCGAGCTCGTTCGAATCCTCGCCGATCGAAGGGGCGTCGCCCGCGTCCGGATCGTCGACGAACGGCTGCGAGTCCTCGCCGATGCTCGGCGCGTCGCCGGCGTCGGGGAAGCCGTCGCCCGGACCGATCTGCGCGGTGCACGGCTTCGCGACGACGAGCAGCGCGATCGTCGCGAAGAGGAACCACCACCGCGGACTACCCACCTCTCCGGGATCGCATCGCTGCCGTGCCCAGTCAATCGCACGGCGTTTGGCCGCTGCGACGCAGGCGGGTATACGGACGGCGTGAATCCGGCCGATCGCGAGACTCCCGAAGGGGCCG
>Ga0194132_10007978_pt1 | contig 15398 bp, 14 predicted proteins | sample TA2KigOf80mmetaG_FD_148612 | JGI IMG/M metagenome (GOLD analysis project Ga0194132, IMG submission 148612) | Freshwater microbial communities from Lake Tanganyika, Tanzania - TA2015054 Kigoma Offshore 80m | ecosystem: Environmental > Aquatic > Freshwater > Lake | place: Tanzania: Lake...
ATCATTGGCACCGAGCTTGAGCGGTATCAACGCGTGGTGCGGTTTGATGACAAAATCGTTCAAGGCGTGCCGCGGCTAGAGGCGGGGGATGCCTTGATCGGCGTGGATCTCGCCAACGATCTGGGCGCGCTGCTGGGGGATCGATTTCGCGTGCAATCGGCCGAGGGCGCATCCGAGGTGTTTCAAATTCGCGCGCTGCTCGATCTGGGCAGCCGCGAATTGAATCGCCGCTACATTTACATCAACCTGCGCCCCGCGCAAAGCCTGCTCAACATCACCGGGCGCATCACCAACATCGACCTGTCGGTGAACGACATCATGCAAGCCGACCGCGTGGCGGTGCGGCTGCGCGCGCAGACCGGGCAGGACATCGAGTCGTGGATACAGGTGAACCGGCAGGTGTTTACCGCCATCAACAATCAAAACGTCATGACCCTGCTGATCCGCAGCTTTGTCACCGTGGTGGTGGTATTGGGCATCGCCAGCGTGCTGGTGGTGTCGGTGGTGCAAAAACGCAGGGAGATCGGCATCCTGCGCGCGGTGGGCGCCACCCGCGGGCAGATGCAGCGGGTATTTTTGTGGCAAGGCGGCATCGTCGGCTTTAGCGGCGCGTTATTGGGTTCGGGGCTGGGATTGATTCTGGTGGCGATTTTCAGTCGCGTGTTGCGCACCACCGCCGGCACGCCGCTGTTTACGCTGCAATTCGATTACCGGTTGATGGGGTTCGTACTGCTGGTGTCCACGCTGCTCGGCGTGGTGGCGGCGGTGCTGCCCGCGCGCAATGCGGCCGATCTCGATCCGGCGCAGGCGATACGCGCATGAGCGCCGGCGCACTGCTTACGCTGCAGGGTTTGCGCAAAACCTATAACGAGGGTTTGCCCAACGCCGAGGAGGTGTTGCACGGCATCGACATGGACATCGCGGCGGGGGAGTTTACCGCGCTGATCGGGCCCTCGGGTTCGGGCAAAAGCACGCTGCTCAACATTATCGGGCTACTGGAGCGCGCGTCGAGCGGGCTTTACCGTTTGGCGGGTGACGATGTCACGCAGTTAAGCGACGATGCGCGCACGCACGCGCGGCATGCCACGCTGGGGTTTATTTTTCAGTTTCATCACCTGCTGCCGGCGTTTACCGCGCTGGAAAACGTGATGTTACCGGCGTTGATCAACGGCGATCACGCCACGGTTGAATCACGCGCGCGCGCGGCGGGGCTGCTCGACGCCGTGGGGTTAAAGGATGCTCACCGCAAAAAACCCGGCGAGCTCTCCGGCGGCATGCAGCAGCGCGTGGCGATCGCGCGCGCTGGTGCGTTCCCCGCGTTTGGTGCTCGCCGATGAGCCCACTGGCAATCTCGACACGCACACCAGCGACAGCATTTTCGAATTGATGCGCGAATTTAACCGCGAGCAGGGCACGGCTTTTTTAGTGGTGACGCACGACCCGCGATTGGCCGCGCGCTGCGATCGCATTATCGAGTTGGTGGATGGGCGCATTGCGGGGGATCGGCCAAATCCCGCGGAAAATACGTAAGCATTTGATTTTATTGCACTTTTTAATCTGCGCGAATTTTCGCCGCGCGCGCCACCGCGCCCCATTTTTGCAGCTCGGCGCGGATCAACTCGACAAACGCTTCGGGCGTGGCGGGCATGGGTATCGTGCCGCCGGCGAGCAAGCGCTCGGCGACGTCCCTGGTTTTTAACACTTCATTGATTTCGCGGTTCAGTCTTTGCACCAACTCGGCGGGCATTTTCGCCGGGCCGATGACGCCGCCCCACGAGTACGCTTCATAGCCCGGCAGGCCGCCTTCGGCGATAGTCGGAAAGTCCGGTTGCGACGGTATGCGCTGCGCGTTGCCGATGCCCAGCGCACGCAACTTGCCCGCGCGCACGTGCTGCAGGGTAGGTGGAATGCTGGCGAACATCAGTTGCACTTCGCCGGAGAGCAACGCCACGGTCGACGGCCCCGCGCCTTTGTACGGCACGTGAATGAAGTCAAGCTTGGCCATCGACTTGAACAATTCCAGCGCCAGGTGATCGGAGTTACCTGAGCCGGAGGACGCCGCCGCCAACTCCCCCGGCCGGGAGCGGGCGAGCGCGATCAGCTCCTTGAGGTTTTTCGCGGGTAGCGACGGGTGGGTCAACAGCAGCAGCGGAAAATCCACGCCGCGCGCGATAATGCTGAAATCGCGCAGCGTGTCGTACGGCAGCTTGCTGTAAACATGCGGGTTCACCGCCAGCGGCCCGGCCGAGGCGCTGGCGATGGTGTAGCCATCCGGCGCCGCGGCCATCAGCGCCTGCAGGCCAATGATGCCGTTGGAGCCGGCGCGGTTGTCGATGATGATTTGCTGGCTCAGCCGCTCGCCAAGTTTTTGGCCGATATTGCGCCCCATGAAATCGACGCCGCCGCCGGGCGGAAAGGGCACGATCATGCGTATCGGCTTCGCGGGATAGGCTTGCGCACCGGCGAGCGTGGGTAGTGCCGCCGCGGCCAGCAGCGCGGCGAGTTTAGTGAGATTATTTTTCATGGCTCCTCCCTGGAAAGGCGCGCACTGTCGCCGAAGCGCCGCGTCTTGTCAATGCGCAATGATCGAAGGGAGGCTGCGCTTACACGCCGAGGGGGCCGGCCACCGCGTCGTAGGCGTACTGCCCCTCGGGGTTGTCGCCCTTCAGACTGTCGGCGGTGGGCTCGCCGAGATAACGTTCGCCGCGCTTGGCGGCTTCATCGGTTGCCTTGCGCGTGCGCGGGCCGCGGCTCGCTTGATACAGTGCGAAGGCTTGTTGCGGCGTGGCTTGCGAGGCGAGACAACGCGCGAGGATCATCGCGTCTTCGATCGCGTTGGCGCCGCCCTGGCCGAGAAACGGCAGCATTGGATGCGCCGCGTCACCGAGCAGCACAACACGTCCGCTGTGCCATTGTTCGAGCCATGGGCGGCCAAACAATCCCCACTTGAACACCTGGCCCTGAGCCGCCCGCGACAGTATGGTGCGCGTGCCTTCGTCGAAGCTTGAAAATTCGTCGAGAAATTCATCGCGCGGCGCGGGGATGGCCCAGCCTTCTTCGGCCCATTGCGTGCGCTGCGCCACCGCGACGAAATTGAGCAGCTCGCCGCGCCGCACCAGATAACGATTGATGTGCCGCCCCTGGCCGAAGGCCACCGCCGATTCGCGCAACTGCGGCGGCAAGGTCGCGGTATCGACCAGCCCACGCCATGCGACGTAACCGCTAAATACCGGCGGCGCCGGGCTGAACAATTTCTCGCGCAGGGCGGAGCGGATGCCATCGGCGGCGATCACGATATCGGCGGTTTCCACGCGGCCATCACCAAAGGTGATCTTCACCTCGCTGCCGCGCGATTCCAGTTGCTCGACGCGCGCGTTGAGCTTCAACGCCCCCGGTGCGATTTCGGCCAGGTGGTTGATCATCGCCTCCTGCAAATCCCAGCGGTGCATGCGTAAATAAGGGACGCCAAAAAGTTGGCGATAATCCTTCGGCACCATGCGCATGATAACCGCGCCGGTGCGGTAGTGGCGATACTCGCTGACCGGTGGCGTCACCGCGGTTTGTTCCAGCGCCGGCCCTAGCCCCAAGTGGTAGAGCACGCGCGTGGCGTTAGGCGCGAGAGTGATACCGGCGCCCAGATCGACGAGTTGCGATGAGCGTTCGTATACCGTGACGGCGATGCCAGCTTGGGTTAGCGCTAAAGCGGTGGTGAGGCCGCCGATGCCGCCGCCGGCGATGGCGATTTTCATGGGAGTCGAAAAATTGCTTTCGGTGGCACTGTTTAGTCTCGTTTACCGATTTCGTCACGCTCGCCTGATGTGTCGTTCCCGCCTCCTGCGCGGGAACGACACGTGGGCGTTATCACGACTTGAGGTAAACGAAGCGGAATAGTCAGCGCTGAGTTTAGCGGGTGAAAAATCAATAGTAACGTAATCCGCCGTTCGCGTGACTCGCACCCGCGCCTCCGCTAAACTGCGCGCCTTCGTTCCACAAAGCTCAACGCCATGCGCATCACCGCCATCCATTCCGCCGCCGCGCCCATCGCTTCGGCCATTCGCAACTCGTACATCGACTTTTCCAAGATGGATGCCAGCGTGGTGGCCGTGGTCACCGATGTCATGCGCGAGGGCAAGCCGGTGATCGGTTACGGCTTTAATTCCAACGGCCGTTACGCGCAGCGCGGGTTGCTGGCCGAGCGTTTTATTCCGCGCATCATGCAGGCCGATGCGAAGTCGTTGCTGAACGACGCGGGCGACAATCTCGATCCGCAGCGCATCTGGGCGGCGATGTTCGCCAACGAAAAGCCCGGCGGGCACGGCGAGCGTTCGGTGGCGATCGGCACCGTCGATATGGCGGTGTGGGACGCGGTGGCGAAAATCGCGGGCAAGCCGCTTTATCGGCTGCTCGCCGAGCGTTACAACGGCGGCCAAGTCGACGATAAAGTGTTCGTTTACGCAGCAGGCGGCTACTACTACCCCGGCAAAAATATTACCGCGCTGCAGGACGAGATGAAAAAATATCTCGATCTGGGCTACTCGGTGGTCAAGCTGAAAATCGGCGGCGAGTCGCTCGCCGACGATATCAAACGTATCGAAGCGGTGATCAAGGTAGTGGGCGCGGGCAAAAATCTCGCGGTCGATGCCAACGGCCGCTTCGATCTCAAAACCGCGATCGAATACGCCAGGGCGCTTGCGCCGTATGGGTTGTTTTGGTACGAGGAAGCGGGCGACCCGCTTGATTACGCGCTGCAAGCCGAGTTGGCGAATCACTATCAGCATCCGATGGCCACCGGCGAGAATCTGTTTTCGATGCAAGACGCGCGCAACCTGATTCGCCATGGCGGCATGAGGAGCGACCGCGATTGGCTGCAATTCGATTGCGCGCTCTCGTATGGTCTGGTCGAATACCTGCGCACGATCGACATGCTCAAACAAAACGGCTGGTCGCCGCGGCGTTGTTGTCCGCACGGCGGGCACCAGATGTCGTTGAATATCGCGGCGGGCTTGGGGTTGGGCGGCAACGAATCCTACCCCGATGTGTTTCAACCCTTCGGCGGCTTTGCCGATAACACGCCGATCGCGAATAGCTACGTCACCATGCCCGAACTGCCGGGCGTGGGGTTTGAAGCCAAAGGAAAATTGATCGATCTCATGCGGCGTATAACCAGGTAGCGATGATTTAACGTAAGTATTTGATTTAATTAATATTTTTATGGGGCCTTATTTGCCTTTTAAGCCGCTGATGACCGCGTTGATTTCGGCGCTCGCCACCGGCGGCGCACATGCCGCGGAGAATTTTCCGCTGAAACCGGTGCGCATGGTGGTGCCGTTTCCGGTGTCGGGCGCAACCGACATTCTGGCGCGCGTGGTGAGTCAAAAATTGTCCGAGCAATGGCGCCATCAAGTGATCGTCGACAACCGTCCCGGCGCCGGCGGCACGCTCGGTTCGCGCATCCTCGCCAGCGGCGTGCCCGATGGCTACACGCTGCTACTGGGCACCACCAGCACGCATGCCATCGGCCCTTATTTGTATAGCCAACGGCCGTACGATCCGCTGACGGATTTTTCGGGCATCACGCAGGTGGCGACCTCGCCGATGGTGATGATGGTGGCCTCGCAAGTGCCGGCGCAGTCGTTGCAGGAATTCATCGCGCTCGCCAAGGCGCGGCCGGGTAAATTGAATTTCGGCTCATCCGGCATCGGCACGCAGTTTCATCTGTCGGGCGAATTGTTAAAGCTGATCGCGGGCATCAACATCGTGCACGTGCCGTACAAGGGCACGGCGCTGGTGTATCCCGAAATGTTCGCAGGGCAGATACAAATGCTGTTCGACTTGCCGATCGTGGCGCTGCCGTTTATCAAGCAAGGCCGCGTGCGGCCCTTGGGCGTCGGTAGCGCAAAACGCGCCGCGGTGCTGCCCGATGTCCCGACGATGGCCGAGGCGGGCATTCCCGGTTTCGATGCCGATTTGTGGTTTGGCCTGTTCGCGCCGGCGAAAATGGCGAAGGAGCGGCTCGCGCGCATACACGGCGAGACGGTGAGGGCGCTCAACGCGGCGGACGTGAAAGAACGCCTAGCCACGCTGGGCGCCGATCCGGTGGGCAACACGCCCGAGGCATTCAGCGTTTTTTTGCGTGCCGAGAATGCCAAGTGGGAGAAGGTGGTTAAGGCCTCGGGGGCGCGGGCGGATTAGGGAGCACATAAAGATCAATTAACCACGAATGAACACGGATAAGTGCATCAAGTTGGGTTTCATCCGTGTTCACCTTGGTTAATCGTTTTTTTTGACGGGGAGCAAAGCATGAACGGTGCAGAAAGCCTGGTGCGCACGCTGGTCAACGGCGAGGTCAATGTGTGCTTTGCCAACCCCGGCACCTCGGAAATGCATTTTGTGTCCGCGCTCGACCGCGTCGAGGGCGTGCGCTGCATCCTGGGTTTGTTCGAAGGCGTGGTGACCGGCGCGGCCGATGGTTACTACCGCATGACCGGTAAACCGGCGGCGACGTTGTTGCATTTGGGGCCGGGGTTGGGCAATGGGTTGTCGAACTTGCACAACGCCAAAAAAGCGCGCTCCGGCATGGTCAACATTGTCGGCGAGCACGCGACCTATCACGTCAAACATGACGCGCCACTGACCGCGGACATCGAAGGGGTGGCGCGGCCGATGTCGGATTGGGTGAAAACCTCGCGCGCGTCCAAAGCTATCGCCGCCGATGGCGCGCTCGCCATTGAAGCCGCACGCGTGGCGCCAGGGCAAATCGCCACGCTGATTTTGCCCGCCGATACCGCGTGGGGCGAGGCTGACGGCCCGGCGCAAGTGGCAAAACCCGCGCCGCCCGCGGGTGCGAGCGCCGATGCCATCAAAGCCGGCGCGCGCGCGCTGCAAAACGGCGCGGCGGCGACGCTGTTACTGGGCAACGCCGCACTGAAAGGCAAAGCGCTCGACTGGGCCGGGCGTATCGCGGCGAAAACCGGTTGTGGGCTGTGGTCGGAGGCGGCCAACGCGCGTGTCGAGCGCGGCGCCGGGCGCCCGCCGGTTGCGCAACTGCCGTTTTTGGTCGATCCGGCGGTGGCAGCGTTGAAAAACACCCGGCAACTGGTGTTGGTGGGCGCGAAAATTCCGGTGGCTTTTTTTGCTTACCCGAACAAGCCCAGCGTGCTGATTGCGCCAGGCTGCGAGGTGATCCACGTCGCGGCAGCGGAAAACGATCTCGAAGCCGCGCTGGAAGCGCTTGCCGGCGAACTCAACGCGCGCGATACACCGCCGCTCGCCCATGGTTCGACGTTTAACGTCGCGCCGCCGGCGGGCCCGATCACGCTGGAAGGCCTGGGCGATATTTTGAATGCGTTGATCCCGGCGAACGCCATCGTGCTTGACGAGGCCATCACCAGCGGCCGCACGTTTACCGAAAAAACCATGGGTGCACGGCCGCACGATTGGCTGTCGATCGTGGGCGGCTCCATCGGCTGGGGCATGGCCGCGGCGGTGGGCGCGGCGCTGGGCGCGCCGGATCGCAAGGTGGTGGCGTTGTTGGGTGACGGCAGCGCGCTTTACACGCAGCAGGCGTTATGGACCATGGCGCGCGAGCAGCTTGACGTCACTGTGGTGATATTCGCCAACCGCGCCTACAAGGTGTTGTTCAACGAGCTCGCCAACGTCGGCGCGCAAGCGCCGGGTAAAAATGCGATTAGCATGTTAAGCCTCGCTGCACCGGCGATCGATTGGCTGGCGATCGCGAAGGGCTTTGGCGCCGCGGCTAGCCGCGCCACCAACCTTGAAGAACTCGCGCTGGAGTTTAAACGCGCGCTGGCGCACCGCGGGCCGTATTTGGTGGAGGTGGTGTTTTAAGCCAGAAACGGCAGTTGGACGGGCTGGAGCGTGCGGTAATTCGCGGCGTACGCCCGGCAAGCACGACTTGGGTTACGCCACCTGCGTGGTGCGCAGCGGCGTGCTGGTGTTGCGCGGCGCTTCGTCGTCCACTTCGATGCGATTGCGCCCCTTGGCCTTGGCTTTGTACATTGCCTTGTCGGCGCGTAACTGAATTTGTTCGATGGATTCGCCGCGGCGGTATTCAGCGATACCGATCGACACCGTTTGTACGTGTGCCGCATCGACTTCCGCGAAGCGCGTGTTTTCCAGATCTCGCCGCAGGCGCTCGGTGGTAACGCGCGCGCCCACCAGGTCGGTGTCGGACATGATCAGCGTGAATTCCTCGCCGCCGTAGCGCCCGAAATAGTCGATTTTGCGCAGCCCTACTTGCGCGACCTGGGCGAACGTTTTCAGTATTTTGTCGCCAGCCGGATGGCCGTAGGTGTCGTTCACCATTTTGAAGTGGTCAAGATCCAGCATGGCCACACAAAACGTGCCGCCGCTGCGCTCGGCGCGGCTTTTTTCCTGCTCCAGCATATGCGTGAGAAAACGCCTGTTGCCGACACCGGTCAAATCATCGCGCTCGAGCAGCGCTTCGATCGCGTCCTTGCGCAGCGCCAACTCGCGCCGCAGCCGCGTGACGTGGCCGCCCACGGTGCCGAACCACAAGGTCACCACCGCCAGGATGAGTAGATTGAGCAGATCCAGCGGCAGCATCAAACTGTGCGGGCGCAGCCCATACAGCATGGCAAGCATCGCGCCGTAAAAGCCGATGGCGACCAGCGCCATGTGCGTCATCGCGCGCGTATCCAGCCGGTAAATGCCGAAATAAAAAACCATCAACAAAATAGGCAAAACGATGTCGCGCACCTCGCTCTTGATAAAAAAAGCGGTGGCGCAGATGACCGCGGACGCGCTCACCATTTGCGCGCGCGTCAAGCTGGGGTCTTGAAAGCGAAGATTAAAGCCGGTGCGTACCGCGACGTAGTAGGCGAGGATGCGGCTCAGGGTGCCCACTGTTGCCACCACCACGCCCAGGGGCTCCAGGTAGCCGACGAGGTAGAGCAGGCCGAAGAACGCCAGCACCGACAACGATGCGCCCACCGCGAGAAAATAGCGCCGCATGCGCAGCGCCTGGCGCGGGTCGTCGTGAGGAACAAGGGAAGGGCGGGCCATGGCGATCGGTGGGTGCGATGGTGGCGTGATGTTGGCGTGATGTTAGCGCGATGACATGCGCATCGCAGTACGTAAGCCACATTACCGCACCAACTTCATTGGTACTGGTGCTTAGTAAAAATTATAAGTATTTGATTTTATTGATATATTTTACCGGCTGCGCAAGTTGGCATGAGCAAGATTAAAACGCCTGCTGAGTAATGTTTGCGCGCCTGGCGGCGATGCTCGACATTTTTGATTCGAAGTGGTTTGGTCGAGACGCTGATGCCTATTTTACCGGCGCAGCGAGCGCCAAAACCGCCATAGGCCATTTGGCCTATGGCGCTGTTAGAGCCTTGCGCTGCGCATCGCGCGTGCTCGATCCCGCCGCGCAGCTACCGCGCTTACCCGGGCCGCGCGGCGCCGCACTGCCAGCAATCGGTGAATTGGCCTTCGAGCGTTTCGCCGCAAGCGGCACAGCGCCACTGATTTGCCGCGAGCCGGCGTGCCGTGTCGCCGCGAAAAAATTCCCGCAACAATCGATCGGCGCGTTCGAAGTTCGCATCATCCGCCACCCATACCTTGCACATGCCGGCGGGCAATTCGCCGATGCCGCCGGCGAGGAATTCGCCGCGCACCAGGGTTTCGATGCCGTGGGATTGCAAGTAACCGCGAATCAAATGCGCGTCGGTCACGGTGCGGGGGCTGTAGAGCGCTTTCATGTCCTTATGGTTACACAGGTTGAGCGGGGCCGGCATGATAAAATGCGGCTCTTTTCGAGGCGCCTACGGTGAGAGCGTTACGTATCGGTATATTGGAGGGCGACGACATCGGGCTCGAAGTCGTGCCGCAAACCGTCGAGGTCATGCTCGCGGCGGCGGCGAAGGCCAATCTCGCCATCGATTGGCACCCGGTGCCGATCGGTAAAAAAGCATTCGACGAACTGGGCAACACGCTGCCGCCGGGCACGCTGGACAAACTCGACACGCTCGATGGCTGGGTGCTGGGGCCGATCGGGCACCAAGCGTATCCCCGGAACAATCCCAACTCGATCAACCCGCATCCGATTTTGCGGCGGCATTACGATTTGTTCGCCAACATACGACCGTCGAAATCCTATCCCGGCGTGCCGTGCATTTACCCTGATGTCGATTTGGTCATCGTGCGCGAAAACAACGAGGGCTTTCCGCCGGACCGCAATGTGCATCTGGGCTACGGCGAATTTCGCCCGACGCCAGATATGACTATTGGCATCCGCGTGATCACGCGCCAGGGTTCGCAAAAAGTGGCGCGTGCGGCGTTCGATCTCGCGCGCACGCGCCGACGTAAAATCGTCACCGCCGTGCACAAAGATACCGTGTTCAAAATGGCCTGCGGCATGTTTGCCGAGGAATGCCGCAAGGTCGCCGCCGAATACCCCGACGTGACGTTTAACGAAGTGCTGGTCGACACCATGGCGGCCAAGCTCATCATGAAGCCGCAACAGTTTGACGTGATCGTCACCACCAACACCTTCGGCGATATTTTGTCGGACGCGGCTTCCGCCCTGGTCGGCGGCTTGGGGCTTGCGCCGGGGCTTTCGGCCGGGCCCGAACGCGCGATGGCGCAGGCCACGCACGGCTCTGCGCCCGACATCGCGGGCAAGGGCATCGCCAACCCCTATGCCATGATCATGTCGGGGCAAATGCTGCTGGCGTGGTTGGGCCACAAGCACAAGGTGCCGGCGGCGTTGAGTGCGGCGGATTTGATGGAGCGCGCCACCGAAGCGGTGGTCAAAGCGCGCAAGGTGTTGACACGCGATATGGGCGGCAGCGCCTCGACGCAGCAGATGGGCGCTGCCATTGCCGCCGCGATATGAATATAATAGTATGATTTTATTGAATATTTTAAGTGCGGGTGCGGCGCAGGCCGTGGTGCAGCAAGTCATGCGCGAATTTGAGCGCGACACCGCTAACGAGGTGCGGGCCGAATTTGGTGCGGTGGGTGCGATGAAAGCCAGGGCGCTCACCGGTACGCCAGCGGATGTGATGGTGCTAACCGATGTGATGATCGATGAATTGATCGCCGGCGGTTTTCTCGCGCCGCGCCGCTACGACCTGGGCAAGGTCGGCACCGGAGTGGCGGTGCGCGCGGGAGTGGCCAAGCCCGATATCGCAAGCGCCGAGAGTCTGCGCGCGAGCTTGCGCGCGGCGAGTGTGATCACGTTTCCCGATCCGGCGATCGCCACCGCCGGCAAAATCGTCATGCAGTGTTTTGAAAAATTGGGCATCGCCGCCGAAGTGGCGAGCAAGGTGAAGCTGTTTCCCAACGGCAACGCGGCGATGAACTGGCTCGCCGCGAACGGCGACGCACACGCCATCGGCATCACGCAAAAGACCGAGATCCTGCCGATCGAGGGCGTCACCTACGCTGGCGCGCTGCCGCACGAGTTTCAACAAAAAGCGACCTATGCCGCGGGCTGCGTCGCGACAAGCGCGCATGCCGCGGCGGCGCGGGATTTTATCTTGCGTTTGACCGCCCCCGCCGCCAAGCCCATGCTTGCCGCGGCGGGTTACGAGTTTTGATTTCATCGGGAGATAGTCATGGATAACCGCATTGTTCACCTCGCGCTAAAGGTCGAAAACCTCGAACAGACCACCGCGTTTTATCAAAAGGTGTTCGGCTTCTGGGAGGTGGAAACGCGCAAAACACGCGATCATTTGTCGCGGCACCTGACCGACGGCGCGATGGATTTCACGCTGATCAAATACGACGAGGGCACCGACTCCGCGGAATCCAGGGCTTCCGGCGAAGGCCCGTGCATTCATCATTTCGCCATCGAAGTCGAGGACATCGAGGCCTATACCGAAAAGATCAAGCAACAAGGCTGCACCATCATCAGCGATCCGGGGGTGATCCCGGTGAAGTTCAAGGCGCCGGGCGGCACGACGGCGGAACTGGTGCCGATTGGACGCTACAAAAAAACGCAGCGGCCGGCGGCGTAAGCGGTGTCAGTGTTGAGTGCCAGGGGTGGTGAGATGAGCGTTGAGTTATTCGAAGGTTGGGCGGCCAGGCGCGCACCCGCGTTGCGAGGTGCGGGTGGCAGCCGGGCTTGGCATTGTACGTGGCGCGGCTTCGCCGCGGTTTCGGCGCTGATGGTCTCGGCAACGCTCGCCGCGCAACCATACCCGAATCGCCCGGTGCGTCTGATCGTGGGCTTTCCTCCGGGCGGCGCGGCGGACATTCTTGGCCGCATCGCCGCGCAACAGTTGACCGAGCGTCTCGGCCAACAAGTGGTGGTCGATAATCGCGGCGGCGCCGGCGGCTTGCTGGCCACCGAAATCGCCGCGCGTGCGGGCGCAGACGGCCACACGCTGCTGTTCACCTCGATCCCGCATGTGATCAACCCGCACCTCTACAAAAAGGTGCAGTACGATGCGATCAAGGATTTCACGCCAGTGGTGCAGTTCGTAACAGTGCCGCTGATGATGGCGGCGAACCCGTCGTTGCCGGCGAAAACCGTCAAGGCGTTGATTGCGCTCGCCAAGTCGCAGCCGGGCAAGCTCAATTACGCGTCGGGCGGCAGTGGCGCGTCGAGCCATTTGGCGATGGAGTTGTTTAAATCGATGGCCGGTGTCGATCTGAATCACATTCCGTACAAAGGCACCGGGCCGCTGATTACCGATTTGATTGCGGGTCAGGTGGGGCTCACCATCGCGAGCGCGGTGCCGTTGTCGCCGCAGGTAAAGGCGGGTCGATTGCGCGGCATGGCGGTCACCGGCCCCAAGCGTTCGCCGTCGTTTCCGGACTTGCCGGCGATCGCGGAAACCGTGCCCGGTTATGAGGTGGTGAATTGGTTCGGCGTGCTCGCGCCCGCGGGAACGCCGGCGGCGATTGTCGCGCGCGTTAACACCGAGCTTAACCAGGCGCTGGGCGCGTCGGCGATGCGCGATATGCTGCGGTTGCAGGGTGCGGATGCCGCGGGCGGCGGCGCGGACGAGTTCGCGCAAATCATCCGCGCGGACTTTCCCAAGTGGGGCAAAGTGGTGCGTGAATCGGGCGCGCGCGTGGACTGATGAGCCGTCCGGTGTGTCGGGCGGTGGAGCCCTTCGCCAAGCCACAAGACGGGCTGCGCGCGGCAAACCGCGAAAGCGCAAGTGATGCTGCCTGATCCGCGGCGCTGGGCTGCGCCGGGCGCGTCATCGCCGCTTGCCGCGCTGACGGCAAAAAGCCTCGAGGGCGACGCTGCGGCGCGCGCGGCCCTGCGCTTGGAACTCGATCAACTGATGGAGGCCGGCGACGACGCGGCGCTGCAAACGCTGTTGCGCGAGGCGCCCTCGGCGTCAGGTTATCGTCATTTGCAGCAGATGCTCGCCAAGCTGGTCAACAAGCCGGATCGCGGCGAAACTGTGATCGCGCGCTTGTTCGCGCTGCCGCTGGTGATCGTCGCAGGGGCTCGAAAAAATCTGCGGCTGCCCGAAGCGTTGCCCGACATCAACGCGGTGGCCGCCTTGCTTAACGAGCACGGTGTGCTCGGCGCCGCGCGCAATTTCGGTTTGGGCAACGCGCTGGTGTCGCTCGACACCCTGGCGTGTTTGCCGCTGAGTTTGCTGCGCGCGTGGGCGGCGCAATTGCGCACCGGCGCCGCGCCGCTGGCGCTCGCCGGCAGTGCCATCGACATTGCGCCGGGGCGCGAGCAAGTCGAGTTGCGGTTTGTGGTGGGCGCGAGTGTGACGCCCGCGCATGTGCCCTCGGTGATGGAAACCGGATCCAACGTCGGCGCCTGGGGCATGCCGCTCACCATACTGCTTGCGCAACAACTTGCGCAACCCGCGCTCGATGTGCTGCCGATCGCGCGCGCGCCGGCGGCGTTGTATCTGGCCGCGGACGCGGGCCGCGCGGCGCAAATCGAACTTGCGTTTAATTTGTTCTTGAGCAATACCGTGCGCCGATTTCGCATGGCGGTGGGCGACCCCGCGGTGGTGCTGTCCGCCCATCGCGACCAGACGGGCGCGGCGGAGTTTCGCGTCAGTCTGAGTTCGGCGTTTGACGAGTCGCTATTGGAGGGCTTTCGCTGGCCCTTGTACCCCGCCGATGATCATTTAGAAATAATCAATAAAATCAAATACTTACTTGACGAATGCCGGTTAAGCGATATGCAACTGCTGGCGCAGGTGGCGGGTGACGTCAATGCACGTGGCGGGCGTTTTTTTGCGCTGCGCGATGTGACGCAAGCGTTGCGCGCGCATTAGGCTAAAGCCTCAGTTATCGAGATAGTAAGTCACCGAGGTCACCACGCGCACGGTATTCATCAGGCTTGCATCCGCGCCGCCGTGCCCATCAAAGCCCTCGCTGCTATCGGCCGCCAGAATGGAAAATACGCCCTGATTGGCGTTGCGAATGGCGCCGACCTTGGCGCCGGAGTCCGCGGCGAAGCGGTCGGCGGCCTCGCGCGCGTTGCGCGTTGCTTCAGTGATCATGTCGGGTTTGATGGTGTTGAGCGCGGTGTATTTGTAGATCGGGTCGCGCCGGTGACCACCACCGAGCGCGATGCCCTTGCGCAGAAGTTCGATCGTTTTTTGCGCAGCCTCTGCCACTGGGTCAACACGCGGCGTGCGCACCGTCACCACCTGTTCCACCACATAACGGTACGGCGCGCGGCTGCCGCCGCCATGTTCCTGGGCCAGGGTGTCGACGACACGGATGGCGCCGATTTCGATCTCGTTGGGCTGCAGGCCGTGTTCGGTCAGGAACTGGAGTATCGCCTTTTTGTCCGCCTCGGTCCTGCCGTGCAGCGCGGCGAGTTCGTCACCCGCGACCTTGAAGGTTAGCGGCCAGATCGCCAAATCGGATTTGACGTTGCGCTCGACCAGCCCTTTCACCGACACATAACGGTCGCTCATCCGTGTCGCCTTGATCTGCGTGCCGAGCATCCATCCGCCGAGCGTAAGCCCCACGGCGATAAAAAGTCCCAGTAGGGCTTTGTTATTAAAAAACGAGTGCTGGACAGGATTCATGGAATATCACGTCTGCTGAAGAGTCGATTATCGGTCGATTTTGAAACAACGCCAACTGCCCGTCGTTGTCCGCTTAAATGTTCCATTAGGGAAGCGCTGAATAAGTCCCCGATTGCTCTGTAAACGCGAATTCCAGTGGTACGTTCTGATTGGGAGGACGTATTCGCGAGCCACGAGGCAAGACATGAAACAAATGACGCTGGCAGCAGTGAGCGGATTTGAAAAGCACAGCCGCGCCACGCGCAAGGCGTCGTTCCTGGCACGCATGGAAACGCTGGTGCCGTGGAGCGAGTTCTGCGCGTTGATCGAACCGCATTACCCGAAGACAGGCGCGGGCCGCCCGCCGATCGGCATCGAACGCATGCTGCGCATGTATCT
>Ga0194132_10007979_pt1 | contig 15396 bp, 15 predicted proteins | sample TA2KigOf80mmetaG_FD_148612 | JGI IMG/M metagenome (GOLD analysis project Ga0194132, IMG submission 148612) | Freshwater microbial communities from Lake Tanganyika, Tanzania - TA2015054 Kigoma Offshore 80m | ecosystem: Environmental > Aquatic > Freshwater > Lake | place: Tanzania: Lake...
GTTTGTAGTAGAATCAACGAACTAGCTCCGAGTCGCCCAACTCCGAGTCGAAACGATCCATGCGCGTCCGTGAAGACTACCGAACGCTAACCGGGTCCGAAAAGGCGGCCGTGCTGATGCTCGCCATCGGCGAAGAATACGCGGCCAAGCTCTTCGCGCTGATGGACGACGAAGAGATCAAGGAGTTGTCGCAGACCATGTCCAACCTGGGCACGGTCCACTCCTCGATCATCGAGCGCCTGTTCATCGAATTCGCCGACCAGATCTCGTCCACCGGCTCGCTGGTCGGCTCCTTCGACTCGACCGAACGGCTTCTGGAGAAGGTTCTCGGCAAGGACCGCGTCGACAGCATCATGGAGGAAATCCGTGGTCCTGCCGGCCGCACGATGTGGGACAAGCTGGCCAACGTGAACGAGGGCGTGCTGGCCAACTTCCTCAAGAACGAATACCCGCAGACCGTCGCCGTGGTGCTGGGCAAGATCAAGGCCGACCACGCGGCCCGCGTGCTCGGGTAGCTGCCCGAGGCCTTCGCCATGGAAGTCATCATGCGCATGCTGCGCATGGAATCGGTGCAGAAGGAAATTCTCGACGACGTCGAGCGCACGCTGCGCTCGGAGTTCATGAGCAACCTCGCCCGCACCACGCGGCGCGACCCGCACGAGGCGATGGCCGAGATCTTCAACTCGCTCGACCGCACGACGGAAGGCCGCTTCATCTCGGCCCTCGAGGAACGCAACAGAGATTCCGCCGAGCGCATCAAGGCGATGATGTTCACCTTCGAGGATCTCGGCCGCCTCGATCCGGGCAGCGTGCAGACGCTGCTGCGCAACGTCGACAAGTCGAAGCTGGCCGTCGCCCTCAAGGGCGCGCCCGAGCCGCTGCGCGACCTGTTCTTCGCCAACATGTCCGAACGCGCCGGCAAGCTGCTGCGCGAGGAAATCCAGGCCCTCGGGCCGGTCAAGCTGCGCGACGTGGACGAGGCGCAGACCTACATGGTGGCGCTGGCCAAGGAGCTCGCCGCCAAGGACGAGATCGTCATCGCCGACAAGCGCGGCGGCGACGACGAGCTCATCTACTAAGCCGCCGCGGCAACACTCCTCTTGCTGACAACGGCCGCTCCAGCCCGGCGCTAGGAACGCGCCAGCACCTGTTCCATCAACGCGATGACGCGTTGCGTCGTGCTCCCCGAAGGATCGCCGCTCGGGTTGTGCTCCATCAGGTCGAAGGAGCCGACCAGTCCCGTCGCCATCGCGGCGGCGAGACACTCACCGGTCTCGGCCAGGGTGGTGCCGCCGGCCTCGGGCAGACCTACACCCGGCGCTTCGCCGGGATCGAGCACATCGAGATCGAAGCTCACATGGATATGAGCACCCTCGCGTAATGGCCGCTCCAGCGCTTGCAGCGCCAGCGCCGCCATGCCGTGCCGGCGGATCTCCTCCATACCGTGCGTGCGCAGGCCCCGCTCGCGCACGCGCACGACCTCCAGCGGGTCGACCGAGCGCACGCCGAGCAGCGCGAAATCGCGGACCGCGACCATCGGCCGTGACAGCCCGAGGGCGAGCAGAGAGGGATGGCCCTCGCCGGTGGTCACTGCCACCGGCATGCCAAAGACGCAGCCGCTGGGCGAGGATTGGGGGGTGTTGAAATCCGCGTGGGCGTCGAGCCAGAGCACGAAGAAGGGCCGCCGCAGCCGTGCGCAATGCGCCACCGCGGCGGCGATCGAGCCGATGGCCAGCGAATGGTCGCCGCCCAGCAGCAGCGGCATGCGGCCCAGGGCCAGGGCGCCGGCGGCAGCGTCGCGCACCGCGCGGCAGGACGCCGCCACTTCGCGGAGGCTGGCGCAGCCGTCGATGCTCTGGCCGATCCGGGAGTTGGCGGAAACCACGTTGCCGGCGTCGGCGACATCCCAGCCGGCCCTTTTCAGCGCCGCGGCCAGCCCTCCGGCACGCAGCGCCTCCGGCCCGCCGGCCGAGCCGCGAAAAGCCGAGCCGAGATCCGTCGGGGCGCCGATCAGCGTCAGCCGCGCCGTCTCCGCTGCCGGAAGGGAGCCGTTCTCCACCGCGCCGCCGGGACTGTAACGCTCGTCGATGGTCCACTCCGTCGCCAAAAATCCGTCGTCTCGCGACGCGACTCGTCACCCCACCCTTCTCCCTAGGTAGTCGCATCGTGTTACGATCTCAAGCTCGGCCGCTCCGCCCGCGCCCCCATTCGTTTGCGACTCCAGCCCATGCGTTTTTCCCCGCTTGTCGATCGCCTCGCCGGCCGCGGCTCCGCCGCCTGGCGCATCCATTTCGAGGCCGTGCAGCGCCGCGACCGCGACGGCAAGGACGTCATCCTGCTCACCGTCGGCGATCCCGACCAGAAGCCGCCGGCGGCAATGGTCGAGGCCACGGTCAAGGCGCTACGTGCCGGGCACACCGGTTATGCCGGGATTGTCGGCCCGCTGCCCTTACGCGAAGCCATCGCCAGGCGCGTCGCCGGTCGTACCGGTATTGTCACCACGGCCGAGAACGTGGTCATTGTGCCCGGCGCCCAGGCCGGGCTGTTCTGCGCGCTGCAGCTCCTCGCCGGGCCGGGCGACGAGGTGATCCTGGCCGAGCCGATGTACGCCACCTACGAGGCGGTGGTCGGCGTCTCCGGCGCCACGCTGGTCAACGTGCCGCTCAAGCCGGAGAACAATTTCCATCCCGACCTCAGGGCGCTTGAAGCCGCCATCACGCCGCGCACCCGCGTGCTGTGGATCAATAGCCCGCACAATCCCACCGGCGCCGTGCTCGACCGCCACGAGATCGAGACCATCGCCGGGCTCTGCCGCCGGCACGATCTCTGGCTGCTCTCCGACGAGGTCTACGAGGATCTCGCCTACGCCCGGCCGCATATCAGCCCGCGCACCCTGCCCGGCATGGCCGAGCGTACGGTGGTGATCTCCAGCCTGTCGAAGTCGCACGCCGTGCCCGGCTTCCGTACTGGCTGGATCGTCGGCCCGGCGGCACTCACCCCACACCTATTCAACCTCATCCTCTGCATGACCTATGGCGGGCCGCCCTTCATCCACGATGGCGCCCTGCCCGCCCTGACGCAGGAGCTGCCCGAGGCGGCGAGCTTGCGCGCCGACTACCGGCGCCGCGCCGAGCTTCTCGGCGGCCTGTTGCAGCAGGCCAGGAATTGCCGCGTGGTCATGCCGGAAGGCGGCATGTTCCTGCTGCTCGACGTGCGGGGTACGGGCATGAGCGCCACCGAGTTCGCCCGCGGCCTGCTCGATGCCGAGAACGTGGCGCTGCTGCCGGCCGACGGCTTCGGCCCGAGCCTCGCCGGGCATCTGCGCGTCTCGCTCACCCAGCCCGACGCGCGCCTCGCCGAAGCGGGCGAGCGCATCGTGCGCTACGCCGCCCCACCCGCCGCCGCCCCGGTCAAGGCCGAGGCGGCGCCTTACGATTGAACGGACCGGCATGAGCCGCTTACGCCGGGCAGATTGGCTCTGGCGGTTCGCGGAGCCGCCGGAACGGATCTGGCCGGCGCTGGCCGACACCGCCCGCTTCAACGAGGCCGCCGAGCTGCCCAAGCACCGTATCGAGGAGGTGCTGCAGCAAGACGGCTCGGTGATCTATATCGGCCGCGCCAGGTTCGGGCCCTTCGAGATCAGCTGGCGCGACATTCCCGTCGAATGGTCGGCCGGGCGCCACTTCCGCCACACCCGGCGGTTCCGCAACGGCCCCTTCGTCTTGATGACCGCCTCGCTCGCCCTCACCCGCGAAGGGGCGGGGACCCGGGCCGACTACACGCTCGAGGTCGAGCCGGCCAACCTGCTGGGCCGCTTGATCCTCGCTTGCGGCTTCTTCCGTAACACCGAACGGACCTTCACGCGGCTGATCGGCGGGATCGCCGACTACGCCGCCGGCCGCGCCGAGCAGCCCTACGCCGCCAAAGGCGCGGCCTTGTCCGACGAGGCGTCGAAACGCCTGCAGGCGCAGCTGCGCCAGGTCGAAGCGGAAGGCGTGCGGCCGGCGCTCACGCGCCGCCTGGGCACACTGATCGTGGAGGGCTCGGAGCTCGACCTGCAGCACATCAGGCCGCTGCGCCTGGCCAGGCAGTGGGGCGAGCCCGAGCGCGAGGTCATCGAGCTTGGCCTGCGCGCCGTGCGGGCGGGATTGCTGACGCTGCAGTGGGAGCTGCTCTGCCCGAACTGCCGCGGCGCCAAGGCCGGCGCCGCGACGCTGGAGCGGCTGCCGCGCGGCGCCCATTGCGCGACCTGCAACATCGACTACGAGCGCGACTTCTCGCGCAACGTCGAGCTGACCTTCCGCCCCTCGCCGGCGATCCGGCCACTGAGCGAGGGGGAGTTCTGCCTGTTCAGCCCGATGACAACGCCGCACGTGGCGGTCCAGCAGACGCTCGCCCCCGGCGAGACCCGCGACGTGCCAGCCGAACTCGCGTTCGGCGCCTATCGCCTGCGCACCCTCCATCCGGGTGGCGCCGCGCCGGTGGAGTGGAATTCGGGCGGCTTTCCCGCGGTTGTCGCGGACAGCAAAGGCGTGCACGCAGGCCCACCCGCACCGCCGGGCATGGTGCGCCTCGAAAACCGCGGCGAGCGGGAGGTGACGCTAGTCGTGGAATCGCGGGCCTGGGTCGCCGAGGCGCTGACCGCGCACCGCGCCACGACAATGCAGAGCTTCCGCGATCTCTTCGCCACAGAGATCCTGCGGCCGGGCGACGAGGCGGGCATCGGGCAGGTGACCCTGATGTTCACCGATCTGCGCGGCTCGACCGCGCTTTACGGCCGCATCGGCGATGCGGCGGCCTACCGGCTGGTGCGCGAGCATTTCGCCTTCCTGGCCGAGACAGTGCGCGAGCATGACGGCGCGGTGATCAAAACCATCGGCGACGCGGTGATGGCGGCCTTCAGCGATCCTTCCCGGGCGCTGGCGGCGGCCCTCGCGGTGCAGGGCCGGGTGGCAGCATTCAACCGCGACCACCCCGACGGGGGCGGCGCGGAGGGGGACGGCGTGGTCATCAAGCTCGGCCTGCATACGGGCGCCTGCATCGCCGTCAGCCTCAACGGCCGGCTCGATTATTTCGGCGGCACCGTCAACCTCGCGGCGCGCCTGCAGGGCCAGAGCCGCGGCGGCGACATCGTGGTCTCCGAGGATCTGGCCAACGATCCGGCGGTGGCCGGCCAGCTCGCCAAGCTCGGCGCGCAGCCGGAAACGGCGCTGGTCAAAGGCATCGAGACGCCGGTCGCCTTCCGAAGGATCGTGGGCGTCGCGGGATAAGAAAGGCTCGCCGGGTTTTTCGCTCGAGCTCACCCTGATGGGGCCGCTTAAGGTTCCCTACTTCGCTTCCGGCACATGCCGGGCCAGGTCCATCGTGTCATGAAGCACCCGTAGGACTACGATGCTCCTGTCTTTCTCGCGGGAGGCTCGAAAGACAACAAAATGGCGGCCTGCATGCAGCGAATAGAGCCTCACGCCAATCTCCGGACGCGGCCTTACCCCGACTGCGGCGGGACCTGCGCTTAGCGCGGCCAGGGCATCCGCCAGAATCTGCGCGTATATATCGGCTTGAGCCGCACCGAACTGATCTTCGGTCCACCGGCCGATGTCTTCAAGATCGGCCTCCGCTGCAGCTACGGTTCTGACCGCCCAGATCGCGTGCGTCACTTCGAACGCCGCGCCCTTCCCCGCTTCATCAGCGCGGTAACGTGCTTGCGTAGCGCATCGGGGGTCTCAAAGGCGGTGTAGCGCCCCGCTTCCATGTCCGCCAGGCCGATGTTGACGGCGCTGCGCAGGGCTTTCAGCTTGACTTCATCTTCCCTATCCCGCCGCTCGATCAGGCGCAGACCGTCGCGCAGCACTTCGCTCGCGTTCTGGTAGCGGCCCGATTCGACAAGCTGCTCGATCAGCTCCGCCTGATGGTCGGTTAGCACGACATTGCGGGTCGGCATGCGAGAAACTCCCCATATCCTTATTGGCATATTATGCCAATAGAGGTCGGAGGACCAGCTCTGCGTTTATGGCGGCGGCCCTACCCCGCCGCCTGCGGCTCGCCCGATGGGGTCTCGCCGGGACCGGGCGTCACCGCCTTGACGCGCCGGGCGCGCACCGTCTTCTTGGCGCGCAGGCGGCTCTCGCTGAGCTCGCCGGCCGCCTCGAGGATCGGGTAGGCGACGCTGGTCAGGTGCGAGTTGATGCGCTTCAAGTCGCGCAGGATGTCGAGATGCAGCGAGCTGGTCTCGATGCTCTCCGCCCTACCGCTGCGCAGGCGCATGAGGTGCTGCTCGGTCAGCTTGCGCTCGCGATCGCGGAACTCGATCTTCTCCTCGAGCAGCTTGCGCGCCATGGCGAGATCGCCGGAGATGAAGACGCTCATGGCGAGCTGCAGATGCTCCATCGCCTCGGCGTGCAGCAGGCTGATCTCCTTGAAGCCTTCCTCGGAGAAATGCAGGCGGTGCTTGATCTTCTTGACCGCCATCTCCATCAGGTTCTTGTCGATGATGTCGCCGACATGCTCGAGGTTGGTGGTAAAGCCGATGATGTCCATGGCCCGCTTGCCGTCGACCTCGCCCAGCGGCTCGCGGCTGACCTGGGTGAGGTAGAGCTTGATCGCCTCGTGCAGCCGGTCGACCGTGTCGTCGCGCCGGATGATGTCGGCGGCAAGCTTGCGGTCGTCGGTCTGAAACACGGTGAGGGTGTCGCGCAGCATGCCTTCGAGCGCGTCGCCCATGCGCAGGGTCTCGCGCGCCGCGGCGGCGATGGCCAGCGGCGGTGAGTCGAGCGCCGCGGGATCGAGGTAGCGCGGCTTGGCCGGGTCCTCGGCGCCCGGCGCGTCGACGACGCGGCTGGCCAGCAGCCGGCCGATCGGGCCGGTGAACCAGACGAACACCACGGCCAGCGCCAGGTTGAAGGTGAGGTGGAAGTTGACCACCAGCCGCGCCGGGTCGGCATCGAACCCGGCGAGCAGCCTCGCCGCCGGCTCGAGCAGCGGCAGGGCGACGAGCGCGCCGGCGAAACGGAAGACGAGGTTGCCCAGGGTGACACGGCGCGCGGCCGCGTCGCCGCTCCAGGTCGCGGCCAGCGCCGGGAAGGCGCCGCCGAGATTGGCGCCGACCACCAGGGCCAGGGCCAGCGGCGGGGCGAGCATGCCGATCGAGGCCAGCGACATGACCAGCAGCACGACGGCGAGGCTCGAATGCGCCAGCCAGGTGAGGGCGGCGGCGACCAGCACGGCGATGATCCGCTCGCTGCCCAGGCCGGCGAGCACCATGTCGACGGTCGGCGAGGTACGCAGCGGCGTCGAGGCCTCGACGATCAGGCGCAGCGCCAGCAGCATCAGGCCGAGCCCGACTGCCGTGCGGCCGAGATCGCGCTGGCGGGTGGTGGTGCCGGCGAGGAAGGCGATCACGCCGATGAAGATGAGCACGGGCGAGATCCAGTCGACGCGCAAGGAGAGCGCCTGGGCGACCAGGGCCGTGCCGACATCGGCCCCCAGCATCACTGCGAGGGCCGCACCCGTGGCCAGCAGGCCGCGCTCGGCGAAGGAGGCGGTCATCAGCGCCGTCGCCGTGCTCGACTGCAGCACCGCGGTGACGCCGAGCCCGGCGGCGAAGGCGGTGGCGCGGTTGCGCAAGCCGTGGCCGATCACCCGGCGCAGATCGGCGCCGTAGGCGCGCATCACGCCGGTGCGCACCATGCGCAGCCCCCACAGCAGGAGGGCTACGCCACCGAGCAGGTGGATGAGGATCGTGGTCGCCGAGATGGCCCTAACTCCAGCCGGCGGAGCGCTGGCGCGGCGCCGGAGTCATGACGGAGTGCAACAAATCTATAAGCGATCCAATAATGAGCCAGCGCCTTGCGAAAGCAAGGAAAAATGCGGGTTCGTTAACCCAATCCCCCGCCATCCGGCGGCGCCGGCGGCCCCTCTCGTCGGGTTGCCGCGGGGGGACTATGCTGGAGACGCGCCGGACGGAGTCGGAATCTCCGCCGGCTTCAGACAATGCGCATGGGGGGTGCCATGTCCGATCAAGTTGAAGCGAGTGAACCGAGGCTGCTCTTTCCGCAGCTCAAGCCGTTCTACGACAAGATGGAGCCGATCTCCTGGCTGCTGGTGCGGCTGGCGGTCGGCCTGATCATCATTCCGCACGGTTGGCCCAAGCTGATGGCCGGCATCGAGGCGACCGCCCAGAGGGCCCTGACCTCGCGCGGCATCGAGCCGGCCTACCCGTTGGCCATCGCCCTGATCCTGCTGGAGACGGTCGGCGGGCTGTGCGTGGCGCTCGGCCTGTTCACCCGCTTCTGGGCGGCGGCCATCGCCATCGAGATGGCAATCATCGTCTATCACCATCTCGGCGGCGGCTTCGGCTGGACCAGCCGCGGCTACGAGTACCCGCTGATGTGGGGCCTGGTCATGCTGGCGGTGGCGCTGCGCGGCGGCGGCCCCTACTCGCTCGACCGGCGGCTCGGCAAGGAGCTCTAGACGCGGGCCTGGCTGGCCGATTCGGCCAGCGGCACGCCGGGCGGCTCGGCCGCCACGCGCCCGACCGGCAGGGTGACGGTCGCGGTGGTGCCGAAGCCCGGCGCGCTTTCCAGCGTCAGGGTGCCGCCGTGCAGCTCGACGATGGCCTTGGTCAGCGTCAGGCCGAGGCCGGTGCCTTCGTGCTTCTTGTCCCAGGACGAGCGCAGCTGCTGGAAAGGCTGCAGCGCCACGGGGATGTCCTCCTCGCGCATGCCGATGCCGGTGTCGGCCACGGCGATGACGGCCGCGCCGTCGCCGGCCCGGTGGGCGGTGGCCATGACGCTGCCGCCGGCGGGCGTGAACTTGATGGCATTCCACAGCAGGTTGAACAGCACCTGCTTGAGCCGCGTCGCGTCGACCGAGACGACCAGCGGCGCACCCGGCGGCACGACCTCGAGGGTCAGGTCGCGCTTGCGCGCCTCGCTGGCCACGATGCGCTCGCAGGCGACCATCAGGTCGGTCACGTCGATGCCCTGCTCGTCCAGGGTCAGATGTCCACTTTCGATCTTGGTCAGGTCGAGGATGTTGTTGATCAGGTCGAGCAGGTGGCGGCCACTGGCGTGGATGTCCCGGGCGTATTCGCGGTACCTGCGGTCGCCGATCGGGCCGAAGAGCTCCATGTCGAAGACCTCGGCGAAGCCGATGACCGCGTTGAGCGGCGTGCGCAGCTCGTGGCTCATGTTGGCGAGGAAGGCGGACTTGGCGCGGCTGGCGGCTTCCGCCGCCTCCTTGGCGGCGTGCAGCTCGCGCTCGGCCGCCTTGCGCGCCGTGATGTCCTCGACCGAGCCCTCGTAGCAGAGCAGCCTGCCGTCGGGCCCGCGCACCTCGCGGCAGGTCTCGGCGATCCAGATGACCGACCCGTCCCGGCGGTAGACGCGGGACTCGAACCCGGCGACGGCGCCGTTCTCGCTCATCAGGCGGATGAACTCGTCGCGCCGGCGCGCATCGACATGGAGGCCGAGGCCGGTATCGGCGCTCGCCTCGATCAGCGATGCGGGCGTGTCGTAGCCGTAGATGCGGGCCAGCGCTGGATTGGCCAGCAGATAGTGGCCATCGGGGGTGGCCTGGAAGATGCCCCAGGCGGCGTTCTCGAACATGCCCTGGAAGGGCTCGGTCCCGACCTGAGTCGCCCCTCGCAATGCCAGCCGCTTGACCTGCCTGGCAGTCACTGCACACCCCCGGTGATCGAGGCCCTCACCTAGCCGAGGCAGCTTAATGCTTTGTTAGCCATAGGCAAATATTTGTTATTTAATGATAATTTTCGTGAAACTGCAGGCAGCCCGCACTTTTAATGAGGCTTCCCGCGGCGTATGCTCTTTGAGCAATGCTGCGCTGCAGCATCGATATCCCTCGACGATGCCCCAGGCGCCGTATGCTTGGTCCGACTCGCGGGTGCGATGTATGGCTTGCCCGCGCGCAGAGAGGGACTGCCGATGAGACAGAGCAAATTCCGGGGCAATATATTTGTCGCGAATCTCCCGCTGGGCTTCACGGACGAACAGCTGGCCCAGACTTTCGACGCGTATGGCTTGGTGCTCGGCGCCTATCTGGCCCGCGACCCTCTCACCGGAAACACGAAAGGCTACGGCCTGGTCAACCTCGCGCCGGAGAAGGCGGCTGAGGAAGCGATCGCGGCCGTGAACGGACGCAAGGTGGAAGGCCGCACCATAGAGGCCAAGCGGGCGGATCCCGACATGGCGATCACCATCCAGACCCGGCGGCCGATCATGGCGGCGGAGCCCGAGCCCCTGCCGGCACCCACGGCGCGGCCCGCTTTCCCGGCCGTAGCCGCCGCCCCGCGCAAGCCGGTCATCGTCGAGTACCGGAAGCGCCGCGTCTCGTAAGCCAGAGCGCTGCCGCCACCAGCAGCAGCGCGGCCAGTACGAAGAGCGAGGCGAGCGCGTTGACCTGCGGCGAGAGGCCGAGGCGCACGCTCGAAAACACCACCATCGGCAAGGTCGTCGCCCCCGGGCCCGCGGTGAAGCTGGCGATCACCAGATCGTCGAGCGAGAGCGTGAAGGCGAGCAGCCAGCCCGCCGCCAGCGCCGGCACGAGCAGCGGCAGGGTGACGCCGAGGAACGCCCGCCCCGGCGGCGCGCCGAGATCGTGGGCTGCCTCCTCCAGCGCCGGATCGAGCAGCCTGAGCCGCGCCTGGACGATCACCGCCACATAGGCGGTGGCGAAGGTCGCGTGGGCGATGACGATGGTGAGGAAGCCACGCTCGCCCGGCCAACCGATCATTTGATCCAGTGACACAAACAGCAGCAGCAGCGAGAGGCCGGAAAGCACCTCGGGCATGACCAGCGGGGCGGCGAGCAATCCCGTCAGCAACAAGCGGCCGCGGAAGCGGCCGAAACGCGCCAGCGCCATGCCGCCGGCGAGGCCGAGCAGTGTGGCCAGGGTGGCGCTGGTTGCCGCCACGCCCAGGCTCAGCCAGGCGGCATCGAGGATGCGCTCGTTGCGCGCCAGCTCGCCGTACCACCTGGTCGAGAACCCGGCCCATACTGTCACCAGCCGCGATTCGTTGAAGGAGAAGACGATGAGCAGCAGCACGGGCAGATAGAGGAAGGCATAGCCGAATCCCAGGGCGGCAAGCAGAACGGGCGGGTTGCGCTTCATGACGAGGCCGCCCGCTTCTCGATCGCCTGGAAGGCCAGGATCGGCGCCAGCAGCAGCGCCAGCAGCCCGACCGCCAGCGCCGAGGCCGCCGGCCAGTCGCGGTTGTTGAAGAATTCGGTCCAGAGGATCTTGCCGATCATCGGGCTGTCGGCGCCGCCCAGGAGATCGGGAATAATGAACTCTCCGACCGATGGAATGAAGACGAGCAGCGAGCCGGCGGCAATACCCGGTAGCGACAGCGGTAGTGTTACGCGCAGGAAGGCGTTCCACGGCCGCGCGCCGAGATCGTGCGCCGCCTCGAGCAGGGCGGGGTCGAGCCGCTCCAGTGTGGCGTAGAGCGGCAGCACCATGAAGGGCAGGTAGGAGTAAACGAGGCCGAGATGCACGGCGAACTCGCCGGCGTCGAGCGGTAGCGGCTCGGCGACGATGCCCAGCCCCATCAGGGCCGAGTTGATCAGCCCGCTCGGCCGCAGCAGCAGCATCCAGGCGTAGACCCGGATGAGGAACGAGGTCCAGAACGGCACGATGACCAGCATGACCAGGAGGCCACGCCAGCGCTCCGGAGCGCGCGCCATGGCGTAGGCCATCGGGTAGCCGATCAGCAGGGCGATCGCGGTCGCCGTAAAGGCGATGCGCAGCGCATTGGCGAAAGCGGCGACGTAGAGGTCGTCGTGGATCAGCAGCCGGTAGGAATCGAGCGTCCAGTTCGCCGGGTTGAGCGGCGAGGCGAAGGGCGGCACGGCATCGAGCGCCGGGACGAGGCTGATGCCGGCGACGATGACGAAGGGCGCGGCAAAGAAAGCCAGCAGCCAGACGAGCGGAGCGCCGATGAACAGCCGGCGCATCATCGTGTGAGCACTGCGCCGGCCTCTTCCGGCCAGGCGATCGCGACCTCCGCGCCGGCGGCTGGCCGCGCGCCGGGCTCGCCGGCCCGGTTGGGCTGGCTGAGGCGCAGGTGGACCCCTTCGGCGATCTCGACGACGTAGCGCGAAACATCGCCGGCGTAGACGGCCTCGCGCACCGTGCCGCGCAACGTGTTCGGGCTACCGTGCGTATCGAGGCCGATATTCTCCGGCCTGACGGCGAGCCAGACCTCCGTGCCGTCCGCGAGCGCCGGATCGTCAGGCGCGCGCAGGCGCAGCGCGCCCGACACGCTCTCGATCAGCAGCCGCCCGCCCTCGCGCCCGGCGACGCGGCCGTGGATCAGGTTGGCCCGGCCGAGGAAATCGGCGACGTAGCGCGATTGCGGCCGTTCGTAGACCTCGCGCGGCGGGCCCTCCTGCTCGAGGCGTGCTTCGCGCATGACTGCCAGCCGGCCGGCCAGGCTCATGGCCTCGTCCTGATCGTGGGTGACGAAGACGAAGGCGATACCCAGGCGCTTCTGCAGCGCCGCGAGCTCGCCGCGCATCTCCTCGCGCAGCTTGCGGTCGAGGGCCGAGAGCGGCTCGTCGAGCAGCAACGCCTTGGGCCGCTTGGCCAGGGCGCGGGCGAGCGCCACGCGCTGGCGCTGACCGCCGGAGAGCTGGTGCGGCTTGCGCCGCGCCTCGCCTTCGAGCCGCACCAGGGCCAGCATCTCGGCAATGCGCAGCTCGATCTCCCATTTCGGCAGCCTGTCCTGTTTGAGGCCGAAGGCGATGTTCGCCGCCACGCTCAGATGCGGAAACAGCGCGTAGGACTGGAACACGGTGTTCACCGGCCGCTGCCAGGGCGGCAGATCGGTCACGTCCATGCCGTCGATGACGATGCGGCCTGCGTCGGGCCTGTCGAAACCGGCGATCAGCCGCAGCAGGGTGGTCTTGCCGCAGCCCGAGGGCCCGAGCAGCGCCAGGAACTCGCCCGGCTCGACCGTGAGGCTGACATCGTCCGCGGCGACGACCTCGCCGAAGCGCTTCGAGACGCCGTCGAGGGAGATGAGAGGTGCGGTCATGGGCACCTCACCCGGCCCCGCTGTGTCGGCCGTCACCGCCCCGTGGTGATGCGGGTCCAGGCACGGGTACGCTGGCGCTCGTAGGCGCGTTGCGGCGCGGTGATTGTGTAGAAACGCTGGCGCAGCTCGTCGGGCGGATAGATGGTGGGGTCGCCGCGCACCTCGGCGTCGAGCAGCGGCAGCGAGGCCGGCACGGCGTTGGCGTAGCCGATGAAGTTGCTGTTTTTCGCCACGACGTCGGGCCGCAGCACGAAATCTAGGAAACGGTGCGCCGCGTCGGCGTTACGCGAATCCGCGGGGATCGCCCAGGTGTCGATCCACACCAGGGCGCCCTCCTGCGGGATGGCATACTCGACGGTGAAATTCTTCTTCGCCTCGGCAGCGCGCTTGCCCGCCTGCTTGATGTCGCCCGAGTAGCCGAAGGCGAGGCAGGCATCGCCGTTGGCGAGGTCGTTGATGTACTCGGAGGAGTGCCATTTGCGCACGAAGGGCCTGATGGCCTGCAGCACCTTGGCCGCCGCCTCGAGATCCTCGATCGAGTGGCTGTCCGGGTTGCGGCCGAGATAGGCCAGCGCCGCCGGGATGACGTCGGTCGCGGAGTCGAGGACGACGACGCCGCAGCTCTTGAAACGCTGGACGATGGCCGGATCGAACAGCACCTTGAGGCTGTAGACCGGCGCGTCGGGCATGGCGCGCATCAGGGTGCGCGTGTTGTAGCCGATGCCGGTCGTGCCCCACATCCAGGGGATGGCGTGGCGGTTGTCGGGATCGTACTTGGCGAGCTGCTGCATCAGCGCCGGGTCGAGGTTCTTATAGTTGGTCAGCCTGTCGCGCTCGACCGGGCGGTAGAGCTTGGCCGGGATCTGCTGCGCCAGGAACGGCGAGGCGGTGGGCACCACGAGGTCGTAGCCCGAGCGGCCGGCGCGCAGCTTGGCGTCGAGCACCTCGTTGGCGTCGTAGACGTCGTAGCGCACCTTGATGCCGCTCTCCTTCTCGAAGGCGGCGATCGTGGTCTCGTCGATGTAGTCGTTCCAGTTGTAGATGATGAGCGTGCCCCGGCTCTGAGGATTGAGCTGGGCGGCGGCGGATGCAGCACCGAGCGCCAGCACGCAAATTGCCGAAAATACGAGCTTACGCATCGCCGAATCTCCCCTGCCCCGTCAGGCGATTGAGCCTGTTGACTGAGATCGAGTCAATGCGCGCAGCCACCGACCGGCCGGCAGAAGCGGTTCACGATCGCCCTCGCATTAGCGCCGGGGCTCCACGCTGTTGACCTGTGCTCCAACCCCTATTCAGAGGTCGGCAGAGTCTATTCAATTTGGGCCCGCCGGTCTCGGTAGCGCAACAGGACGAAACGCGAAGCCCCGCGGCGAGCGAGACCCTGCCGCGGTCACATACTATAACGCATAACGTCTTGCGTTATGGCCTACAACCGGATACGCTCTGGCGTGATCAAATCCTTTCGATCCGCCGAGACCGAGCGGATATGGCACGGCGAGTTCAATCGGCGGCTGCCGCACGACATTCAGGCCGTGGCTCTGCGCAAGCTTCGACTTCTCAACAACGCGCAACGGCTTTCCGACCTTCGAATACCGCCCAACAACCGCCTTGAAGCTCTTGTCGGAAGCCGGAAAGGCCAATACAGCATTCGCGTCAACGATCAGTGGCGGGTCTGCTTCCGCTGGTCTGAAGGAGGACCGTTCGATGTCGAGATCGTCGACTACCACTAGGCGCATCCCGAACCCGTCGCCGGGCGAAATCCTGGCGCGGGAGTTCCTGGAGCCGATGGGCCTGAGCCAGAACGCGCTGGCACGGGCTATCCGCGTGCCGCCGCGGCGGATCAACGAGATCGTGCTGGGCCGCCGCGCCGTCACGGCCGACACGGACCTCCGGCTGGCGCGCTTCTTCGGCCTTTCGGAGGGGTTCTGGATGGGGCTGCAGGCCGACTACGAGCTGATGGAGCGCCGCCGCGAGATCGGGCGCGAGCTTGCCGCCATCCGCCCACGGGCGGCCTGAACGCCGACCCGGCGGGCCACGGCGCTCCCGCATCCGCTCAGGCGGCCTGCCGGGTGAGGCAACGGACAAACCCGGGTGGGACAAAGAGCGCCTCTCGCGCAATCGCGACGATTGCGCTGCGGCGTTGTCCGCGCGACACGCCTTGCGTGTCGCGCTGGGGATAAGTCTGCGGCATCGGCGCTTTCTCTAACGCTCTCAACACCCTGAAAATCGCAAACGTCTATAGACGTTTCGGTCCCTAGACAAAGCGGGGGGCAGCCCCCATATCGCCGGTCAGGAGAGCATCCATGGCCGCCACACAGCCCATCCCCAGCCGCGAGACGCTA
>Ga0194132_10007981_pt1 | contig 15393 bp, 11 predicted proteins | sample TA2KigOf80mmetaG_FD_148612 | JGI IMG/M metagenome (GOLD analysis project Ga0194132, IMG submission 148612) | Freshwater microbial communities from Lake Tanganyika, Tanzania - TA2015054 Kigoma Offshore 80m | ecosystem: Environmental > Aquatic > Freshwater > Lake | place: Tanzania: Lake...
TCAGCCGGAAGGTTGGATCCTGCGAGAGCCGCTCGGCATCGTTGACATCCTCGTAGCCGGCAATCCGGCTGTAGACGGACTGGCGCAGTAGGTCCGCCAGCGGAAGCTGGGTATTCTTGCCGCGCCGTGAGTCAGTCAGGTGTTGGGCAATGAGAGCACCGAAGCCCAGCCGTTCATCCAACTCACGCACCAGGATCAGACCACCATCGGAAGTAACGCGCGATCCCTGGAAGTCGATCTTGAGAAGGCCGTTGAACGAGAGCTGAAAGGGCTGGTTTTGTTTGTCACCCATTGGGTGCTGTCCTCCGCAGGGGTCTTCGCTGCCTTCAAACCCCTATCGATATTGATGCGGACGAGCATCCAGGAGATTCGCACGCGCGGCTCAAAACGGAAATGTGGGATGAATAGACGCCGGAGTAGAAGAAGTCGAAAGGGTTGCGCCCCAGGCGCTGCGTGAAATCCGGCAGGCGGAAGCGTGGGGCGGTGGCGCCCCATCCCAGCAGGTACCGGCGGGCCGCCACCGATCCATCCTCATCCTCGGTCTCGCCGCGAAACAGCTTGTTCCGGGGCGAAACCGTCCAGGCGCCCTTCCTGAACAGCCGCCGCAGCATGTCGAAATCCAGCCCTTCCGGCAGGCCCATTATGGCCCGGGGCGATGGCACCGGACCCACATTCTTGAGGGCCGCGCCCGACTTGAGCCACGGAATCGTGTACAACGCCGTCTCACCACCGCGGCCTCGAATGATCACCGCGGCCGATTCCGGCAGTTCGGCGGCGCGCGGAATCTCGCTCTGTACACGATATGTGATGGAATCCGCGGCATAGCGCCGCGTGGCCCGCGGATTCCCCATCCGCAAGAAGCGCGAGAACTCGGCAATCCACTGTTCGGCGGTGTGGCCATCCACGCTCACCAGTTCATCGCCGATTTCAAACGGGTAGCGCTCCATGGGCAGCCGCGACCGGTTCACCTGCTCAATCAGCACCCGGTTGTCGTAGAGGTCCACCGAAAATCCCAGCCACGCCGTAAAGTGCGACGGCGTGATGAAACTGCTGTGCGTATCCTCAAGCCGTGCGACATACTCGGCGGAGATCTCGTAGAACTCAAGATCATCCTTGGCCGCCCGTACGCGATTGAGCCAGGGGCCAAGGTCGAACAGATTGAAACCCAGCGTCTGGATCTTCCAGTTGGCCGGCGCGTACTGCTTGGCATAGGCGGCGGCCATCGTCTGGAAATCGATGGCTCGCTGGTCTGGGGTCATCTGTGCGCTGAGACACAGTGATAGCGGAAGAAACACGGCGGCTGGCTTCAACGGAGTTCCTCATTGGACTCATCGGCCCCCACCGCCGTGCTCTGAGCACCGGACCTGTTACCCTCGACAGGTGGGATATGAACGCTTGGCCAAAGTCGGGCCTGGGCCTTTGGCCGCGGTGGCGCCTGGGCCTTTGGCCATGGTCGCGATGGGCGGCATCATTCACGAATCGAATTCGTTCAATCGTCTGACCACCTCGCTGGCCGATTTCGACGTCACAAACGATCCACGGCAGTGGGCGCACGGCCTGAACGAAGTGGCCGGATTCGCCGCCGCCCGCCGGGTCTCCTTCCGCATCCACCCCTCGATGGTGGCCACGGCAACTCCCAAAGGTCCCGTGGAGCCATCCGCGTTCGAGACACTCACCAGGCAGCTTGTCGAGGGTATTCTCGCGGCGCCCCGGCTCGATGGCGTCTACCTGGCGCTTCACGGGGCGCTCTACACGCCGCGCTACCCGCACGGAGATGAGGAGATCGTGCGGCGGGTGCGCGCCGCCATCGGACCGAAGATCCCTCTGGTGGTGACGCACGACTTTCACGCCAACATCACCCCTGAACTGGCTACGCTCACAACCGCGCTCATCGTCTACAAGACCAACCCCCACGTCGATCAGTACGAACGCGGAGAGCAGGCGGCGCGTGTGATGGACGCCATTCTGAAGGGAGAGGCCGCGCCGGTACAGACCATCGTCAAGCCGCGCATCTTCTGGAACATCGTGTTTCAGAACACCGGCGAAGCACCTCTCGATCAGGTGGCCCGGGCCATCCGGCAGGCGGAACGGGCGCCCGGCGTGATGGCGGCCAGCTTCGCCTGCGGCTATCAGTACAACGACTGCGCGCACATGGGCCCGGCCATCGTCATGGTGACCAACGGCAACCGCGCATTGGCCCGCACCGAAGCGCGGCGCATCGCCCGCACCATGGAGCAGCTTGGGCGTGGGCTGGCGTTGGATCTTCCCAATGCCAGAGAGGCGGTGCGGCAGGCGATCGCGGCGAAACGCCATCCCGTAGCCATCCTTGATGCCGGCGACAATGTCGGCGGCGGCTCGGCGGCCGACAGCACGTTCCTGCTCCAGGAACTGGTCAGGCAGAATGCCGAAGGCTGGGTTGTGGTGCTCGACGATCCGGACGCGGTTCGCGTTGCGGAAGCCGCCGGTGTGGGCCGCGCGTTCCAGGGCGCCGTGGGGGGCAAGAAGGACCGCCTGCACGGTGCGCCCGTCCGGATCCGGGGGCGCGTGCGGTCTCTCCACGACGGCCGCTTCACCGAAACCCAGATCCGGCACGGCGGATGGCGCTTCTGGGAGATGGGACGCACCGCCGTGATCGAAGTGGAAGGGTCAACACGCGACCTGCGAAGTCTCCTGGTGCTCACCAGCCAGCGCACCATGCCGTTCAGCCTCAGGCAACTCACCAGCCTGGGCATCGAAACGCGCGATCACAAGATCATCGTGGTGAAGGGAACCATTGCACCCCGCGCCGCCTATGAACGCCACGTGCGCCAGTTCATTCTGGCGGACACGCCGGGTTCAACGGCGGTGAATCCGGGCAAGTTCAGGTACCGCCGCGCTACCGCGCCGCCGAAGTAGAGGAAGCAGCCGAAGTAACCTCGCGGAACACGCGCAGCAGGTTGCCACCCAGAAACTTCCGGATGCGCGCCTCCGAGTATCCGCGCTTCAACATGGCCTGCGTAAGCATCGGCACGTCGCGAATGTCCCGCATTGGTTTCGGCAGCGTGGGGCCGCCATCGAAGTCGGTTCCCAGCATCACGTGATCCTCACCCACCACTTCAATGGCCCGATCCACCACCTTGAACCACTCATCCACCGTGTAAAGCAGGTTGTCCGGCGCCGCAATGCCCACCATCGGAAACTTCGGCGCTGAGATCCGGTCCAACTCGGCCAAAGGCATTGAGGCGCGTCTGTCGACATCCGAGGTATCCCAGAAAGGGCGGCCTGCTTTCGAGGTGCGGTAGTCGAACATGGGCCGGTTGTGGAACTCGTTGCCGATGTGGAAACCGATCACACCGCCCTTGGCCGCGATCTTTCGCGCCAGTGATTCAGACAATACGCGCGGAATGTCGTTGAACGTCCGAAGGCCATCGTGCGTGCTGACAATGGGGTGCTTGCTCACCTCCAGCGTCTGTTCAAGGGTCTTCTCGGATGCGTGCGCCACGTTGATCACCATGCCTAGGCGATTCATCTCCCGCACCACCGCCCTGCCGTGTTCGGTGAGCCCGCCCAGCCGCTGCGGGGCACAGCAGGAATCGGCGAAGTTATTCGCCCAGTTGTGCGCCGGCAGTTGCGCGGAGCGCAGGCCAAGCCGGTGCAGATTGCGCAGAACGGCCAGATCGCCATCCAGGTCGAAACCGCCCTCCAGATCCAACACGGCGGCCACCCGGCCCTCGCGGTTCAACCGTTCGATGTCCGCTGCGTTGAGCGCCAGGCCGATTGTCGCCCGGTTCCGTTCGATCTGCCTCAGCGCGGTATCGATGAGCCGCAGTGCATGCCGCGTTTCATGCCGGCCGGGATAGTACTCCTCATTGACGAAGATCGTGAAGAAAAGGGCGTCCAGGCCGCCTTCGCGCAGGCGCGGCAGGTCCACCTGGCCGGTCGAAACGCGCTCGCCCATGTCGCCGCCGTGATGGAACTGGCGGTTGGCCATGTGGACGTGGGCGTCGAACACAAAAGCCCGGCGGTGCAGATCCAGCGCCTCCGGGGAAACCTGTGCCCATGCGGCGGCCAGCAGGATCGGTACACTCATCGGATCAGCCTCAGGCGGCCGAACTTTTCAGGCGTGTGGAAGCTGGGCGAATCCACCGGCTGCCAGGTGATGTACTTCCGGGGGTCGGGTCCGCCCTCAATACGGTAAAGATTCAGGCGGAGTTGATTACCCTCGCCCGGCGTGCGTGTGTCGATGGACTTCCACGGAAGCTCAATCACACAGGACCACGTCTTGGCCGCCTCGTCAATGAACGTCTTGGTGCGCATGCCGGCGTTCCAATACCAGTCCACTTCACGGCCCTTGCGGCTCTTGTCGACATCCAGATCCACCCATTCGCCGCGCGGCGAAACCTCGAACTCCTTGTAGATGTGGATGCGCTCCAGGTCGTGCCCGATGAACACCTCCACCACATCGTATTCCCACAGACCCCAGGTTTCGTTCTCAATGGCCGGGTTGGGTTTCAGATACATGGACTCGTAGCGGGCCGTGAACAGGAAGTAAAGGTGCGTCGGGGTCCACAGGCTGCGGACCTCGGTGCGCGCCTCGGGCAGTGGCTTGCCGAAGCGGTCGCGCTCGGCGGTGACCAGCGGGGCGGAAGTCCAGGGTCCCGTGAGGCGGGCGGTCATGGGCGGGGCTTGGGCGGTGAAGCGCGAATCGAGAGTGGCCGGGTCCGCGGCGAGGGTGAGAAGCACAATGGGGGTCCACATTGCCCTCCAGTATGCCTGTTTGGCACGGGGAGCGGGGGCCGTGCCGGTGGTTGATATACTGAAGATGCAAGGGGGGCATGTCCTCAAAATGATGTCGAACCGCGTGAAAGTGTTGTTCGTCTCCACTTCCAGTTTCCTGGTGGGGGCGCTGGTGATCGGCTCCATGATGGGGCGCAGTGCGTCTCCCGAGGATACGTACAAACACCTCGCCGTATTCACCGAAGTGGTGTCGCGCATCAAGAGCGACTACGTTGAGGAACCGGACCTGAAGAGCGTCACGCTCGGTGCCCTGAACGGTCTGCTCGAATCGATCGACCCCTATGCCAGCTATCTCAGCGCGGACCAGTATCAGCAGTATCTGAAGAATGAGGACGCCCGCAAAGGGGACCTTGGGCTGGTGCTGGCTAAACGCTACGGCTATATCAGCGTGGTGGCCGCACTGCCAGGGTCCGCCGGCGCCAAGGCCGGTCTGGGTACCGGCGACATGCTGGAAAGCATTCAGGGTGTGGCGACGCGCGACATGCCGCTGGCCTACGCCGAGGTTCTGCTTTCAGGCGAGCCGGGCTCGAACGTCGAGGTCTCCGTGCTGCGGGTGCGCAAGCCGGAACCCACCAAGATGACCCTCACGCGGACGCCGGTGAAGTATCCGGCGGTGGCGGCGAAGCTGCTGCCCGGCGAGATCGGCCACGTCAAGGTATACAGCATTGAGGCGGGCAAGGTGGCGCAGATCGCCGCCGCAATCAAGGATCTGGAAAAGCAGGGCGCGAAAAAGCTCATCCTGGATGTTCGCTACTCGGCCGTGGGCGCGCCGCAGGATGGCGTCGACCTGGCGAACCTGTTCCTCGACAAGGGACAGATCGGCTATCTGCAGGGGCAGCGCGTGAGCAAGCAGACCTTTGAGGCGGTGCCGTCGAAGAAGATCACGTCCCTGCCCATGGTGCTGATCACCAATCGCGGCACGGCGGGCCCGGCGGAAGTGGCCGCGGCGGCGCTGCTTGAACACAAGCGGGCTACGCTGGTGGGCGAGCGCACCTACGGCGACGCCGCGCAACGGAAGGCCATCACGCTCGACGACGGCGCGGCCGTGATTCTGTCCGTGGCCAAGTACTACGCGCCGAACGGCAAGGCGATTCAGGACACGGCGGTGGTGCCCACCGAAGCGGTGAACGACAACGAACCGCTGGATGATGACGCCGACACCCCGGCGCCGGCGCCGGCGGAGGCCAGGAAGTCCGACGAGGATGCTCCCCTGAAGCGCGCCGTGGAAGTGCTTTCCAAGTAACGGTATATGCCTCTTTACGAGTACGAGTGCAAGCAGTGCGGTAGCGTGTTCGAAGTGCGCCAGAAGTTCAGCGACGATCCGCTGACGACGCACGAAGGCTGCGGCGGGCCGATTGCCAAGCGGTTGGCCGCACCGGCGTTCCAGTTCAAAGGCACGGGCTGGTACATCACGGACTATAAGAAGGGCAACGGCGGAGCGCCCGGAAAATCGGATTCCAAGGGCGATTCGAAGTCCGAGTCAAAGAGCGAAACCAAGTCAGGCGACAGCGGCTCGGGTTCTTCGTCCAGCGCTTCGTCCTCCAGCGGGTCATCGTCAAGCGGCTCCTCCTCCGGCTCGCAGACGTCCAACTCTTCCTCCAAGTAGTAAAATACGGCAAGGTTTCCACCCTGCCATGAACAGCACACGACGCCACTTTCTGGCCGCTTCAGCGGCTCCTGCTCTGTTGGCCCAGCAACGGCCGGTCACTCCCAACGACAGAATCCGCGTGGCGCTCATCGGCGCGGGCGGCATGGGCACCGGCGATGCCCACTCCGCGCGCGCGCAATCGGGCGTTGAACTGGCCGCCGTGGCCGACGTGTATGAAGGGCGCTTGAAGCGCGCCCGCGAAGTATGGGGCTCCGATGTGTTCGTGACGCGCGACTACCGTGAGGTGCTCGCCCGCCCCGGCATCGACGCCGTGATCGTCGCCACACCGGATCACTGGCACGCGCGCATCTCCATCGACGCCATGAACGCGGGCAGGGACGTGTATTGCGAAAAACCGATGGTCCAGAAGCCGGAAGACGGCCTGGCGGTGGTGGAGGCGCAGAAGAAGACAGGCCGCATTCTGCAGGTTGGCAGCCAGCGCGTCAGTTCCGTGGTGTATCAGAAAGCCCGCGATCTGTTCCAGTCGGGCGCCATCGGAGAATTGAACTTCATTGAGGCCTGGTGGGATCGCAACTCCGCCATCGGCGCTTGGCAGTACTCCATTCCTCCCGACGCCACGCCTGCCAACATCGACTGGGACCGTTTTCTGGGTTCCGCACCCAAGCGCCCCTTCGAGCCCATGCGCCTCTTCCGCTGGCGCAACTATCAGGACTATGGCACCGGCGTCACCGGCGACCTCTTCGTCCACCTGTTCAGCGGAATGCACTTCGTCACCGGCTCCATCGGACCCACGCGCGTCTATGCCACCGGCGGCCTGCGCTTCTGGAAGGATGGCCGCGACGTGCCCGACGTCATGCTGGGCCTCTACGACTATCCGAAGACTGCCTCGCACCCGGCCTTCAACCTGGCGCTGCGGGTGAACTTCGTCAACGGCGCCGGCGAAACGTCCGGCTTCCGGTTCGTCGGCTCGGAAGGGATCATGACCATCGGTAGCGGCGTCACCGTGTCGAAACAGCCCCGCGAAGCCGAGCCCGGCTATACCGTCGATACCTTCGCCAAGGAGACCCAGGACCAGTATCTGCGGCAGTACCGCGAGAAGTATCCGGTAACGCCCGCCACCGCCGATGGCATCCCCCCGCAGGTGGAGGATCGCTATCTGCCGCCGCGCGGGTATAGCGATCATCTCGACCATCACCGGACCTTCTTCCAGGCCGTGCGGTCCAGGCAGGCCGTGGTGGAGGACGCCGTGTTCGGCCTGCGCGCGGCGGGCCCGGCGCTGCTTTCAAACGCCAGCGTGTTCGAACAAAAACCCTGCTTCTGGAATCCCGAAACGATGAAACGGGTGACGGCATGAGTTTCGCGGCGAATGACCGTGTGCGGACCGCCCTCATCGGTGCTGGCGGCATGGGCATGGGCGACGTGCGCTACGCGCTGGCCGTGCCCGGCGTGGAACTGGCGGCCGTGTGCGATATCTACACCAGCCGCCTGGACCGCGCGAAGGAACTGTGGGGCGCGCACCTGTTTACCACCCGCGATTACCGCGAGGTGCTGGCCCGGCGCGACATCGATGCGGTGATCGTGGCCACACCGGATCATTGGCATGCCCGGATCGCGAGCGAAGCGCTGCGGTCGGGCAAGCACGTCTACTGCGAGAAGCCCATGGTCCAGAAGATTGAGGAAGGGCGCACCATCATCGACGCCCAGAAGGCCAGCGGCAAGGTGTTTCAAGTGGGCAGCCAGTACGTGAGTTCGCTCGTGTTCCACAAGGCCCGGCAGTTGTTCGAGCAGGGCGCCATCGGCCGCTTGAACATGGTGGAGGCATGGCTTGACCGGAACACGGCGCTCGGTGCGTGGCAGTATTCGATTCCCCCGGACGCCTCGCCGGCCACCGTCGACTGGGACCGGTTTTTGGGCCACGCGCCGAAGCGGCCCTTTGAAGCCGTGCGCCTGTTCCGCTGGCGGAACTATTCGGACTACGGCACCGGTGTCGCCGGCGACCTGTTCGTCCATCTGCTCAGCGGCCTGCATACCGTCACCCGTTCGGACGGGCCGAACCGCGTGTTCGCCAGCGGCGGCGTCCGGTTCTGGAATGACGGCCGCGACGCCGCGGACGTGATGTTGGCGCTGCTCGACTATCCCAAGTCCGCGCGCCACCCGGAGTTCACGTTGGCCCTGCGTGTCAACCTGAAAAGCGGCGTGGCCCAGGAGCAGTTCGGGTTCCGTTTCGTGGGTTCCGAGGGGATCATGATGGCGAGCATGGCCGGCCTCACCCTCACCAGGAATCCGGATGAAACGGAGCCGGGTTACTCCATCGGCACGTTTCCCAAGGCCGTGCAGGAACAGTTCCTGCGCGAGTACCGCGCCAAGTACCCGGAGCGGCCCGCTCAGGCCGATTCGATGCGCCCCAACTCGGAAGTGCGCTACGTTCCAAAGCAGGAAGCGCACCTGGATCATCACAAGGCGTTCTACGCGTCGGTTCGCGAAGGCGCGCCGATGATCGAGGATGCGGTCTTCGGCATGCGCACCGCGGGCCCGTCGCTGCTGTGCAATGAGAGCCTGGCGAACCGCCGCATTGAGACCTGGAACCCGGAGACGCTCTCCCGATGAAGGCGTGGACGCTGGCCATGGCGGCGGCGGTGGGTGGCTGGGTGGCGGAGGATGGCCGGGCGGCGGACGCGGAGTTCAACGGACGCTGGAACCTCACTGTTCCCGGCGAGCCCAAGGGCCGCTGCTGGTGGCTTGAGGTGACCGGCGCCGGAACCCGGCAGATCAAGGGTAAGTTCGTGGGCGCGCCGGGCGGCGGCATGGATGAGATCCCAAAGATCGGGATCAGCCACGGCGAACTGGCCTGGGAGTTCGAACGCAAGTACTCAAACTACGGTCCCGATGCGCTGCGCCAGAACGTGCGGCGCGGCGTGTACAAGGCGCGTGTGATTGAGGGCCGCCTGCTGGGCCGGTTCGAAATGGAAGGCGTTGGACTGAAGTTTATCGGTGTGCGCGCGCCGGTGATCCTTGAGAAGGACGACGGGGCCTGGCGGGAAGCACCGCCCGTGGAGTTGTTCAACGGCAGAGACCTGGCCGGGTGGCGCGCTTTGATGCCGGGTCAGGCGCTCGGCTGGACGGTCCGCGACGGCATTCTCACGAACACCGCCGGAGCCAACAACCTGCTTTCCGAGAAGACGTTCTGGAACTTCGCGCTCCACGCCGAATTCCGCGTTGGGTCAAAGAGCAATAGCGGCATCGGGCTGCGCGGGCGTTACGAGATCCAGATCCTCGAAGACTACGGCCAGCCACCGGACACCCACGGCAACGGTGCCTTGTACTCACGCGTGCTCCCCACGCTGAATGCCAGCCGCCCGGCGGGTGAGTGGCAGACGTACGATATCCGCATCGTCGGCCGCACCGTGAGCGTGGTGCTCAACGGAAAAACCGTCATCGATCGCCGCGAGGCCGAAGGGCCCACCGCCATTGCCATGGACGCCGACGAAACGAAGCCAGGACCCGTGTTCCTGCAAGGCGACCACGGAAGCGTGGAATTCCGTAAGATCACCGTGACACCGCTTGTAAGGAAGTAGCGAAGCCGTTTGCCCGAACTGACCATCCATGCCCGCGGCGAGGACGAGACCATCGCCGCCGGGCAAAAACTGGCCGCATTCCTGCCCCGTCGCGCGGCGGTTCTGCTCATCGGCAACCTGGGCGCCGGCAAGACCACCTTGGCCAAGGGCATTGCGCAAGGCCTGGGGGTGGCCTCCGCGGACGAAGTTTCAAGCCCCACTTTTCCCCTCATCCACGAATTCGGAGACCCCGCCCGGCTCTTCCACATCGATCTCTACCGTCTGGATACCGAAGAAGAGGTCTCCGCCCTGGGCCTGGACGAAATCCTGGACCGCGACGCCATCACCCTCATCGAGTGGGGAGAACGCTTCCCCGCGCTCTGGCCCGCCGACCGCTGGGAGATCCGGATTGAGCCCGATGAGGCTGGTGAAGCCCGGTTCATCACCGTCCGTGCCTGGGGCAGGGAACTGCCCGAAGCCCAGTTCCGCGCACCCGAGCCGCCTGTACGAAACGAACCCAATCCTGAACCTGAGCCGCCCGTGGCGCGTCGGCGGCTGCCGTGGCGCTGGATCCTGGGCGTGGCTGCGGTGGCCTCGCTGGGCGTGGCAATCACGCGGCTGTACCCGGTCTGGTCTTACCACCCCGGCCACCCGGTATTGCCACGGCAGACGGTGGCACTGGCGGGATTCCGGGACCTGGGACTGCTGGCCGAGGAGACCGCCCGCTGGGAAACCGGCTGGATTGGTCCGGCGGCCACCGGTTGGCTGGCGGCCAGCTTGGCCGGGACCCGTCATCTGGCGCTGCCCACACCGGAGCGCGTGGCCGCCGTACGAAACCAAGCCAATGGCGACACCGCCGGCGTGCTGACCCGCCGCGAAGTGGAAGCGCTGCGTCATGAACTCGGCGCGACAGTCGTCATCGGCGGCTCCTACATCTCCATCCGCGACCGCCTCCGGTTCGACGTCTTCGTGCAGGATGCCCGGACCGGAGCGCCGCTTGTCCTCTTCAGCGAGCCCGGGACGGAGGAAGAGTGGCAGGATGCCATGGAACGCGTGCGCCGCCGGCTGGCGCCCGTGCTGGGTCTGGTGGGCGGCCCACCGCCCGGCGTGTTCCTTCCGGCAACGCCGCCGGACGAGACTCTTCGAACTTCCCGCGAGTAGCGTCATGCCGCGCGGGGCACTCCGCCGGGAAGGACATCCGCCGGCGGTACCGCTTGAGCCTGGACACGAAACGGCCGGTTGAGCAGCGTGGCCAGCGCGACACTGCATTCCAGCACCACCGCCGGCGCGATGGGCGAGAAGTCGAAGCTTCCCAGAATGCGGCGCAGCCGGCCGTGAATCGTCGCCGCGACATCGTTCACCATGCGCTCCGGGCGATAGCTGCGGCGCGCGGTTCCGGTGAGGCGGATCAACTCGGGAACCAGATCGCCTTCGGCCGCCACCAGCCGGTCCAGAATGCGGCGGCGGTTGCGCACCGAATCCACAATGCTCTGAGCATCCTCCTCGTCGGCGCGCACGTAGAGGGGCCGCAGGTGTGCCTCTTCCAGAAGCGGCCGAAGCTCAATCAGACGCCGCTGCATGCGCGGCATGGCGCGATGGAAGAGAAGCCGTGTCGTGGACCCGCCCAGCAGGTCGTACGTATACCGGCAGTCGCTCGCCGCAACATGTGGCGTCGAGTTCTGATAGACCAGCACACCGTGGAACTCATCCACCGAGCGCAGGCGTTTCGAATCGGAGTACCACGCGGCCGGCAGCCACCGCCGCAGCGCCCGCTGGGAATCCGTCGACACCCGCTTGGCGGGCCGGCGATGGAAGGAAGTGCCAATCTGAGGAGCATCCAGCCATGTGGCCCCCGCGGCCGCGGCGATGGAGAAGCGGGCCGCCCCGCGCATGGGCGCATCCAGCGGGGCGGCCTGAAGGCCGAAGTTGGCAAGAATGGGCAGGCGCAGCGCGTGGTCCTGGCCCGGCGTGATGGGCGTGTCAAAGAACCAGTCGAGGTGAATCTGTTCGCCAGGCTCGGGGATGGTGTGGATAAAGTCGAGCAGGAACGCGGCCAAATCGCCGCTGGAAAGAATGGGAGCGGCGCCGGGCCGGGAGTCGCGGGAGTAGTAAAAGCGGAACATCGTGACTGGCTCCTTGCAGTGAAAGTACCCGGGAACGGTTCCCGAGAATGAGAGCATAGTACACGTTCGCCTAAATTTCGCCCATCGAATGACCCGCCGCGGAACCCGGCAGAATCCGTAGGTGATTCCGTCAAAAGGCACTTAACGGCGGCGAAAATATTTCTCGCCGCGTTGTGACTGCAGAGAAGCACCTGAGAAAATTCACCGGCACGTCCATCCGGACGAACTTCAAAACTGATACCGCACCGCGAGCTGCATCACGCGCCCGTCGCCGGCCCCCGTGATCCACCCAAAGTTCGTGTTGCCAACAGTGGTCGCCGGGTTGTTGAAGTTCACCGTGTTGAGGAAGTTGAAGCTCTCCCAACGCACCTCCGCCGCGTGCCGTTCGTTGAAGCGAAACTCCTTCCGCAGGGCGAAATCCGTGTTGAACTGCCGCGGGCCATACGCGGAGTTGCGGGCCGCGTTGCCCGCCGTGTTGAGCGCCTGGATGCGGTACGCATTCGGGTTCAGGAAACCGAACCGGTTGACCTTGGGGTCGACGCCGGTGTTTGCCGTGCCCACCCGGTCCGGACGCAGGCCGCCGCCATTGCGCTGCAGGAAGCGATACGCCTGATTGTTGGCCGGATTGATGCCATTGGCGTTCAGACTGACGTTGATCGGCAGGCCGGACCGCGCGGAGACGATGCCGGAAAGCTTCCACCCGCCCAGCACCCAATCGGCGGGCTTGCTCCAGGATGAGCCCCAGCGCTTGCCGCTTCCCCACGGCAGATCGTAGGTAACGGCCGTCGTGTAGCGCTGCACGGGAGTCTGCGCCATCCGGCCCCATTCGGCCTTGAAGTTATCCAACAACTGCGGCGAAGCGCCTGCGTCCCAGGCCCCCGCCTGATCCAGGGCCGATGCCCACGTGTACGCGGCCAGCACGTAAAGCCCGTTGGCATAGTTGTGCTCGAACTTCGTCTGGAAGGCGTTATAGCGCGACCGTGCCCGGCTGGCCCCCGTCTGGATGCCCTGCCACAGCGGGAACGGCCGGTTGGCCGCAACCGAACCATCCACGCCAAACGGAGTCTGGTTGCGCTCATAGAGTCCGAAAAGACTGCGCCCGTTGTTGCCCACATAGGCGATCTCAAACGTGCTGGCGCGCGTGGTCTGGAACTGCAGCGCAACGTTCCACTGCTGAATGAGGCCGGAACGCTGATCCCGCTCGCGCGTGCGCAGCGTCACCAGCCGGGAATCGAAGTTGCTCAGCACACCGTTCGGAATCGGGTCGGAAACGCGAATCGGGGCCGGGCCGGTGCCCACACGGATCAGGTTCGCCTGGATGAGTTGCGGCGGATTGAGCGGCAGATTGGCCTCCGAACCGTACATATCTTCCGAGTTGTAGAAGATGCCGTAGCCGGCGCGCAGCACCACTTTCTCCGGCCTGATCTGCCAGGCCATGCCCATCCGCGGGCCGAAATTGTTCTTGTCCGGAGTCACCAGGTACTTGTCGTTGCCGTCGCGCCCGGCGATCAGCAGACCCTGGTTCTGCGGATTGAAATTGACGTTGACATTGCGGCCGCTGCCGTGGAACGGCGTGGTGTATTCATAGCGCAGGCCCAGATTCAGGGTGAGCGTGGGGCGAACCTTGAAGTCGTCCTGAAGGAAGAAGCTCAGCGCGTTCTGCAACTGCACCACTTCCGGAACCGTGTTGAGCTGCACCGTCTCCGGGAATCCCAGCAGCAGGTCACTCATCGCGTCATTGGTGTAGCGGCCCTGGAACGAATAGGCCGGTGTGCGGCGCGTCACATCGATGAACGTGTTGTCCTTCAGGCGCAGCTCAAAGCCCGTGCGCAGAAAGTGCCGCCCCGCCTGAATCGAGACGGCGTCAACAATTTGATTCAGCACCGGCTTCTGAAACTGAGGCCGGAAGTTGCGCGTGCCCAGTTCGCGATAGTTGGTGGGCGCGATCAGCGGCAGTCCGCCCACCTGCAGCAGCTCCGCCGGAATGCCGCGGAAGCCGAAGGCATCGGCCTTGTCGCCCGTGGCCGTGGCGTGCGCGAATTGGGCGAACGTGTAGTTGTTTCCGTAGCGAAGCGTGTTGACCACCGTGGGGCTGATGACACGGGTCCAGGTGACGGCGAGCGAGCGATTTTCATTGAACTGCGGTCCCTGATTGCCCACGCCGTCGGCGATGCCCGGGAACAACTGAACGCGGTTGAACTTCTGGCGCAGATAACTGTATCGCGCCATGATCTGATCTTTCGAACTGAAATAGTGGTCGAAGCGTGTGTCGAACTTGTGCGTGTTCTCCCTGCCGTCGCGTTGTGCGCCGTAGTTGTTCGCCGGGCGGCCCGCCTGCACCTGGCCCGCCTGATTGGGGTCCGGGTAGAGGTCGATGATCTTCTTGCCCAGCGCGTCGAAACGCGAGGCGGGAATGGTCCGGTTGGGGAACGGCGCGTTGCCGTTCACCGAATCGAGGATGTTCAGGTCGAAGACGCCGCGCTTCTGCGCAGCGGTCGGCACCGTCACCAGGAAAGTGTCGGCGAAGCTCTGCCGGAATCCTTCGTACGCGCCGAAGTAGAACGTCTTGTTTTTCACCGCCGGACCACCCGCCGTGGCGCCGAACTGGTTCCACGCCAGATTCGGCTTCGGCAGATTCAGCAGATTGTTGGTCCAGCCGCGCGCAGCCAGCGCCGCGTCGCGATTGAAGTACCAGGCAGAGCCGTGAATCTGGTTGCCCCCGCTCTTGATGGAGACATTCACCACCCCGCCCGCCGACCGGCCAAACTCCGCCGAGTAACTGTTAGTCTGAACCTTGAATTCGGCAATCGAATCGGGCGAAGGCTGCACCACTTGAGCGCTCAACGCCTGCGCGTTCTGCGTGCCCTGATTGTTGTCGACACCGTCCAGCAGGAAGTTGTTCTGCGTATGGTAATTGCCGTTGGACACGAACCACCCGGGCCCGCGCGTGACGGGATTGAGATTGGCGTTGGCCACACCGGGCGTCAACAAGGCGAGCTCCGTGTACCGGCGCCCGGCCAGCGGCAGATCCACGGCGGTGCGCCCGGCAATCACCTGTCCCAGCGACGCCTGTTCGGTCTGTGTGGCCACCTGCCGCTCCGTCACCTCCACCGTTTCATTCACCGTGGCGACATCCAGCTTCACCCGCACCAGACGGCGCTCATCCACCGTGATGGTGAGACCGCTGAGCTTGAACGTCTTGAAACCTAAACTATGCACGCCGCCGAGTTGAGCGGGTCGATAGATCGGGTCTGACACCACTTGGGACCCCTGAGAATCCTGCGGTAAAACAGAAGAGGCCGCCGAGTAGGCGCTCTGCGGACCCGACTCT